>Ga0206863_1033_pt1 | contig 52303 bp, 38 predicted proteins | sample Alteio_BWOrgCont_41_FD_152634 | JGI IMG/M metagenome (GOLD analysis project Ga0206863, IMG submission 152634) | Enriched cells from forest soil in Barre Woods Harvard Forest LTER site, Petersham, Massachusetts, United States -... | ecosystem: Environmental > Terrestrial > Soil > Temperate forest >...
AATAACATGCAGATCGGTCCCAAAAATTGCCCGCATCTTCCGAATACGAGAAAATCATCTGTTGCGGTTGACTGATATGGGCGTCGAAGGCATTCGGTCCTGGACACTGCCGGAACAGATGATCATCCGGGACTCAGCGATCTTGGCTTCCAGGGCTAATTCATTCACGTGCAGGCAAGCACTTTATCGACTCATCATTTTGAGAACCGGTGTAGTAGGACTTTATGCAAACCAGTTATTCCCCATCTCCCAGGTCTTTAACGCTCGCAGAAATCCGGACACTTGCTCTCGCGTCGCTTGGTGGAGCCTTGGAGTTTTATGATTTCGTGATCTTCGTGTTCTTCACCGCGGGGATCGGCAAGCTGTTTTTCTCTACGAGTCTTCCAGAGTGGATGCGGGAAATTCAGACCTTTGGCATCTTTGCCGCAGGTTATCTGGCACGCCCTTTGGGCGGTGTTGTGATGGCACATTTCGGCGACATGCACGGTCGCAAGCGCATGTTCACATTGAGCATTCTGCTCATGGCAATTCCCACCTTGCTGATCGGGTGTTTGCCAACCTATCCCACGGCAGGAGTGATAGCACCTTTGCTCCTGCTTACGATGCGGGTGTTGCAAGGAGTCGCAATTGGCGGCGAAGCGCCCGGAGGATGGGTGTTCGTTGCCGAGCACGCGCAACAGCAGAGGGTCGGACTTGCCGTTGGATTGCTCACCGGTGGCTTGAGCTTAGGAATATTGCTGGGATCGTTGGTAGCAGTCGGCCTCAATTTCACGTTTAGTCAGGCCGAGATCGCAAGTGGTTATTGGCGACTTCCCTTTGTACTTGGGGGCGTCTTTGGCTTTATTGCGATGTTCCTTCGGCGTTGGCTCAACGAGACGCCTGTCTTCGAAGAGATGCGACAGCGGGCGGCTCTATCTCGCGAACTGCCTCTAGGTACCGTGTTGAAAAAACACGGACGAGCTGTAGCTATCTCCGTGATCAGCACCTGGATGCTGGCAGCAGCCATCGTAGTCGTAATTTTGATGACACCGGTGCTGTTGCAGAAACTCTTCGGGCTTGCGCCTCGTGCCGTCCAGATGGCAAACCTCGCCGGTACAGCTGCGCTCTGTCTCTCGACCGTAGCGATAGGCGCCGCAACAGACCGGTTTGGCATTCGACGTGTCTCCATCCCGATCCTGTTGCTGTTGATTGCTGCTACCTATGGACTCTATTTGGGCGCTGCATATTCACCTTCAGCGCTGTTCCCCCTTTACACGCTCGCAGGTATCGGCGCAGGCGGAGTGGTGCTGACTCCCATTCTTATGGTTCGCGCGTTTCCAGCGCAGGTGCGCTTCACTGGTGTCTCCTTCTCCTACAACCTTGCTTATGCGGTTTTTGGCGGTTTGACTCCGTTAGTTGTTGCGGGGTTCGCTCGCGCAGACCGGTTCAGCCCGGCACATTACATTGCCGTTGTAACAATGCTAGGTCTTCTGGCTGTGTTTATGGCGCCGGCAGTTCATCTTCGAAAGAACGGGGAAGATAGCGTCGTGACAAGGCTCTCATGAGATGGAGTTGCGGCAACCTATTGGACTCTAAGGCTTTATCGGTCAAGAAAACAAACCGGCACGGGCCTTTCGCACATCTCCGTCCTTTGGACGGAGATGGAACTACGGCTGGAGAAACTTACAAAGCAGCTTGCGATGGGGACTCGTGCAAAACTGGGCTTAGCGGCCTTCTGCCGAAAACCCCTCTTAGAATATTATCGTGTGCTTCATTCGGCGGCGGCCAGTGGTTGGATATGGCCAAGTTGGGTCCTTGAGAAGTCGCACGTGGAGATTAAACCAGGATGTCAGGTGTCGAAGTGATTCAATCCAGCAATCAGAACGATCTACGCACGCGGATTCCTCGCGTTGCGATCGTGGGAACAGGTTTTGTAGGTTCGACGACCGCCTATGCGCTCATGCTCTCCAGAACTCCAGCGGAAATTGTGTTGATTGATAAAGATGAGCGGCGAGCCGACGGTCATGTCCAGGACCTGCGAGATGCCGAAGTGTTTTCCCACACGACTCGTGTCATTGTCGGCCGGCTCGATGATTGCTGCTCGGCGGACGTGGTCATCATTACAGCTGGTGTCAGTCAAGCGGGCCAGAGGTCACGACTAGACAGCTTGAATGAGACTGCGGCGATATTGAAGAGTCTCGTGCTGAAGGTCGCACGCTACAACCCGCATGGGATATTGTTGATCGCATCGAATCCGGTTGATGTGTTGACCTATGCCGCTTGGAAGTGGTCCGGTCTTCCGCCCAACCGCGTTATTGGTTCAGGCACATCTCTGGATACGTCTCGTTTCCGCAGGCGACTTGCCGAACACTATGGGGTAGCTTCGGACAACGTGCACGCATATGTCATAGGGGAGCATGGCGAGAGCCAGGTAGCTGTGACATCTTCGGCCCGGATCGCGGGTATGCCGCTGGAAAGCTTCTGCCGGGAACTGGACCTACCCTACGACGAAGATGGGCTGCGAAAAATCGCCAACGATACGCGAGCTGCGGGTCTGGAAATTATCCGTGCAAAAGGAGCGACATACTATGGCATTGGGACGGCGTTGGCGCGTATCGTAGGCGCCATTCTGCGTGATGAACATGCAGTACTGACAGTCTCTAGCTTAGCGCCGGATTCGATGGGATTGGGCGAAGTGTCTCTGTCCCTTCCAACGATTATTACTCGCGATGGCGTGGCTCGCGTTGTCTCCATCCCACTCAGTGCAGCGGAAAGACAAGCACTCGAGGCTTCAGCAGATACGCTGAAACAGCACATCGCCGCATTGAAGACATCAGAGGCCGCCTTCTTTTAATGCCGAACGAAACGAGGCATGCATTCTTAGGTCTTCGTAACTACCAGTTCCAAGCAGCGCTCACCGTATGCTCCGCAACGTGCTCACTAGGGGTTTAATCAGGCGGCCGTAACGGCAAAGGATTCTTCGAGCGTGTGTACATGTTGTTGATCCAGCCATGCCGCGGGAGTATTCTGTTTGACCAGTTCATCAGTCGCTCTTTTTTGGTGCACGCAATGCATAGCGTGACTGATATATTGCCGCAGCGCGACACTTGTGCACTCACGTAGCGCTGCTTCTCAAGATGAATGGAAGTGTGACATGGCTGTGACAGATGAACCTCCGATCGGCCAACGCGGCAAAAGAGTGTCTCATGTCGACCTCATCCAGTCTGCCGCCAGCGGAGCAGGTGTGCCTTTCGAGCCTGCGGAGGTTTTAGACTCCTGGCGACGCTGCACGATTGAACATCATATCAATCCGGATCGCCCGGCCATGCCGCACATCATTACGGCGAGCGAACTCAGGGCTTCCCGGGAACGTCTTGGCAAGATCCTTGATCTGGCCCAGGAAGAAATCGACCGTTTGTACGCGATCGTAAGCCAGGAGCACTATGTCGTCCTGTTTTGCGATACCCAGGGTATTGCTATTTACCATCGGGGAAATGAGGCGATGGCCGATCAGTTTCGATACTGGGGCATCTGGGTGGGAGGAGTCTGGTCGGAGGAAATTGAAGGCACAAACGGGATCGGCACGTGCATCACTGAACAGAAGCCAATCATCGTCCATCGTGACCAGCATTTTCGCACCCGGCACATCGGACTCAGCTGTTCCACCGCGCCGATTTTTGACGCTACCGGTAAGCTCGTAGCGGTACTCGACACATCATCTATGACTCCGTCCACTTCGGATCGATCGCATGCGATGGCCCTGGCTGCGACAACCGCCTCCGCACGCGCAATCGAGGAACGACTATTCCGCGAGTGTTATTCCCAGACCTGGAATGTTGCTGCGGTTCCGGCCGACGAAAGCGGGCCGGCTCTGCTGCTGGCTGTCGACGACGATCGGCGCATCGTTGGAGCTGACCGGGTTGCGCGTCTCGCCTTTGCTCTCGATGAAGAGATTCTGAGGCAAGGCTTATATCTCTCAAAGGTATTTACCCATGACTCATCACTTTTCCGGAGGACTGCTGGACAGGACATAGCAGTTCCTTTGACGCGTACCGGTAGTGCCGACCCATGGCGCGCGTTGATTACTGCTCCGGGGCCGAAGGCCTGGCGAAGCTTTAGCGACAAGACGGCACACTCAAGGCCAAGGATCAGCATGCTGGGCGCCTTACCGATAGCAGCGTCGACAGCAGATAGTCATGGCGGCCTGGCGCCCGGCATCACGCGCCGTATCAGCGAGTACATTGACTCGCATCTTGGTGAGAGCATCAGTCTCGAGGCAATGGCTGAAATGGCAGGCCTATCGGTGAATCATTTCGCGCGTGCTTTTCGGCAGTCTACTGGCTTAGCACCGCATGCCTATTTGGTGCAGCGACGTATCGAACAAGCCGAGCGCCTGCTCTCTCGTACCGATTTGCCTCTTTCCCAAATCGCGCTCGCAGTCGGTTTCGCTGATCACAGCCACTTCGCAAGACATTTTCGTCGACTCACTGGAGCGACGCCGAGCGTTGCTCGGTGGCAGCAGCGCTAAGGCAATTCTTCCAACACCAAACAAGTGAACAAAATGTTTACTTGCTCACGCGCGATGACTCGCGAAAGTTGTCCGCCACGCCTGCAGGGCCTCCCTGGACTGATCGCGGCCGCTATCGGTGTTTGCCAGAGATTGGATTGCCAACTCACGAGCAATGATTATGTCCCGGCGTGAGCATCCGAGAAGAGTCGAGCAATCTTCGTCAGACTGCCTCTCCAGAACCGACATCACGAAGACAAAACGCTCGAAGGCATTGAGTGCGACAATGGCGGCGAAGAGGTTGTTTTTCCCAGATCGTACCGCCCCTTTGAGGCTGATAAAGGAAAGGCTGTTTGTGTGCTCTCGCTCTGGCATGATCATCTGGATTGCATGTTTAAGGATCGCCCGCCGAGCCCACCATCGCGCCCACTCCATGAAGACACCCATTCCTTCCTCGCATTCTCCTAGCCCGCTAACAAAGCACTGTTCAGCTTTATCATTGTCTGCGGTTAGCAAGAACGAGAGCAGGTACAGGCTGTGCATCTCGTCGGTGAAGATCTCGCAGAAATCGTCAACAGTCGCGTATCTTACAGGTCTTTCGTCAAAAGTGCGTATCTGCTGCAACATAGTTACCTCTCTTGTTCCTAAATCCGTTCAAGCGTTCAATTGCATTTGGATGCTGGCGTGTTCAGAGGGCATACGATCCACTTCGTTCATTCTGAGTGAAGTGGATCTGCCTGCAATGCCTGAGTCGCCGCTTGCGCGTCGCAATGGAACGGATGCGAAGTGTCGGTGAGTGGGCACGACTGCGATTGGGTTGGCGCGACCGAAACGTGCAAATACATCATTCATCGTTTCCTGAATCCGAGTATTTGGTTGGTGCAATTTGCGGGTCGCCTTCACGGCAAGCTTGGTAAGCAGGAAACGGTTTGAAACATACGCTGTAGCGCCGAAGACTAGATCGGAACGCATGGTGTCCTCCTAAAGGGATCGAAAGGCTGATTTGTTACGGCCATCTCCGTCTGCCTCATATTCACGGGCCTGAGGACAGTCCATTGACAAGCCGCTACTTCCTGTCGAAGTTACGAAGCTCACAGCCAGAGTTGACATTTGCCCTCCTGAAGGGAGAATGATGAAAGTGTGGCAGCAGCAGCGTCCGGAGTCTTGGACGAAACCGCCGTCGCCAGAACGTTCTTGCTCAATTGTCATGGGGTGTATGTTGCTGGAATCGCCTTATCGAAGTCTCCAGCCGGCCAATCGCATGGAATGATTGCAATAGATAGTGCAATTTCCAGCGGAACTGTAACCAACGACTGTCTGAAACCATCCTAGAAATGGACGCTATGGGTTACGAAACAGGGAAATTGTTGGTAGTGGAGTCGGACGAGGCTCTCAGGGAACACATCGTCGCGGTGCTGAGCGATGCGGGATATGAGGTATCGACCGACTACCGTGAAGGAATGAAAGCAGTCTTCGCCTTGGAGCCTGACGCAGTTGTACTGGGTGCCGATCCGCCCCAGCTCGATTGTTGCGACCTTCTTTCTGAAATCAAGGGTTCTGAGCACACTCGCAACATACGCGTTGTGATGCTATCTCCGGGAGGATCAACCGAGCGCACTCGGGGGCTGGATCTCGGGGCCGACGACGTGCTGTCACTGCCCTTTGACTCACACGAATTACTGTCGCGGATACGTTCGCAATTACGGAATAAATCAATCGCGGACGAGTTTGGAAAGCGCCTGCGCTTTGCGGAGGAAAATCGAAACGCCACCCAGCAGGTGGTCACAGCAGTCAACGAAGAACGGCGGACGCTTCGGATTGGCGTCCTGGCGACTGTTGCCGTGCTTATCGTTGCTGGCTTGACCTTTTTCTTCTTCTATCGTCGCGGTCAGGAACAGAATACCCGGGTTTATGCTGCGATTACTCGACTACAAACAGGCGTACTGACGCAACAACGGTTGATGGAACGCTCGCGTCAGGCCGTTGCAGGCGCGGAACCCGGCCCAGCGCAGGCGAGTGATTCGCAGAAGCTTCAACTTCAGAGGAAGAGCGAAGACCTGAGATCGCAAATTGCCACCAACAAGACGGACGACACTTCCGCTTTGCAAGATCAGTTAACCACAGTAGAAGGCCGGCTTCAGAAGCTCGAGACCGAGGGCCAGGTTGCGCAGACGATTATCCAGACCTATGAGCCGAGCGTTTGCCTCGTCCATGTTGTGCTTGGCTTCCGCGACCATACTTCGGGGTTGAGGTTGCACTATGCTGGAGTGACAAGCAGTGGCGATCCAACAACCGACGAACACAATAACCCCCTCGTGAGCCTCTCCGGAATTGGTCCTGAAGTGCACATGGATGTTTTTGGCACTGGGTTTCTCGCCTCTGCCAGCGGAGAAATCCTCACAAATCACCACGTGGCCGAGCCATGGTGGCAGAACGATGATTTGAAGGAGATGCTTGATCAGGGCGTTGAGCCAGAGATCACAGAGATGACTGCATATTTCCCGGGTGTTCCACATGGCATCGCCATCAACACCGAGAAAATTTCCTCTACCGCGGACGTTGCTGTCCTGAGAGCGAATGTTTCAGATCTGGGAATCAAGCAGATTGCGCTTGCCGACCATCCACATTCGGCCGTCAGCGGCAACCCTGTCGTGCTACTTGGATATCCGACTGCTCTTGATGCAATTCTGGCTCGTGCAGGCGCAGCGACACTCCAGTCCATCGCGACTACCTCCAAAGGCGATCCGCAGCAGGTGATGGAAGAACTCGCCCGCCGCCACCTGATCAGGCCTATCGCCACCCAGGGGCACATCGGCGACGTGCTTCAGGACAAGATTGTTTATGATGCCCAAACCACTTCAGGCGGCTCCGGCGGTCCGCTTTTCAACAACGAAGGCAAAGTGATAGGAATCAACTTTGCCATGGTGCGCGAGTTCGGCGGATCGAATTTCGCCATCCCTGTTGCTTTCGGAAAGTCACTTCTGAAACCTTAGGCCGGACAGAACACAACTCCTCGAACACGCTATAAATACCAATAAATTGGGCTGTCTTTAATTGGATTCATCCCAAGTTGAGTCCAGCGTTTGCGGATAAAGGCGCCAAGATCGGCATCAGTTCGGATTCGCATGCCTGCACCTCAGTACTTAAGACAGTACCGAGCGGTGACATTTCTTAATGGAATCGAACAGCGACGTGGAGCATATCCACAGCGTTTCCTCATTCGTGTAACGCGAAAAGGGAATTGTGAGTGGTCAGAGGTTTAGACCCCTCAATCTCCTTCACCCGCGAATTCATAATTTCATTTATGGTTATCAGTGCGAAACCGCCTTGAAACTGGCTGTCGCTTTGGAGCGATCTTCCATGTCTAGAATCCATCCTCGTTTCTCTTCAATCTGCTTGTTCTTCATGTTTCTAATTGGCAATTTGTTGGTTTCATCAAGCGCTGCAGCCGCAGATGATCCGGAACAAGGTTCATTGAACAAGCAGGAGAGGTTGGAATGGTTTCAGGATCAGGGCTTCGGATTGTTTATTCATTGGAGCGTCGACAGCCAGCTAGGTGTTGTCATTAGTCACTCACTCGTAGGCGCATCCGAGGACTATACCGATCGTTTCTTTAATGACTTGCCAAAGTCTTTCGATCCCGATCGGTTTAATCCAGTAGATTGGGCGCGTCTCGCGCATCTCGCTGGCGTCCGATATGTAATGTTCACGACCAAACATCATTCCGGTTTTGCGATGTTCGATACCGCGACCACACCATTTGGAATTATGAATACGCCCTTTCATCGCGATATCACGAAGGAAGTTTTTAACGCCTTTCGTGCGGAGGGGATTGCCGCAGGTGTCTATTACTCCCCTGATGATTTTTGGTGGCTGCACCAGCATGGCAAGACCATCGAACGCTCCGTTCCCGAGGTTCAGCCACGCAACAATCCTGGCCTCATGCAATATGACCAAACTCAGCTCCGTGAATTACTGACACACTACGGCAAGATCGACGCGCTCTTTTTGGATGGTGAGGCAGTTGGGCTGCGCGATCTCGCGTGGAAGCTGAATCCTGACATCATTGTGACCCGTGGCGCGATCAAAACGCCCGAGCTTACTGTTCCGGGCATGCCGCTTCCAGGCGCCTGGGAAACCTGTATGACCATGGGAACAGCATGGCAGTATCAGCCTCAAAACGAACACTACAAGTCAGGAGGCGAGTTAATCCGCCTGCTGATCCAGACACGCGCAAAGGGTGGCAACTTCCTATTGAACGTAGGGCCGAAGCCTAACGGTGAACTGCCCATCGAAGAGGAAGAGCGCTTGCGTGAGATCGCGCTCTGGATGTTTGTGAACTCCGACGCAATTTATGCCGTCCGTCCCTGGGTCATTACAAACGAAGGCGACATCTGGTTCACGAAAAAGAAAAACACCAACACCCTGTACGCAATCGTCGAATCTGATACCCCGTGGCCACGTGCAACCTGGAAGGAATTTACACTCCATTCGGTTCGCGCGACAGACAAGACCCAAGTAAACGTCTTAGGCCAGAGCGACCAGGTGGTGGAATATCATCCTGAAATCAAACCTAAATCAACCTGGCATCAGGAAGAGGATGGTCTTCATGTGCGAGTGATGCAGACGCAACGCCTGCAAGATAATTTCCGATGGCCCAACCCTGCCGTGTTGAAGATCACAAATGTCGAGCCGGCACTGAATCCCCCACATGTACAAACCACTGGCTCAGCACCTGGGTCATCAGGTCAGCAGGAGGTACTCGAGGGAGCCGTGCTCGATATGGGCGACCGCTCTTCGCTCGAAGTCGGCTTTGAATATCGGCCGATTCTCGGTGAAGATGTCAATTCGCGTTCTTCTACCTGGACTGCAACGCCGACGCAAACCATCTCCAAGCCAGGCACCTTCAAGATTGCTGTGGATGGGCTGGATCCAAAAGGTGCTTACGAGTTTCGCGTCGTCATTCGCCATCCGTTGTTGCCGCTCTATGGTTTAGAGATCACGATGAAACACTAACCCCATTGCATGACCGCTGTGCCACAAGTAATTTCCTTTAGTTGTTCCAGCAGGAGATGTTCCATATGAGAGATAAGCGTGCGCTGTTCATGGTTGTATGCGCGATAGTAGCAACGATCGGCCTCGCCTACGGTCAATCCCAGGATGATCTTATCTCGCCTTTACGCCCGGTCCCTACGGGCAAGGCGCCAGGTATGCGGGTGAAGCAGATAAAAGATACGCCGGAAGAGAAGGTCTATGCTGTGATTTTTTACAAAGGCGACGAGGTGATGAGCGGGCTTACAGACTTTGTAATCCAGCACAAAATCGAGGACGCACACTTTACTGCGATTGGAGCTGTAAGCGGCGCAACATTGGCGTGGCTTGATCCTGCGAAGAAAATCTACCACCGCATTCCGGTAACAGAGCAAGTAGAAGTACTCTCTCTTGTCGGAGATGTTGCAACCTTCAATGACAAGCCTATTGTCCATATGCATGCAGTGCTCGGCGCGCCAAATGGCACGACGGTAGGCGGCCATGTCTTTGAGTTGAATGTCAATCCAACGCTGGAAGTCTTTCTCACCGCGAATACAACCACCCTCAAAAAGAAGCCGGATGACGCCTCGGGAATGAAAGTGATCGATCCAACGCAATAGCCGTTCGAGAACCTTGAAGGAGTTGCTAGTGGACGACAGCAGAAGAACATTTATCAAGCAGGCGGTCGGGTTTTCCGTTGCCTGCGCCGCCCGGCTCGATTCGGAAGACCCGGCTTATGCGAGCACGTCGAACGAAGTTCCTAGTGGCGACAAGCCGGAGTGGTACCAACGCCCCATGCGTTGGGCTCAGCTTGCATTTGTGGAAGACGATCCGGGGAACTACGATCTTTCTTTCTGGCTCGACTATTTTCAAAAGATTCACGCGGACGCAGCCTGTCTAAGCGCCGGAGGCGTTGTCGCTTTCTATCCGACGGAAATTCCCCTGCACTATCGAAGTAAATGGCTGGGCTCGATGGACACCTTTGGCGACATTGTTGCCGGATGCCGTAAGCTCGGAATGAATGTGATTGCAAGAACGGACGCGCATGCGTGTCACCAGGACGTCTATGATGCTCACCCGGATTGGATTGCCATCGATGAACAGGGCAACAAGCGGCGGCATCCCTCCGATCCGCAATATTGGATTACGTGCGCCTTAGGTCCCTACAACTTTGAGTTCATGACTTCGGTGCATCAGGAAATCATGCGCAGGTACATGGTCGACGGCATTTTCACGAACCGTTGGTCAGGATCCGGGATGTGCTACTGCCAGCATTGCGTGGAATCCTTTCGCGAGTTTTCCGGGCTTGATCTTCCCCGCACCGATGATCCTCAAAATCCAGCGCGTCGCCAATACATTCTGTGGAATCAGGCGAGATTATTCGATCTGTGGAGACTATGGAACCAGAAGATCAAAGAGATCAATCCGAATGCCAGCTACATCGCAAATGCGGGCGGTGGTGCACTCAGCCCACTCGACATGAAAACAATTGGAGAACTGGCTCCGACCCTTTTCGCCGACCGCCAGGGAAGAAGCGGCCTGATGGCGCCTTGGGCCAACGGCAAAAATGGCAAGGAATACCGTGCCACGATGGGGCAAAAGGCCATCGGAGGAATTTTCAGCGTTGGTATCGAGGACAGATACCGATGGAAGGATTCAGTTCAATCCAGCGATGAGATTCGCCTCTGGGTAGCCGATGGAATCGCGCAGGGCCTTCGTCCTTGGTTTACCAAATTCAATGCGAAGCCAATCGATCGCAGATGGCTCCCCGTCGTCGAGGAAATCTACAAATGGCACTACGCGAACGAATCGTATCTTCGCAATGAGAGATCTTTTGCGAGAGTCGGCCTTGTGTATTCTCAGCAAACAGCAACCTTCTATGGAGGTAAAAAAGCACAAGCCTTAGTGGAAGATCCTGCTCTCGGCTTCTATCAAGCGCTGATTGAGGCACGCATACCTTTCGAAATGGTGCACGATCGACTGTTGGATCCTGAGCACCTAGATCACTTCCGCACCTTGATTTTCCCAAACATCGCGGCGCTCTCAACCACGCAATGTCAGCAGATTCGTGAGTTCGCAGAACGCGGCGGAAGCGTGGTCGCAACCTATGAAACATCCCTTTACGACGAATGGGGTGTTCGTCGTCAGGACTTTGGGTTGTCGTCAATTTTTGGAGCTTCCTTTACCGGCGAGGTCCAAGGCCCGATGCTCAACTCATACCTTTCTCTGGAAAAAGATACAAGCACAGAAAAGTATCACCCGCTATTGGCGGGTTTCGAGGGTGCGACGAGAGTCATCAACGCCACCAATCAGGTTAATGTAAAGCCTGTGGGTCAGAGCTCTTTCTCTCCACTACAGATTGTTCCGACCTATCCGGATCTTCCTATGGAAGACGTCTTTCCCCGACCAACGAAGGAGCGGAATTCCGGAGTATTTATTCGAGAATCCGGACGAAGCCGCGTGGTTTACTTTCCGGGAGATATCGATCGCACCTTTTGGGAGGTGCTCGACGTCGATCATGCAAAGCTTTTACGCAATGCTGTGCTTTGGGCAACGAACGAGACTGCGCCCGTGAGTGTGGAAGGGCAAGGAATCGTCGACCTCTCTGTGTGGGGGCAGAAAAATTCTATGACGGTCCACCTCGTGAATCTTACAAATTCGATGATGATGAAGGGGCCCGTTCGAGAGGTAATTCCAATTGCCAACCAACGCGTGCGAATACAAATCCCAAGGGAGCGGCACGTAACCCGAGCAAAGCTATTGGTGTCTGGAAAAGACGTCTCTTATCAGCAAGAGCAAGGGCTTATTCTTCTCGATATTGCCTCGATTGGTGTGCACGAAGTGATTGCCTTAGACTTCGCCGTCTAACCGATCGACTCTCTTACCAACACGTGAGAACCGGTGCAGGTATACTCCTATGCGAACGAGGCCGCTTTGACAGCGGCCTCGTTCGCAGTCGACGCGTGTTGCCAGGCTGTTTATTTGACGTGCACCGCATGGGCCGACTTGAGAAGGGGTGCGTTGACAAGGAAGCTCATATCCGATGCTTGGCCACCGGGTATTGCGGTAGCAGAGTTGTGGCAGGCCGTGCAACTGTACGGCCCCTGAGCGTTGAAGGGGACAAAGGTCTCCTGCACGGAAGCCCCGAGGAACTGCGGTGCAGTGCCGATCGCTCCCGTAGACCATTGCGTACCGATCAACTGGTAGTACTGAAAAGGTGTTCCGGCAAGCAGGCCCTGGAAACTGGAGTTCAGACCCGGATTCGTAGGTTGAAGATGAGGCACAACCTGCACGGGCGCGTTCAGCGGTTTGCCAGTTGAGGAAAGCTCATTCGAGGTGGCAGTCGCTGTTGAAGTATTAGGCGTGCAACTAGCACTCCCAGCTGGCGTGCAGTTGGGGTTGTAGAAGGATTTCGTATCATTATCTACCTGCTCAAAGGTGGACCATGCCCAGGTAGTTTGCCCCTGCGCCTTATGCGCAATGTGCAGGCCCACCAGGCCGACCGTAACAGGGTTGGTACCGGGACTCGGAGCACCCGCAGCATTGTTGAAAACGATGGCCTGCTGTGTAAAGAAACGGGCAGGATTATCGCCTGCACCAAGGACCTTCCAGGCGGCTTTCACCTCAAGGGCACCTACTGAGGTAGGGCTCGAGCCCATGGGAAAACTGATGCTGGGTGTAGCTTTCTGGCCGGGCACGGTATAAAGCTTGTTCGCAACGATGTAGTTGTACTCGTCCTGATTGAGAGCAATGGAGAAGCGGACAAAACGGCCGTTCTGATCGACAAGCGGAAGGTTAGTCGACTGGAGTATGCCATTTAACTTTCCATTGCTCGTAGTGCCGAGAAGCCGGATGGTAGAAACGAGATCATGACTCTTCGAGTCATGAAAGAGCACCAGGTGAACATCCGGATGGTCAGCGAGGATTTTTTTGACCGCTGGCGAATAACTGGGCTCCGATGCCAACAAGCGGGCCTTGACACCATTCGTACCGGACGTGCCGCCGCACCAGGGTGCTGGCTGCCCTGAGTTATAAACTGCATCGTCGGAGAGATAGGTAAGCCAGGTTGGATTATTGGGGTCAGTAAGGATGCTGGACTTCGGATTGGGAGAGCAGGTGGTGGGGTCAGCCGGCCAGTTAAGCGCAACAAAGGAGAGCCATGAGAAGACATCGGCCTTCTGCTGGCCATTGCTGTTGAGCGCGCCTGGAGTGTAGGGAATGGCCGCGCAGGTGCTATCAATGGCAGTAGGTACAGGTGCGGGACCACTTCCCTGGAAATTAGCAGCTGCGGCACACGTCACAGACGCTGGAGCAGCTGCGGTCGGAGAAGAGGCATTATTAGAAGTCGAGCATGCCAGAGGCACGAGCGCAAGCATACCGAGACATAAAAATGGACGCGTAGTGAAAAAGCGGAATCTCTGCATGGAGAGGGGCATCCTTGAGTGAAGATTTGACCGGTCATACAGCTCGCGTCACATATTACTGGTAGTTGGCGTGAACGCAATAGTTACCAAAGTCTATAGATCCTCGATTAATTGAGTCCTGGATTGTCGGCTATCCGGAAGTAATCCCGCAGTATAACTTCTGCATAGCAGGGGATTGCTCCGCCAAAATGGTGCTCGTGGTGCTGCTTGTATGTCAGCCACCCGGGTGAAGAACCTTGTGCTGACTCACATCATCGCCGTCTCCCCTTCGCAGGCTGCGGAAGACAATCGTCGACAGAATCGTCAATATCCCGAGCGCAACGAGCGACTTGTGGATTCCCTGGATCATTTCAGTTGGATTGGTACGAGACGTGCCAATAAAAAACGCCGTAGCTAATCCTGCCATCGCGACGCCAAAACTGATGGACATCTGCTGCATCGTGCTCGCGATGGAACTCGCGCTACTGGCGTCTTTGTCCGTAATGTCAGCATAGACCAGGGTGTTCATGCTCGAGTACTGCAGTGAGGTGAATGCTCCATACAGGAAGGCCTGCAGCACGATAAACCAAATGGGTGTCCGCAATCCTATCGTCGCAAACACCATCAGAAGAACACCAAGGACGAGCGTGTTCGAGACGAGAATGCGACGATATCCTACACGCCTCAAAAGCCACGGCAGGATCGTCTTCATGCTCATGGCGCCAATCGCTTGAGGCATGACAAGCAGCCCGGATTGAATTGGCGTGAACCCCAGACCGACCTGATAAAGAAGCGGCAGGAGAAACGGCACCCCGCCGATACCCAGTCGCGTGAAAAAACTGCCGCTCACAGAGGCACGGAAGGTTCGGATGCTGAACAGCCTGAGTTGCAAGAGAGGGAACGAAATGCTGTGGGCATGAATTCCGTACCCGGCGAGCAAGACAAGGGACAACGCCAAAAGCCCAGACATGTCTAGTGCACTCAACGTGTGCTCTCCGAATATCTCCAGCACGTACGACAACAACCCGATACCGGATCCGAACAGGATCAGTCCTACGATATCGAGTGGATGGGTTTGCTCTTCGCGATAGTCGGGCAGATGCAGATAAACGAGGATCAAACCTGCCAGGCCGATCGGAATATTGAGAAAGAAAATAAAGCGCCAGTGAAGATATCTGACAATCAGGCCGCCTGCGATGGGGCCAAGCATGGGAGCGATCAAAGCTGGGATGGAAACAAAGCTCATGGCGCGCAACAGATCTGACTTGGCGAATGTTCGCACCAGAGTGAGCCTGCCTACCGGGACCATCATCGCCCCTCCGCAACCTTGCAGAATGCGACACGCGACCAGCAGATGGATGTTGTTCGATATCCCACACAGAAGCGAACCGAGAGTGAATAGACCAATCGCCGCGGCGAATACACGACGGGTTCCGAAGCGGTCCGCCATCCATCCACTGATGGGGATGAAGACCGCAAGACTCAGCGTATAGCTCGCCAGCACCGCCTTCATGCTAAGTGGAGTGATGCCAAGAGCCGCAGAGATCGCGGGAACCGCCGTATTGAGAATCGTCGTGTCCAGCGACTCCATGAAGAACGCGACCGCAACGAGCCACGGAAGGAGCCGCGTGGCGGCGTTCGATGGATCAGACGTAGAGGATGAATTGATCACTGGGTCAGATGAATTCATGGGAAGAGATATCGAGGATTGCTTTCTATTCCTATGCTAGCCGATCGAACGAAAGGCTGATCGTACGCCCTGATCCTTCGATCCAAAAGCAGGAACAGCTGCTAGCAACGCGCAGTGCAAATATGCTCGACATCTGGTTCCGCATCACCGGCGCATTGGTAATGTAGAAATCCTCCCATTGCGCTGGCAGATGGAGCACGTTTCGAGCCCAACTCTGCCAGTTGAAGACGGACTCCTCAAGCACATAGATTCCATAGGCAGCGACGCACAGCCATAGAAAGAAGGGAAGGTCAGACCTGTCGGCAATCTATCACGAACTGGAATACTCTAAGTCCTCATGAACGCCCATCTCTCGTGGAAATGGCATACCGAAGAGTGTTAAGTATCCCTTAGAAGAACGTCTCCACCACGTCAATCACCTCATACTCAGCATTCAACACCGGCAGTACACGCCACTTATCGAACGTCAGGCAGGGGTGCGAGATGTCGAAGCCAATCATATCGCCAATGCGAAGATCATCATGCGCAGCAATCTTCAGGTAGGCATGCTGGTCCATCATCTTCGTTATTGTCCAGTGACGAGGTACACTCTGCGGGCCCACACTTTTAGGCCTGTAATGTAAGGCGGCCACGGGATAACCAGCATCGAATGCAGCATCGCGCTTGCCCATTCCGATGATCGCCTTCTCCGGTTCTGGCATCGACTGCACATACGCCCACACCTGAAGTGCAGGCAGAAGGTCGGAATGCATCCTCCGCGCAATTGGATTGTGTTCAAGGATCCTCGTCTGCGCTTCGCGATACGCCCCAATGTCATGCGTTAGGTAACAGCCTGGGCGGAGAATAATTTCCACCGTATCCTTGAATCTCGCCGAAGAGAAAACGTCAGCCACAACGTCATACCAGGCTGATCCAGCACCTGAAAGCAGGATCGGAGATCGTTGAAAACGCTTCTCTTCGTCAAGCTTTTTTGTTACTGAAACGGCCCATCCCAAAAAGGCGCGAATCTCTGCTTCATCACTGAGTACGCCTTCATAAAGCTCAACGCCACTGAGCACAAGGGAGCCATTCCAGCGAGACAACGCACTTATCACAGATCGGACTTGCTCCTGATCACGCGCCCCTGTGCGCCCTCCGATCACACCGAGTTCGAGAAGCACATTCAGCCGCTGGCCGCGCTCAGAAAAAAATGCGCCGAGTTGATCAACCTGTACCGCCGAATCAACAAGGCAAAAATATTCAAAGTTCGAATCCTGCAGCAAACGCGCAATGATGGCCATATTCTCTTTACCAACCAGTTGGTTTGCCATCAAAACGCGGCGCACACCATGCTCGTAGGCAACAAGGGTCTGATGTGCTGTCGCCAGAGTGATTCCCCATGCGCCGTTCTCCAGCTGCATCCGGAATAGTTTAGGAGCCATTGTTGTTTTGCCATGCGGTGCAATCTTTACTCCATAGGCGGTGATAAATTGCTGCATCCAATTGAGATTATGCAATAGCTTTTCTTGATACAAGACCGCCGATGGTAGGCTGAGGTCTTCACGCAGGAGATTCCAACCAGACGAAACGATATCTTCCTGTTCGAGAGGCTTTTCCAAATGGCCTAGACCTTTGTTCAGATGTGCGATGGTTTCAAGCGCAGGATATTTGTCTTTCAATAATTGAGATCTCATAATCTCCTGAGAGAATAAGAACGCAAGCAGAGTCGAGAATACGTGACTGATATATTCTAAGGGAACCAAGCGATGCGCAGTTGCGATACCCTCATTCGAAACGCGAATGTTGTAGACGGCAGTGGCGCTGCCCCCGCGTCCATGGACGTCGCCATCAACGGTGATCAAATCTGCGAGCTCGGTCCGTCTCTGTCTTATGCTGCCTCAGCAATCATTGACGCGCAGGGTTTAGCACTTGCACCCGGGTTTATCGATGTTCACACGCATGATGACACCGCAGTGATCCACGATCCGGTCATGCTGCCGAAGCTTTCGCAAGGAGTAACAACGGTCATTGTCGGCAATTGCGGCATCAGCGCAGCTCCCGTACAGCTGCGTGGTGAGCCGCCTGATCCCATGAATCTGCTGGGCAACGCAGATGCATTCCGCTATCCCACATTCGCCGCGTACGTCGCAGCCATCCAGGAAGTAATCCCTGCAGTGAATGTTGGCGCTCTGGTTGGACACACTGCGTTGCGCAACAACCATATGGATCGACTCGATCGCACCGCTACAGAGGGCGAAATGATTGCGATGCGTCGGCAGCTCAAAGAAGCTCTTGATGGCGGCGCTCTGGGCCTGAGCACCGGGCTAGCCTATCTCTCCGCTAACGCCGCCTCCACTGAAGAAGTGTTGGCACTCGCAGAACTGTTGGCTTCGGCAGGAGCGGTATACACCACACATATGCGCAGCGAGACGGAAGCGATCCTCGATGCCATGCAAGAGGCCTTCGAAGTCGGTCGCTTAAGCCGTGTACCCGTCATCATCTCTCACCTGAAGTGCGCAGGCATCGCCAACTGGGGACGCAGTAGCGAAGTACTTCAGTTTTTAGATACGGCACGCGCGTCACAGCCTGCTGGCTGCGATTGCTATCCTTATGCTGCAGGTTCAAGCACCCTCGATCTGCGGCAGGTCGATGAGCGAGTCAAGATCACAATCACCTGGAGCACATCGCATCCGGAAGTTGCAGGGCAAACTCTGGAGCAGATCGCTGCCGTCTGGAACCTGACACAATTAGAAGCGGCGAAACGCCTCCAACCTGCCGGAGCCATCTACCACAGCATTTCCGAAGAGGACATGCGACGAATACTCCAGCATCCAGCAACTATGATTGGCTCTGATGGTCTGCCTAATGATCCACGGCCGCATCCGCGCTTATGGGGAACCTTCCCGCGAGTTCTCGGTCGCTACAGCCGCGAAGAAAAAATGTTGTCACTTCCGGAAGCGGTTCACAAAATGACCGGCATGCCGGCCCAACGCTTTGGACTCGCCAAGCGGGGCCTGATACGCCAGGGCTACTATGCAGACTTGGTGCTTTTCGATCCCGACCAAATCATCGACACGGCTACATTTTCTGATCCTGTAAGCCCATCAAAAGGAATAGCCCGCATCTGGGTGAATGGCGTTCTCTCCTACACCGATCAGGGTGCTACGGGAAAAAGAAATGGGCGCTTTCTATCTCGCGGTAAGACAACATGGATTCAGTAATCTAAAAATGTAAGGAGCACTAATGAGCATCAAGCGGTATGGCATTGAAGGTGGCAAAGGTACAGGTGGCCAACACCTGCCGTTTGCGCGCGCCGTGGAAGCCGACGGCTGGCTGTATGTCTCAGGCCAGGTTCCGATGGTCAATGGCGAAGTAGTAGGCGGCAATATCGTTACGCAGTCCGAACAAGCGATTCAGAATCTCCTGTCGATCCTTAAGGAAGCCGGCTATGGTCCGGAACACGTGGTCCGTTGCGGTGTTTGGCTCGATGATTCTCGCGACTTCTCGTCCTTCAATACAGTGTTCAAAAAGCATTTCGGCGAACATCCGCCAGCCCGGGCGTGCGTAGTTTCTAGCATGGTCGTTGACTGTAAAGTCGAAATCGAATGTGTGGCATACAAAGCGCCGTCCGCCTGATCGATATTTCGAAAATCCCGGTACATTCTCTTTAACTGGAGCGTTGTTACTATGCGCCTATGATTGATCATCACAGCATTTTTCTGCTTATTTCGGCTCTTATTGCTGTTATCAGCCTCATTGTTCTTATTGCCGTTTTTAAGCTGAATCCCTTCATTACTCTGTTTGTTACCTCGCTCGCACTGGCCGTGGTCACAGGCATGCCGCTCCAGGCCATCGTCCACTCCTTTGAAGCAGGCGTGGGCGGCACGCTCGGACACATAGCGATTGTTGTAGCGTTGGGAACGATGCTCGGCAAAATGATGGCGGAATCAGGTGGCGCCGCTCAGATTGCCCATACTCTCATCCGCCTCTTCGGTGAAAAGAATATTCACTGGGCTATGGTCGTCATCGGACTCATCATCGGCCTGCCCGCCTTCTTTGAAGTTGGCTTCGTGCTTCTGATTCCCATTGCATTTACAGTGGCTCGAAGGACAAAGACATCGCTCGTCATGGTGGGGCTGCCTATGGTGGCGGGCCTTTCCGTGACTCACGGCTTGGTCCCACCTCATCCGGCAGCTCTCATGGCGGTAAACATATTCAAGGCCGATGTGGGGCGTACCATTTTTTATGCCTTGCTTGTCGGCATTCCTGCCGCAGTCATCGCCGGCCCACTCTATGCAAAGCTCATTGCTCCGCATATAGAACTCCCCGCAGAAAACCCGATGGCTGCAGAGTTCGTTGACCACGGTGCCGATCAGAACCTCCCGGGATTCAGCCTCACCCTCTTCACGATTTTGTTCCCGGTAATTCTTATGCTTGTGGGCAGCGCATCAGACGCGTTTTCTCCACCGAAGAGCCTAATTAACAATTGGCTGCACCTGATCGGCAATGACAGCATGGCCTTGTTGATCGGCGTCCTCTTCAGCTTCATCACGCTCGGCAGAATGCGTGGTTTCACAGCTGATACCATCCTTCGCTTCAGCAACGAGTGCTTGGCACCAACTGCAACGATCACTCTGCTGGTGGGTGCAGGCGGAGGTTTCGGACGCATTCTGCAGGATAGCGGCGTTGCGAACGCGATCATCGCAGCCGCAATGCAGAGCCATGTTCCCCTGCTCTTTCTCGCGTGGCTTTTGGCCGCGATCATGCGCCTCGCCACAGGTTCAGCAACCGTAGCCATGACTTCCGCCGCGGGTATTGTGGCCCCTATCGCGCTGCACAGTGCTGTCCGTCCTGAACTGCTAGCCATTGCCACAGGCGCCGGCTCCTTGATCTTCTCTCATGTCAACGATGGCGGGTTCTGGCTGGTCAAAGAGTACTTCAACATGAACGTACTGCAGACGATCAAAACTTGGTCGGTTTGCGAGACAATCATTTCCGTCTTAGGGCTATTATTCTGTGTAGCCCTGTCACTAGTGCTTCGCTGAACCGCTGCTTCTCCGGAGTGCAGACCTCGATCTATCCAACAAGCCTACTCAGGTGGCAAACTGGAGAGCGGCACCTGTTTCAGACGCGCATGTGTTTCTGATGGTCCTCCTAATGGAAAGAATCCCGCTTATAGATCCGGCCCCGGGAAGTGAACGTAACATGCACTGCATTGCCGCTACGAAGGATGTCTGCGGCGAAGGTGCGGTTTGGCACCCTGAAGAATCTGCCATTTACTGGACCGACATAAACCGGCGTCTGCTTCATCGATATCAACTCAGCAACTCAGACGTTGCTACCTGGCAATTCGATCAGCCCGTAACGGCAGTGGTCCTGACTGAAGATCCCGAACAGTTGCTCATCGTTCTGGGCGGCAGTGTCATTTTTTGGAACACAAAAAGCTATCGCAGCAGTGCCCCAATATTTCAACTTTCCTCATGGCCGGTGACACGCTGCAACGACGCGCGGGTGGGGCCTGACGGCGCACTCTGGTTTGGCACAATGCAAAACAACGTTCGTAGCGACGGCAGCGAAATAGCCATCACACAGAACCTGGGTGAACTCCTCTGTCTGGATGTAAGTGGTAGAACTCAGGTTTGGCAAACCGGAATTGGGATTGCGAACACCGTGGTCTGGTCCACTTCTGGCGACCGCCTGTTCTTCGGTGACACACTACGCAACTGTATTTATGTCTCCGCCTTCGATATATCCCTGAGCTCAATCAGCCAGCCCGTAACATTCACCCAAGGCTTCTCTCGCGGATTGCCTGATGGATCTGCGATGGACTCGCAGGGTTATCTCTGGAACTGCCGATATGGCGGCGGATGCATCGTGCGTTTCGCTCCCGATGGCTCGGTTGCAGAGGTTATTGAGACCCCTGTGAAGAATCCGACTACCTGTGCCTTCGGCGGTCTTGATCTCAAGACCCTCTATATCACCTCTGCAATTGCCCCCGATACGCAAGAGGGCGAAATCGGGGGCGCGCTCTTCGAGATGCAGGTGGATGTCGCTGGTCTTCCGTCAAACCGGTTTCGTCTATAACCGCACGGGCAGTTGTGCCAGCAATCCTCCGTCGACACGATAGGAAGACCCGGTCAGGAATGAAGCCTCATCGCTTAACAAGAAAGCGATGACCCGTGCTACCTCCTCCGGCTGCGCCAGTCGCTGCATCGGATGATAGCTACCCCATTCCTGCAACAGCTCTTCCAGTGGCGCGTTACCGCGGAGTGAGTCGGCTGAGGTACGCACCATCGGCGTATCAACAGTACCTGGCATCACCGAGTTCACGCGCACATTGTCTTTTGCGTGATCCACAGCCATGGCGCGTGTGAGAGCTTCCAGCGTGCCTTTGCTCGCGGCATAGGCCGCGACGCCATTCTGGCAGGCAACGGCCTGTACGGACGACACCAATACGATCGAACCTCCTTGTTTCATCAGCGAAATCGATGCTCTCGCCGCAAGAAAGGCGCCGCGAGCGTTCACTGCCTGCACGAGATCGTACTCTTCAACCGGCGTCGTAACGACGGTCCCGTAGCGTTGAATTCCCACGCTATAGACCAACCAGTGCACGCCGTCTCGACCTGCGGCTTTCAGGACCGCCGCGTCGACCTGTGACTGCTCTCGAACATCACAGCAAACCCATGATGCGCCCGCGATGTCATCGCTGGGGGGAGGGTTCAGGTCCGCGATGGTGATTCTTGCACCGCGCCTGCAGAGAAGCTGAGCTGTAGCAAAGCCAATCCCGGATGATCCTCCAAAGACGATTGCGTTCTTTCCGTTATAAGGTCCCATGTTGACCAACTTCCGTCATCAAACGTTCCGCCATGCGCATGGCGCCACGAAGCTCTGCGAGTCCGCGGAGCCGCCCCACCGCTGGATAGGCCGGCGCTGCCGCTCGCTCCCGGTCATTCAAAAGCTCTTGACCGTGGTCGGCGCGAAAAGGGATCCTGGCATCTTCTCCTGCTGCGATGCGCCTGCGTTCCTCTTTCACCATCTCTGCGACGATTCCGATGAGGTCCGCATCGCCGTCAAGATGGGCCGCTTCGAAAAAGCTCTCCATCGGCTGGCTGGTTGCGTTTCTGACCATATTTTCCCGTTGCGTGGATCTTAGGTGAAAGAATCCAATCCGCGGAGCAAAGCGGCGCAACATCGCAAGCAGATTGTTGTCATGCCTGACGCCCAGCGCGCCTGTGCAGAAGGTAATCCCGTTCGCATCCACTTTCGACTGCGTCATAAGCCACTCCAGGTCGTCCGCCGTACTTACGATTCGCGGCAGGCCAAGCAGCGGCCGCGGCGGATCGTCTGGATGGATGCACAACTTGACGCCAAGCTCCGCGGCCACTGGGCATACAGATCGCAAAAACTCACCGGCATTTTCGCGCAAGCCAGTTTCCTGCACGTCCGCATATTGCGCCAGCAGATCGCGCACTTGCTGCAACGTGTAGCTGCCATTACCGCCCGGCAGCCCCTGCAGAATTGTCTCCTGCAATTCCTCCCGTTCTCTTGCCGTGAGCGCGTGAAGATATGCATCGGCGGTACGACTCAGCTCTTCGCCCCATTCATCTTCCGCACCTTTGCGTTTCAGTATCCAGAGATCGAACGCCGCAAACGCTGTCGCATCGAAGCGTGTCGTGAAGCCGCCGTCAGGTGCTGGCGCATGAAGATGTGTTCGCATCCAGCTGAAGAGAGGCATCCAGTTGTAAGCCACAGTGCGGATGCCACATTTTGACAGGTTTCGTAACGACTTCTTGAAATTCTCCGTATCACGCTGCCATCCGGGCGCGCGCATCTTGATCGTCTCGATCACGTCGAGGCTTTCGACGACGCTCCAGCGCAATCCCGCTGCTTCGATCTCCGCCTGTCGCCGCTTGATCAGCTCGACAGGCCATACCTCCCCTGCTGGAACTTCGTACAAAGCCGTGACGATTCCTTCCGCGCCGGCCTCTCGCGCGTCTCGCAGTGTCACTCGATCATTCGGCCCAAACCAGCGCCAAGTCTGCTCCATAGTTCTACCCCACACTTGTACTCAGACGGCAGCAAATACGATTCGAGCAGTCGCGACCGTCGCCGAGCACCTTGCTTTGCTGCTTCTGCAGGGTACTCCTGAATCGTTTTGCTTTTCTGTCAGAAACAACGTGATCATCCTAGTCGGGGCAAACCCGGTTGAGAGCAGGGAATTGACGTATGTAGGAATCGTTTTATGATGTGAAATACAGCCGGCATCCGTTGATGCAACAGAGCGGGCAAATGAGTGGCTCGGAGCCCAATAGCAACACCGTGTTCAAGTGCCCAGGCAATTTGATAGAGATCTTACATGACGAAACATGATGCCCCCGCGACAACCACGAAATATCCGCTGCGGAAACGCTCATACACCATACAGTCAGTTGTACGCGCTGTTCACATCCTCAACACCTTTACCTCCACGTCGGAGATTCTCGATCTCCGTGTCATTGCCGTCCGGGCCGGTCTGCACAAAGCCACCGCCTTTCGACTGCTGGAAACACTGGTGGAGACACGGATGCTCGAGCGTGCCGGCAAGCAGGGTTATCGTTCTTCGATACAAATGTCGCGCTCCCGGCGTTTTCGCATCGGCTACGCGTCACAGAGCAATCTTCTGCCCTTTACCGCTACTGTCACGGACGGCCTGGTCGTAGCGGCTAGTGACGCCAATGTCGATCTACTTATCGCGAATAACGGATTCAGCCCGAAGGTCGCCTTGCAGAATGCCGACAAGTTCATCGCAGAGAAAGTCGATCTTGTCGTCGATTCGCAAATCAACGTCGCCGTAGCAGCACAGATTGCAGCCAAATTCTCGGACGCACGCATCCCATTCATCGCTCTCGATATTCCTCATCCTGGCGCGGTGTACTTCGGGGCCGATAACTACAAAGCCGGGCGCATGGCAGGACGGCATCTGGCAAAGTGGACGGATCGCCATTGGAAAGCGAGTGCCGAACAACTCATCCTTCTCGGCGTCGACGCTGCAGGCCCGCTCCTCAATGCACGCCTCACAGGTATCGTCGATGGCATCGGTGAACTACTTCCGAATGGCCGTACCATTCCCACACACCATTACGACACCAAAGGTGGCCAGTTTGAGGCTACGCTGGACATCGTGCGGAAACACCTGCGTCGCAAGCGGCCGGAACGTGCCCTCGTGGGCGCGGTAAACGACTCCACTGCGCTTGCCGCATTGCATGCCTTTCGCGAAGCCGGCCTGGAGCGCTCCTGTGCGGTCGCGGGTCAGGATGGCAGCGTTGCCGCGCGCGAAGAGATGCGCCGGTCCTCCTCTCGCCTTGTTTGCTCCGTCGCGTATTTTCCTGAGACGTATGGCACACGGATTATCCAGTTGGCTCTCGATATCCTCCGTCACAAGCCTGTCGCGCCAGCCGTTTTTGTTCAACACGAACTCATCACACCTGAGAACGTGAATAAAATCTATCCAAACGACACCTGGATGAAAAGAGTTCCAGATCGCGTCTGAGAGCGCGGCTATATTTTAGCAAATTTGTCTCACCTGCTAAAACGATAATGCTTGCTTTGAGCGAGATAATTTCATGCTCGTGCATACTCGCGATACTCCACATAGCCCTTCTACAACGCGCGTTTTAATAGCGTACTTCTGGGAAAAAGGAAATCGTCGAAATCTCTTTCTTTATTGCACAGAGTGAAACGATCTGTAGCAATTCTGAAATCTTATTTTCCTCGTTGACACCGTATTCCTACACAACCTACAAAGCCGATGGAATCGAGCAAGGAAGATGCGCTGACACCATATGTCCTGCAGACAGTGCGCACGCTCCCTGCTCCGTGCGCCAAAGTTGAGGAGGCAGTATGCACATCAGAATCGATCATAATGAGACCGTCGCAAAGAGCGATGGCGTGTTTTCGGGTTTCTTGCGAGTAGGGTTTTGGCTAGGTTTGCGCCATGCCGTAGCGATAACAGCCGTCGGTATCCTTGCGTTGCCGGTGGCGCTTCGTGCGCAAACCGGTCAAGGCTCAATAGGCGGAACGGTCCACGATCCGCGCGGCGATGTTATCCCTCATGCTGTCATCGACGTCGTCAGTGACTCGACGGGCGTCCAGCAGAAAACCGTGTCGAATGATGAAGGAGCGTTTCAGGTGCCCTCGCTTAACCCAGGCGAGTACACGGTGAATGTCTCTGCGGCTGGCTTTGAGCAAAAGACAACAAAACTGGTTACGGTGTCCGGTGTCGGTCTCACCACGCTGGACGTATCTCTTGAAGTGGGCAGAAACAACGCCGTGGTCACCGTAAATGCGAATGCAGACCTGTTGACTAGGAACGAGTCTGACGTGAGCACGACCGTCGATCACAAGCTTGTTCTCGATCTTCCTTATCCGGAGCGCAGCTCTCTGGAGGCCTCATTGCTTGTTCCCGGCGTGCAGGGAGATACATTACAGCCGGGCGGAATCTCAACGGAAAACCCAAACGCCTATACAAGCTATGTTGTCCCTGGCGCCAGCATCGTCATTGGCGGCGCGCCTCCTGGCACCAGTTCCGTTGTCGTGGACGGCTCCGACGTTACACAGGCCAGCTATGCTCGTACTGGCGTTAACCTCTCCGGACGCGAGGTGCAGGAAACGACCGCGATTGTTACCGGTCTTTCTGCCAAATATGGCCGAACTGGTGGAGGCGTTATTGTCCAGAGCAGCGCAGCAGGCACCAGGGACTATCATGGCGCCGTCACCTATCGACACACCGACCCATACTTCAATGCTTTCCCAGATGGAAACACTGCGCCCAATGCTCTACACGAAAATTATTATGGATTCTACGTCGGCGGTCCCGTTTGGATCCCAAAAATCTACCCGCGTCGCGATAAGACCTTTTTCTTCGTCGGAGTTGAGCCGGCGCGCTTGAAAAATTCCTTTGGCTTTCGTGGAATATTCCCCACGCCGGACGAGCTCGCGGGTCATATTCACAATTCACTGACACTTTTGAACCAAAGCATCTTGAAATCTTCGGGGTACGATGCGGCTCTTGCTGCCCCGCGCATTGGTGCCATCAACTATCAATCCACCGTGGACGCGAACGGATTTCCCAATGGTCCATACAACGCATCGCAAATTCGGGCGATTCCGAATGACGATGTATCGGCGCAGCTTGCGAATAACCCCTTCGCGCAGTATGTCCTGTCGTTGTTTCCGACGCCCAGCAACCCCGGGCCTTATGTAAAGTTCGACAATCCTCAGGCCACCTCGCAAAATGATGGCACCAATGCCACGTACCAGCGTGGCGTCGTTAATGTGGACAATCGATATTCCATTCGGATGGATCATCATTTCAACAACACGGACCAGATATTCGCCCGCTACACGGTCACTCCTGTCACCGCCAACAGGTTCTTTGCTGTCGATGCGTCCAACCCGTTGACGATCGTGCCGACCGACTCTGCGCGCACTCATGACATTGCACTCGGCTACACGCACGTATTCTCGAACAGCGTCGTCAATAGCTTTCACTACTCGTTCATGCGAGTGAACCAGCAACGCCTTCCTCCTCCCATCACGCAAACCAAGGATTTCGCGGGTGCCTACGGACTCACTCCCGCATCGTTCGGCTATGGGTTTCCCAGTCTTGGGAATCTCAACCAGAACGGCGTTGCTTATACCATGCAGATGGGGACCGCGACCGCAGCCATTCAGGTCGATCAGAACTTCATAGCCGGCGATGATGTTACCTGGACGCATGGAAAGCACCTGTTCCAGTTCGGCGCTGATATTCGCTGGATTCAATCGAATCAGTACGATCTCAGCGGGGCCACCGGAGGCAAGTACAACTTTCTCGGTGCACAGACGAACAATGGTTCCGCTGGCGGCGCTCCTCTCGCAACTTTCATTCTTGGCACCATCTCCGCTTTCAGTAATACGCCCGTTGAAGTTCCCGGCTACTATCGCTGGCATTACTATGCCGGCTACTTCCAGGATGACTGGCGCATCACGCCAAAATTGACGATCAATGCCGGGCTGCGTTACGAGCTCGAAACGCCCCGTACGGAGAAGTACGACAATCAGGCATACATTCGGCTTAACACCGCGGGGAATCTCAATGGCGTGCTGCCCACCAGCACTGCGTACTGCTTCTCGAATGCATGTGGCAATCCCCAGACGCTCTGGCCTATCAATTACAAAGGCTTTGAGCCTCGCATAGGCTTTGCCTACGCGCCCACTCCTCGTACCACTGTGCGAGCCGCATATACTTTGCAACGGCTCCCGCTCACCGGATACGAGAATATCCCCGATCCCAATTTCAACGTGGCGTCTCAGACCGTTGGAAATCAGAGCGGAGGCGTCGCGCCAAACTCGACGGTCAACTACATTACCAATCCTGTAGGAGCTCTTACCTCGGCCTACACTGCGTTAGCCGGCAACCGTGGTCCCATACTTTACTCCACAGGACTGGCTCCGGTTTTTGTATCGCAGAGCAACTCCGTGCCCTATACGCAGAGCTGGTCGTTCACGCTGCAATACCAGCCGGCGCCCTTTACTATTCTCCAGGCTACCTATAACGGCGCCAAAGGCACGCATCTCATCGGACCGTTCACGAATGCGCTCAACACCCCTAGCCTCGGTACCATCATCAACGCGGTTCAGACCCACCAGAACCTTGGTGCCAATGCCCCTAATAGTTATGGCATTACACAGAACGGCGCGCTTTTATCGGAAACGAATCTGCAACTGCTGAACCCTTATCAGAACTTCTTCAACCAGGTGCTTCCCGAAATTTATCCACGCGGCGGCACCATGGAGTACAACGGTGTTTATCTGAGCGTGAACCAGCGCTTCGGATACGGCCTTTCTGTGCTGGCAAATTACACATGGTCCAAGACGATGGACGATGTCCCCGATACCAATACCGGTGCCAACTCAGGTGGCTTCGGCTCTGCGCCTCCGCAGAACCCGTATGACCCAAAGGCGGAGTGGTCTGTATCCGGCTTCGATCAACCCAGCCGCCTCAAGGTGGGTTATGCCTATGAGCTTCCTATAGGTCGTGGGCAATGGCTGGACGCGCACAACGGATTCCTCAATCAGATAATTGGCAACATCTCCACAGCAGGTATCGCCACATACACCGATGGCCTGCCCAGCGCCATCACCCTCGGTACGGTCGGCTACTTCGTCTCCGTCACGCCATCCGGCACTAATGGCTGCACCGTCAGTGGCAGTGCGAAGTACTGCACTGCTAGCGCACTGCCTTCGGGCTACACTCTTCGCCCCGACATCGTCCCCGGCGTTCCTCTTCTCAACAAAAATTGGAAGAAAAACGCTCTGGGGACGAATTTCACTCCGTATCTCAATCCAGCAGCCTTTGCCGTTCCGGGGTCACTCAACAACCCGGCTCTCGGTAATGCTCCACGCCTGCTGGCCGGTGCCCGTAGTCCGCGCGAAGCGCTCTTTGATATGCAATTCACGAAAGGAATCGAATTTGGCGAACGTTATCATCTCAACGTCACCGGCACCTTCAGCAACGTCTTCAATCATCCTGTCTATTACGGAAGCAACCACGTGCTCGACAGTTCGCTGACCACCTCCAACGTAACCGGAACAGTCACGCCAAATGCGACAGCGAGCTTCGGCCAGTTCAATCAGTCACAGACGGCAGGCATGTCACGTATCATCCGCGTCGGAGCGGAGTTCACCTTCTAATCGCAATACGATTGCTGTGGCGCGCCAGCCTCCGACGCGCCACAAATTTTCGCTTTCGATATTGCACAACGTAATCAACTAACTTTGTTTAGAACCCGGCGCGTCAACGCGTTTCAGGATGCGAGACAATTGCGAACGCACCAAACACGCATGGACGGCCCATCTTGCGAGCGTCTATAACGGCGGGGATGAAAGGAAAAGAAGTGCAGTATCGGCTGTTCCCTAGGCGCATAAGCAGTTGTTTTCAATATGTGACACAATCTGGTGCCCTCCTCCTGCTCTTTCTCGTTTGCAGCGCCGCCTTCACTCAGTCTTTGGATCCCTACAGTCTCGTTGATCCTCGAATTGGCATCGCTCATGATGGGCAAACGTATCCAGTTGTGGGTATGCCCTTCGGCATGACAGGCTGGACGCCGGAGACACAGGCTACAGAGGATAAATGCCTGTCGCCCTATTACTACAAGGACAGCAAGCTCACAGGCTTTCGTGGCAGCCACTGGTTGAGCGGCAGTTGTACGGAGGACTACGGCAGTGTAACTCTCATGCCGGTCACAGGTGAACTCAAAGTCACGCCTGCTGCGCGTGCCTCACAGTTCTCCCATAGCTCCGAGGTCATGTCACCGGCATACTATTCCGTATTTCTGCGGGATTATCAGACAAAGGTTGAGTTAACAGGTACCCTGCACGCCGGAATGCTGCGGCTGACGTATCCTGCGACAGGAGCACGGCATCTTGTAGTGCAGCCCAACGTAAGAGTGGGGCAAGGCTTCGTCGAAGTCAGGCCTGAGCAGCACGAGATTGTCGGCTATAACCCCGTCGTTCGTATCTATCAAGGCGCAGGCGAGTCCGCAGGTTTCAACGGCTACTTCGCTGTCCGCTTCCGGGAAAATATCGCCGACTTCGGCACCTGGTGCGGAGATCGGATCGTACAGAACTTGCGCAGCACGAAGAATCCTTCTCAAACGGGTGCCTTCATTACCTTCGCAAACGCCGCGTCCTCGCAGGTAATCGTCAAGGTGGGCACTTCCTTCACCAGCATCGAAGAAGCAGAGAAGAACCTTGATGCTGAAGAGAGTGGATGGGACTTCGAACAAGTGCATCATGCTGCTGAAACAGCCTGGAGGCACCTATTAGAGAGAATTGAGATCGAAGGCGGCACGACTGAACAGCAGACAATTTTTTATACGGCGTTGTTCCACTCCTCCCTTGCCCCGAGGATCGTCAGCGATGCCGACGGTACTTACAACGGATTCGCTCAGGAGGGCAGGCTCCATCACACAGCTGATGGCTCTGCACACTATGATGACTTCTCTCTGGGATACATTCCGCGCACTTCATCCACTGCTCACCATTCTCGAGCCCGATCGTGATCAGCAGATGGTGCAGAGCCTCATCGACAAAGGCGAGCAGGGAGGATTCCTTCCCATCTTCCCTACCTGGAATAGCTATACCTCCGAGATGATCGGCGATCACGCGGCAGCCGTGATCGTTGACGCCTATGTGAAGGGATTGCGCAACTTCGATGTTGCCAGCGCCTGGCGCCTCATCAGGCAGAACGACTTTGTTACGCCCCCACGCGATCAATACATCGGAGGCAGGGGCCGCCGCGCTCTCGACTCTTATCAGCGTTACGGGTTCATTCCCATGGAAGACGAAGTCCTCGACGGCTTTCATCACCACGAACAAGTATCCCGAACTCTTGAGTATGCTTACGACGACTACGTAAGCTCCCAATTCGCGGAAGCACTTGGCCACACCAAAGATGCAGCCCTGCTGCGAAGGCGTTCTGCGAACTGGCGCAACGTCTTCGATCCATCCACAGGCTTTGTGCGCGGACGCCATGCTAATGGACAGTGGGTAACGCCGTTCGATCCATCGAAACCGGCCTCATTCATTACCGAGGGAGTTCCTTGGCAGTACACCTTCTTCGTGCCGCACGATATTCCCGGGCTTATTCAGGCCAGCGGTGGCCCGGCCAATTTCATTGCAAAGCTGGACAGGCTCTTCGCAAAAGGCCTCTACGATCAGGGAAATGAGCCGAGCCATGGCATCGCATATCTCTACAACGACGCCGAAGTCCCATGGAAAACACAGGAGCGAGTACGTCAGATTATGCTGTCGCAGTTCCACACAGGGCCCGATGGCTTGCCTGGCAACGATGATGCTGGCCAAATGTCCGCCTGGTACGTGCTCACCGCCATGGGCTTTTATCCGAAGTGCCCCGGAACACTTTTCTATACGATCGGATCCCCACTCTTCACTCGCATCGTGATTCATCAGGACAACGGGCGCAATTTCACCATTCTTGCCTCAGGAAATTCTGCGGAAAGAATATTTGTACGGTCCGCAAAACTGAATGGCAAACCGCTGCCCCAACTCGAATTCAGCCACCAGGACATCGTGACGGGTTCCACTCTCGTACTCGAAATGAGCGCTAAACCACACCAGGCAAAACCGGAATCGAATGATGGCAAATAACCGCTGGCATATCTCGCATATTTTCATTTGCATCATTGCTCTCGCCCTTGGATCAGGATCAGCTATCGGTGCGCAGATGATTACAGGCGCCCGCATGCCGGGTTTCGCCGAGGCATTTGATCTCGCTCCCAGCCAGCAGGCTAAAGACTATTCCGTGGAAGAAATCGCCGTTTCAGCAGGATCGACAACCGGTGTCGACGTCCTCTTACCTGGAGAGCATGTTTCTTTTACCTTTCGGTTCAAGAATCAAACCTCTCAGTTCATAAGAGCTACTGGCGTCATGCAGTTGATCAGTTATCGAACGCAGGTGCCGGCCGGAGAGGTGTGGGCCCCGCATGTTTCAAAGATTGCGAACGAATGCTCCACGCCATTCCAACTGAGCCTGCCGCCTTCCGGGACTGACGACATTGTTATAGAGCCTCGCGTGCCGGAAAGGTTCGGCGGCTACGTTCTCGTCGCTGATGTCGCAGGCGAAGGGCGGTCTTTTGCCGCGGCTCTCGCTCGCTCGCTCACTCCTGATAAAGGGCGCGTGCAGTTTCCGACCTATGCTCTTGATGCCACATGGCCGCAGTTTATGAATGAAAACGTGCTCGCGCTCTTTGAGAAGCTCGGGGTAAAGGCCATGCGTCTGCCTGCATCCTACGCGCCCGAGTCTGCGCCGGAGTATCCCGCACTGCAGCGCAACCTCGATCTCTATATGGGATGGGCAAAGCGGCACGACGTATCGGTCATGCTCACGCTGGACAACGGATCGATGACGACGCAACCTCTCGGACGTCCGCGCCCCTGGCTATCTTCGGAAGGGAAGATGCTTAAGTCGAAATCGGACGAGGCCTGGATGCCGCAGTACGATCCTGACTTTCAGAACTGGGTGGAACGCCTGGCCACGCGCTACGGCTGGCCAAACGGCAACCTGAATGCCGTTGAGTTATGGAACGAGCCGTGGGAAAGCACTTCGATCTCCGGCTGGGGCGCTGATATTTCACGCTACCGCGAAATCTATACAAGCATGGCGCAGGGTGTGGAAGCAGCTCGCCGGAAGGCCGGTGTGCAGGTGCTTATCGGAGGCACTTGCTCTTCCTCGAATGCGCGCGACAAGCTCTTTGCCGATGGCTCGGACAAATTCCTGAAGTGGCTTGACTTTGTCAGCGTCCACTATCAGCCCCTTGCCGCTGACGCGGCCGAAGAGCCCGCATGGAGAAATCGCAAGAGTCCTTATGGACCGGTTCGCGTGTGGGATACCGAGAGCTGGATTGCCAACTCTGAAGACCGCTTTCCGGCAGTGATCGCTTCGATGCGCGCGCAGGGTCAAAGCCGCACCGCCGGTATCTACGCCGGGAACGTCTACGACAGTCACAACCTTACCGTCGACGGAAAGCCTGTCGCGATTGTGCAGGCCTGGGCACCAGCCGCCGCAGTGGCAGCTACGCAGAAGTTCATCGGGCAGCGCGATTTCCACCAGCTTCTCTTTCCCGACGGTCTTCCCTGGGTCTTCGCCTTTGACGGACTGCCCAGCGCGGAAAAGGCAAAAGAAGATGGCACTCTTGTTGTACTTGGCGATCTCAAGGCGCTCTACGACCCGAATCGCACTGTCTTCCGTTCTGTGCGTATCGCGCCTGATGCGCATCTTGTTCTCCATGATCCGGCGCTCCGTCTGCGCGCCTTTGACAGCAACGGCAACGCGCTGCCTCCTTCAGACGGCGCGCTGACCATCCCTCTCAACGGCACCGGCTATTTCCTGCGTGGCGATGGTCGAAGAGGGTCATTCGCTGCTTTGCTATCTGCGGTGAAATCCGCAGAGATTCACGGCATTGAGCCGGTGGAGATTGTTGCGCACGATATGACATCTCCGCTGCAGATCGGATCCTCGCTTCGACTGACGCTGACGAATGTGTTGAATCGTCCGATCGAAGCCAGGGTATCCGTGCACTTTACCAATCTCTCTGTTTCCATTGCCTCGCAGCAGGTACATCTTGCTGCGAACGAGAAGCGCGATGTAATCTTTTCGCTTTCTCCCGCTTCACTGTCACCACAGAACGTGTACTCTCTGGAAGCTTCGGTCGATGCGGGCACACAAGGCACAGCTGCGCTTCACGAAGAGCTGCACGTCAATCAAATTGCTTACCGCACCATTACTGTCGATGGAGACCTGAAAGACTGGACTGGCGTGCTGCCGCAGATTCTTCCTGGCACCGGAATAGGCGTGAATCTTACCGAGGAAGCCTGGCTTCCTTACAAAGACTTCACGCAGGGGACTGGTAGCAATCTCGCGACCACCTACCTTGCCTACGACGATCACTATTTTTATTTCGCCGCGAAGATCGCTGACACGACGCCAGATGCAGGCATGGTCCGCTTCGCAAAGCGGGACGATGATTCCTACTTCTATCCCGGACAAGTGCAGGCACCAGACGGCGTAGCACTTACCTGGCCTCAGGGTGTGCGGCACTATTCGTACCGCCGACACTTCGATACTCCCTCAGGAACCGGCGAACACGATAACGTCCAGATTGCCTTCAACGTTCTGGCGAACAAGCCTCTGCTTCCAAACCCACCCGGTGTTATGCCGCACTTCGTCACCTACTGGGATACTGATTACGAATTCGCATTGAATACCGTCGCACCCGCCTTCGGTGGAGGAACGGAAATCTGGCGCCTGCAGTCACCGGGAATACCTCGCAAGCACTTTTTCCCTCGTCAGCCGCGCTCGCCTGTCGATGGTGGTCCGGTGGATGGCCAGCTCGTCACTCGTTATGAAAACGGAACTCGAATTGTCGAAGCGGCCATTCCCTGGAGCGAGATGCCCGAGGTCTACGCGCGCATACAGCGCGGAGAAACCATAAAGTTCACCTGCCGCGTGAGCGACAACAAGGGACCGGCACACGAACTTGCCACTGGTCGCAGTGTTTCCACTACAAATTCCTTCACCTTTCATGACGATTGGAAGACCCACTGGTCCAACGAACTCGAATTCAGCGCGGAACGTAAGAAACCTACGCAGAAGCAGTGAATGGTCGCCTCGCAACAGCCGTGAAGGCAGAAAAATTGACGTCCTCCGAACGGCGTGGTTCGATGAGAGCTAGTGATCCGCAAACCTGTTCTTCCGGTAGATGAACTTCTTCCGGAAATCATCACATCCCTGAAACGTTCTCCTAACCTGGTGATCGAGGCGTCACCCGGCGCAGGCAAAACGACTCGCGTGCCGCCGGAGCTTCTTACACTCGTAAACGGTGAGGTACTGGTACTCGAACCGCGCCGTATTGCTGCAAGGATGGCTGCACGGCGAGTCGCCTCGGAAATGGGCGAGAAGATCGGCGAAACGGTCGGCTACCAGGTTCGGTTTGACGAGGTCGCCGGTCCACGCACACGCCTTCGGTTCGTCACTGAGGGCGTGTTGACGCGTCGCTTGATTTCCGACCCGCACTTAAAAGGCATTGACGTGGTGGTGCTGGACGAGTTCCATGAACGCCATCTGGAAGGCGATCTTGCTCTGGCCTTGTTGAAGCGCTTACAAGACAAGCGGCCTGATCTGCGAATCGTCGTCATGTCCGCAACGCTCGATACCGATGCGGTGATGCACTATCTTGGCGAGTGCCCCGTCATACGATCCAAGGGAAAGCTGTTTGAGGTTTCGATAAACCATCTGCCGTATTCCCCAGCGCCGCTTGAAGTGCAAGTGCGGCACGCGCTGGAACTGCTCATTGCCCAGGAAAGCTCTGGAGATATCCTGGTATTCCTGCCCGGCGCCGCTGAGATTCACCGCTCCATGCGCGCGTGCGAAGAGGCTGCGCGGCGAGCAAGTTTGCTGGTTCTGCCGCTCCATGGCAGCTTGCCGCCCGAGGAACAGGACCGTGCAGTCGCGCCTGCATCACGACGGAAACTTATCTTGGCGACCAATGTCGCCGAAAGCTCGATTACCGTCGAAGGCGTAAGCGCGGTGATTGACAGCGGCCTCGCGCGACTGGCGACCTGGTCTCAATGGACCGGATTGCAGACACTTGAGGTCAGTCGGGTGAGCAAGGCTTCCGCAAAGCAGAGAGCCGGACGAGCGGGACGCACCGGACCGGGGCGTGTGCTCCGTCTCTACACAATGGAGGACTACCAATTACGCCCGGAGCACGATACTCCGGAGATTCTGCGCAGTGATCTATCTCAGCTTTGCCTCGCACTGCGAACCATGAAGGTCGATCGCAGTAAAGATATTGAATTTCTTGATTCACCGCCGGTAGCGGCAGTCGAAAGCGCCGAGTTGCTGTTGGATCGTCTTGGAGCCACAGGAAATATGGCACAGCAGCTGATACGTTTTCCTCTGCCTCCCCGCCTGTCGCGCCTCCTGGTCGAGGCGGTAGAACGCGGCGTCGGTGAGGATGGATGCGTAGCGGCTGCGCTGCTTGCATCAGGCATCGACTTTGGGGCCAACGATCTCCTCTTCGGTATCGACCAGCGCAGGGATCCTCGTCTGTCACAGCCGCTTTCGCAGTTACGCAAAATTGCGCGACTCTCCGGACAGCAGCATCACGATGAGGATACTTTGCTTAAATCCGTGTTAGCGGGATTTCCAGATCGGGTTGCGCGACATCGGACTGGTAATCAGGTGTTGCTCTCGACAGGCACATCCGCTGAGGTAAAGGGTCAGCCTCCCCGGTATGAGTTCATGGTCGTCCTCGACGCTGAAGACCGTAGAGACAAGCCCCTGCCGCTGGTTCGCATGACGGCACGAATTGAGCCGGAGTGGCTGATCGATCTGTTTCCGGATCGAGTGCGGGAGCAATCGACTGTTCAGTGGAATCGTTCCACAGAGCGGGTGGATGTAGTAAGCATGTTGCTCTACGACGAACTCATCATTCAGGAATCGCGCGGTGCCGTGCCCGAGCCCCAGGCGGCTGCCGAACTGCTTGCGCAGAAGGCAGTGGAAGCCGGGATGGAACGCTTTATCGATCGAGAGAAACTCGATCAGTTCTCGTCGCGGATCGAATTTGCCGGGTTTGAGCCTCCAGATATTGAGCAGACACTGCGAGAGTTGTGTCTCGGACTGCTGAGCTTTGCGGAACTGAAGGCAGCGGCACGAAATTTCATTCCCATGCTGGAGCAGAAAGTCGGGATCAGGCAGCTGAATCAGATCGCACCCGAATCGCTCCGATTGCAGGGCGGGCGTCAGACAAAGATCCACTATGAGCATGGCAAGTCGCCCTGGATTGCCTCCCGCCTGCAGGATTTCTTCGGCATGCGTGAAACGCCTCGCATAGGACCTGGGCAGACCCCAGTCGTGGTCCATTTGCTTGCGCCCAATCACCGGCCCGTGCAGACTACGACCGATCTCGCAGGATTTTGGGAGAGGCTCTATCCACAAGTTCGCCGCGAACTGATGCGGCGCTATCCGAAACACGCGTGGCCGGAGCGGCCTTAAAATTACAAACCGCCGAAGAGTTGGAGAGAGAACAAAAAATGCTTATTAGACCTCAAAGCATCCAACAATTTTGGGCCATCTCGTAAATGATTGAAAGGATGGTAGGCACGAGGAGACTCGAACTCCTGACCTCTACCGTGTCAAGGTAGCGCTCTAACCAACTGAGCTACGCGCCTGCGAGGAGGGAACTGCTCCCATAATCATATCAAAGTTTCAACACTCTTCGCGGATGTTTGGGCTCAGTTGTGAGCGAAGAGCCTTCTGGGCTGCAGATACGGATCGAAGCTTTTCCTGCTGTATAGTCAATATGATGGCGTCGAAAGTTCAGATAAGTGCAAAGCTGGAGGAGAAGTCTCCTGGCTTCCCGTATGCTGCGCTCATTCTCGGTTGGCTGGTTCCAGGTTTGGGCCATGCACTGACCAAACATTGGATACGTGCCGCGCTGTTATTTGTCTCCATCACCACCATGTTTACGCTGGGCGTGATGATGCAGGGCAAGCTCTACCTGCCGAACACCGGAGATGTGCTGGAAATGCTCGGCTTTGTTGGAGATCTCGGCTGCGGGCTGCTTTATGTCCTCGGGCGAATCCTGGATCTGGGGCATGGCGCGGTGCAGGTTGCCACTGCCGATTACGGAACAAAGTTTATCGTCGTTGCCGGCCTTCTCAATATCATCTCTGCCGTAGACGCGCACAATCTTCGCATAGGCAGGAAACCGTCATGCTAGCGCTCTCGCATTTTTCTGCGGTTCTGCTTTTTGCCACATTTGCTTCGGTCGTATTCGGAATCACCCAGCGTACGGCGCCAAAGGCAATGATTCGGTACAGTCTCTATTGCTGGGTTATGTTCATCGGAATCGTGATCGTAGCCAGCTGGTTCATGTGGTTTATTCGCCGCTAGACTACATGTTGCGCCAGGCCCGATCCCACACCATCGCATCGAATGAGTGTTTTTCCACGAAGCCCACTCTGCGATAAAGCTCGACGGCGTTCTCGTTCTCTTCCGTCACCGTGAGGGTCAATCCGCGAAAACCGCGTCCACGCAGATTCTGCGCACACTCTTCGATCAATCGCAGACCCAGTCCCAGTCGCCGCTGTTTTTTAGCTACGCAAACCTGGGTGACATGTCCAACGTCGTCACGCACGCGTGAACACAAGAGCACGCCGGCGAGTGAGCCATCCACTGTCCGGGTCAACGCCCGCGACGATGGAGGATCGAACAAGCCGCATCCAGGAAAGCGCACGATGTTGTGAAGAAAGCGGAGCGAACCACCTACCGAACGGTATTGATCGTTGATAAAGCTATCCAGATGTCCATCGTAAGCGTCGGCGATCAGGTAGCCCGCCGGGTGAAAGTCATTTTCCCGCCAGGTGCTCAGCGAAATGCCTTGGGGCAGGGGTGAACGGGAAGGCGGCATTTCTTCGAGTTGTGACAGGTCAAGCTCCATAAAAAGACGCCGGTAGAGCTTGAACCCTGACTGCCTGAAGATATCCGCATGCAGTCCATGAGGATGAAGCAGCAGTTGGCACTCGACGCGATCAATGCCCGGAGAATGCTGTAACAGCTCGACCAGGTGGCGCAAAAGATGCCCTTCCACCTCAGACGACGCGCCAGAGAGCGAGAACACATCTCCGATGATCGCCTTATGATCTTCATACACGCAAAAGGCGTAGCCCAGAATGCGCCCATTTTCTACAGCGACGTAGCCCGGCAGTACGCGCGAGTCAAGGTATTGCAGCAGCAAATCCGCGGACGAGCGGTAGTCCCATCGCAGGCGCTCGCTCCAGAGACGGCTCTCCTCTTCCAGCACCGGCCGCAGGCTGCTGGCGGAAAAGTGCCTCAGGTCGAGAATCTCAAGCTGCAACGCAGAGCTCATTCACACACCCGCTCAAGGCCATCGAAGATGACCCTTGATACACGCATCCTGTTAAGCTGCGATCGTTAAGAGGGATGCACAGCAAATCTTTCCCGGTAGTATATGTCCGCGATCTGCTTTACTGCTGCGCAGCTACTTCATAGACAACCAGGTTCTGAGCAGGATACACGAACAGGGGTTCATATCTCCTGCCGGTAAGTTTTTGACGCAATTCCTCGATATAAGGTTCACGAGCTACAAGAATATGCTGCTGCGAGGGTATCCCATCCAGCTCGTAATTGACCACTTTTCGGTCGCGATAAAACGAGATGCCGAACTCCACATCACGCCGGACCTTGTACACCGCAATCGTCCCATCCGGCGGGGCAATCTGGTTCAGGATACGAGTCAATGGCCGGGCCGAGTAGGTGAGATCGATCAGTTGCACCGTCCCTTTCGTTGATGCAATCTGCCCAAAGCCGAAAAATGGCCCAATACCATAGAGGAAAAGGATAAGAATCACGATGGGGATCATCGTGGCAATGCGCAGGCGGCGAATGCCAAAGCGCGCTACGGTGATCAGAATGAAGACCGCTGCGGCGAATCCGGTTGTGCCGGCCGCAATCAGGGCATTCGCAGGGGGCAATTTGTCGGAGTGCTGAATCAGCCTTGGCAACAGCAACACCAGCGACGTCAAACCTCCGGCCAGGACGCCATGCAAAATCAACAGCCATGGCTTCAGCCCGCGCTCGCGCATGCGGTTCAGATAATCGCCGCTCAGAATCGTAAGAGGAGGAATCGAAGGCAGAATGTATCCAGGTAGTTTTGAGTCCGAAAAGGAGAAAAACACAATCGGAATCAGCGCCCACAGGACGAGAAATTCAGGGAACGCATCGCCCGTACGCTGATGCCCCATATAGTGGAATTTCGCCCGCCGCGCCCGCCACTCCGCAATCGAGCCCTGCACTGCATCGCTCAAAGCGGCAATTGCGATCACTGCCCATGGCATCAGGCTTAGAAGCGTGACCGGGATGTAGTACCAGGCATGCTGTTCATGCTCGAAACGGTTGGAAGCGAAGCGCTCGAGATTGTGTTCGAGAAAAAACACCCGGAGAAAGTTCGGATTCCGCTTCTGTACGGCAATAAACCACGGCAGCACCATCGCCAGATACAGCACAATTCCCGGCCACCAGATGCTTCGTCGCAGGATGGACCACTCTTTACGCATCGCGGCAAACGCCGTGATGATCACCAGCGCAAGAAATGGAGCGACCGGCCCCTTGGCCAGCGTCGCCGCGCCGACAAAGAAATACAGGTCGAAGAGCCAGAACTTGCTGTCTGTCTCATACCACGCATACCAGCCCAGCATGCCGATACAAAACGGTGCGGCCAGCTGCATGTCTGTCGATGCGCCGCGCGCAAAGCTCAAAATGCCTGCGCAGGAGACCGTCAGCAGCGCCGCATCCAGCTGTCCTCCAGGCCGAAAGCGCCGCATGTGCAGAAAGATCAGCGTCACCAGGACGAACGCGAAGCTGGCCGACGGTATGCGCGCCGTCCAGTCGTGTACCCCAAATTCGCGGAAAGCGAACATCGCCCGCCAGTAGTAGAGCGCCGGTTTCTCCAGCCACGGCTTGCCATACAGAATCGGAGTCACATAATCGTGGCGGTCCAGCATCTCCCGCGCCACCTGCGCGTACCGCGGCTCGTCCGCCCCAACCAGTCCGATCCCTGCGCCCCCAAACATGGGTACCAGCCCGTAAAAGAGAAAAAAGGCAGTAAAAAGGAAAAGGGTCAGTGCTTCCAGCGTCGTCCCCAGAAAGGGGAAGCGCGTCATTGCACTCGTAGGACTGATGCGTAGCGCCTTGATGATCTTAGGGATGGCCACGTTCTTTTGAGATTCCGGATAGAAATGCTTTCCGAAGTAAGGCTATCAGATAACAGGCTTTAAGCAACTTCATGTACCGCCCTGCTCAGCGTGCGCCGCGCAATGTCGAGAATCATCTCCGTCGCATCCGGCAATGGACCCTCCAATGTGCAGCCGCTTGCATGCTGATGACCGCCTCCGCCGAACCGTTCGGCAATGCGGGCCACGTTCACATCGCCCTTGCTGCGAAGCGAGAGCCGCACATGATGATTGCTCAGCTCCCGCAGGAAGATCGCCACATCCACACCGGCTATAGCGATCGCATAGTTGACCAGGCCTTCGCAGTCCTCTTCTGCGGCATTGTTGCGCAACATGTCGTCATGCGTCACCCACATCCACGCCATGCGCCCTTCGCGGCGTAAATTCGAGAGAGCAGCGCCCAGCAGCATCATTTTTGATGTCGGATGGGAAAAATACACATCTTTCGCAATCGCCGCCGATCGAGCCCCGTGCCGGACCAGTTCGGCCGCCAGTTCAAAGGTGTGCGCGTCCGTGCCGTCGTAGCAGAAGGAACCGGTATCGGTTAGAACCGCGGTATACAGGCAGGTCGCCATCTCCGGCGTAATGCGGACTCCGGCTGCGATCGCCAGTTGGTAGACCATCTCCGCTACGGCGCAGGCTTCCGTGTCGATCCAGTTGATGTTGGCAAAGGTTCGCCCGCTCACATGGTGATCGATATTGATCAGGAACCGTCCGTCCAGCCCGCGCAACCGCGAGCGCTCCACCCCATCGCACTCCAGAAGGATCACCGCGTCATAATCGCTTTCTACCCGCGACACCTGCCGGATCACCGAAGAGCAGGGCAGGGATCTGTAGATGAGCGGTACTCGGTCACAGGAGACCATCTCGACCTGCTTGCCCAGCTGTTCCAGAATCATCGAGCAGGCGAGAATCGACCCCACGGCATCGCCATCCGGACGCGCATGCGCGCTCACCAGAAACCTCTGGCCGTGCTCAACCGCATGCAAGACCGCGTGAATGTTGTGCCGCTCTCCCATACCCATTGCTTGCGGTGCTCAGTCCCCTCTGTGCTCTCTGCGTCCTCTGTGGTGAAAATATTTCTCTGTCTGTCCTATTCCGCGACACTCTTCTGGCGCTTCTTGGCCCGCCCCAGCAGCTCGTCGATCCGAGTCTTCATTTTTTCTGAGCGGTCGACGTGAAAGCTCAGCTCCGGCACATGCCGCACACCCATGCGTTCCAGCAATTCATGGCGGATATAGCCTCGTGCTGCCATGAGTCCATCGACCGTCTGCGCTTCCTCATCTGGGCCGCCATCCACGGCGACATAAATCAGGGCCGATTTGCCCCCTGGATTCAATACGACCTGTGTGATGTAGGCAAAGCTGATACGTGGATCGGAGAGCTCGCCCTCGATCATGGCTCCAATTTCTTCACGCAGCGTCTCCGCCACGCGATCCTGATGATATTTACGGGCCCGTTGTTCTGGCATCTCAAACTTCCTTTGGTTAAACGATTGAGAATATCAGACCAGACGGCTCTTGCCGCACAAAAGTGAGCAGATGGTGAGAAAAGTAGTTTCTTCTGGGATAAATCCGCTGTAAATAAAGGGGTTGCTCTCCCGAACCCAGGAGCGGAAATGCGCTTGCCCGCATCTTGCCGGAAAATGCAAAACGCCTGTGGACATACGTCCACAGGCGTCACAATTCAGTAGCCCTCCCCCAAGTGCTACTCAATGAATGAACTGTATCGTCCCAGACCCAGCCTGCATATCCCAAATTAGTTTCTAAATACTGACTATGTCGTAATCAAAAAACAGGTTACCTCCACGCCGAAGACGGACCTTGCCTGAGCATTGGAGGCCGGCATCGCGTGACGATCTGCGCCTTTTTCAGGGTGAACTGCATCTATAACCATGAGTTTTTTATGCCATTTCCGATCAAAATCTGCGCCATCTGCTCCGAAGAGTTCGAGCTGAAGCCGGATAAGCCCGGTTTCGCAAACCGCTGCCCGTCGTGCAGCGCCAACGATGAATCCGACTCTGTCACCCAGTCCCGCATGGGCGCCGACGAGCGCAAAGCGGAAAGCGAAGTGAACGAGGCCCGGCGGAAGGCGATACGCGAGCTTCTGTACCGCAAGGACAGCTAGCGGCTTTCTGGCTCTGTCGAGATCCCGTTGCTTCTCTTCGCAACTCAAAAGGACACCCATTCTCGGGTGCCCTTTTGAGTTGCCTTGTCATCCCGAGCGGAGTGAAACGAAGTCGAGGGACCTGCAGTTTCCTACGGCTGCCCATCATCAGGGGTTCAATCTTCCAGATACTGCCACCAGGCATCCGCTACCTGCGCGCCCAGATCATTCGTAATCCGTACGGCCGCATCTTCCACCTGCTTCATCAACCCCATCAGGTAATCGCGTGAGCCGGAGATGGCCGCCACGCCAATCGTCGCCGACTGCCAGGTAACGGCTTCATCCAGCTCCGCGACCGAGATATTGAAGCCATGCTGCAGCTTTTCCTTCAGGCTGCGCACCACCTGCCGCCGGTCTTTGAGCGAGTGCGCGCTCTCGATGCGGATTTCGAGTACCAGCATGGATACCGGCATATGCCTTTAAGGTAGCAGGGGACGCTTTGCGCTTCGCCCCGAACGCTTCGTCGCTGCGCCTCCACGCGTCACCTCAAATCAATCCAGCATCCATCTGCCTCCCGGTTACGCTGCTCTCACCACTCAGGGGAGCCATCGGGAATGTTCTGTTCGTTTCGCCTGTCGATAGCGGCCATGGCAGCTTTTTCTGCAGCATCCGCCGTATTGCACGCTGGGATCGTCGAGACGCCCGGCTGCGCTGGTTCCACGCCAAAGGAGTGCGTCACGCTGGCGCTCGATGCCATGGGCGGCAGGCAAAAACTCGATGCGATTCACAGCGTCCAGCTCGACATCATCTCGCACACCGCTCTGATGGAGCAGTCCTACCGTCAGGCGCCCTTCATTACCTCTTATGAGCGTGACAAGACGACCATCGATTTTGCCGGTCAGCGCATCCGCACAGAGGCGCACGCCGTCTGGCCGGAATCCGATCCGCATCAGGCCGAGTTCGACAACACTCTCATCGCAACGCCGGCAGGCGGTGTCTACCACAGCGCTCAAGGCGACTCGCCCTGCTCGCTCGCCGATCTCGACAGCACCCGCGAGACACTCGCCCTCGGACCTTTGCGGGTCCTGGGCGCAGCGCTCGAAGCAGCCGATCTCCACTACGAAGCCGCAGAAGCACTGCGCTCTACCTCGCACACTGTGGTTGCTTTCACCTGGGACAAGATGCCGGTCCGCATCCTGCTCAACCGCTTCAATCATCTGCCCGACGCAGTCGATACCACCGCGCAGTTCCATGACTTCTGGTACTACTGGGGCGACGTCAAACAGCGCGTCTACTGGGACAACTGGAAATACACACAGGGCATTGTCTATCCATCGAACGAAATTACCGAGCGTAACGGAGCCATCTGGAGTTCCGCCCAGGCACTCGACCTTCAGTTCAATGTGCCGGTCGACGAAAAGAATTTTGCCGTCGATGCCAAGGCCGCCCAGCAGAGTGTCCAGCAAAAAGGTTGGGCGCGATCCTTCCATGGCGACAAGAGCACCGAGCTGGCGCAGGGAATCGACCTCTATACCGGCTCGTGGAACACGACCATCGTTCAGCAGCAGGATGGCGTCGTCATTCTCGAAACCCCAATCTCCGGCACCTTTACACAAGGCCTCTTTGAAGAAGCGAAGAAGAAATATCCCGGCGCGAAGATCAAAGCCGTCCTCTCCACCTCGGATTCATGGCCGCACGCCGGCGGCATTCGCTTCGATGTGGCGCAAGGCGTGCCAGTCTACATCCTCGATCTGAACCAGCCGCTGCTCGACCGCATGCTCGCCGCACCGCACTCGATCGATCCCGACGCATTACAGCCCTCCCCGAAAAAACCGGACTGGAAGATCGTTGCCGCTAGGGTAGACATCGGCACCGGCCCGAATCGCATGGAGCTATATCCCATTCGTGGCGCGTCGACCGAGCGGCAGTACATGGTCTATTTCCCCGAGCGCCGTCTGCTCTATGCCAGCGACACGCTCGTCATCAATCCGGACAAGACACTTTACGATCCCGAGCTGATGTACGAAGTGCGGCAGGCAGTCGAACGCGAGCACCTTGCCGTAGACACGGTGTATGCCATGCATCAGGGACCGGCACGCTGGAGCGATGTCGTGTTGCTCCTGAATAAAACGATCTAAGTTAAGACGACATAAGTTTGCGTGGGGAAGAGCAACTCCGAAACCATGCTCTAAACCCGAAAGGCAGGCGAGCCTATCCCAACCCAGGCCGCCTGCCTATTTTTTTTGGAGAGAGTGTGATGGAATGGGTGCCCCATTCTTCGCGTAGCGAAGGGTGGGAAGCAATCCCGTTCGCACCAGGGCGACTCTGAAATCGCTCTATGCCTGATCGCCGAAGAAGATCGCCACCTGATCCTTGCGCGGCGGCTTGGTAAACGCACTCACGATCACCAGGCAAAGCACTGCCACAACCAGCGCCGGAAAGATCGCATCTCTCTGCGCCAGCACCGCCGGCAGATGGTGACGAACAAAGCTCGTATCCCAGAAGACGGTAATGAAGGTGCCCGCGCCAATCGCACTCACAGCGCCCGCTGCATTCGCGCGCCGCGAATAAAACGCCGCCAGAATCACCGGCGTCAGCGCTGCCGAATAGATCGTGTAGGCATACAGCGTCTTCTTCAGCACCGACCCGGTATGCAGCGCCTGGTACAGCGCCCAGATTCCCAGCAGCACCACCATCAGCCGCGAAACAATCAGAATGCGCTTGTTCGAAGCGTCTGGCGCAATATAGCGCACAAAAATATCGTTCACCAGGTTGGTCGCAGGCGAGAAAAGAAAGTTGTTCGCCGTCGAAATGATCTTCGCGAAGATCGCTCCCATCAGCAGCGCGCCCAGCAGGCCGGGGAGGCTATGCAGTGCCGTAAACGCAAGAATCTCGCGCGGAAATGGCGTCGTGTGACTTTCCATCGCGCGCACATGCCCCAGCATCGCGAGCATCACAATCACCGTCTCCAGAATCACCGTGCCGATGATCCACCCCACCACTGCATGCCGCGCATCTTTCTCCGACTTTGCCGAGAAGAACTTCTGGTACATCGCCTGGTTGCCGAGCATAAGCAGGCACGTCGGCAAAAATAATTCCAGCGCCTGAATCAGCGAGTAATCGCCGAGCACCGTAAAGTGCGACGGCGGCAGCGCCGCATGAAAGCCGCTCCATCCGCCAACCGAGTGCATCAGCACCGGAAGCGCAACCAGCATCGTGATCGTCGCCAGCAGCCCGATCACAACATCCATATATGCCACCGACGACATCCCGGCAATAGCGGTAAACACAATCACAAACGCCGCGATGATGTACTTGCCCAGATCCGGCGAGATCGTAGCCGGAAAGATAAGGCTGAGAATGTCCCCGCCGCCAATCAGCTGATAGCTGGTGATCGCCGTATAAGCAAAGAGCACGGCAATGACGCCAAGAACGCGCGCCACCTGGTTATAACGTGCCTCCAGCAGATCGGGAATCGTGAACTGTGCCGACCGCCGCGCCCGCGGCGCAATAAAATAGATGAGCAGCAGCCCGGCCCATCCGCCGCCGCCCTGCCATAGCGCCACGAATCCATGGTTATAGGCATTCTCCGCGCCGCCCAGCAGCGAACCCGAGCCGATCCACGAGGAAAGCAGCGTAAACACCAGCACGAACGCAGGCAGCGACCTCCCGGCAACCAGGTAATCGGCCTTGGTTTTTACTTTGCCCAGCCGCGTGAGCGAAACAACCAGAAGAGTCAGAACAATGGCGCCGACCACGGCGGCGTGCAAATGAATCATGAGTTTCCTTCGCTATTTGTAATGGTCAGTGTACGGGCAAAAAGCGGAACAGGGAACCGGAGTAGCGCGAAGAGATTTTTGCGGTGCGCACATCGGTCGGCACGAAAATGGGCGCCCCATCCTTTGCACAGCAAAGGGTGGGAAGCAACAATTTCAGACAGTCAATCGATCCCGAACATGCGCGATATTCGCCCCGGCAACGCACACCACCTTATTACGCGACTGTCCGCCGCTGACAATCTCAATCGCCGAAGGTGGCACATCGAACAACTCCGCAAAGAACCGAACCAGCGCCTCATTGGCCCTGCCCTCAACCGGAGGAGCAGCCAGCGCGATCTTCAATATCTCGTCTCCCAGAACGCCCGTAATCGCCGTTCGGCTGGCCCGCTGCTGCACCCGTACCTTAAAACTCACCCCAGCCGTCGTTTCGCGAAGAGGAATCATGCCGGCTTCGGTCGCGAGCCAAAGATCGCCGTCCCAATCCGCACCAGCGTCGATCCCTCTTCGATGGCGATCTCAAAATCTCCCGACATTCCCATCGACAGCTCGCCGAAATCGAGCCCCGGATACCGCGCAGCGAATCTCTCACGCAGCTGACACAGCTCACGGAAGCAATTTCGAGCCGTTTCGGGGTTGTCATCGAGTGGCGCCACCGTCATCAGCCCCCGCATTTGCAGGTGCCGCAAATCCGGCAACCGCTCCAGCAAGTCGGCCAATTCCGTTGACGCAGGCTCAAGACCGGTCTTCGCAGCCTCTTCACTGACTTTGATTTCGAGCAACACAGGCAGCCGCCGTCCCAGCTTGTCGCCTGCCTCGTCCAATCGGAGCGCCAGTTTCAGAGAATCGACCGTGTCCACGCCCGTGAAAATCTCCGCCGCCCGGGCCGCTTTATTCGACTGCAGATGCCCAATCAGATGTACGTGCACCGCGGAATCGCCGTCCGCGCCGACGGCCACATGGACTCCTAACCCATTGAGTTCAAGTGACTTTTGCTGAAACTCCTGGACTCGATTCTCCCCAAAAAGCCGCACCCCTGCCGCCGCCGCATCGGCAATCGCCTGCGCCGGATGAGTCTTTGAAACGGCCATGAGTTTGACCTCGCCCTCAGGGCGTCCGGCGCGCTGGCAGGCAGCTAGAAGCTTCTTTTCAACGCGGCGAATATTTTCAGCGATAGATGGTGGCTCAAACATGCAACTCGATTGTACGTCGCCCTGAATTGGGGCAACGTAATCCCTCATTTGGTAATAATTCTTCCAAAATTCATAGGTCTAACAGGTATCAAAGAAGCAACTATATTGCTTATCGATTGATAACTAATTACTAATATTGACGATGACTCCACTTGAAAACCACGGTCCAAAATGGCCGCTGGATTGCATACAGGGTTTCTATTCACTGGAAGTACTGTTTCTACGCGATCTCGTACTCATTAAAGATGCCTTTCAGCAATGCTGATACCCCAGAGAAAGCAAGATCCAGTATTGGAGAGACAATGATTGATAAAGTTTTTAAAATAAAGTCATTGGCAGTCTGCCTTGTCTTGCTGCTTGCCCTTTTTGCGTCACCAAAGGCAGCTCTTGCGCAGATCAGTTATGCCGCCGTTCATGGCGCAGTAACCGATTCGAGCGGAGCCGTCGTCCCCAATGCAACTGTGACTGCACTTAATACCAGTACGGGTATTAAGACAACAGTAACTACTGACGGTCATGGCTATTATATTCTGCCGCAGCTTCAGATCGGCGGCCCATACACGATCAGTATCGATGCCCCCGGCTTCGAGGGCTACTCTTCCAGCGGTCTCACGCTCCATCTCAATGACAACCGCGATGTGGACGCGCAACTCCAGATCGGCGCGGCAGCGCAAACGATTCAGGTGCAGGCAGCCGCTGTTCAGGTGGAAACCTCAGACACGCAGTTGAAACAGGTTGTGACCTCAAAGCAGATCGAAATGATGCCCCTGCTGGGCCGTGACGCGTCAGGCTTGCAGAAACTCCAGCCCGGCAGCGTGGAATCCAGCGACCGCTTTGGCAATTTCTCTTCGAATGGCAGCCAGACCCAGAGCAACTCCTATCTTCTGGATGGCGCTGATATCAATGACGGCGCGCTGCAAGATGAAGGCATCTCGGTCAACCCGGATGCGCTGGCCGAAGAAGCCATTGTCACCAGCACTCTCAATCCGGAATATGCACGCAACAGCGGTGCCATCGTCAATCAGACGCTCAAGTCCGGAACCAACACCTTCCACGGCAGCGGCTTCTGGTTCTATCGCGATACCTTCCTGAACAACGGAAACTACTTCTCGCAAACGCGTCCGGATTTCCACCAGAACCTGTACGGCGCCACGATTGGCGGACCGGTCATCAAGAACAAGCTGTTCTTCTTCCTTGGTTATCAGGGTTTACGGAACCGTGTCGGCGCTACGACGAACGCGCCCGTCTTCAGTCCATCCCAAATAGCAGGCAATTTCAGCGGCGATAACAATCTTTTCAGCAACGGAACGAATAGTCAGGCTGGTCTTTCGACGAACCCAATTCCTTTCGCGATCAATGGCTGCGCTGCCGGTACCCCCTGGAATGCTTGCTTCTCGAACGGTAATGTACAGCTTGCCCAGTCCACTTATAACCCGACTGCGTTAACGCTGCTGCAGACATACGTTCCTGCCCCCAATGGGACGATCGGTACAACTTCCGTTTATAACTTCAATTCTCCTAACACCGCTGCGCAGGATCAGGGAATCATTCGTGCTGATTACCATCTGAGTGACAGAGATTCGCTCTGGGGATCGAGTGTCTTCCAGTCAAGCCCATCTCAGAGCGCTCTCGGCTTCAACGGTTCTGACCTCCCCGGATTTGGCACCACGCAGGCAGAGCATTTCAAGCTTTTTATGGCCTCGTGGACGCACACCTTCAACACCACCACACTGAATGAACTGCGCGCCGGCTACTTCCGCTTCAATTTTGCCAGTGTCGAGCCGGCACAGATTACGCAACCCAGCAGCATCGGGTTCAATATCGCACCACAAAGTCCGTCAGCTGGCATCCCGCTCGTCAATGTTACCGGCCTGAACGGCAACAACCCCAATAGCCCCAGCTTCCTTGGCTTCTCCAACAATGGACCTCAGCCACGGAAGGACACCAACCTTACGGGCGCTGACAACTTCACCAAGATCCTTGGGAATCACAGCCTCAAGTTTGGCGTCTCCATCGAGCAATTCGTCGTCAACAACCCCTACTTCTCTGACAATAATGGCAGCTATGGTTTCTCCGGGAATGGCACCTATAGCTCAGGCGATCCCATCGTCGACTTCGTGCTCGGTATTCCCGACCAGTTCACGCAGACTTCCGGCAGCATCATCGATGCACGCGCTTATGAGTACTATGCGTATGGCCAGGACAGCTGGAAGATCACCAACGACCTGACGATCAACTACGGCCTTTCTTGGGACGTCGAAACCCCCAACAGCAACCACCAATTCCAAGGATTGGGGATCACCTGCTGGACAGCGGGCAGCCAAACTTCCAATGTCTTCCCAGGCGGACCTCCGGGACTTACTTTCCCCACGGACCCTGGCTGCAATAAGGCTGGCGGCCCCACTACCAAGTGGGATCACTTTGGCCCTCGCCTTGGTTTTGCATGGTCGCCTAGTTCCGGGCCTTCCAAGCTCATCGGCAACGAAGGCGCGCATGACTTCGCCGTCCGCGGCGGCTTTGGCCTCTACTACAACCGCGACGCGGAAGAAGGCCAGCTTCAGAACCTCAGCGATCCGCCATGGCTCAAAAATTCTCTCGGCGCCGCTGATTTCGGCGGCAGCCCTGGCTTTACCAATCCATTTGCCGATGTGGCTGGCAATGGCTCAGAAGCCAATCCCTTCCCCTATGTTCGCCCCGGCCCAGGCGATCAGTTGAACTGGCCAAACTATAGCGGATTAGATATAAGCACCTATCCTAAAAATTATGCGGTGCCTTATACCTATAACTTCAACCTCAACATCCAGCGCTCGCTTCCGTCCAACATGGTGCTTCAGGTTGGCTATGTCGGGTCAATCGGACGCAATCTGGTCCGTGCCTATGAGGGAGATACCATCACGCCAGCCGGCCATGCCGCCTGCCTGGCAGATCCGGTTTGCAGCGCTGATAAAGCTCGTCTGCACCTTGACTATCCGCAGTACTTTACCCAACCCGCGATCGTGCCGGGCAGTGTTTCTTCCAATGCGCCGAATGGAATTCCGTGGTATCTGAGCGTTGGCCAGCAGCACACAGATGGCTCGTCCAGCTATCACTCGCTGCAGACCAGCCTGAGCAAAGGACCGAGCCATGGCCTGTCTTTCACCTTGGCATATACCTATAGCCACGGTTTGGACAATTCATCCGGTCTGGAAAGCTCCGGTTTCAACGGATTGGGAACAAACATCTTCCCGGGTTTCCAATCCCTTGCTTATGGAGACTCGGATTTTGATGCCCGTCATCGCTTCGTGGCGTCCTATGACTACGAGATTCCCATTCTGCACAGCTGGAACAGCAATCGCTGGATGAAAGAAGCACTTGGCGGCTGGCATATTTCCGGCGTCACGGCTCTGCAAACCGGCTTCCCGGTTCCTATTTCTGAGCAGGGTCAATTCTCCTCGCTCTATTGCGATCAATACACCTACTACTCCTGCCCGGATACACCCAATACGTCGAGCTTCAACATCAAGTCGCTGAATCCGCGTTCGAACCAGGACGCGTGGTTCGATTCTTCCGTGTTTTCGCCAGAGGCAACCGGTACCTTCGGCAATGTGAAGCGGAACTTCTTCCATGGACCAGGCTTTAACTACACGAACCTGGAACTTGCGAAGAATATCCCTCTGGGCGGCGAGGGTGAGCGCTATCTGCAGTTGCGCTTGGAAACCTTCAACGCTTTCAACCATGCGAACTTCTCCAATCCGGACGGTAATTTCTCCGACGGACCTGGCCAATTCGGTACCATCTCATCGGTGGTGGGAACTAGTACAGCCGACGTGAACGGCGATCCTCAACCAGGACGCGCCGTGCAGCTGGCCGCGAAGTTTTACTTCTAACCATCTGGAAATTGACCAAAACCTAAAAGGGCACCCGAAAATGGGTGCCCTTTTATTCTGTCAAGACCCTGAATGCGTCCCGATTTCCTAACCAACTGATAAATATTAAGTTATCGTGTCCGGCCAGGCGCAGAGACTTATGTCCAAAATTGCTAAACTGAAGAAAGAGACCGGTTCATGGCGCAAATCTTCCTCGAGCCGAAAAAATCCCATCTAACTATTTTAGATAGAGCAATTTAGCCGAAAGTAGATTGAAATCGGCCGCAAATTGCAGCTAAGTCACTTATTTATGAGGAATTTAGCGAAAAGGGCATGGGTGGGGGGTAGCACCGTCTGCTACCCGTTCTGAATCCTGCCTTACCGCCCGTGCCCTTCCAGATACTTTTACACCTCGAGCGCAGCCATGCAGCCGCTGCC
>Ga0206863_1034_pt1 | contig 51865 bp, 44 predicted proteins | sample Alteio_BWOrgCont_41_FD_152634 | JGI IMG/M metagenome (GOLD analysis project Ga0206863, IMG submission 152634) | Enriched cells from forest soil in Barre Woods Harvard Forest LTER site, Petersham, Massachusetts, United States -... | ecosystem: Environmental > Terrestrial > Soil > Temperate forest >...
GCTGTTTGTAGGCGAGATAGGCCTCGCCCTGCTGCGCGGTGAGATAGGCTTCTTCGCCAAGAATGAGGCGGAGGTAGAAGAATGCCTGCGCGAGCAGGAAGAAGATCGCGCCCGTGGGCGGCATGAGGATAGAGACGGCGAGCGACAAGATGAAGGTTCCGACGTAGAGCGGATTGCGCACATAGCGGTATGGGCCGGCGGCAACGACCTCAGCTCCGTGCATGGATGTGTCGTGCACGACTGCTGTTCCCAGATAGGCCGTGCCCCAGACACGGAAGATGGTTCCTTTGAGCGCGCAGAGGATTGCGATGGCAGTAACGAGAATGGTCGCGCTGCTGAGAGAGAGCCAGTGCGCGCTGGCCAGCGCTCCGGAGAGCTCGAGCCAGGTGGTTGTGATCGAGCCTGCGTTGCTTCCGTAACGATCCCAAGGCGCCCAGAAGCCAAGGACATATAACAGGAAGCCAATGGCGACGCGGAAGCGGAATTCAAACTGCGTCGCTTTCATTGCGCCTCATTTTTGAGCGGAGCGGAATCGTTTTTATAGACGACGCCGGATTTCATCACGAACTGTACATGCTGCAGGAGGCGGATGTCTTTGAGCGGGTCGCCTTGCACGGCGATTACGTCGGCCCATTTGCCCGCTTCGAGTGAGCCGGCGCGGTCGGTCCAGCTCATCAGGTCGGCGGCGTTGAGGGTCGCAGTCTGCAAGGCGGCGAGTGGCGTCATGCCGAATTGATTGACGTATACGTCCAGCTCATGTGCATTGAGGCCGTGCGGGTAAACGGCGGCGTCGGTGCCGAGAGCTACTTTCACTCCGGCGGCGATGGCTTTTTTCGCGTTGGCTTTTTCTACTGCGCTCACATCTTTCATCTTCTGTTTATAGATGTCGGGAAGATTGCCGTATTGCTGCATCCAGTCAACCAGATAGGCCGTGGGCACGAAGTAGTTCCCGTGCTGCTTCATCGCGGCAATGTCCTCGTCGTTCATATAGGAGCCATGCTCGATGGAATCGACGCCTGCCTCAGTTGCCCATAGGATGCCTTGCGAGCCGTGCGCGTGCGCGGCAACTTTGCGACCGAGTCGATGGGCGTCGGCTACGATGGCCTTCATCTCTTCAAGCGTGTATTGCGCGGCCTGTGGGTCGTCGCCTTTCGAGAGCACGCCGCCGGTGGCGCAGATCTTGATGAGGTCAGCGCCGTACTTGATCGTCTCGCGGACCTTGTGCTGTACGGCTTCGACGCCATCGGCCACGCCTTCCGCGGTCTGGTGGTAGGCGATGGGGAGCAGATTATCGTCGCAGTGGCCGCCCGTGATGCCGAGCGGCGGTCCGCTGACCTGCATGTGCGGACCCTCGATCAATCCCTCGTTGATGGCGTTGCGCAGGTCTACGTCCGCATAGCCCTCGGCACCGACGTTGCGCACGGTAGTGAAGCCTGCTTCTAGCGTGACCTTCGCGTTCCGTGCGCCGATGAGAGCGCTCTTGGCGACGCTGGTAGACAGCTCCAGGTAAGGATCGAAATTAGTTTGATCGGTGAGATGGGTGTGGACGTCGATCAGTCCCGGCAGAATGGTCATGCTGCGGAGGTCGATCTCTTCATCGCCCGCTTGCTTCGTGGTCGAAGAGGTTGGTGCGATCGCGGTGATGCGTTCGCCGGTGACAATGATTGTCTGATCGGCGGCTTCGCTGCCGGTGTGCACGTCGATGATGTGTCCGGCGCGGATGAGTGTGCGTGTGGGATGGGGCTGCGCGTGGGCTGCAATCAGCGACAGAAAGAGTGGGAGTAAGCAGAGGCGGCGACGGGTGGTTGCGTGCATGGCGGCGTCCAGAAGGAAGATGTGTGGGGCAAGTCTAGCAGAGGGGTGCATTTTTCAGCGCTGCCGTAGTGCGGACGGGATTGTTCCCACTCTTCGCCTGCGGCTCAGGACGGGGCACCCACGACATCACAGACCGTTGGAACTGCAGGTCCCTCCGCTCCACTGCGCTTCGGTCGGGATGACAATGTTTGTGATGAGTCATACGCGGCTAGCTCAGTGCGGTGCGTAATCTTCCCTTTGCCTGGGCTAGTTTTTTTTCGGCATCTGCGCGGGAAAGGTTGAGCCGCTGCATGATGATGGCTGTCTTGACGGAGCCTGCCTGATCGAGCAGTGCGGCGGCCTTGTCATGAGGCAGATCGGTGAGTGTGGCGATGATTCTCGCGGCGCGGTCGCGTAGTTTTACGTTGGTGGGCTGCACGTTGACCATGAGGTTGCCGTAGACATAGCCCAGCCGCACCAGCGATGCGGTTGAAAGCATGTTGAGCACGAGCTTGGTTGCTGTGCCTGCCTTCATGCGCGTCGATCCGGTGACGACTTCCGGGCCGACGGCGGGTGTGATGGCGATTTCGGCGCGCTGGGCGAGTTGCGAGCCGGGAACGCAGCTGAGGCCGATGGTGGCTGCTCCGAGCTTGCGCGCGTAATCGATGCCACCGAGGACGTAGGGTGTGCGTCCGCTGGCGGCGATGCCTACGAGTGCGTCTTTCGCACTGAAGTTCTGTGCTCGCAGATCGCGCTCGCCCTGGGTTGCGTCGTCTTCGGCGCGTTCGACGGAGCGGCGGAGTGCTGTGTCGCCTCCGGCGATGAGCCCCTGTACCAGTTCGGGCGGCGTGTTGTAGGTGGGCGGGCATTCGGAAGCGTCGAGCACGCCGAGACGGCCTGAGGTTCCAGCGCCAAGGTAGAAGAGACGGCCGCCATTGTCGAGGCGGGCTACGATGGCATCGACGGCCTGCGCGATGTGCGGCAGTTGCTGGTCGACGGCCGCGAGCACATCGCGGTCGGCGGTGTGCATCGTCTTGACTAGATCGAGGGTTCCGAGCTGATCGAGGTTCGCGGTTGTAGGGTTGCGGGCTTCGGTCAACAGCTCGTCAAGCTTTTCCATATTATGAGTTTACTTGGCGTTGTTGATGTCAACAGAGCCACCTTATTTCTTGATCGCCGCATTGAGGACGGGATGGTCGAGTCCTTGCAGACTGCGGTTCGGTGCACCGTCAAGATCGAAGACGACGACTTCGTTTTCGCCTGATTTGAGCCATGGAGCGGGCACGTAGAGCGTCTTTTGCGGACCGATGTTCCAGACGCGACCGAGTGCGCGGCCGTTGAGCCAGACTTCGCCCTTGGTGAAGGCGCTGGTGTCTAGGAAAGTATCTGCAGGCTTATCGACCTGGAAGGTTGCGCGATAGAAGCAGGCTCCGGTGCAGGGTTTTTCGCTATAGGCATACTTCTCTGGCGCCTGCATCGGCAGTGGGTAAACGTCCCATCCGGTGACGGGCTTGTCTGCGAGTGTGACCTCTTTGGTGATGCCTTTCCGCTCGCCACGAATGACTTTGGTGAAGTTTACGCGGCCTGTGTTTTCGACGAGGATGTCGAGGCGCGCGTTCTGCGATGTGACCTTGAGGGGCAGCGAGTTTTCATTCAGACGGCGGTCGAGCGTGCCGACAAGTTTGCCGTCGATGTAGATGCGGGCGTAGTCGTGGAGCTGGTCGAGGACTAGATCGCCGCTGACGGGACCAGGCAGCGTGGTCCGGTAGAGGATGTAGCCGTAGGCCTGATCAAGGTCTTCCATGGAGAGCGGCTGCTCGCTGTGCGTGGGCGATGGCAGGTTGCTCCAGAGCGGAGACGACTGCTTGAGCGTGAAGGCTGGCACTGTGATCGCGGGTGCGGCTTGCGGGACGGGCGGCGGTGTGATGCCGGTGACTTTTGCGATGGTGTCGCGGAAGAGGAAATACTTCGGCGTCGGGCGTCCGCTTTCATCGAGCGGCGAATCGTAGTCGTAGCTGGTGACGTCAGGCTCGTAATTCTTGCCGTTAGAATTGGCTCCGTTCATCCAGCCGAAGCTGGTGCCGCCGTGAAACATGTAAAGGCTGATGGAGTAGCCCTGGCGCAGCGTCCAATCGAGGTCGGCGTTCTGTTGTTTGGCGTCGGTGGAGGCGTGCTTGGCTCCCCAGTGATCGAACCAGCCATCCCAGTATTCGCTGTTCATGAAGGGGCCGTCGGGACGCATCTTTTTGAGCAGAGTGAAGCCCTTCTGCGCTTCTCCAGGACCGTAGTTGATGGCTGCGGGCACCTCAGGCAATGAGCCATCCGGGACCTGCTCCGGACCGTCGGCGGTATAAAGCTGCGCTTTGGTAAAGCCTGCGTCTACGAGCGTGTGATGAATCTGCTCCATGTAGGCGTGGTCTTTGTCGAAGGAGCCGTACTCGTTCTCGACCTGCACCAGGATGATGGGACCGCCGTTGCCGATTTGCAGCGGAGCTAGTTCCTGGCTCAGACGGGTGAGCCAGCGTTTCGCCGGGTCCATGAACTTCGGGTCGCTGGAGCGGACGACAGTGCTGTGATCTTTGAGCAGCCACGAGGGGAAGCCGCCAAACTCCCATTCGGCACAGGCGTAGGGGCCGGGGCGCAGGATGACGTAGAGGCCCTCCTGTTGTGCTTCACGGATGAACTCGGCTACGTCGTTATTGCCAGAGAAGTCGTAGGCGCCGGGCTGAGGCTCGTGCACATTCCAGAAGACGTAGGTGGTGATGGTGTTGAGGCCCATGGCCTTTGCCATTTTGAAGCGGTCGCGCCAGTAAGCACGCGGGATGCGTGCGTAATGCATCTCGCCGGAGATGACCTGGAATGGCTTGCCGTCGAGCGTGAAATTGCCGTTCTCTGCTTTGAAGGTGTGGGCCTCGGCGGCGAGGGCGGCCCGGTGAATTGGCAGGATGACACTCAGAAGCAGTGGGAGCAGCATGGCAGAAAGGTGTTTCATCAAGGACTCGTTTTTCTCCAGATGATTTCGAAGAGGTAGTTTACAGGCCGGTCTCGGTGCATGGGAACGGCGATGGCCAGCGGGATTGCAAATGACGTGCGCTACCCGGGAGTTTCGCTTCCCTTTCCACCTACAATGGGAAGAACAAGCGACCGGAGCTGCTCCCCCTTATGCCGAACGCCACACGCTACGTCTGTATCCACGGCCACTTTTACCAGCCGCCGCGCGAGAACCCCTGGCTCGAACAGGTCGAGACGCAGGACTCGGCTGCGCCGTTCCATGACTGGAATGAGCGCATCACGTCGGAATGCTACGCACCGAATGGCGCTTCGCGCGTTGTGAACAAGCACAATGAGATTACCCGCATTCTGAACAACTATGCGCACATCAGTTTCAACTTTGGTCCGACGCTGCTCTCGTGGCTGGAGGAGAATGCGCCTCGCACTTATCGCATGGTGCTGGAGGGCGATCGCGCGAGCCAGAAGCGCTTTTCCGGGCATGGATCGGCCATGGCGCAGGTTTACAACCACATCATTATGCCGCTGGCGAATACGCGCGACCGCGTTACGCAGATTCAGTGGGGCATTGCCGATTTTGTGTGCCGTTTCGGGCGCAAACCGGAGGGCATGTGGCTGGCTGAGACGGCGGTCGATTCGGAAACGCTGGAGCTGCTGGCCGATCACGGCATTTGCTTTACGATTCTTGCGCCGGGGCAGTGCGCCCGCGTGCGTCCGCTGGCGAGCAAAGGCATGAGCACAGACCAAGACCCAGATGCGGAGCCTGCCTGGACGGAAACGAATGCCGAGACGATGGATACGCGACATCCTTACCTCGTCCGCCTGAAGACAGGGCGCGAGATCGCGATCTTTTTCTACGATGGCGCGCGTTCGCGTGCCGTGGCCTTTGAAGGCATTTTGAACAGCGGCGAGCAATTTGCCACGCGTCTGATTGGCGGCTTTACTTCAGACGCAAAACCGCAGATCGTGCACGTGGCCACGGATGGCGAGAGCTATGGGCATCATCACAGGCATGGCGAGATGGCGCTTTCCTATGCGCTGAAGCTGATTGAGAAAAGCCCTGATGTGCGGCTGGTGAACTACGGCGAATTTCTGGAGAAGTTTCCGCCGACGTGCGAAGCGCAGATTGTTGAGGATACTTCGTGGAGCTGCGCGCATGGTGTCGGGCGCTGGCGAACGAACTGCGGTTGCAATATGGGGAGCCATCCAGGATGGAATCAGGAATGGCGCGGACCTTTGCGCGAGGCGCTGGACTGGCTGCGCGACGAGATAGCTCCGTTGACGGAAAAAGCGGCTGCGCCACTGTTTGAAGATGTGTGGGGTGCGCGCGATGCGTATATCAATGTGGTGTTGGATCGCAGCAGCGCGACGACGGCTCGCTTCCTGGCCTCGCATTCGAGTCATGAACTGAGCAGCGAAGAGCGCATCACGGCGCTGAAGCTGATGGAGATGCAGCGCCATGCGCTGTTGATGTACACAAGCTGCGGCTGGTTCTTCGATGAGATCTCCGGCATTGAGACGGTGCAGATTATTGCCTATGCCGGCCGTGTGCTGCAGCTGGCGGCAGAAGTGTTTGGTGATGAAGGGGGAAAATTAGAGGCGCAATTTTTGGAGATCCTGCGCAGAGCGAAGAGCAATGTGCCGGAGCAGGAAGATGGCGCGTCTATTTACCTGCGCCAGATCAAGGCGATGCAGGTGGGGCTGGAGCAGGTGGCAGCGCATTATGCCATCAGCTCGATCTTTACCAGCTATCCGGATGAAGCGGAGCTATTCTGCTATTCGATTCGCAGGCTCTCGTACGAGGTCGTCACATCGGGGCGTGGGCGACTGCTTTTTGGGCAGGCTCGCATTGCCTCGCAGATTACGCAAGAGCCGGAGACGGTGATCTTCGCGGTTGTTCATTTCGGAGATCAAAATATTACGGCCGTGGTGAAGAGCTACGATTCATCGCAGCTTGAGCAGTACACGGACTTTGTGCAGATGGCACGCTCGGCGGTGATTGGTGCGGATTTCCCTGCGCTGATTCGGCTGTTTGACCGCATCTTTAACGCGATTACTTATTCTGTTCAATCGCTCTTCAAGGATGAGCAGCGGCGGATTCTCAAGCTGATTCTGAATTCGACAATTTCTGAGGTCGAGTCGAGCTTGATTGCTATCTATCAAGATCACTCGTCACTGCTGCATTTCCTGAGCAAGAGCGGATTGCCGAAACCTCCAGCATTAAGCCTGGCTGCTAGTTTTGCGGTGAATGCCGGGCTGCGGCGTGCCCTGGAGTGCGATCCGATTGATGCTCTGCAGGTGCGCGCCTATCGCGGATTGGCTTCTGCGGATCAGATCGCTCTGGAGAAGAGTGCGCTGGGATATATCGCCGACCAGAAGGTAAAGCGCGTGATGGCGAGCCTGAATGCCGATTTCAAGAATATGCTTCGCATGGATAATGCTCTGCTGACGGCGAGGACGCTGAATGAACTGCCGTTCGAGGTGAATATGTGGCAGGCGCAGAATATCTGGTATGACACGCTGAAGCTTTCGCGCAAGCAGGATTTACCTAGTGAGTGGGAAGAAAAATTCCTGGACCTGGGCAGGCTGATGAAAATCCGTGTAGATGAGCTGGTAGTTGAGGAAGATGAGGACGCGCGGAATGAGGTTTCGGCTGTAGTTTAGGGCGATGCATAAATCTGCAGGGTTCCGTGGCGACGAAAGAATGACCTCAGCGGCTGAAGCCGCGCTTAGTTTACTGACTTTTCTGCGAGCGCTGAAGCCCTCGCCTACCAGCGACGATGTTTGCTGAGATCATGTGAGAAAGCTGATGCGTTATCGGCTTGTTGGGCTTTGCTTGGACTCTTCGCCTTCGGCTCAGAATGACTCGTTCTTTTTTTGATCGCTTTTTTTGATCGCTTAGCTGCGCCAGCGCAGTGTTACTGGGCCGGAGATGGGGTGCCGCATTGGCTGGCCGCTAGTAGCGGCTTCCAGCCGCGCCTGCTTGAGCGCGAAGTACCATTTTGCAGGGCGGTCTGCATCGTCGATGAGCATAAGGGTAGGATCGTATTTCAATCCTTCTGCCTGCTGAATCATCGTGACCTGATCCTGCTCGACGAAGCGTTTTCCGAAGAAACGTGCAATTGAAGTTACAAATGGGACATTGTAGAAGACGTTCCAGGCCGCGTAGACATCGATGCGGCAGGCATTTGCAACTGTAGGAGTTACAGTTGTGAGGCTGGAAAACCATTTGTCACCGGCACGGATACTTTCATAGCGGCGGTTGGGCAGAACGAAGTCGATGGTCGTCGTAATGGGTTCGCCGTAGACGCCGAGCAGCTTGTACGGCGCGCTGTTGGTTGAAGGCGCGTGCGAGGCCATGCGAAAGCCCTGTTCGATGGGCTCGAAGTGTTTTTCTTTCTCGTGGATGCTTGCCTCCTTGCGCCACCACCAGGCCTGATGCACGAATGGGCCGTGCGCTGGATCCATGAGGCCGATGATGCCGTGGTCTACGTTGCAGGGTAGATCGGCGGTGAGATGCTCGCTGCGAAAGCGCGGGCCAAATTTCGGCGCTTCGGGAACGGGCGGCAGATTGGCTTCTTCTGTGCGGACGCGGCCAGAGCCGGGTTCCGGTACGTAGACCCATGCGTAGCCGTCGCGTTCCTCGCATGGGAAGGCCGTGCCGTAGATGCGCGTGGGATCGAGCGTGTCCTTGCTGGTGAGCGAGGGGATTTCCTTGCACTGGCCCGATACTGGTTCGAAGGCCCAGCCATGGTATTTGCAGGTGAGTGCTGTGCCGTCGAACCATCCGCAGGAAAGCGGAATGCCGCGATGGGGGCAACTGTCGCGCATGGCGAAGATGCGTCCGTCGGAGCGGCGGCCGAGGACGAGCGGGATGCCCATGAGCATGACGGTAGTCAGCTTGGTGCCCTGCAGCACTTCACTACGCAGGGCTGGATACCAGTCGTTGTAGATGAGCGTCGTCGTGGGGCCTTGCGGTGTTGCGATCGTAGTGAGGTTCGTTGCCATTGTTTCTTTTAACTATCCCATAGTGAGCGGATTTCGACCTCTTTGCCGTCGAGAGGTTGCGGTCCACCAGTAAAAATCCACGGCTCATAAGTTATTCGCCGTTTGTTCCCCCATTTGCGCGCAATTTCAAGTACACTCTCCTCTGATGACCGACGGACGCCGCTCTGTACGATACGATGCTGCCCTGGCCTGCCGCGAATTGGCCGCAGCCGATCCAAAACTTGGCCTGTTGATCGAACGCGCCGGGCCTTACACGGTGAAGCTCAAGAGCCAGCACTCGCCGTTCGAGGCGCTGCTGGAATCGATTATTTACCAGCAGCTCCATGGAAAGGCTGCCGCCGCGATTTTAAAGCGCCTGTTGGCGCTCTTTGGGGACTATCATCCCACTCCGGAGCATGTGCTGGGTGCGAGCGATGACATGCTGCGGTCGGTGGGCTTGTCGGGAAGTAAGGCAAAGGCGCTGCGCGATCTCGCGGCCAAAACCATCGACGGAACGGTGCCTACGCTGGCTGCGATTCGGCGGATGCCGGATGACGAGATTCTCGACAGGTTGACGCAGGTACGGGGCATTGGTCCGTGGACGGTGGAGATGCTGCTGATGTTCCGCCTAGGCAGGCCGGATGTGTTTCCGGTGACGGACTACGGCGTGCGCAAGGGCTTTTCCCTCACCTTCAAAAAGTTGCCAACGAATAAGCCGTTCGACGCCGAAATGCTGGCGACTCCGGCGGAGATGCTGCGGCGTGGCCAACGCTGGAAGCCATGGCGATCGGTGGCGAGCTGGTATATGTGGCGCGCCTGCGATCTGGCGGGAAAGCCTTCGCCTCCGCCGAAGTAAACCTACTCTGTGGCGGGCTGCTGCAACGGTGTTGAAACCGGCGTGACGTCGTGCACGAGCACATCGGCGAACTTTGCCCATCCATGCGGATGATAGAGCTGACTGAGCAGCAGCGTGTACACAACTCCGACAACGACGATATACACGGCAGTGGAGGGGGAACCCGGCGGCCTACTACGCGTCGGCGTTGGAGCCGCATCATCTGCGCGATTTCCGCCTGGAAGGATTTGATGGCAACGCGGCGCATGCGTCCGCGCAAGATGTTGTGCTGGACGACGTCGAATCGGGCTGAAAAGCTTTTCTTGTCAGCGTGGGCAGCGGCTTCACCGGATGCGGGAATCAACGCTCGCGAGGAAAAGCCGACCTCAGCGGCTGAGCTGCAGTGCTTTTTCGCGACTTTTCTGCGAGGGCTGAAGCCCTCGCCTGCCCATCCAGTGGTGCAATCGAATCTTTATACAGAAGCTAGCTAGTTGTTGAGCATTTCGAGCAGGGTGTCGAAATCTTCCAGTCGCGAATACTCGATAATGACGCGTCCGCGCCCGTTTTTGTCTTCGATGCGGACCTTGAGTCCGAGCGAGCGCTGGAGGCGATCTTGCGCTTCGCGCACGTTCGGGTCGAGTGGCTTTTCCTTCGCCTTATCTTCGCTGTTGAGTTTCTTCTCCGGATTGATAAGGCCCTGGACGTAGCTCTCCGTCTGCCGCACGGACATGGAAAGAGCCGTGACTTTTTGGGCGGCTTTCAGGATTGTTTCCGGGTTTTCGAGGGGCAGAAGCGCTCGGGCGTGCCCAAAGGTCAGGTCCCCGGTTTCCACTTTGCTCTGCACTTCTGAGGGAAGGCGGAGCAGACGCAGGAAGTTTGAAACAGATGCGCGGTCTTTGCCAGTGCGCTGCGCCATCTGCTCCTGCGTGAGCTTGAATTCGCGGCCCAGACGCTCAAAGGCGCGGGCCTGCTCCATGGGGTTCAGGTCGGCGCGTTGCAGGTTTTCGACGATGGTCATTTCCATCGCCTGCTCGTCGGAGACCTGGCGGATGATGGCCGGGACCGTCTCTTTGCCTGCTTTTTGCGAAGCGAGCCAGCGGCGCTCTCCAGCGATCAGCTGAAAGCGGCCGTTGGGCAACGGGCGCACGACGATGGGCTGAACGACACCGGTGGAGGCAATGGAGTTGGCAAGTTCTGTGAGCTGTTGCTCGTCGACACGGGTGCGCGTCTGGTAGGGATTGCGGTCGATTTCGCCGACAGGGATTTCGTGCGGCTTGCCGGTGACTTCGGGTGCCGGTGGTTTCGGTGCTTCGGCAGGAACGGCGACCGTTGCCTGCACTCGCGGCAGGAGCGATTCCAGTCCTTTTCCCAAGGCGCGTCGTTTCGGAGTTTCAGTCGCAATGCTCATAGATCGTCCTTACTTTTTCGTTCTCAGGCGTACGGCCAGAATCGTATGTCGGTTTTCTTGCGCTTCCCTGCCTGTGCTTTTCGTTCTTTCGCTTTTGGGCTTTCGACGTTATTGCGCTTAAGGAGCTCGTCGGCCAGCTCCATGTAGCTTTCGGCTCCGCGCGATTTTGGATCGTAGAGAATGACAGGTTTGCCGTAACTCGGGGCTTCGGCGAGGCGGACATTTCTGGGAATGGCCGTCTTCAATAGCTTGTCCTTAAAAAACTCGCGCAGATTTTCCGTCACCTGCTGCGCGAGATTGGTGCGGTCGTCATACATGGTCAGGAGCACGCCTTCAATTTCGAGCTTTGGGTTGAAGCTTTCGCGGACACGGTCGAGGGTATGCATCAGTTCGCTAATGCCTTCGAGGGCGAAGTACTCGGCCTGCATGGGGACGAGCAGCTTATCGGCGGCGACCAGGGCATTCAAGGTAAGCAGATCGAGGGCCGGGGGACAGTCGAGGACGATGTAGTCGTATTTTTCGCGCTCGGTTGCCAGAGCTTCCTTGAGTCTGTGCGCCCGGTTCTCCTGCTGGATCAGCTCGACATTGGCGCCAATGAGGTTTTTATTCGACGGAATGAGCTTGAGGGTATCGATTTCTGTCGAGAGAAGAGCGGCTTCGATCGTCGATTCGCCCAGGAGAATGTCGTAGGTGGACTTGCGTTCATCGTCTCGGGGGAAGCCGTAGCCTCCGGTGGAGTTTGCCTGGGGATCGCAATCGATGAGGAGGCAGTTCAGGCCTTCGAGAGCAAATGCAGCTGCGAGATTGATGGCGGTGGTGGTTTTACCGACTCCGCCCTTTTGATTGACTACGGCCAGAACCTTACTCATAACGATAGGAAAAGACTAAAGATCGCAGAGCAGGAATTCAATCGGAGTGGGCTGTGCAGAACTAGTCCGAAACTGTGGAAGACTTTTGTTGGGCTTTCCAGCGAGGCGTATAACTGCTTAACATGCATGGGGATAGACGGTCGGAAGACAAATATTTTGTGCAAGGTGACGAAATCGATTCCGTGGAAAACTTTCCGATGTTCCACGTGGAACATGCGCAAATGAGAGAGAACAATATGTTCGTTGTTCCACGTGGAACATGGAGGTTTTTATGACCTAGGCTCGGCGACCAATGAGGAGGGTTCGTTGATCGGAGTTCGGGATGGGAAGCGGCGCGGCCCAGATGATCTGATCGAATTCGGCCGCGAGCGACGGGGTTGAATCCCTTGTCACAAAAAGAATGAAATGACCCTCGGGAGCGATTTTGGGCTCGGCTGCGCGGCAGGCCTCCGGCATTTTATCGACGGCGCGGAGGGCTACTGCGGCAAATTTTTGGTTCAGTGCTTCCACTCTTCCATTGAAAACGTACACGTTTGGCAAGTTGAGTGTACGGACAACTTCCCGAAGAAAGGCCGCCTTCTTGGACTGCGATTCTCCCAGCGTTACCTGGATCTCCGGTTGGCAAATGGCAAAGGGAATGCCCGGGAAGCCGCCTCCGGAGCCAAAGTCGAGCAGGGTTCCGATTCCTGAGGGAAGTTGTTGGGCGGCGAAGATGCATTCGAGGAAGTGACGCTCGAGAATGCCGTCAGGCTCCCGGATGGCCGTGAGATTCAGTCTGGCGTTCCATTTGAGCAGCAATTCGAGGTAGATTTCAAAATGCCTGGCCGCGTCGGGAGTCAGGGGTTGAAGTCCGGCTTTCTCGACAGCGGCTTCGATGCTAGCTGCCGTCATCGGGCGATGGACTCCCGTATTTCGCGAGGCTTCCAGGTACGCACGGCATTCACGAAGTCGGCAAAGATGGTTTTCGAGGCAGGAGCTGTCTCGAATGTGCGCTCGGGATGCCACTGGACGCCGAGAACGAAGTGCTCGCCACGCTGTTCGATGGCTTCTACGGTGCCATCGGGGGCGGTTGCGATCACTTCCAGACCATCCCCCGGCCTGTTGATGGCCTGATGATGGCTGCTATTGACTGTGACGGAGCCCTGAAAATCGCCTAACCTCTGGCTTGAGGAGCTTATTTCGACGGGATGGGCCTCGATAATTTCGCGGCCTGCCTTGTGATTGATGGGCGTAGACAAATCCTGTGTCAACGTACCACCCTTCCAGACGTTGAGCGACTGGGTTCCGTAACAGACACAAAGCAAAGGCTTATGCAGGTTGAAGGCATCCTGCAGGAGCAATTCGTCGACTGCCTCCCGGGCTGCATCTGCTGGGGCGCATTGCGGAATCGGCTCTTCCCCGTATTTTTGCGGATTTACATCCGCGGGGCTGCCGGGCAGCAAAACTCCGGAGCAAGAGGCGACTAATCTGGCTACGGTCGCGGGCGATTCGGTGAGAGGGATAGGCACGGCTATGGCGCCGCAGGCTTCTACGGCCCGGGCATATTGCGGCCAACTGCGCTGGTTATATTCCGATTCTGTGGAGTTTGGCTCGGGGATGGCGATGCGTGGTGCCTGGTCAGTCATACGGCGTTCTCGGGAATTTCGGTGATAGCTTCGAGCGAAGGATGTGCAGGCGCCTGAAGGTAAGAATGTGTGTAGTACAGGCGGCAGATTTCATCGCTGAGGCGATTGGTGAGTTCTTCGACCTGGCGCATGGTGTAGGCGGTTGTTTCAATCGGCTCACCGACAGCGAGCGTAACGGGGACCGGGTAAAACTGGCCGGTATGGATCGGCAGCAATTCATGCGTACCGATGATCGCCATGGGCACGATCGGGACTTGGGCGCGGATGGCCATAAAAGCGGGTCCGTTCAGAAAATCATTGGGGTGGCCGGTTTCGGTCCGTCCGCCTTCAGGGAAGATGAAGAGCGGCATGCCGGATTTGAGAGTTTTGACGGCGCTGCCCAGGCTGGAGATGGACGCGCGCGGGTTGTCTACGTTTACGGGTACTTGTCCGGAACGGCGGAGATGCCAGCCGATAAACGGCAGCTTCCACAGATCATGCCGCGCCACGATGCGAAATTGGAAGGGTAGAGAGCTGAAGATCACTGGCGTGTCCATATAGGACAGGTGATTGCATGCGTAGACAGCAACCTTATGTTTCTGCAGGTTTTCTGCGCCCACAATAATGACAGGGCAGCTACTGATGGCGACGGATGCCCGCGCCCACGCTTGGGCTATACGGTGTTGGAGCTTGCCGTCTTTTTCAAACAGAGATGCCGCCAGAGAGAGGCTGCCGAAGAAGGCCGTTGAAGCAAAGAAGACGGGCGCCTGCACGACAAACGAGAGGATGCGATTGGACAGGGGCAAGGGATTGGGGCGTGGGCCGAGCGCGCGTCGTGTCATGGCGTAAGCTCCGCACGCAGTTTGCCGACAAGGTAGACGGAGCCGGTTCCGACAATCAGGCCAGTTGCTGGGGTGAGCTTCTGGGCGCGTTCGAGCGCTGCGTGCACGTCATTACATGCTTCGAATGTGGACCCGGTAACTGTAGCTGCAGCGGTAAGTTCTTCCAGGTTTGCAGAGCGCGGGGAATCGACTGGCGTAAGCAGGACATGGTCGAACAATGGGAAGAGTATCTGCGTGATTTCCTGAATGGCCTTATCGCGGAGACAGCCGAAGATGAGTGTTTTCGGCTTACGGTCTTCGAGATCGGAAAGAACGGAGCGTAAGGCCCACGCGCCTGCCGGATTGTGACCCACATCAAGCAGAATTTCCGCGCCGTTTGCGGCGGTGAACTGTTCCATGCGCCCGGGCCAGCGGGTATTGCGGATGCCTGCCTCGATTGCGGCTGTGTCTAATTTGTAACTGTGATTGTTACTTAATTCTATTGCGACTGCAATGGCCAATGCGAGGTTACGCTGCTGATGTTGTCCAGCGAGCGGAGAATCAACCTGGATGAGTTTCCCTTGTACCTGCAAGGGGTAGCGATTACGGCCGTCTGCTGTCTGCGTGGTGCGCAACGGAATGTACTCGGCTGCGTTGACCCCGCGCACTTCGAGAGCGGTTGCGACTTCGCCTAAAGCGGAGTTTGCTTCAGGATGTTGCGGCAGCGTGACCATCACGCCATGTTCGCGCAGGATGCCTGCTTTTTCATGCGCGATGGCGGTGATGGTTGAGCCGAGCCATTCTGTGTGATCGAGAGAGATGTCGGTGATGACGGAGACGAGCGGTTCGACGATGTTGGTTGCGTCCAAACGTCCGCCCATGCCGACCTCAAGGACGGCGATGTCGACCTTTGCTTCGGCAAAGGCGACGAAGGCGAGTGCAGTCATCGCTTCAAAGAAGCTGGGTGGCGCAGGCAGCTTGTCTTCATCGACGAGTTTGCGTGCAGCGTCGTCGACTTGAAAGTAGCAGCGCGCAAAATCATCGTCAGTGATATCGCTTGCATCGATCTGGATACGCTCGTTTACGCGCACCAGATGCGGCGAGGTATAAAGCCCTACGCGGTATCCTGCCGCGCGCAGGATCGATGCCAGTGTCGCTGAAGTCGAGCCTTTCCCGTTGGTGCCCGCGATCAATACCGAGGGGAATTTCTTTTGCGGATCGCCCAGCGCAGAGGCCAGCACGCGCATGTGATCCAGCTCGAACTTGCGCCGCGGCTGACCTGGAGGCGTGTGCAACTCTCCCGCGAGCGCGAACAGGCTGTCGATGGCCGCCGTGTAGGACATAGCTCGATTTTAGTAGATTCTGTGCGGGGCGGATTGCTTCTTATGGATGCTTCGTTGCTGCATACTGTTTTGCTTGAACCCGGGTATCTTTCGAGGTAGAGTCAAGCGATCTCTGCTGGTATCACTTCCAACTGAGATCGAAGACAGATATGTTCCGCGACACAAAATCGGAAGAGCTTTTGGATGAGCTAGAGACTGATGGTGAAGCATTTTTCAAAAATGGTTTTTGGAACAATATCATCGATCTTTCACTCACCGTAGCCATAGTTCTGGCTAGCTTAATCGCAACTGGACTGGCAGTAGCCGAGCCAAAGAGCTTTCCTCGATGGCTGATTCCAACGCTTGCCGCTATTCCTGCCGCGGCTGCTGCCATCCAGAAAATCGCAGGAGTCCGCGAACGCTCCAATTGGTATTTCATGTATGCGGCCCAGGTGAGGTCGTTGGCGACGAGGATGAAATATGCCTCGTCACCCAATGTGGAAGAAATTGCAAATGAGCGCGCCAACATCGAGATAAAGATGGAAGAGGCATGGACGAAGATAGGCGGCTCCGTCGCTTCGAGCACAGGCCATCGCGAAACTATGCGCAAATGAGAAGCGGCGCGTTCAAAAGATGCGTCACCCAGGGCTTCGTTAGTCTGGCTTATCGGTGCTCTGTGACTTCAGATAATCCATTCTCGCCTATAGCGGCAGTTGTCTTCTGCAAGGTCAAACCGGACCGCATGGTGGCTCCAGACCTGGATACTCGGTCGGCGCGTACCCGACAATCGATTTGAAATCGTTGATCAGGTGCGCCTGATCGAAGTATCCGAGATCTACTGCGAGCTGTGCCCAATCGGGGCGCTTGCCGGAGTGCATCTGTTCCAGCAGTTCATGCAGGCGATAGCGGCGGATGACCCACTTGGGGCTGGCGCCTACATATTGACTGAAGAGCCGCTGCAAGGACCGCACGCTGATTCCCGTTCGCGCAGCAAAATCCTCCACGGTCAGAATGTCGCGTTCGCGAAGAATATGAGCGACCAGTTGTCGCGCCTCATCTACTTTCTTGTCCGGCTTCGGAATGCGGTCCAGGAGAAAGGTATTTGCGGCGGCGGTCATCTCGTCTTCATCTTCTGTGGCAAGGATGGTTTGTTCGATGGCGCATGCAGCGTCACCGAAAATCTGACGCACGGGGACCGAGCGATTTGCCAGCGAGGATACGGACGAACTCAGAAACGGGAAGAATCCGCCGGGCGTGAATTTGATCCCGAAGGAGTGCGATTTCCCCTCAAGCAGGCGCGAAAATTTGGTCGTCGATATGCCCCAGGCTCTGGACTCCGGCGCTTCAAAGACGACGTGAACATTCGGATGCGGCAAGGTCTCTACCTGGCGAGGCTCGCAGCCGCGCAGGTCCCAGTACACCATCCAATAATGATCGATCCATGAAGCAAGCTCAGGGGGAGCGCTCCGTCGGGCGTGCCGGAATTTGCCTGCGGGTGGCAGAGGCCGCCGCAATACGCCACGCGGTTGGCCCAAGGCCGGATCGAAGGACTCCGCTACTTCCACCGTTGGCACCTGTTCCACCGAGGGTTCCTGTCGCGTTTTTCCAATCATGGCTCTGGTTCCCTGTTTACATTGTTGTTGAGGAAAATGGCGTATGACCGAACGTTTTATTCGCAAAACAGTCGAAATCGACGCTCCCGCAGGCACTCTCTGGAAGATTCTTACCGACAACGAATTCATTCACCAATATATGTTCGGTTGCAATGCGGAAACCGATTGGAAGCCGGGTTCTCCATTGCTATGGAAGGGCGCAGAGGACGGCAAGCTCTATGTGAAGGGCGAGGTTGTGACTTTTGAGGCTCCGCACCTGCTTGAATACACCGTCATCGACCCGAATAATCCGGCGTTGGCCGATATCCCGGAAAATTATCTGACGATGAGTTTTATCGTGAACGAGCGCGCAGGGAATGCGTCAACGCTCGAGATCAAGCAAGGGGACTTTACCGCTGTCGCGAACGGGGAGCAGCGGTACAACGATACCGTGGGCGGAGATGATTTTGTCCTGGTGGGGATCAAGAAGCTGGCTGAGGCGCAGGCGAAGCATTAGGGCTGTTCTCGACTGCGAGTGGCGGGTTTGCTCTATTGCCGTTGCCTTAAAAGCAGTGAAGCAAAATGAGAGGCGCAGCCCGGAAGCCTCTAATGTTTCATGAAGTCGAGGGCGCGGATCAGGTAGTCCTTCATCTCCTTGCGGTTGACGACGGTATCGAGGAAGCCGTGCTCCAGCAAAAATTCTGAGCGCTGGAAGCCTTCCGGCAGCTTCTGACGGATAGTCTGCTCGATGACGCGCGGCCCGGCGAAGCCGATGAGCGCCCCTGGCTCAGCGATGTTCAGGTCGCCCAGCATGGCGAAGCTTGCGGTGACGCCGCCGGTAGTTGGATCGGTGAGGACGGAGATGTAAGGAATTTTCGCTTCGTCCAGACGCCCGAGCGCGGCTGAGATTTTCGCCAGCTGCATCAGGCTCACAATACCTTCCATCATGCGCGCACCCCCGGATGCGGCAACAATAATCAGTGGCTGGCGCGTCTCATAAGCGCGATCGACGGCGCGGGCGATGGTCTCGCCTACGACGGCGCCCATGCTGCCGCCGATGAATGCGTATTCCATTACGGAAAGTACCACCGAATGCGGCCCAAGCTGCCCGAGCGCGTTGATGATCGCGTCATTCAGACCGGTATCTTTCTGGGCTTTCTTCAGACGGGATTTGTAGGACTTGAGATCGGAAAAATGTAGTGGATCGGTCGACTTCAGCTCCGTGTCGACGATCTCGTAGCCGGGATCAAGCAGGCTATCGATGCGTGTCCGCGCTCCGATGCGGAAGTGGTAGCCGCACTTAGGGCAGACGTAGAGATTTGCCTCGAGGTCGGCCTTAAAGATGACCTGCTCGCAGCTGTCGCACTTGATCCAGAGGCCTTCGGTGCGGACCGTCTTCTCTCCAGCGCTCTCGATTTTATTTTCCTGCCGTTTGAACCAGGACATGCCTAACCTTTCGTTTCTTTCTAATACTCAATGCCGCGTTGCGCGAGGATGCCCTTCTCATAGGCGTGTTTTACTTCGCGCATCTCGGTGACGGTGTCGGCAATTTCGACCAGCGAGGGGTGCGCATTCCGTCCAGTGAGGATGACGTGCACCATCTCTGGCCGCTGCTGCAAGGTTTCGACCACCTTGGCCGGGTCGAGCATGCCATAGCTGATGGCATAGTTGATCTCATCGAGGACGACCATATCCCACTCGCCCGAGAGGATTGCCTGCCGCGCCTCCTGCCACGCTTCTTCTACCATACGAATGTCTTCGGGGTCAGTCTCGGCGCCCCCGATCTTCACAAAGCCTCGGCCCATCTGTTTCAGGACAAAGTTGCCGTTGAAGGCTTCGACCGCGTCCAATTCACCGTAATGCCAGGAGCCCTTAAGAAATTGCAGCATCAGCACCTTCATGCCATTGCCGATGGCGCGTAAGGCTGTTCCCATGGCGGCGGTGGTTTTGCCCTTGCCCGGGCCCGTGTTGATCAGAATCAATCCGCGGCGCGAATCAGCCATAAACCTCAGTGGCCCGTGTGGTACGGATGCCCAGATAGGATTGTAAATGCCCGGTAGATTTGTTCGCTGAGCACCACCCGCGCCAGTTCGTGCGGCAAGGTCATCGGCCCAAGCGACAGGAGAAGATTTGCCCGCTTGCGCGCCTCTTCGGACCAGCCATCTGCGGGACCAATGGTGAAGACGATGGCCTGCTGTCCCTGATCGCGCTGCTTGCCGAGCCAGTCGGCGAATTGCTCAGAGCTGAATGGCTTGCCCCGGCTGTCAAGAAAGACTGACAACGGAATCATGCGCGAGCGCTGTTTATCGATCCAGTCAAAGAAATTTTTCTCGCTACGAAAGAAGACAGATTCCACTGCACTATAGGCAGCGATGCGGCTTTGATAGAGGTCGGTTAACGCGGCAAAGCTTTTGTCTGGGGAGCGATTCACGATCGCCGTGAGGAGCAATTTCATTAGTTGGAGTATACGGAGTACGGAAAGCGGTCATAACTTATGATTTTGTGGAGATATTTCGAGACCAAGTACATGAATTAAGAATTTCTCTCAGTAAGCATCCGTTTACTACTTATATAAATCTGTAAACGGAAAACTTTGGTGTATTCCCTCGAATAGGTCGATATCGCGATCTACTAGTTACCCATTAGTTAATTCTATATCGAGAGATTTTAGCGAGAGCCAGTTTGGCTAATCGATTGCCAATGTTGCATCAGGCAACGTGCCCATCGATTGGACGGTGCGTGCCGCAATCTTGGTTCTTCACGAAAGAGAGTCTCAATGAAGAAGCTGGTAATAAGTATTGCTTTATTGGTGATTGTTACTGCGAGGATAGGGTTCGCCCAGGCTGGCTTTGGTACTTTAGCGGGTGTGGTTACGGATTCTTCCGGGGCGGTTGTTTCTCAAGCCAAAGTCACTCTGACCTCGCCCGAGGGAATCCAGCGAACTGCGACAACGAATGCGTCCGGTGAATATCAATTCACCGCGCTCACGGTTGAGGGCGGCTATTCGCTTCTAGTGACGGCTCCGAGCTTCGCGAGTGCGAAGGTCTCAGGGCTAGCCACCAGCGTGGGAACAACGATCACGCAAAATATTACCCTCCAACTGGGCGCGGCTAACCAGACCGTTACCATTACAGCGGCGTCGGTGGAGCAGGTACAAACAGACACGTCATCGGTCTCGGAGCTGGTCGATAGCACCATCTGGAAAGATTCCCCGCTGGAGACCCGCAGCCAAAATGACTTCGTCTACCTGACGGCCGGCGCAGCCCTGAGCGGCGACGTCGCGGGTGGAACCAGCCGCGGCGCAGCAGTGAATGGTTCCCGCTCCGGCACCGGCAACTTCCTCGTCGAGGGCATGGACAACAACGACCAGGGGCAAGGCGGCGCCGGCTCCACTATGTTGGGCGCAAACGGCAAAGGCGGCGGCGCGGTCACTACGATCTCTCCCGACGCGATTCAGGAGTACCGGGTTATCTCGCACAATCCGTCGGCGGAATACGGCCGCGCCGGAGGCTTTGCCACAGATACCTCGCTCAAGAGCGGAACCAACAAGTGGCACGGGTCGCTTTTTGAATACAACCGCGTCCAGGCTCTGGCAGCGGAACACTTCTTCTCCAATTTTGCCGGCGTCAAAGACAGCCTGGTCCGCAACCAGTTCGGCGGCTCGATTGGCGGGCCCATCCATAAGGACACTACCTTCTTCTTCGCCACCGTCGAGTTTCACCGGCTTCGCCAGACCTCGCCGCTGACAGGAACGACGACCACCCAGGATTTTCTCAACTTTGTCGATTCTGGCGCTTATGAGAATTTCCAGGAGAACGACCCGAACGGGGCTTGCGTGCAGAACACCGCCGTCCCAGCGACCCCCACGACCCCTGCTCAACCGGGCGTACCATGCCCGGGCGCACTTAATCTCTCCGCCCACCTAGGGCCGGTCTTCAAAAGCTTACTGGCGGCAGAACCTCGCGCCTTCCCTCTGGGAACGCAGGGTGCGACGAATACAGGCGCCGGCATCTATACGAGCGGATTGACCTATCCGGTTCCAGTCTATGCCGAATCGACCGTAGGCCAAAGCGCCCCTCTTAATCAGGAGCGGGGTTCCTTCAAGCTGGACCAGAGGCTGTCGGACCGGGACGAACTCAGCTTTACCTACCTGATCGATTTTGAGGATACTACGACGGCCTTTGGAGCAGGCGGCGCGTCTTTTGGTCCCGATGAGAACCAGGTGGGCGGATCACAGCTCTTTACTGGAAACTGGACACATACCTTCTCGCCAACTCTGCAAAATCTATTTCGCCTGGGATATACCCGGCACGTCTCCAATTTCTCCGCCTCCAATGTGACGGGCGTTCCGATGATCGTCACCTTCGACCCGCTGGAAGAAGGCTTCGGCGCTTCCAGCGCGATTCCTCAGCTCTTTACCGACAACGAGTTTCTCTATGAGGATTCGCTTACCAAATATCACGGGAACCATGGTTTCAAGGCCGGCTTCCGCTACATTCGTACACGGAACGGATCGAGCTTCTTCAACGATGTGAACGGCACCATCGAACCCTGGGACGTAGAAGACCTGCTCTCTGACGAGACGTTCGGCGATCAGATGGACAGGGTTCTTTATGGCGGTCCGGCAAATGGTTCACTCGGGGCAGCAAGCGCGTCCGTCGACACGACCACCAATCAGATCCCGAATGTTTACCGGGGATTCCGTGCCAATGAGTTTGCAGCCTATTTCCAGGACGACTGGAAGGTCATGCCGCGGCTGACGCTCAATCTTGGCTTGCGCTGGGAGTATTTTGGGCCGCCGCACAATGCCGTGCCCGGATATGACTCCAACGTCTACTTCGGCAGCTTTGCAGCGCCCACCCCTAATGGCAATCCTTTTCTGCCCACTGCGCCTATTACAGGAGCCATCCAGGGAGCGACCTTCATCCAGAAGAACTCGAATATCTGGAACAAGGACACCAATAACTTCGGCCCCCGTATCGGTTTTTCCTATGACCCAACGGGCAAGGGAACCGTTGCCATCCGTGGCGGCTTCGGACTTGGTTTCGACCGTCTCTACAATAATGTCTACGAGAACATTCGCTTCAACCCGCCGCGTTTTTCTGACAATACGATCGGCGTAGGGGCCGGCAGTGCTGTTGTGGCTGGCGCGCTGGAACAGCCCGCGCTCCTCAATCTCCCCTTTAATGCAAATTCCCTGTTTGCAGCCTATGGCGCTAAGCCTAATCCCCGCCACATTGATCAACGCCTGGTAACGGCTTATTACGAGCAAGCCAACCTGGGCGTGGAATATCAGCTGGCAAAGGGCTATGTCGTCGAGGTCAACTACATCGGTACCTTCGGACGCAAGCTGGTAGGCCTCGAGGATGTGAACAACTATGATGGGCGCACAGCCTGCACATCCGCCACGCTCAGCGCCGCCTGTCTTGCGGCAGGATTCACTGCTCCCGTTTCGGCCCGTCCCAATCTGACCTTCAATGCAGACAACTTCCGCACCAATGGTTTCAGCTCCAACTACAACGGCCTGCAGACAAGTGTCCGCAAGAGCTTTTCCAATGGCCTGATGCTGCTTGCCAGCTATACGTACAGCAAGAGCATGGACATTATCAGCGACGTCTTCACGGTCAAGGGCGGCCAGACCAGCATCTCTGATCCGTTGAACCCGAGCTACGACTACGGTCCGGCCGATTTCGATGTAAGAAATCATGCCTCCATTACGGCAAACTACGAGTCGCAGTGGAAAAAGCAAAACCTGCTGCTTGGCGGATGGGGAATCTCTCCGATCGTCACCATGTCCAGTGGCTCTCCGTTCTCGGTTTACAGCACCGCCGGCGGTTATAACCCGCTCAAGACCGGTGTAACGGGCAGCAGTGCAAACCGCGTTCCTTACATTGGCCAGGGTAGCGAAAAAAATGCGGTCCATCATAATGTGAATCTCGCTTTGGGGGGGTACCTCCTGGCGTCCGACTTTGATGGGTCGACCGCTGCAAACCCTCAACCGTATACCTGCCCTGCGAACGTGAATCAGGGTTTGTGGTGCGAGGCTCCGTCCGGCCGCAACTCTTTCTATGGACCCAGTTATTACAACGTCGATCTGGGAGTCTCCAAGCGGTTCCCCCTCTGGGAAGCGCAGACCGTCACCTTCCAGGCCTCCTTCTTTAACCTCTTCAACCACACCAATTTTGCAAATCCGGTGTCGGACCTCAATAGCGGTCAATTCGGCGCGGCTATTGCGTCTGCCGATCCTCGAATCGTACAGTTGAGCCTGCGCTACGACTTCTAATAAGTTGCAGCTCCAGAAACAGTAAAAGGGCCACCGAACAGGTGGCCCTTTTACTGTCCATAAATGCGCGCCGCGCTATTTTCTGCAAACTGCTGTCAAGAAGTACAAGGAACGGCGCATGCGGCTCGCGTCCATCCGCTGCATGAAAAAAAGCCTCTTCTGACCGAAAGGTCAACGAATCGACCTTAGCGCCATCGGCAATCCGTTCCAGCTACAACCCAGTCTGGAAAGCGGCGACTCGCTCGGCCGAGCGCCTTGTAAGCGGCTACAAGTGAGAGTTGGTCTTATAAGTCTAAGCTCTCCTTCCACTTGTCATAGACGTGCGCCCTCCTCTATGGAAATACGGAGATTTGTGGCCAGGTTAATTTACCCAATCATTAATAGCGCTCTAGATATTTTAAGAATTCGTTTCAACTATGTGAAAGCTTGTGCCGGGATGTTTTGCCCCGTATAGGAACCTTATTTTGGTCAAAATCGCCATTTAACAATCAATTACAGAGCATTTAGGCGCTAAAGCCAGCCCATTCAATGGGCATTGGATTGCGATTAGATACTGCCAAGAGCAGAGCAGTCCTCAATACAAAATCGACATGCAACGGAGGGATTGTCTGCCTAGTATCGGGAAACTCGACGTGCCCATCCCGTCCTGGAGGAGACATGAACTTTAAAAAGAAAATTCTTACAGCATTGCTGCTATCGGCCACGGCGTTCTTTGGGACGTCACCAAAGGCATCTGCACAAAGTGTGTATGCGACAGTTCACGGAACAGTGACGGATGCAAGCGGAGCGGTTGTTTCTAACGCGACGATCACCATCCTTAATACGAGCACCAACATCTCTACCCAGGCTACGACGGATAGCAAAGGTTATTACGTCTTCCCACAGTTGCAGGTTGGCGGTCCTTATACGGTTACCGTTACCGCCCAAGGCTTTAAGGGCTCTGTAACCAGCGGCCTCAACCTGAACGCGAATGACAGCCGCGGTGTCGATGCGAAATTGGAGATCGGCTCCAGCAGTACAACGGTCCAGGTAGATGCAACATCGCTCCAGGTAGAGACTGCCGATACCCAGTTAAAGCAGGTTGTAACTGCCGAGCAGCTGGAACAGATTCCATTACTCGGACGCGACCCGGCGCAGCTTCAAAAGCTGCAGCCTGGTGTTGTGGAGGCTGCGGATCGTTTCGGGACTTACTCCACGAACGGCAGCCAGACCCCGCAGAATTCTTTTATTCTAAACGGCACAGATATTAATGATGGCCCGCTGCAGGATGAGGGCATTCAGGTGAATCCTGATGCACTTCAGGAAGAGAACATCATCAGCAGCACACTGAATCCTGAGTTCTCCCGGAATTCGGGAGCTATTGTGAATCAGATCATCAAATCCGGCTCGAACAAATTTCACGGCAGCGCATTTGAGTTCTACCGAGACACTTTCCTGAATAACGGAAATTACTTCTCGCAGACCCGTCCTCAATTTCACCAGAACCTGTATGGCGGCACGCTTGGTGGGCCAGTGATTCACGATAAGCTTTTTGGCTTTCTGGCTTACCAGGGTCTGCGTAACCGGACGGGTGCGACAAACAACGCACAGACATTCAGCCCGTCGCAGTTTGCTGGAGATTTCTCCGCCGACACCAACTTTCAGAGCGCTGCAGGCGTGAACTCAGGCGGGCTCAGCAACAATCCTTTGCCCTTTGCTATCGGCAGTTGCCCGGCTGGAGAGCTATGGAGCCAGTGCTTCCCGACGGGTCCCGGGGGTACAGCCAGCGTGGTTATTCCTCAAGGCCTGTGGAATCCGATTGCCGCCGCTCTGACCAAGCAATATGTTCCTGCGTCAAACTTCCAGTCGGGTGGCGCCTACTTCTATAACTTCAATGCCAATGACTCAAGGGCGCAGGACCAGGGCGTTATTCGCGTGGACTATACGCCCACGTCGCGCGACACTCTGTGGGCATCCTCAGTATTTGAGTCGAGCCCGGGCACGAATACGCTGACGTTTGGAGCCGGCAGCTTCCCTGGTTTTGGTTCCGTTCAGGCGGAGCACTTCAAGATCTTCAGCGCGTCCTACACGCATTCCTTTAGTTCAACGATGCTCAACGAACTGCGTGTCGGGTATTACCGATTCAATTTCGCAGCAGTGGAACCGGAAACTCCGACGCTGCCTAGCTCTCTTGGATTTAACATCACCCCTCAAGATTCAAGTGCAGCCGGGATACCGTATATAGGCGTAGGCCAATATTTCAACCTCGGGTTCAGCTACGAAGGACCGCAGCCTCGGCTTGATACCAACTTGAACTATGGCGATAACTTCACCAAAATCTGGGGGAATCATTCGCTGAAATTCGGTGCGTCTTATGAGCAGTTCCGAGTCGATAACCCCTTCGCTCTTTATAACAACGGACTCTATTCCTTCGACGGCGGAAGTCAGTACAGCTCCGGCGATCCCGCTATCGATTTCCTGATGGGAATTCCAGACTCATACAATCAGACGAACAATGGTCACATCAATACGCTAGCTGCCGAAATCTATGCTTACGCACAAGATAGCTGGAAGGTCAGTACTGATTTCACTGTGAACTATGGAATCTCGTGGGATGTAGAGCAGCCAAATCTAAATGATCAATATTCCGGTTTGGGGATTAACTGCTGGGAAAATTCCAGCTCAGAATCCGGAGTTTTCCCCGGTGCACCTCCCGGACTGAGCTTCCCGGGCGACCCGGGCTGCAACCGTGCTGGCGGTCCTGTAAGCCACTACAACCGCTTTGGACCTCGCATCGGGTTTGCATGGTCTCCGGCTTCGGGACCGTCGAAGATTATCGGCAACCCTGGAGCGCATGACTTCTCGGTTCGCGGAGGCTACGGAATTTATTACAACCGTGATCAGCAGGAACAGTCTCTGCAGAACCTCGAAGATCCTCCGTTTTTCTACGTATCTCGCGGAGCAGGTGATTTCGGCGGCATTCCTTCGTTTCAGGACCCTTTCACTGACGTTGCGGGTAATGGCTCAGAGGCAAACCCGTTTCCCTTTACAACGCCTTCCGCAGGCCAGGCTGTCGATTGGGCTGACCTGTATGCGCTTAATGAATTAGCGACATTCGACCCCAAATCGAGCGTTCCCTACGCGCAGAACTTCAACTTGAATATCCAGCGTGCACTGCCTGGAAGCATGGTGCTCCAGGTCGGGTACGTTGGCTCGCTGGCACACCGCCTCGCTAGTTGGTATGAAGGGGATAACGTGACGTCTGCTGGCCACGACGCCTGTCTGGCTGCTGCAACACTGCCCGGCTACCCGGCTAGCAATACCTGCAACACTTCCTTTAGAAGCAGCATCGGCACATACTTCCCGCAATTCATGGCTCAGCCTGCCATTGTTCCCGGCTCAGGTGGAGGAGCGGTTGCTAGCCTTCCGAACGGGATTCCCTGGTATACGACCGTTGCACGCCAGAACACGGAAAATTCGTCAAACTATAATGCCTTGCAGGTTAGCCTGATCAAATCCCAGACGCACGGACTCAGTGCGACCTTCGCCTATACCTACTCCCACGGACTGGACAACGGCTCAGGGTATGAAGGCTCCACCGGAGCTAACAATCGAGTCCAGATTTTCACACCCGGGTTCACTTACCTTAACTATGGCGATTCAGACTATGACGCGCGCCACCGTTTTGTCGCCTCCTATGTATACGAAGTGCCAATCGCAGCGTTCATGAGGGAAAAGCCTCTTCTCCGTGCGACGCTTGCCGGCTGGGAAGTGGCTGGAATCACTGCCCTCCAAACGGGTTTTCCGGTCGGGATTGAGCAAGGATCACAGCGCTCCCTCTGGTGCTCGGGCAGCTACTTCGGTTGCGGCGATACTCCAAGCACGTCCAACTTTCATATCAAGAGCCTTGATCCACGAGCATCTGGAAACTCCTGGTTCGATCCATCCTCTTTCTCAAACGAGCCAATTGGAACGTTTGGAAACGTGAAACGCAATTTCTTCCATGGACCGGGCTACAACTACACCAACCTGCAAGTTGCCAAGAACATCCATATATCTTCAGATGGTCAGCGTTATATCCAGCTGCGCCTGGAGGCTTTCAATGCCTTCAACCATGCTAACTTCGCCAGTCCGGATGGAAACTTTGCCGACAATGGTGTTGGGTTCAGCTCCATTACCAATGTGATCCAGCCGGGAAATTTCGGAGACTCGAATGGAGATCCGCAGCCTGGACGTGCTATCCAGCTGGCTGGCAAGTTTTACTTCTAACCGTTCCTGTTGCTGAAGAGCTGTTCCGTAACAGGGGTTCCACAAACACAAAGAAAGGCCGCTTTAGCGGCCTTTCTTCTTCTTCGTCAGAGATATCACTACTTCTTGCGACTGGAGGACGTAGCGCCGCTCTTTTTAGCAGGAACGGCCTTCTTGCTGGCAGCGGTCTTCTTCTTCGCTGGCGAAGCCGCCTTCTTTACCGCTGGTGCAGTCTTCTTGTTGGCTGTCTTTTTTCGTGCGGCGATGGTTTTTTCCTTTAGAGCGGCCTTCAATTCTTCCAGATCAACGGTGCGCGCGGACTTCCATAGGCGCTCCAGGTCGTAGAAAGCGCGTTTTTCGGCCAGGAAGATATGGACGACGAAGTCGACGTAGTCCAGCAGGACCCACTCGCCCTGTTTACGGCCTTCGACTGAGTTTGGATAGGTGCCGAACTCACGCTTCATGCGCAGCTCGATCTCGTCGCCGATCGCGACGGCCTGGCGGTCATTGGCTGCGCTGGTGATCAGGAAGAAGTCGGTAAAGCCGGAGTCGGCTGGGTCAAGCTCCAAGACGCGCGTGTTTTCTGCCTTTTTTTCTTCGCAGGCTGCGGCGGCAGCCAGCACCATTTTGCGGGTTTCCGTGGATGCCATTCGGTGAGGGAATCTCCTTGATGCAACGTTTCATCGTAGCGTGGACCGGGATGCCAGCGCCAGAGGCGGCGAACTGCCGTCAATAATAAAGATGGTGGGCGCGAATATACTCCGACACCTGTTCGGGCAACGCGTCGTTGCTCAAAGAACGCTCGGCGACGGAAGAACGTACAGCGGTTGCCGACACTTCTTCATGGAGGTCCGGCAGATAAAAGAGGGTCGAGTGCTGTCCGGAGTCGTTCGTCAAGCCGAACTCTAACAACTCGGTCTGATGATGGTAGCTACTGGAGATACGCACACCCTGCGGCAAGGTTTGCCGGGCATTCTGCAGCACAACATCGAGACGCTCGGCACCCGGGCGTCCGGCGACGATGAAGTCGCAGGCGAAGAGAAGCTCGGCGGCGCGGTACCAGTGAGAGACACTCAAAAACGAATCTGCGCCAATGAGACAAAAGAGCTGGTCTTGCGGCGAAAGGCTTTTTTTCAGGCCGAGGATGGTGTCGATGGTGTAATTCGGATGACCATCAGGCCGTGGCGCATCGAGAGCGGATACTTCGAAGCGCGTGTCTTCTCCGATTGCCAGGCGCACCATGGCGACACGATCTTCAAAGCTGGCTACGGAGGAATCCTGCTTCAGCGGTTGTTTCCCCACTGGCGCAAATAAGACCTTATCCAGACGCAGGCAGTCGGCTGCTGCACGCGCGATGGCGAGGTGCCCGTAGTGGGGTGGATCGAAGGTGCCGCCGAAGAAAGCGATACGCATGCCGGAAGATACTCTGAGATGATCGTAAACTGTTCCTGCGCAAATCTTCTTCTATGACCACTGCACATATCCGTACGGCCTATGTGGGCCTGGGCTCGAATCTGCCATCGCAAGCGGGCACGCCGGCGGAGACGATCCGTGCGGCAATGAGTGCGTTGAGCGAAGCGGGCGAAGTCATCGCCCGCTCCTCACTGTATGAAACAGCCCCCATCGGTTGGATTGACCAGCCATCTTTTGTAAATGCCGTGATTGCTCTGCGGACAGCCGAAGTACCTGAGGCGCTGCTTGAGAAGCTGCTCATCATCGAACGCCGGTTTGGACGTGATCGCGGAAACAGTGTTTCGAAAGGTCCGCGGACGCTCGACCTCGATTTGTTGATGGTGAATGACGCGATTGTGAACACGCCGATGCTATCGTTGCCACATCCGGCGCTGGCTGAGAGAAGATTTGTGCTTGCACCTCTGGCGGAGATTGCGCCTGAGGTGAGGCATCCTGTTTTTGCAAAAACAATCCGGGAGCTTTTGCTGGCTTTGCCCAATACTGGCGAGAACAAAAGCGATTGCGTTCGGATGATGCAGCGCTATCCGTAGAATAAGAATATCGAATCTATGTCGAAGTCTATTGTCTCTATCGCCGGATGCAGCTCCTTATTTTTCGCGACATTGCTGTGCTTTTTTACTGCCCTGCAAGTTTGTAATAGCCAGGAGATATCAGAAGTGTTTTCCGGCGTCGTTGTGGACGAAGATGGTTCGCCGGTCGTTCATGCAGAAGTAGGCGCGCCGGATGGACCGGTTCTCAATAGCAGTACGGCAGATGGAAGATTCAGCTTCAACAAGAGTTCGCAAGGCTCGGTTACAGTTCAAGTCAGTGCTCTCGCACACGCCACTGTAACGGTTACAATTCAACCGAATGTGCCGGCGAGGGTTGTATTGCATAAACTGCAAGAGCGCGTCGTCGTTACGGCTTACCGCTCGCCCCTAGACACGCTGGACAGCCCGGCGAGTGTGCGCGTTGTTGGCCAGCAGCAGCTGAAAGAGGCAGCAACTCCGGCGCTGGATGGCAAGCTGCGTCAGGTTCCTGGTGTGGAGCTGTTCCGGCGGTCGAGCTCGCTGGTCGCCAATCCTACATCGCAGGGAATTTCACTGCGGGGGCTGGGTTCGACGGCTGCGAGCCGCACACTGGTTGTGTCAGACGATGTGCCGTTGAATGATCCTTACGGCGGATGGATTCACTGGGAAGAGATGCCGGAACTTGCTATCCGCTCAGTGGAAGTAGTGCGCGGCGGAGCATCGGACTTATACGGATCGAGTGCCATCGGCGGCGTCATCAATGTGCTGCCCGTAAAGCCGGAACAAAACATGTTTGCACTGACTACCGGCTATGGCGGTGAAAGCACGACCGACAATGGAGTGCTCGCCTCATTGAAACATGGCCTCTGGGCCGGCCTTCTCGCTGGCGGAATATTAGGTACAGATGGATACACGCTGGTTGCGCCCGATCTGCGCGGCCCTATCGACCAGCCGAATAATGTGCATTCGCAGAATGGACTGGTTGATCTGGAGCGGACGATTCGTAACGGCGACCATATCTTTTTGCGAGGAAGCGGTTTCAACGAGGCGCGTGACAATGGCACTCCTCTACAGAAAAATGGCACGCGTCTGTGGCGCTACTCGACCGGCGTGGACTGGTCGCAGCTTACGCTTCGCTTCTACGGCAGTACGGAGCACTACAGGCAGACTTTTTCCTCGATCAATACAACCCGGACCTCTGAAACCCTGACGCGCTACGCCGAAGATCCTGCGGACGAGCTGGGGGCCGCTGCGCATTGGCGCCAGGCAGTGGGCTCTCATATTGTCTTTCTTGTGGGAGCGGATACGCATGATGTACGCGCCTCCGATGACGAGGTGCTTTTCTCTGGAGCCGGCGGCTTCCAGAATACGGCGGGGAGGCAGAGGCAAACGGGTGTCTACGGTGAGGCGCTGGCGACGCCGGGAAAGTGGACGATGAGCGCGTCCGGTCGTGTCGATCACTTTTCGAATTTCGATGCGACGCAGTGGACACAGACAGGCTCGAAGGTCTTTCCGGCGTTCAGCGAAACCGTCTTCGACCCGCGGCTCGGCATCGCCCGAAGGATCACGACAAATATCGCTCTGAATGCCTCGGCTTTTCGCGCGTATCGCGCGCCTACTCAAAATGAGTTGTACCGCACCGGACAAGTTGGACAACAGACGACGCTGCCGAATGCCAATCTGCGTTCGGAGCGGGCTACCGGTTGGGAGACTGGTTTCCAGGCGAATCTGCCACGCTGGCAATCGATGTTGCGGGTAAGTTATTTCTGGACGCAAGTGAATCGGCCGATCACCGCTCTTACGTTGAAGACCACACCCACAGCGACTACGCTTATGCGCGAGAATCTCGGTCAGATCGAGAGCCGTGGCGTCTCGGTGGATTATGAGGCGCATCCGTTTCAATGGGTGTCGCTGACCGGCGGCTATCAATATGCCGATGCGACGGTGACGCGTTACGATCAGCAGCCGCAGCTCGTGGGCAACTGGATTCCGCAGGTGGCGCGCAACATGGCAACGACGCAGGTGCGGCTGAACCATGAACGCATTGGGACATTGAGCCTGCAGGGGCGCATCAGTGGACGGCAATTCGATGACGATGCCAACAATTATTTGCTGCATAGTTATTTTCGTCTCGATGCCTATGCTTCACGCACCCTCGGACGCCACGCAGAATTTTTTGCTTCGGGAGAAAACCTCTTTGACAGGTCGATCGAGGTTGGCAAGACTCCTATCACCACCTTAGGAACACCGCGTCTTGCGCGTTTTGGGGTGCGTCTCCACTTTGGCGACTGACGCTTTCGCTTTTCACCGAAATTGATTGTTCCGCTCCCTTTCCGGGTCTTCATGTCGGGGTGTATCGTGTTCGACGGTGCGGTTTTGGCCCGCTTGGAAGCAGCGAAATGCAGATGCTTTCCGGGTCACCGCCAAAAGGAGCCTCCCTATGGCAACAATTGCTCTTGATCCTCGTCTCGATAAGAAGACATCTGACTTCATTGCGCAAAAACATCGCATGTATATCGATGGCAAGTTTGTAAATGCCGCCTCTGGCAAAACTCTCTCCGTCTACAACCCGGCAACCGGTGAGGTGATGGCGCAGGTACCGGAAGCGGAAGCCGTGGATGTTGACCAGGCCGTGCGGGCCGCCCGCCGTGCCTTCGATGAAGGCCCCTGGACAAAGATGAGTCCATCGCAACGCGGGCGTTTGATATTGAAGCTCGCCGATTTAATGGAGCAGCACCTGGAAGAGCTTGCCGAGATTGAATCGATGGACAATGGAAAGCCAGTTTCTGTCGCGCGCGTGGCTGATGTGCCTCTGGCCGTCGATCTCTTCCGCTACATGGCCGGATGGGCTACCAAAATCATGGGCCACACCTTTCCGATCTCGTTTCCCGGCGAGTACCTGAGCTACACGCTGCGCGAACCCATCGGCGTGGTGGGTCAGATTATTCCCTGGAACTTCCCTCTGCTGATGGCAGCATGGAAGCTTGGACCTGCGCTCGCTGCCGGATGCACGGTTGTGTTGAAGCTGGCTGAGCAGACACCGCTTAGTGGACTGCGTCTGGCTGAGTTGATCCACGAAGCGGGTTTCCCCGAAGGCGTCGTGAATGTGTTGACGGGATTTGGCGAGGGTGCCGGTGCTCCGCTGGCAGCACATGATCTGGTCGATAAGATTGCTTTTACCGGATCAACCGAAGTAGGACGGCTGATTGTGCATGCTGCTGCCGGCAATCTGAAGAAAGTTTCGCTCGAACTCGGCGGTAAGTCGCCGGCGATCATCTTTCCGGATGCCGATCTTGAACGTGCGATTCCAGGGACGGCTTCTGCGATCTTCTTCAACCACGGGCAGTGCTGCTGCGCTGGCTCGCGTCTCTTCGCGCATGAAAGCATCTTCGACCGCGTGGTAGAAGGTGTTTCCGATATCGCGTCGAAGATTCGCGTGGGCAACGGGCTCGATCCGCATACCGAGATGGGGCCGCTCGTTTCAGAGGAGCAGTTCGAGAAGGTCACCGGCTATATCAACTCGGGCCTGAGCGAAGGCGCGAAGGCGACGGCTGGCGGCAAGAAGGCTGCCGATCGCGGCTATTTCGTGCAGCCTACGGTGCTGACGCGCACGACGCCGGAGATGAAAGTCGTCAAGGAAGAGATTTTCGGACCGGTCGTCTGCGCTGTTCCCTTTACTGATACAGATCTTGACCGCATCGCCCGCGAGGCGAACGACACGCCGTACGGGCTTGCGGCGAGCGTGTGGACGCGCGACATCTCGATTGCAAACAAGATGGCCAAGCGCATCCGTTCCGGCACGGTCTGGATCAACTGCCATAACGTTTTCGACGCCGCGCTACCGTTTGGCGGATACAAGCAATCCGGCTGGGGCCGCGAAATGGGCTCAGAGGTCCTGAACAATTACACCGAAGTCAAGGCCGTTACGACTGCGCTGTAACTGCGCTTCCGGTGGTCTTTGCCAGACTAGCTTACCAGCAGAAAAGAGCGGGATTTATCCCGCTCTTTCTGCTGAAACCCGATACCTCAGCGGCAATTTCATCAATGCGAATAGCGCTGCTCTCCCGCGGGCAATGCTACGGCCAGCTTGTTCTGCTGCGGAGGCAGCGGGCAGGTTGCATAGGGCGTGTAGGCGCAGGGTGGGTTCTGCAGGCGGTTGAAGTCGAGTACCAGGCGGCCGGGTTTGTCGAGGCCGTGGTCGGGAAAGTCGGCGTAGAGGAAGCGGGCTGCGCCATAGGTTGTGGTTTTGCTGGTGGTGTCGCGCAGGATGAAGAAGAGCTGCTTGGCTCCCGGCTCTTCGAGCACTGGTTCTAACTGAACGGTCTTCCCGTCAAGCGTGAACTCGGCGACGCCTGGGACCGGGAGCTTGAGTGTTGTTCCGATGATGGTCGGAATCGATTCCTCATGTGGGGGATTGAAGGGAATCCATTTGGCTTCGATGCGGTAATGCGGATCGGGGGCGTACCAGTGCAGGCCTTGGAAGTGGGTGCGCGTGGGCGCCTGCGAATCTTTGATGCGGAGGGCGAAGCGATCGCCGCGATGGATGACGAGCAGGGTGAGCGTGCCTGCTTTCAGCACGGTTGGGTTTGGGCCATCGGTATCGACTTTGATCGCGTGCGCTGGAGCGTCGTTTGCGAGGAGACTCGCAGCAGGCGCCGACAGGTAGACGCCGTCGCCCTTGAGTTCGAGCACGCCGAGATGATCCGCAACCGGCGCGTTGAGGCGGATGCGATTGTCGGCTGCGGCTCCGAAGGTGTTCTTCCCGGGTTGCAGCCATTCAAGACCGACGAGAGTTAACCAGCCGTCTGGCGCGGAAAGTTGTTGCGCGCGCTGCGTGCGCCATTGCAACAGATCGCTTTTCCACTGCGTGTCTATGTTTACCGCTGCGGTTGCGGCTGCTGCGAGCAGCGTGGCGAATGAAACTGCGAGCCAGGAAAATGTATGCCGATGGACTTTCATCTCTGTTTCCTTAGAGGTGAGAGGAATGACTGAATCGATGGAGAAGCGTGCAGAGAAAAAGATCGCAGATTAGCGACAACAGAAGAAACGAGCTTCGCAGGTGGGAAAAGCGGTCACAATTGGAGAGTAGCGCGCTGTTGCCGCCGGGTCAATCGGGAAATGGCACCCGCTACAATCTACTAAGTGTCCCTAGACTTTCAAGTTCAGTCCACCAGCGGCAACGCTCGCCGCGCCACGATGACGCTGCCGCATGCGGCAGTGGAGACACCAGTCTTTATGCCGGTCGGGACGGTGGCTTCGGTGAAGGCAGTGCCGCAGCATCTGCTCGAAGAGCTGGGTGCGCGGATTATTCTGGGAAATACGTACCATCTCTATCTGCGGCCCGGGCATGAGCTGATTCGCCGCATGGGCGGGCTGCACCGGTTTATGAGCTGGAACCGGGCAATTCTGACCGATTCCGGCGGCTTTCAGGTCTTCAGCCTGAATGAGCTGCGCAAGGTCACGGAAGACGGCGTACAGTTCCGCTCGCATCTGGATGGAGGCGCGCATTTCTTTTCACCTGAGCACTCGATGGATGTGCAAATCGCACTTGGCTCGGACATTGCCATGGCCTTCGACGAGTGCACGGAGTATCCGGCCGATTATGAGCGTGCGCGCAAGTCGCTCGACCTGACGCTGCGCTGGGCAGAGCGCAGCAAACGACACTTCGATGCGCATAAGCATGAGCGTCCATGGAACCAGGACAGGGCACAGGGCGCAGGGCACAGGGCGCAGGTGCCAGAGATTTCTGCTGATGCGATGCCCAGTCTCTTCGGTATCGTGCAGGGCGGCATGTATGCCGATCTGCGGCGTGAGGCAGCTGAACGGCTGGTGGAGATGGACTTTCCCGGCTATGCCATCGGCGGCTTGAGTGTCGGTGAGCCGCGCGAGTTAACACGCGAGATCATTGCCGAGACGCTGCCCTTTCTTCCCAAGGACAAGCCGCGTTACGTGATGGGCGTTGGATACCCGGATGAGATTGTTGAATACGCCGAAATGGGCGTCGACATGATGGATTGCGTGCTGCCGACACGGGCGGCGCGACATGGGCTGATCTTTACCTCCGAAGGACGGCTGAATATCAAGAACCGACGCTTTGCCGAGGATCAAGGCCCGCTCGATCCGGAGTGCAGCTGCATGGTCTGCCAGCGTTATAGCCGCGCCTATCTTCGGCACCTGATGGTGGCGCAGGAACCTCTTGCCGCTGTGCTGAATACGCTGCACAATCTGGCGTTTTATCTCGGCACGATGCAGCGTCTACGCGACCGGCTCGACGCGGGGGCCCGGACCACCCCCTCCCCCGTCTGATCGGTTGATTTGTTTGTTTTCAATAAGATAGATGGAAATGATCCCTCGATATCCTACTGATTCTGCGCGGTTTATCTGGTGTTGAGTATTTTCAATGACTTAGAGGGTAATCGGCTTCGACTATTACCCTACTTCTTGTCTGATTTCCCATTCCTTTATTCAGGATAACAATTTCGAGCGTAATTCTCGGCACGGTCCAACTCTTTTTAAGTTATTGAATATAAGGTGGATATTCATCTTGCTACGGTATTGAGGGCTTGACAAGGATTTTCCGAGGCATCGAGCTCGGCAAATTCAACTTCTTTCCAAAATTCTCGATACGGGTCGTGATGATGAGTATGATGGCTTGAATGTTCTCGGGCGAGCCAGCCCCAGCGGGCAGGAGAAAGTTATGGCGAAGCTAGGCGCCCAATGTGCTGTCGCTCTTGCGATGGGGTGCATGCCGCTTTTCCTGGGTACTAACTCCGCTGCTCAACAGGCGAAAAAACCAGAAGAAGCGCCCTTCACGATTCAAACCGACGTTAGCCGAATTTTGCTGCAAGTTGTCGTCCGTGACAAGCAGGGCAACACTGTGGACGACCTGCGAAGCGAGGATTTTCAAATCTTCGACAACGGCAAGCTGCATCCCGTCTCCCATTTCATGATTGAGAGACGCCTGATAATCTATCCCGGCAAGCCAGGTCAGACAATAAGCGCTCAGCAGTCATTAAACTCTCCAAGCGCAGCTGTGCAATCATCCCTAATGCCGCCTCGTTTTATTGTGTTTCTTTTCGACGACCTGCACCTGAGTTTTGAAGACCTGGCGCGGGCCAAGAAGGCCGCCGCGAAACTGCTTGAGGGTGCGCTTGTTGACTCAAACATGGCTGCGGTCGTTTCCCTCTCAGGGAAACAGAACAGCGGCCTCACGCGCGATCGCGCTAAGTTGCACGACACGATTATGAGTCTGCAACCACTACCACTTTACCTTTCCACCAGTGCAGACTGCCCTCATCTTGGCTACTATCAGGCCGACCTCATGGAGAATAAGAACAACGATGCCGCGATTCAGGACGTCGTGCAGCAAATTCTTGCCTGCGCTCCGACGAAGCCCGAGATAGCAGAAAGCGAAGCTCATTCGGCAGCGAGACAGGTTCTCCAGGCCGGCGAGCAGGATGTTCGGGTGACGTTCGCTTCCATCGCAGAGTTTGTGCGTCGAGTGGCTGCTCTACCAGGACAAAGCATCTTAATCCTGGTGTCTCCAGGATTTCTCACAATCAACCCAGAAGCGTTGAGTGCGGAGTCTCACTTGATCGATCTGGCTGCGCGATACAACGTAGTCATTAGCGCCCTCGATGCGCGTGGAGTGTACGTGACGGATGTGACCGCCAGCGACGATACACGAGGGCGGTCTCCCGGGGAAATCAATGAACTCCGTCAAAGGTCGATGACACAGACCGAGAGCGTGATGACGGAACTCACCGATGGAACCGGCGGCACGTACTTCCGCCACAACAATGATCTGGGTGTTGGATTCAGTGCGCTTACAGATACGCCGCGGTGCGTCTATTTGATCGAGCTTTCACCTGACAACATGAAAGCGAATGGCTCTTACCACCGATTGAAGGTGAAAGTGAATCGGGAGGAGTTGCAGATACAGGTGCGACGCGGCTATTTTGCGCCCAAGCCAAGCAAGAACAAGAAATAAAGAGAGCCAGGAATATCTCTCCAGTGTGCACTTTTCATCTCGCCCATACAATCTGCCGGAGTCCTCGCATCATCACCGAACGGAAGCTAGACTGGCGAGTCGCTCAGGACTGCTGGCTTTCGAATAGACTGGTCGGTTACAATTAAGCAGGGAAACTGTGATGGGAAACGAAGTGGAAACTCGAAGCACGCGGGATCATCTTCTGCAGGTGGGGCTGCGGCGTATCCACTCCATGGGGTACGCGGCCACCGGGGTGAAAGAGATCCTTGACGAGGCCGATGTGCCGAAGGGATCGTTCTATCATTACTTTCCCAGCAAAGAAGCCTTCGCAAAAGAAGTGCTTGCACTCTACGTTGGCATAGAAAACGAACGGGCCGGTAAGATGCTCCAGGGCAAAGCTGCGCCACTTAAGCGGTTGCGGCGGTACTTTGAAGAACTGATCGCTGTCTACGGGCCGACGGCTGAGATCAGCGGCTGCCTGGTTGGAAATCTCAGCCTGGAGATGGCCGACCATAGCGATTCCATCCAATCGCTGCTGCATGCGTCCTTCGCAAACTGGCAGGCTGGAATTGCCGGCGTCCTACAAGAGGCAATCGACCGGGGAGATCTTGCCAGGTCGAACAAACCGCAGGAGCTGGCCTCTTTCCTGCTGAATAGTTACGAAGGCGCTCTTCTGCGATCAAAGGCGGACCGCTCCAACGAGCCTCTGAAGAACTTTCTACATTTCGTCTTCAACGTTCTGTTGAAGGGCTAGATCATTTTTCGAGTAGCCATCGACTCGTCATTCTGAGCGTGGCAAAGAATTCCAGCGATGTTGCTTATTCCGCATCGCTGAGATTCTTTCCTTCGGCTTCGCTCAGGACAGGCTCTCCCTCCGGTCGTCAGAATGACGATTGTGCCTAAAGGTGGATTACGTCTGCACAAAAAAACTGATCCAAGGGAAAAATATTCCGAGGCGAATAAATTCTGAATCATCAGACCGACCGGTCTACTCTACTGAAGTGAGTCCGATCGTTGGACAACATTCAGCACCCTAGAGGAGACACACCATGACGACACCTTCTAATCGCGGCACCGCACTTATTACCGGAGCATCGACCGGCATCGGCTCTGTTTACGCTCACCGTCTTGCCCAGAGAGGCTACGACGTCATCCTGGTCGCACGCGATCAGCAGCGGCTTACCAGCCTGGCGCACGATATCACCGCAAAGACCGGCCGCAAGGCGGAAATCCTGCCCGCCGATCTAACGGTAAAGGGCGACCTGAAACGCGTAGAAGAGCGTCTGCGTTCTGACAGCAGCGTCACAGCGCTTGTAAATAATGCAGGCTTTGGCGGTGTGGCCAAGTTGATCGATTCCGATATCGATGACATGGACAACATGATCCAGTTGAACGTCACGGCTCTGACGCGTCTTACCTCTGCGGCCCTGCCCGGCTTTCTTACGCGTTCCAAGGGGCTCATCATCAATATCGCTTCGATCGTGGCGCTCAGCCCCGAGATGCTGAACGGCGTCTACAGCGGCACGAAAGCATTTGTGGTCAACCTTACCCAGTCACTCCACAACGAGGTGAAGGACAAGGGCATCCAGGTACAGGCTGTTCTTCCCGGAGCCACGAGCACCGAGTTCTGGGACCGCGCCAAGCTGCCCGTCCACAATCTTGCCGCAGAAATTGTCATGACGGCCGAGGAGATGGTCGACGCATCACTTGCAGGTCTGGATCAGGGCGAGCTGATCACGATTCCTGCTCTGCCTGACATCGCGGACTGGGAGAAGTTCGAGGCAGCTCGCAAAGCGCTGGGTCCGAACCTCTCGCGCAAGCAGTCAGCGGCACGCTACGGCGTCAGCGCCTGAGCTGATCGACTTGGGGATCTGCGTCCGAATCCGTTTCGGGCGTAGATCCTCATATTTGCTTCCGGTTCGCGTAATCCAGATTGCGAATCTCTAACTAAATTTCCTTGACAAAAATTCAGCTAGTAAGTAAAAACTTACGGTAAGTGGATGCTTACCTACAGGTCGGATGTGAGGCGCTGGCTGATCCTACGCGGTTCGCCATTTTTGGCGCGCTGCGGGAGCGTCCGCAGGCCGTGGGCGAGCTGGCTACGCTGTTTCCGGTGAGCCGTCCCGCCGTTTCGCAGCATTTACGGGTGCTGAAAAACGCCGGGCTGGTGCGCGACCGCAAGGCGGGGACGCGCCGCATCTACGCTGTCGACCCGGAGGGTGTAGCTCGCCTTCGCCGGGAGCTGGATCTTTTATGGAGTGATGCCCTGGCGGCTTTCAAGGCCGCCGCGGAGCAGTGGGAGGAACCGCATGCAGTCTGAAACTGTCGCACCTGTTTTGAAAACCGTTGTGGTGAATGCTCCGCGGGAGCGCGCCTTCAAGATATTTACCGAATTCTTTGGCGGCTGGTGGCCGTCGACGCACCACATCGGCAAGCAGCCGTATGAGACGGCGATTCTGGAAGGCCGGTTAGGCGGGCGCTGGTATGAGCGCGCGACGGATGGTACGGAGTGCGAGTGGGGCAGAGTGTTGGCGTGGGAGCCTCCGGCGCGGTTAGTGCTGTCGTGGCATCTGCAACCGGACTGGCAGTACGATCCCGATCCGACGAAGGCGAGTGAGGTCGAGGTGCGATTCATTGCCGAATCCGGAGCTTCGACGCGGGTGGAGCTGGAGCATCGCCTTATTGAGAGACATGGTGCTGGCAGCGACGGTATGCGTACGCAGGTGGATTCGCCGGGCGGATGGGGAAAGATCGTGGAACTGTATCAATCCTTCGTCAACGAGCGTGCCGCAGACGGGGCGGCATCCGGACAATAATGCGGCTGGGCGGCGAGACCGCTGTGCTTCAGTGGCTGAAGCGCTCGCCTGCTCCAGCGCTGTTCAAGCAATAAGGAGCGCAGCTTGAAGATTGCGGATCGTATTTGTGGGTGGATCCTGCTGCTGGGTGCAGTGGGACATAGCATGGGAAGTCTCCAGGCTTACGGTCACAGTCCCGAACTCTTGCTGTGGGCGGAGTGTGCGACTCTGATGTTGCTATTGCTGGGTGCGCTGAACCTGCTGCGGGTGGGGCGGCCGGGCGATCATGCGCTGGCATGGGTGAGCTTTGCCGGATGCGTCGGATGGTTGATTGCGGTGATGGCTTTCGGCAAGCTGATCGGGAATTACCTCGATTTTCGCTTCCTGACTCAGGGGATTGTCACGCTGGCGCTGGCGGGGTTCAGTTTGCGGACGGCGCTGGGGCAGGCTTAGGCGGGTAACCGCAGGGGCGCCGACTGGGCACTCACGATACAGCCGTGAGTGCCTTCCCTCAGGAAGACACTCTTTATTTTAGGAGCCAGCTATTTTTGAAATGCTCTAGTCTCCTGAGGTCAGAAGTTTCCAGCATATTCCGATGGGCCGACATGATACCGTCGGGCAATAAACTGCAGGTCCCTCCACTTCGCTACGCTTCGGTCGGGATGACAAATTTATTCAACTAACTCTGCTCTTCTTCGACTCGCAGGACGACTCCGCGCTCGAGAAGATACGGCTCTTTTTCGTGCTCGTCGGCCAGGAAGGCCTCGCCGGATTCTTCTTCTGGAAAGAAAAACCATTTCTTGCCGCGTTTTTCCAGCCTGCCGATTTTGTAGGCGAAGGCGGCGGCGGTGCCGTCTTTGCTGGCAAAGGAGATGGTCGTCTCGTCTGTGGCTTCGACTTTGCCTTGGGCGCCGAGATCGATGTAGGTCCCAATCTGAACGGCCTTGGCGTTAAACGAGGCTGCGCCATCGCCAGCGGCACGCATGGAAAGGCTGCCGGCAAATGCGTAGTCATAGGCGATGTGCAGGTAGCCGGCCTTGATGTCCTCGGGAGGGATGGCGCCGGTGTCGAGGCTCGAGAGCATGTGGTCGATCTTGGCCGGATCGAGGGCGACATAGGTCACGTTGTCGAAGCTGAAGGTGATGTCGCGGCCTTTCGCAAAAGATAGGTCGAGCTTGGGCGCGGAGGTGATGCCGATGCATTTCAGAGCGTCGCCGAGAAACGATGCTGCCACGCCGAGGCTTTTCCTGTCGGTCTGGTGATGTTGAATGGAATCGAGCGTGCCGCGGTTCAGCTCGGGGATAGTTGAGCCGGAAGGGAGATAGTCGAGCAGCGGACCGCGGCGAATGAGTTTTTCATTCTTGTAGACGTACAGCTCGGGCGGCGTCAGGCCGGTTCGCGGAAGCAGGACGGGTTGATAGCCTATGCCGTTCAGCAATTTGACGAGCGCGTCGTTGCGGCAGCCGGTAATGGACATCGTAGTGTTTATCCCTTCGCTTGAGACAGCTGTTCGAATGCCTTTTGAAAGGCGGCTTTGGCCACATCGGGCCACTGGTCGTGGAATGACCGGAAGAGCTTTGCTTTTTCCGCCCAGAGTGCGTCTTGAGTAGGTGATTCGGTGACTACCGGTACTTCGGGAAACATGCGCGCCGCTGTCATGGCGACTCTCTCAAGGACGGCGGGTGGAATGTCGTCGAAGTCCTTACGCATGACGTCGAGCACTTCCGACTGGGGGACTCTGCGGTGCACGGCGGCCTCAAGGACCGCGGACAGCCTGCAGAAGACCCGGTTATCGTCGGGAATCAAGGTCGCGGTACTGCGAGCCGCCCGGTAGCCGGCAACGGTGAGGCGCTCGTCGAAGGCATAGGCGATGGGCATGAGCGACCAGTAATCTCTTTCCGTCTTGCAGAAGGTGCGCACCGAGTGGGCGATCGAGTAAAGGCGGTCGATGGGTTGGGGATGATCGTTGGGAAATGTGTGGCCGAGCAAAGCAAAAACAGAGAGCACGCGCAGGGCGACGACGACTCCGGCAATGTGCATGCGGGCGTCACTGGGAGTTTGCGCCATGCGGATGAGGTTTCGCATGCCGGTTGCATCGGCGGCGAACTCCTGGTCGCGCGTCAAGGCGGGCAGGATCGAAGGATCATCGTCTTCACCGGGTGGACGGTAGAAGGAGACGTGGCCGAACTCGTGCGAGAGGATGAAGAGCTGCGCGGCCTGCGCCAGCATGGCGGCAAACTCCGCCGCCGGAGAGCCGAGGGTGCTCATGGACAGCTCGGGATCGACGACGTCGGTGATGCCGCCGGGCTTCCAGCGCTCGAAGAGAGCCTGGAGCTCCTGGATGACGTCCTCTTCGCTGGCCGCTGCCTTCACGAGGCTCTTGGGGCCGAACATGTTCGTGGAGCCAAAGAGGATTTTTGCGACGGCGTCGAGGAAGTCGATGAGCCCGCTGAAGAGCATGATGGCGTGACTGCCGTCGGGATAGTGGAAGGTTTTGGCATTGGGCAGCGTGCGGCCGACTTCGCCGACGACAAGGGCTTGCGAGAGCCGCATGGATTCGAGCTCTGGTACATTCAGCGGAGCAAACTTTGCGAGCAGCTTCGCTCCCCGGTCGCTACCGTTTTCGAGCGGGTACTCGCGTTGACGCTTGGCAAGCTCTTCGGAAGCTCTCATTCCCTCGCCTCTTGTGTGTGTACTGGGCTGACTTCGGGTTGTGCCGCGTGGGGGCGTGGGAACAATCAGAAGACAAGTAGATAGCAGAGTTTTTGCGTGGATAGCAAGTGAATTTGCGGTTTGTCCGTGTGTGTCTTCAGGCACGGACAGATGATTAAGGGCCTTGCTGCGCAAGGCTATCAGCGCACCTGCGGTGCGGGTCCTTCGACTTCCCCTTCACTTCGTTCAGGGTTCGCTCAGGATGACAGCATTTTCTGTAACGAAATTTTTAACGAATTTTAGGGTGACAGCATTTCTTGGAACGAATTCGAGAAACGGAGATCTCAGCTTTCGGTCTCGGCGGCTTCTGATGTGGAGAGGATGGAGGGCGGCCTGTCGGAATCAATGGGGAAGATGAACCGGAGTGGGGAATGGATGATCTGGCCTAGCAGGTATTTCAGGATTTTCACCCGCTCCTGGTGGTGGACGTTGTAGGCACGCAATGCGGTGATGGAAGCGATGGCGAAGCTGACGCCGAGATTGAGGACGAAGGTCATGCCGATTCCGGCGACGGCGAAGTAGAACCAGTGATGACCAAACGAGGCGACGCCATAGCGGGCTGCGGCCAGTGCCAACATGCCGCTGTTCAGGGTGACGTGGCGCACGTCGAGAGGCAGGCCGAAGAAGCGGGCGACTTCCGGGAAAAAGCCCAGCATGTAGCCGAGGACGATGCTGGTGCTCCAGGAGGCGATGTGGTTCTCAAACCAGCGGGCAAAACGCTGCATATGGCGCACGCCAATTTTCAATCCAAGGGGATGCTGGGCGATGGCGGCGGGGACGCGGTTGTAGATGGCGAAGTTCTCGCACCATCCGCCTACGACGGCGGCGGCCCAGAGCAGGACTCCGGTGATGGCGGCGTCGATGCCGGTGCCTGAGGTAAACGGGTGCAGCGTCTCGTAGACATGCTTGGCTGTTTGCTGCGGAAGGTAGGAGTGCAGGAACATGCGGTGCCACAGCTGCTCGAACGCAATGGCGCCGAGGCATACGGCAATCACGTTGCCGATGGCGGCGGCAAGCTGTGTGCGGCTGATGCGGGCGGCGAAGTCGGCGATCTTGCTCCAGCGGGAGACGCCACGGTTTTCGCGCACGATACCGGCGAAGGCAGCGGCGGTCATGGATGGCTGCTTGGTAGCGAGGGCGAGACCGAAGATCTGCAGCAGGATGAAGCTGATGGCGTAGTCGGTGCCGATGAAGAAGCCTTCGACGAAGAGCGGCCATTCGTGCTCGATGATGCGCAACTTGAAGGCCGCGGTAAAGACAGTGAGCAGGCCGCCGCCGAGCGCGGCGAGCCACATCTGCCAGTATTCTCTGCGGGTGTTGGCGACGTAGTGCTCGCCGCTGTGGCCGGTGCGTTCGACGGTCTTGCGGGCAAGCAGGTTGAGATTCTGGCGGATGAGCGGGCCGAGCTGGGTATCTTCGAGGCGTCCGGCGACGAGGATGTTCAGCAGCTGACGCGCCGGTTGCAGGGTCTGCTGCGAATCGGCGGCAAGCGTGGAGGCGAGCAGCTGCATGCGGTCGAGCGAGGCGTCCATGCTGGTGAGATCGAAGACGAGGGCGGTGCTGACGCCGGCGTCTTCCATGTGCAGGCGGACCTGGATCAACTCATTGCGGCAGGCGTGAACGGCTGCGAACCAGCGCTCGAGGGCGTGGGGGTCGGTATCGCTCTCAACCGAGGCTTGCAGGAATCCTTCTGTCGCAAAGACGAGCTGGTAGAACGGCGAGCCCTCCACGTTATGGGTGCTGCCGCGCTGGCGGACGGCTGCGGTGACGCCGCGTCCGGCAACACGGGTCGCGAGCAGGCTCAGCGACTGGCGGACGTCATCACCGACATGGGGAACGGCGTCGAGACCGGTTCGGGGCCAGAGAATACGGGCGAGCCGGATGAAGGTGGAGTTGTCGAGATAGAGAAAGCGTTCTACAGATTTTCGCGAAGCAAAGACGGCAGTGAAGAGGCGCGCGGTGTCGGACTCTTCGCGTGCGGAGGGCAGCAGGCGCTGAAAGAGCCGGCGGAAGGCCTCGTGCAGAAGGGCATAGCTGGCGGGCAGGCCCGCGTCGGCGAAGAGCGGAATCGAGTTCAACTCGGAGAGCATGTCCTGCCAGGCGGCGTCGAAGCGGGCGCGCAGTTGCCTGTCCTGTTCAAGCAGCCGGATGAAGCGCAGCAGGGCTACGATGAAGCCGCGATCGGTGGGACGCGTCCAGATATAGGCAAAGAGGCCGGAGGCGCGGCGGGTGCGGGCGCTGAGCGTTTCGGCGTCGCAGAAGGCCTGGGTGCGTTCGCGGAGGCCGATGTCGGGCATTGAGAAGGCCGAGCGGCGTTTCCATCGCCGTCGCCGCCAGAGGCGTCGCATTGTCCGCAGGAAAGACATTCCTCACAAGGATAGTAGCGTTTCATGGAAGGCGCGTGTATGAGCTATCTGATTTTTGCCGCAGGCGAGCATGTAATTTTTCATCCTTTGAAGCTTTTGAAACGTTTGTCGCCGGATTCGCACTACTTAACCGATTGGCTCGATGTTGAAGGAAGCGAATCGTGTGCTTCCTAATTGCCGCTTGAGAGTCAGGATTTTCGCCGTGGAGGAATGGATGGTGAAGACGATCAAGGGGGCATTTGGATTTCTCTTTGCATCTCTGCTCGCAGGCTGCTGCAACCCGGCAAATATCGGTTCTGTACCTGTGACTTTGAATGGACAGCTGCAAACGAACTGGTGCTGGGCGGCAAGCGGGCAGATGACGATGAACTATCTGCATTCCGCCTCGAATGTGCAGCAGTGCGATGAAGCGAACAAAGAGTTTGGCCGCTCCGACTGCTGCAATGCTTCTGTTCCCTCGGCGTGTAACAACGGCGGCTGGCCGGAATACGGCAAATACAGCTTTACTGCCGATACTACTTCCGACGCGCCGCTGACCTGGGCGCAAATTCAGAGCCAGATCTACTGCGCGAAGAAGCCGTTTGCCTTTTCGTGGCACTGGAACAGCGGAGGCGGACACATGATGGTCGCCACGGGATATGTAACTATTGCTGGCACAAATTATGTGAGCGTCAATAATCCCTGGCCGCCTACCGGCGGCGTGCAGGAGATTTATACCTACGACAAGTATGTTGGCGGATCAGGGTGGGATCACTCGCACTGGAACGATTACTACAACATCACCTACACCGGAGGACAGTAGCATGCGAGCCATTTTAGTGACACTTTGCGTCTTCCTGATGATGGGATGTTCGCGACAACAAAGTGCGCCGAAGCCTCCGGCGCAGCAGCCGCAGGAGGCCGCCACGAATGCCCTTGGCGTTTTACAGAAACTGGTAAATGAGCAGAACTACAAAAGCATGGGGTTTCAATCACTTGATGAGGTGAAGCAGGCGCAGCTTGGCCAGCCGATACCGGTCTACAACCTGGGCCTGGACAAGCTGAAGAGCTACCAGGCGGGGGAAGACCCGAACAGCCTGCTGACGCCGAGCGCGGAGACGATTTATCCGGTCACGGTGAGCGGCGGCGTCCGTACGGGCGTGACGATCGTCCATAAAGAGCAAGGCTATGAGCCATCGAGCTTTGGCAATGCCGATATCGTGAAGCGGCTCTCCGGTTACCGGCAGAACGAGAGCGATTTCGCGGTGCGGATTCCGGCGTTCAATATGTATTTCATTGCAAGGCGGGTGGAGACGCGGGTAGTGTTAGTGCCAATAGTGAGCGATCCCCGATTGAAGGTGCAGGCGGGCGAGGCGACGCCACTGGAAGTGGTAGTCGATCAGTTGCGGCCGTACGTGAATTCATATAACGGATTGCCGATGTAGGTTTGAGTTTCAGGTTTGCGGCTTCGCTTGGGGGAGAGGGGTCGTAAACCTGAAAGATGCAGGTGCCACGGTTCTGTGTGAAGAAAGTCTGCACGCCGCGGCGCCTGCAGAAGTATAAAGATCTTAACTATCAAATTACGCATTTTCAGGTGATAAGCGCGCTTTCTTGGATGTACTCTGGCGGGAGTTCTGCCGTCTAACGTTATTAGTTCTCTTGCGCGGAGCCTGACGATGAAACGATCTGCGGTTTTCCTCGCGTGCAGTATCGCTCTTACTCTTCTCTTTTATCTGCTCGCGTACTTTTTTCTATCACCCCCGCTGCCGTCGACACCCATGACGTTATTGTTTGCCGGCATCGCCATGGTGCTGGTGTGGGTTGTGCAGATGTGCGTTCACTGTCTGCGTTCGGGAAAACAAAACACACATACGGCCAAGCTGCTCCTGACTGGAGTGCTGGGCACGCTTTTGCTGGGGATGTTGGCGTGAGGCAGTTCTGGTGCAGAATGCAATTGCTTCGGTTGAGCCGCTCTCGTCCGCTGTAGCTTGAAACCAGATGTTCTCTCAGGCGAAGAGAACTGCAGGTCCCTCCACTCCGCTTCGCTCCGGTCGGGATGACAATTTAAAGAAGGAATTGCACTTCGGTCGGGATGACATTCGCAAGAAAGCGAGAGGATAATTCCCCCCGTGGAAGCCAAGATGTTCAAGAATGGTAGCCGTACCGCCGTCGAACGATTTCCTCCGATTCCAGGAATGCGATGAGAAAAGACTCCGTAACAAATTTTCTGCTGCTGGTGATTGCGATTGCCCTGGTTGCGATCGCGGCCAGACCGTATGTTGCGCCCCGTGCTGCACAGGCGCAATCCGCAGCTCCCTATCCTCTTTATTTTGAACCGGGCACCCAAATGTTACGGGCTCCGGATGGCAGCCGCCAGGTCTATGGACGGGTGGTGGTGGATATGAGGACGGGGAAAATCTGGGGTTTCCCAACTATTACGCCTGACACCTACCCGGTCAACGCAGTCGACAGCAAGCCGCCGGTCTCTCGTCCTTTCTTTCTGGGAAGGTTTGCCTTCGAGGATACGGACAAGCAGTAAGAGGGTCGGATTCACGAGGGAATCGGTCTTCGAATTCGTCCTCAAATCGGACGGGGAACATCTTCCAGCCTTGACACAATCCATCCGCTGCTGAAAAGCTATGGAGCTAGGACCCTTCCTGCATGGCTGACCTGTATTTACGCGCCTGAAACATTGGCTGCGGCGTGACGGGTTGGCAGGATACGGGGCCTGTGTTCCTGAAGGAAACTGCAGCCGTCTTTCAAAAGAAGATGCTGGCGCTGTCCAAATCCCTTCCGCGGATACAAACTATTTGCTCATTGGGTAGCGCGCAAAGCTACGCAATGAAAAGGATTGCACGTTGAACTCAATTTTCCTGTTGGCCGCTGCTATTCCTCCGGGCGTGGTCTCATTTCTGCCCTTCGTTGCCATCATTGCCGTCTTTTATTTGCTGTTGATCCGTCCTAACCAGAATAAGCAGAAGCAGTGGCAGCAGATGCTCAGCAATTTGAAGCCGGGCGACAAGGTCACGACGACGGGCGGGATTCGCGGGACGATTCTGTCGCTGAAAGACGATTCGATCCATTTGCGTGTGCCGCCGGACAACATCAAGCTGGAAGTGGTAAAAAGCGCCATCTCTTCCGTAACGACCGACGAGGCCTCAAACTAGCGCCTGCTTCACGATTTGAATTCCCATGCGTAAGAATCTCACTCAAAAAACTATTCTGATTGTTGCGGTGCTGATCGTCTTCGTCTTCGGCATCTTTGGCCTCCCCAAAGGTGTGAGCGGAACGGCGTTGAAGCAGGCCATCCTTGACCGTATTCACCTGGGCCTGGATTTGAAGGGCGGCACGCACCTGATTCTGCAGGTGATGGTGGACGAGGCCGTGAATTCGGCGACGACCAGCGACGCGGCACATATTCAGGGCGACCTGCAGCAGAACGGCATCACGGTCGGCTCCGTGATTCCCGATGCGGCGCATCCCGAATCGATTGTGATCTCGGGCGCGCCCGCGGACCGCGCCGGCGATATTCGCAACGTGCTGAATCAGCGTTACGGCAACCAGTACGACCTCGCGTCCGGCGCGAACAATACTTTTACCCTGACAATGAAGCCGAGCGCGGTGGCTGACCTGAAAAAGCGCACGCTCGAGCAGGCGATTGAGGTCATCCGCACGCGCGTCGATACACTGGGCGTGAGCGAGCCGGTGATTCAGGAGTACAACCTGGGTAGCGACCAGATATTGGTGGAGCTGCCGGGCGTGGACGATCCGGCCCGCGTGAAGGACGTGATTCAATCGACGGCTCGGCTTGAGATTCATGAAGTGCAGGGCGGTCCATGGCCAGATGAGCAGGCTGCGATGCAGTCGCTGGGCGGGACGGTTCCATATGACTCGCTGCTGCTGCATACGGCTCCAGGTGCATCGGCTCCAGGCAGCGGCAACCAGATCTACCAGATCAAGCGCGCGCCGGAAGTTGCGGGCACAGACATTCGCGATGCGCAGGCGAGCCGCAATCAGAACACCAATGAGCCGGAAGTGGTCTTCTATCTGACGACCGCGGCCGGTAACCACTTTGCGGATTTCACGGGCGCGAACAAGGGCAAGTCACTTTGCATCGTGCTCGATAACAAGATTCAGGAAGTGGCGACGATTCGCGATCAGATTCGCGATACGGGAACCATCTCCGGCGGCGGCATCAGCGAGCAGGGAGCAAAAGACCTGTCGATGCTGCTGCGTACCGGCGCTCTTCCGGCGTCGATTCACTACCTGCAGGAGAGCACGGTGGGTCCGTCGCTGGGCGCGGATTCGATTCGCCAGGGCGTGATGGCTTCGATTGTCGGCATGCTGGCAGTGATGGTCTTCATGCTGATCTACTATCGCGGTGCGGGCATCAATGCCGATCTGGCGCTCTTTTTGAACCTGGTGATTCTGCTTGGGTTCATGGGCTTTACCGGATCGGTGCTGACGCTGCCCGGGATTGCCGGCGTGATTCTGACGATTGGTATGGGTGTCGATTCGAATGTGCTGATCTTTGAGCGCATCCGCGAAGAGCTGCATGCCGGGAAGTCGCCGGCAGCGGCGGTCGATCAGGGCTTTGCCCATGCGTGGACGACGATCATCGATACGCACGTCACGACGATTGTGTCGGCGGCGATTCTGTTTATCTTCGGGACGGGGCCGGTGCGCGGATTTGCCGTGACGCTGACCTTTGGTTTGCTGGCCAACCTGTTTACGGCGGTGTTTGTATCGCGTGTGATCTTCGACGCGAACCTGAACCGGAAGCAGCGCGGCGAGGCGTTGTCGATTTAAGGGTGCCGGGATCTGCGGCCGGTTGCAGGAAAAGCAGATCCTTCCACTTCACTCCGTTCAGTCTCAGGATGACAACTCCTGAGATGCAGCGGTGGTAGCAGGAAAAGAATTTTAGGAGCAGGCGGAATTCCGTGGAACTGTTTCATGACGTAAAGATCGACTGGTTGGGGAAGAAGTGGTACTTCCTCGGCTTCTCGCTGATTTTCAGCGTGGCGGGCATACTCTCACTGCTTTTCTGGCATGGCCTGCCGCAGGATGTTGATTTTCGCGGTGGCACCGTGGTGCGGGTGAAGTTTGACCAGCAGCCGAATGTGGACCACATTCGCGCTGCGGCGGATAGAGCCGGGCTCAAGGATGTACGTATCCAGAGCATTACGGGAAGCCAGGCAGTAAGCAACGAAGTCATCATCTCGCTGGCGCAGAGTGCCAATGAGACGTCTCTCGATCAAGGGCGCGCGACCATCCTGCGGACGCTGGAAACCAACTACGCGCACAACAGCGCGGCCGGCCCGGGCAAGATCGACCTCGATAACGCGGGCCAGAATGTCCTGGCGGATTGGCTGACGCAGAAGGACCCCGAGCATCTGGGTGCGAGCGATACAACGGAACAGCACTATGCGCAGCAGGCTGCGGCGATTTTCAGTTACCGCAACCAGCACAGCGGCCTGATTGACTCGATCGACAACCTCTCCAGCGTGACGACTCCGGCAGTGTTGGCGGAGTTGAAGCAGGACTCATATCTGTCCGGCTTTACGATTCGCAACGTTGAAATCGTGGGACCGCAGGTGGGCGCGCAGCTGAAGAAGCAGGCGCTGCTGGCGACGCTCTATTCGTTGGCCGGGATGCTGGTGTACCTCTGGTTCCGTTTCGAGCTGATCTATGGCGTCGCGGCTGTGGTCGCGGTCTTCCATGACACGCTGATCACGGTCGGCGCATTCAGCCTGACGAACCAGGAGATTTCGCTGACTGTGATTGCGGCCGTCCTTACCCTGGTCGGCTATTCGATGAACGATACGATCGTCGTCTTCGATCGAATCCGGGAGAACCTGCGGATGACGCGGCGCGAGCCGCTGGCGGACGTGGTGAATCGCAGCATCAACCAGACGCTGAGCCGGACGGTTTTGACTTCAGGCCTGACCTTCCTGACTGTGCTCTCGCTGTATCTGTTTGGCGGCGAGGTGCTGCATGGATTTTCCTTCGCGCTGGTGATCGGTATTTTGATCGGCACGTACTCGTCGATTGCCGTTGCGGCGCCGATGCTGGTGGCGTATCAGGAGTGGCGGCAGGGACGTGGCAAGGCTGCGGTTCTGCCGGCAGCCAAAAAAGCGAGGGTGTAGCGTTTCCAGATGTGGTTCGAGTGTGATATAGCTTTTTCACTCGGCTTTTTTCAATTTTCTGAATCGTTCTAAAAAAGTCCGGGCAACCGGGAACAAAAGAACACCCTCTTGGTGTCTATAGGTGGTAACAAGTTCTTCTTGGAA
>Ga0206863_1035_pt1 | contig 51301 bp, 37 predicted proteins | sample Alteio_BWOrgCont_41_FD_152634 | JGI IMG/M metagenome (GOLD analysis project Ga0206863, IMG submission 152634) | Enriched cells from forest soil in Barre Woods Harvard Forest LTER site, Petersham, Massachusetts, United States -... | ecosystem: Environmental > Terrestrial > Soil > Temperate forest >...
TCGGTGGTCCGCTTCTTTCGCAACTCGATCCGGTCGGATTGGCATACTTTCGTCTGTACCCGTTGCCGAATGTAGTCGGATCGTCAAATCAATTTGTCAGCGCGCCCTCAGGCTCGAATTTTTCTCATGCGGTCGATGCACGGCTGGATCGACAATTCGCGAACGAGGATCAGCTCTTTACGCGGGTAAGCTACAACCTTGCGCATCTTTACATTCCCGGCCAGCTACCCCCGGTTCAGGTGGGGCAGAGCATCGTGCAGGCTGGCGGATCAGTCAACGGTCTACCGGGGTCGGTTACGGATACGGGAGTCAATTCGGTCCTGAGCTACGCGCACACTCTGCATAAAGACCTTCTACTGAATCTTCTCGCAGGCTATACATTCTGGAACGAGATCAGGACAGGTCTCAATCCTGATGTGCCGGTCAACCAACTCTTCGGCCAGCCGAATATCAACCTCTCCACGACCTCGAATGGTCTGGCTCCTGTGGATGTCGTGCAGGCATCGCCGCTGGGCGCGGATGGATACTACAACTTCGGCGATCAGCTCGATAACGTATTCCAGTATGGCGGCAGCATCAAATGGCGGCACGGGGCACACAACATTTCGGTAGGCAGCCAAATCATTCGTCGCCAGTGGACAAACTTCGGCAGTGGCGCCGGCCTTGGTATGTGGACGGTGCCGGACCTTCCCAGCCTGCTCCAGGGGGCATTTTCGCAGGTGTACCGTGAGGTTGACCTTGTTGTGCCTCACTTTCGGCTTTGGGATTTTGATGCCTATCTGCAGGATGAATGGATCGTACTGCCGCGATTCACCCTGAGCCTCGGCATGCGATACGACCTGATGACGCAACCGACTGCGGCGAGGAATCAAATCGGCAATCTTGATTTTTCTTCCGGCAGAATTATCCTGACGGGTCAGCCGGGCGTGTCGTCCACAGCCAACGTGCGGACAGACCACTTTAACCTCGCTCCGCGTTTCGGTTTCAGCTGGGAGGCGAGACCTTCTCTCAGAGTGCAGGGCGGCTATGGCATGGTCTACTTTCGCCCGCTTTCCTACTTTGTGTTCGCAACACAGCCGTTCATCTATACCTTCGGCGTATGTTCTTCGCAAACCTGCCCGGCGGGATACAACACGCTGGCGGATGGGCTGCCGGCACCGGCAGCTCCCGACATTACACATCCCAGCGGCGTTGAACCCGATACGCGTGCCTTTGCGCTTCATGCGAGTGCAATGCATCAGTTTAACTTTGGTGTGGAGAAGCAGGTCGCGGGAAACACTTTGAGCGTCTTCTATGTTTCCGCGATCGGGCAGCATGTTGGCCGTACCTTTAGCGATTTCAATGCTCCTCCCCCGAATACATCGTCGACACCAAACGTATTGCGGCCACTATACGGGGAAGATCCGGACCTGACGCTCGTGAAGCACCGTGACGCAGAGGGATATTCGTCATACAGTGCAATGCAGGTCCAGTTTTCGCACGCTTCCGGCAAAGGCGTTTCCGTGAATGCGAATTACACCTGGGCACACGCGCTAGACAACGTGAGCACAGGCGGGTTCGGTACGGTGCCTTCTGAATCGAGCACGTTGGACTACGGAAACAGCAGCATCGATGTACGGCATCGCTTTGCCGCAACCGCCTTTTACAACCTTCCGTTCGGACAGAGATCGCAGGGACTGAAGCGCATCGTGACGCAGGGATGGCAGGTGAATCTTGCCGGGACGTGGTCAACCGGATTCCCCTTCACAGTGCTGAACGCTGCGGATATCAGCAATACCAATCCGGGCGCGTCCGGCGCAGACCGCCCTGATCAGATAGGCAAGCCACACTTGAATCATCCATCTGTTCAGGAGTTTTTTAATATGGGCGCTTTTGTTGCGCAGGCCCCGGGGACGCTTGGCAGCGAACGAGGAAACCAGATCTACGGACCTCCGGTAAGACATCTCGACGGCTCACTGTTTAAGAGCTTCGCGCTGCCTCGGGAAATGTCGTTACAAATACGCGGGGAGGTCTTTAATCTAACGAACACAAGCAGTTTCGCTGCCCCGAATGCAATTCTGGGTGGCGCAAGCTTCGGTCAGCTGACTCAGTTGACTGGAGGTTACACACCTCGCGAAATTCAGTTCGCCGCGCGCGTTTCCTTCTGATGGAGACCACGGATCGGCTGCCCTAGGTGCCTCGTTGCCTTCTACGTTGATGAATCTTACTCGGCATGTCACATTGGCTGCTGCTGTCTCGTCATGGTGGTAGTACCAATAAAAGGAGACTGCTCATGACCGCCAAACTGAACCCCCTTACCGCTGCCCCCTTCACTGATGAAGGAGTGGCACCGCACATCTGTTCTTATTAATTCCAGCCTTGAGCCGGGCCTCAGCGAGCTTGTGAAGATTCGTGCCTCCCAAATCAACGGGTGCGCCAACTGTCTTAATATGCATACAGTGTTTGCGCGCGAAAACGGCGAAACCGAGCAGCGCATCTATCTGTTGTCGGCCTGGCGCGAAGCTCCTTGCTATGCCGACAGGGAACGTGCCGCACTCGGCTGGACCGAGGCCCTGACGCGACTCTCCGAGGGGCATACGCATGAGAGCGCCTACGAAGCCCTGAAGGCGCATTTCACCGAGGAAGAGCAAGTCAAGCTTACATTGTTAATCAATATCATCAATGGGTGGAACCGCATCGCGATTGGCTTTAGTGGCTGGGCCGATCCGGCAGATGTAAAAGCTGCTGCCAAGGCGGTCGCTGCTTGATGATGAGCGTGAGATCGGAGGACGCAGCGGTAAGTTTCGAGCCGCTGCGTCCGAAGCTCATGCGTGTAGCCTATCGCATGCTTGGCTCCGTGCATGACGCCGAGGATATTGTGCAGGAAGCGTTCATCCGCTGGCTGAACGCGGACCGCAGCGATGTTCGCGAGCCAGAGGCGTTCCTTCGCCGCACGGTCACACGTCTCTGTCTCGATCAACTCAAATCTGCGCGGCGCCAGCGCGAGACCTATGTTGGTCCGTGGCTTCCCGATCCCATTGTGGAAGAGGAAGATGTGGAAGACGTTACCCTACCACTAATGCTTGCGCTGGAACGGCTTTCTCCGCTCGAGCGGGCCGTCTTTCTGCTGCACGATGTCTTCGGGCTGGGATTCGAGGAAATCGCAATTACCATCCAGCGCGAGCCGGCGGCCTGCCGTCAGCTCGCTGCCCGCGCACGTGACCATGTTCGCAAGGCAAGACCTCGTTTCGAGGTGGAAAAACAGCGCGGCCTCGCGCTTGCCGAAGCATTTTTCACAGCTTCGCGCAGCGGCGATATGAAGGCGCTTGGCGCGATGCTGGCGGCGGATGTCAGCGTTCATGCAGACGGCGGCGGTAAGCGTCCGGCTGCCACGGAGCCAATCCTGGGATTCGATGCCGTTATGAAGCTGTTCGAGCGTTTGGCAGCCTTGTTCCGCGAGACGAAATTTGTTCGTGCCGGTTTCGTCAACGGATTACCCGGGGTTCATTACATTGGAAGCCGATGGGGAGTTTCAGACGACTGCATTGGAAATCGAAGACGGAAAAATCGCAGCAATTTATGTGGTGCGAAACCCTGACAAGCTAAGGCATCTGCACTAGTCCGCGTAGAGATGGTAGAAACCCTGTGGTCCGCAGCTATTTCGTTGCGTTGCTGGATTGCGGTAAAACCTGGATGGTTCCCATCATTCCCCCGTCTTCGTGCTCCAACAGATGGCAATGATAGACAAACGTTCCTACGGCGTTCGGGTTGCGAAAATCGAGGCGTATCGTCACACTTGGATAATTCGGGCTCTTCCCATCCCAATAGGGGACGTTGATGGTGTCGCGCAAAAAGGGCTCGTCCACCGGAGCTCCATTCCATTGCGTGAGCATGAAGCGAATCTGATGAATGTGGAAGGCATGCATCTCGCGCGATCGATTTTCGATGACCCAATCCTCCACATCGCCTTGCCGAGCTGTAATGCTGGGTGACGTCTCGTGAGGATCGAAAGGTGCGGGTGTTTGCCCGTCGACGGTGATCATGAAGATGGTGGGACTGTCGGCGCGGCTGGGGCTTTCGAGCTTCTCGGAGAAATAAAGTTTCCGGGTCTTGGATGGCTGAATGTTACCCAGCCATACCTCTCTGGACGGCGGCAGTGGTTCGGGTGATTTCACCAGATGGGATGCGGTCACCGGTGCACCAGCGGCAGGCACGATCGCTGCGAGGGGTCGTGCGGGATCATTTTCTCCAGCGGGTCCTGTATCGACACTTCGCGTGATGAGCCGGGCATTCGTATTTTCTGAAACCCCTTTGAAGATGAACTCGACACGCGAGGAGGGTGGCAGGAAGACATGATTCACCCATAGCACGCGGTTAGGCGTCAGACCGTTCTCGTTGATGGGTGAGCTGTCGAGCGAAACCACACCGAGGGGCAATGGCTGGTTGTCGACCAAAATCTGGATATCGATATAAGTGATCGCCGATGCGTTCAACACTCGCCACAGAGCGCGCTCAGAAGGGCGTACCTGAATCTTCGCTGGCGTGTAGTCCGGGTAGGGTACTGGGACAAAATTGATGGATAGATCCTTGGCGGGTTTGCCGCCGCCCGTACCGGTGTTGAGGACATCGCCTTCGCTATCGCGGAGCACAGGCGGCGCGAAAGCCGCTGATGCCGCAGTTGCATCGGGATTGAGCAACTCCTGATCCCGAATCACCAAGGTGCGCTCGGGCAGACCAGCAAGCTGCTTGTTGGCGCGCTCGATTCCTTCCACAATCAGGGCGCCCGACGCTCCGCCGAGCACCTGACGATTGGTGAATCCATGAACATGCGGGTGATACCAGTAAAGGCCTGCCGATTCATCAGACGGAACTCGAAAACGATATTCGTACGGCTTATCGATTGGTTGGACAAAGGTGTGGAGCACATCGTCTTTGTGGCACTCGGGCGTTACGGTCATACCGTGAAAGTGCAGATTGGTGGAGAGAGCGGTCATGCTGGCGTCCGCGCACGGTGAGGATATGGTCATTTTCGGCATGGACCTGTTTGCTTGCTTTTGCTCCGGGCTCAATCGATTTCTAAGATGCAGGATGAGCAGATCGCCGGGTTTTACGCGCAAGGTTGGAGACTGGTCACCGCTTTGACTCTGATAACAATATTGTTCCTCGTCGCTCGCTATCTTCTGATTGCGATAGGTCAGTTCGGCTTCGAGCACTCCATTGCGGCTGCGTAGTGTCGCCGGTTCTTCGACGATGCTTCCGGATGCAGGGCGCGTGCAGGGTTGGTCTGTAATTGAGAACGCGTAGCTGGAAATGATAGAGAACAACACTGCAACAGCCAATCGCCAGATGATCACCTCAGACGCTTTACTCCTGGAAAATCCTCGACTGTCCACCGAGGAGGTCTACAACCTGCTTGATCCCGCGGGCTGCTGTCATCGTGTATTCGTACTCCGCGATTGTTAGAGCACGATGAATATTGATTGAGCGAGCATGTCTTCGACTGCCCGCGATTGCCTCGACAGGGATTTACGACGGTAATCAGCCATCTTCAATATTTAATTTTCGTGCAATAAATCCGGACTAAGGTTCTGTGGTTGGCTGAATTGACCTACTTCGACACTAAAGAGGTTTTCTCTATGCAACGGCTCTCCCTTCTCTCTCTTTCTCTGGCTCCGCTGATTGCTCTTTCACCTACATCCTTTGCACAGCAAGGTTACTCTCACTCGACCGGTTCCAATAGCTTTCCGACAGCGACTCCGATCAAACACCTGGTCGTGATCTTTGATGAGAACATCTCCTTCGACCACTATTTCGGGACCTATCCGAATGCAACGAATCCTCCTGGAGAGTCGATATTCAGGGCGAGACTCGGCACCCCCACTGTGAACAATCTGACATCGACACTGCTGAATAACAATCCGGATTCAGCTGCTCCATTCCGTTTGGATCGCTCTGAGGCTGTCACCTGCGACAACGACAATCACTATACGGATGAGCAGAAGGCATATAACGGTGGCTTGATCAACCAGGTATCCGAACTCCTTAGCGGCACGGGCACCGATTGCACACCCAACCTGGCCATGGGCTATTACGACGGGAATACAGTCACCGCACTGTGGAACTATGCTCAGCACTATGCGATGAGCGACAACTTTTTTGGATCGAACTTCGGCACCACGGTAATGGGCCACCTGAATCTGGTTTCCGGGCAGACGCATGGCGCGACTCCGGCTTCAGTCTCGGGCAAAGTCGTGAATGGTAGCGTCATCGCCAACATCGATCCGACGCTCGACGATTGTTCGAGCGGCACCACCATCACGATGACCGGCAAGAATATCGGCGATCTGCTGAATGCGAAGAGTGTCACGTGGGGTTGGTTTTATGGAGACTGGACGCCGGCAAGCACGAGTGGCGGCAAGGCACAGTGCATTACCCAATACGATGGTCACTATGCGCCGTTCCAGTATTACGCCTCCACGGCCAATCCTCATCACTTGCCTCCGACTTCTGTGAAAGCAATTGGATATAGCGATCAAGCCAACCACCAATATGCGCTGACGGATTTTTGGAATGCCGTAGCAAAAAACAATCTGCCTGGGGTGAGCTTTATTAAGGCTCCGGCGGATCAGACCGGACATCCTTCGACTTCGAGCCCTTTGGCCGAACAAACATTTCTGGTAGACACGATCAATCGGCTGCAGCAGAGCCCGGACTGGAAAGATATGGCGATCCTGATTGCGTGGGATGATTCCGACGGATGGTACGACCATGTTCTGGCGCCGATTGTGAATTCTTCGGATGATGCAAATAACGATGCGCTTCTCGGACCGGCAGGTCTTTGCGGCACGGCTAAGACAGGAGCTTATCTCGATCGCTGTGGATATGGCCCACGCTTGCCGTTCCTGGTAATCTCTCCGTTTGCGAAGGAGAATTTCGTTGCGCACACGGTAGCTGACCAGAGCTCGATAACCAAATTTATCGAGGACAACTGGCAGCTTGGGCAGATTGGCGATCAATCTTTTGATGCGATGGCTGGATCGCTCCTGAACCTCTTCGACTTCAACAACTATGGGGGTGGATTCGATCGTAAGCTGATCCTCAATCCGAATACCGGCGAGCGGCAGGCGGAGTGGTAAAGGAATCACACACCGCAGTTTCCAACCGAATCCGTAACAATTAAGGTTATAAATCCGCATGGCAGATAAAGGCAGGCGAAAGTGATTGTCGCCTGCCTTTGTTGTGGCGCAGGCTCAAAAATCCTCACATCGACGAATGATTAATTTCCACAAGTGAGCTCGTCAGAAACAATCGTGCCGCAAAGCGTGCCTGGGCGATTTGGCATCAACTGACGCGCAGCCGCGCCTCTTACGCTCCGGGTGCTCGTATTCAGCGCTCCGGCAACATTGGTGCGCGAGCTGCGCATCGCCGGAGCAATCTCGAACAGAACCGCCGTCACAAGGTAGATGACAAGCGTAAACAGAAGCACACGCGCGTCCGCCGTTGCGGAGAACCGGTGCGAGCGACCCACCGTCGATGAAATGAATGATCGCGCGCGTGGACCAGAAAACCACACCCGGTCCAGGACCGGCGTGGCCCTTGCAGGAATCACCGGAGGGCGGAGCTACGTGCCAGTGTCGAGATGGAAGGGCTTTTCGTATGGCTCGACCGGATAGCCCATTGCCTTCCAACCTTCCAAGCCACCTTTAAGAAACTTGACCCGTAAGAAATGCATGGCAAGGGCTCGATGCAAAATGGCTCGGGTGGTTTTGTCACTGGGGCATGTACAGTAAACGATCGAATCTTTCTCTTTCGGGATGAGCGACGGATTCTCGAGCAATTCTTTTGGAGAAAGCCGCATTGCGCCAGGGATGATCTCCAAATCGGCCAGGAAATCAAGCGGCTGGCGAATATCAAAAAGAAGCACATCTTGATTGGAAGCCAACAACATATAGAGGCTCTCTGGTGTAATGCTGTGTTGCTCCATCTCATTCCGTTCTTTGGTGCATTTGATCCAAAGAGTGATGAACAGCACGAGGGCGCAAGTCGCGGTTAGAGTAACAGCCATCTCTGTTCTCCTAACATGGCCAGATTCCCGAGAGACCTGAAAGGATTCATTACGTTTAAAGCTGTAACGGTCGATCAGCATTTGCCACTAGGGACTGGGCTAGCTCGACCTCGAACGTGCGTCTAATAGAACAGATGCATCAGAACAATGCGTATGACACACCTGCCCTTATTCCGTTCAATAGAATGAATACAGAGAACTGTTGCTTAGTCGGCAATGATGGAATTATTGGTGAAGGAGACCGACACGGAGTTGCAGCCATTGAAAAAGCGCGCGGCTTATTCGGAAGCTCCGTAACGCTCCTGAGAATGTCAGGCAGCGTCATCGCTGGGATCAAAGAGACTGTAAGGCAGAGAGGAGCAGATCTGGTCGTCGTTGGACGCATGCGCCCCGGAGCCCTGAGTTTTGGACGACAAGAGTCACATATTGAAAATCGATCATGCCGTGCACTGCCCCGTTCTTAGCGTGTGGTAAAGCTGACTTCGAGATTCATCTGCAATGTCTGACTCAGCTGCTGTCGAAAGGATATGAGCATTTATTGTGCCCAACAGTCTGCACGCAATGCGGAAACTATGGGAAATCTCAGACAAGGGATGGCGGATTTCAGACCAGCACGTCTGGTCGGCAATTCACTATCTCAATCCAGAACGTAGCTGTCGAAACGGCGACAGACCAGTTGTGGTTCCCGTGATCGTCTGTTTGATAATTTGGTTTATTTTCTTGGCTGCGCTGCACCACCTCACCATGTGAGGCGCGCCGGGATTACATAGTCTCTCGTCGATGCCTAAGTACTCATTGCCCTTTTCGGGCTTCACGGCTCTGAAATCTCTGCTGCGAGTATGGGCCCACTTCGAGCTAGTGACCAGTAAACATAGGCGAACTCCCTGCGACCTATTCTATAGGATGCTCGACATTGAAAGATTCCTATTCAGCGTCTTTAGTCATCGCGGAAATGATCGGATCTTGACCCATGGCTTTCCTCCTCACGCGGTTGTCAATTCGAACATCGAGCGACGCCGTATTGATCTCGTGCTCATTTGAACCTGATAGCCTGTGGCTACTCCAAAAGAAAATCGGGAGTGAGCTGATCTCAGCCAAGGCGTTATTTTGCGGGAGCATTCTGGATGAACTCGATCGTTACTCCGTCGGCTCACGCGGGTAGATGAGACGACTGGCACAGGCACTGCTCGCGAGTTGCTGTTCGCTGTCCGGCTGAGCTTTAGCAGCAACCCTCATCCAGAAAGAATGGAAGCGCGATCAACCACGAGGCTGAAACAGATCCCTCAGCTTAGCCTAAGCTTCGATACATAGAATTGAGTTCAGACTACCAACGGGGTAAACCCGATTGAAAGGACCATCGCTCTTCATGAAGTCTTCTCTCCTATTCGTCTCAGCCCTTCTCCTCGGCTCGCTCGCTCTTGCTGCAAACTCCGCCTTTGCTGCCGGCAAGGCGTCATTCCAACCCGTCACTCTCGTGCACATGACTGTTCTGCCAGACATTACCGGGGACTTCGATCACTTCGCCGTCGATCTGAAGCGTAACCATCTCTACGTTTCCGCCGAAGTCCACCACTCCGTCGAGATGTTCGATCTCCGCACCGGCGAGCATCTGCAGAGCATCCCCGGCTTTAAGACCCCGCACTCGCTCGCCTTCATTCCCGAAAAGGATGAACTGCTCGTCGCTGATGGCGGCGACTCCGCCCTCATCCTCGTATCGGCCGAGGACTTCCACCGCCTCGATCGCATTCCCTTGATCGACGGCTCCGCCACCGGCAAGGGCGACTCTCCCGACGCCGCCTTCTACGATGCAGCTAACCGTCTCTACTACATCGGCAACGGCGGCATCTCCGCCAACCTGCCAGACTCCAAGATCTCCATCTTCTCCGCCGACCAAGGCAAACTCATCGGAGACCTCTCCGTTCCCGGCAACAACGTCGAAAGCATCGGCATCGATAGCATTCATCATCGCCTCTACGCCAATATCCGCGACAAGAAGGAAATAGGCGTCTTTGACCTCAATACGAAACAGCTCATCACTGCCTGGACCGTCCCTGGCATCAATCGCAACACTGCGCTTGTCGTTGATGCCAAGGACCAGCGCATCTTTGTTGCCGGCCGCGCGCCCGGCATCCTTTACGTCTTTGACCAAGACGGCAAGGTCGTCGCGCAGAAGTCCTGCGTCGATGTCAACGACGACATGACCTATGACCCAGTGCTGAAGCGCGTTTACGTCAGCGGTAGTCAGGGCCTCAGCATCTTTCACCAGGATTCGCCTGACAGTTACACCGAGATCGCCGATATCCCCACCAATGGCGGCAAAACCTCCACCTACGTCCCCTCAGTCAAGCAGTTCTATGTCATTCACCCCAAGACCTCGATCGACAGCGCAGGACTGCTCGTCTATCACGTCAACCAGTAATCCCTTCTCGCTGGCCACTGATCGTGACTGGCGAGATTCAGTTGCATTCCGGACAAAGGCCGAAGGAGTTCAGGATTCGTAGTCTTCTCGGCAGGTAGTCCTTCTAAAAGCATTCATGCGTTTGTGACATTCCCTTAACAGAAGGCGATTATCTAGTTGATCTTATGGCTATATCGTGGCCGCCATCTTTGAGGACGTCACTGGCGGATAGGGAACTGGATAGCGGCCCCTTTGTTAGGAGTTAAGGCCCTCTTCGCTCTAGCACGCTAAACATAAATTTATTGTGATGGTCGCGGGTTCTTGCGTATGAAAGTTCTCATCGTCGAAGACGAGATCAAGACAGCAAAGTTCCTGAAGAAGGGGCTCAACGAAGCGGGTTTTGTGGTCGATGTGGCTAGAGATGGTTTAGAAGGTCTGCATCTTGCTCTAGAAGTCGATTTCGACCTGGTCATTCTCGATGTCATGCTTCCCAGCCTGGATGGCTGGCAAGTGCTTACCTGTCTTCGCCAATCGAGCCGTCCCTCTCTCGTGCTGCTCCTGACCGCCCGCGATGCGGTTCACGAACGCGTGCGGGGACTGGAACTTGGTGCTGATGATTATCTCGTGAAACCGTTCGCCTTCTCAGAGTTGCTGGCGCGCGTTCGATCGCTGTTGCGGCGTGGGCCCGCTCGTGCCCAGGAAAACATTCGCATGGCTGATCTGGAGATTGATCTGTTGCGCCAGCGTGCGACGAGGGCCGGCCATCGATTGGATCTAACGTCGAAGGAGTTTCTTCTTCTGACTCTGTTGGCGCGGCGAGCAGGCGAGGTACTATCGCGGACTCTGATCGCTGAAGCGGTATGGGACATGAACTTCGACAGCGACACAAATGTCGTCGACGTCAACGTAAGAAGACTGCGTGCTAAGGTGGACGAACCCTTTCCTATGAAGTTGATCCATACCGTACGAGGCGCGGGTTATGTCATGGAATGCAACTAGTGGTCTCACGCCTGTGAGGACGTGGTGGGGAACGCTAGCCTTCCGCTTAACCGCCGGGTACACCATTTCAGGCCTGCTAACGGTATTCTTCGCGACCGCTAGTCTTTATCTGGTTCTGATTACCAATCTCGATCGAAGTACAAATCTGTTCCTCGCAGACAAGGTGAATGTGCTCCAAACCATGCTGCGCGAGCGTCCCAACGATGTGGACGCCCTGCGCGAAGAAATTGAGTTGGAATCAGCGGCGCGCCGATACGAACGGTTTTATATTCGCTTGCTGGATGATCGGGGCAATCCGTTGATGGCGACGCCGGGAATGGCGGATCAATTGGATCTACAGCAATTGGTTGCGAAAACCCAGGATCGCCCGAATCGTGCCACTGCGATGACGGGAAAAAATGGGAGAGCGTTGCGCGTCATCAGCACGGCTGTACCAGTGGGTTCACCGCCTACACATAAGGACATTATTCAGATAGCCGTCGACGTCTCGCAGGAACAAGAGTTGCTGGCGCGCTACCAGCGCTGGTTCGGAGCGATCATGCTCGGAACTTTCGTTATCTTTCCGCTGGCCGGATATCAGATCGCGCGTCGTGGTATTCGTCCGGTTGAAGAAATGGCAACCACGGCTCGCCACATCAGCTCCACAAATTTGCGCGAGCGCATCCTCCCTGCAGGGTATCCGGTTGAACTGGCGTCCCTGGCCGATACCTTTAACAAAATGCTGGATCGGCTTGAAGAATCTTTCGAACGCGTCTCAAGGTTCTCCGGCGACATTGCACATGATCTTCGCACGCCGGTGAATAACATTCGTGGCGAAGCCGAAGTGGCTTTGGTTCGTGCCCGAACCGTAGATGAATACCGCGATGTACTGGAGTCGTGTCTGGAAGAAGCCGTGCGTCTGTCCGACTTAATCGGCAAACTTCTATTCCTGGCGCGCGCTGAGAGCCCATTGACACATTTGCAGCGTGTGCCGGTTGACGTAGGCGAATTGCTGGGCAGCGTGCGGGAATACTATGAAGCCTCCGCGGTGGAGAGTGGCATCTCGCTCACCACGGCTGTAGCAATCGAACCAGTAATCGCCGCACTGGACCGCCCACTCATACAGCGGGCGGTGGGCAACCTGGTCGCGAACGCTGTAGCGCATACACCGCCGGGCGGAACCGTAGTGCTCGGCGCTAATGCCGATGTTGCCGCAATCCGCATTGAAGTGTCTGACACGGGAGTCGGCATCCCTGCCGAGGCACTGCCCAGGGTCTTCGATCGTTTCTATCGCGTAGATACATCGCGCTCTCAAACTTCAGGTGGTACTGGGCTAGGGCTGGCGATCGTCCAGAGCATCATGGGGCTTCATGGCGGGCGTGCAGAGATAACCAGTCAACCGGGCGAGGGCACTCGCGTCACTCTTCATATACCGATCGCAGGCACTCCCGGTGAAATCAATTGAGTTTGGTTGGAGTTGGTCTAATTGTGAAGATGATTTCTGAGAGCGACGGCATCGAACCGAAGTTAGTGTCCGTCGAGCCCCGGGCGGATCAAGGGCAACAAGGCCTGACAGTGTGGTTCACGGGTCTGAGTGGTGCTGGAAAAACGACGATCTGCAAGTCCGTCTACGCAGAATTGTTGACTCGCGGTTATCGAGTGGAGATGCTCGACGCGGACGTTGTTCGGAAGCAATTCTGGCCCGACCTCGGTTTCAGCAGGGTGGATCGGGATGAGAATATACGACGGATTGGGTTTTTGGCGCAGCTACTGACCCGCAATGGAATCATCGCTCTTGTGGCCGCCATCTCTCCCTATCGGGCTGCGCGTAATGAGGCTCGCAACAAAATTTGTCGCTTCCTTGAAGTTCACGTGGATGCACCCCTGCGCGTCTGCGAAGAACGCGATCCGAAGGGGCTGTACAGGCGAGCGCGTTCGGGCGATCTGCATAGCTTCACCGGCATTGACGATCCATACGAGGTCCCGCTTGCACCCGAGATCCGATGCGCAACTGCTCAGGACACCGTGGACACGTGCAGAGACCAGGTGGTTTCTGGGGTATTGAAATATTTGTCGTAAATTGTCAGAGATATCAGGCGAAAGGTTTCACGCTAGGTTACGCTATGTCCCAGTCTCCAAACCCAGCGCCGCAGCAGGTGGCGCCTCTGCTTGCGTTAGCCACTAAGTTGCTCAACGCCGGGCGGCCAGCCGACGCGATCGCGCCGTTGCGCGATGCAGCACGGCTGGAGCCGTTCAATCCCGTCATCCAGCACGATCTCGGCCTCGCCTGCCTCGAGGTCGGCCGCATACCGGATGCCATCGCGGCATTGCAGCTGGCGGTCGCCGGCAATGCGCGCTACACCGATGCATATTTCCGCCTGGGAATCGCCCTGGAGAAGATGGGCGACATCGGCGGGGCAATCGTTGCGTACGATCGCGCCACTGAGCTGCGCCCGTCGCTGACCGAGGCGTGGTTCCGAGCTGGCGCCCTGGTCTACACCCTCGGCCATCGCGATGAGGCGATCGGCTGTTTCCGCCGCGCGGCGGCGACTGGAGGCACGACCAGCTTCGGCCGCCTTGGCAAGGCGCGAGCGCTGCTGACCGAGGATCGCAATCAGGAAGCCGAACAGGTGCTGCGACAGACGGTGGCGCGCGATCCGAGGAACGCCATGGCGCATGATCTGCTGGGCAATCTTCTGTCTGAGTTCGGCCGTTTCGACGAGGCACGCGAATGCTTTCAACGCGCCATCACGATCGCGCCGCTGCTGGCGGGAAGCTACTACGATCTGGTCCGCTGTCGCCCCGTCACGAGCGATGACGACGGTCTGCTTCAACGGATGGAAGCCGCTGTTACCACGCCGGGGCTGGAAGCGACGCAACGCCTGCGGCTTCATCTTGCGATCGGCAAGGCGGCGGAGGATCTTGGCGACTACGCTTTGGCCATGCAGCATTTCGATGCCGGAGACGCTGTGCGCCGGGGCTTTGTGGCGTTCGACTCGGCGGCGTTCTCCACCGAGATTGAACGCCTGATTGCCCGCTTCACACCCGATTTGATTGCGCGGGCGCCTGAACTCGGCAGCAGCGATGCCACGCCGGTGCTGATCGTCGGCATGCCGCGATCCGGCACAACTCTCGTCGAGCAGATCGTCTCCAGCCATCCTGAGGCAGGGGCCTGCAGCGAGCTGCATTTCTGGAACCAGCATGGGGTAGCGTGGCACCGCTCTGGCGCTGCCGTGAACGAGATGGCGTTCCTCGTCAAGGCAGCGGCAGACTATCTCGGCTTGCTGCGTACGATCGCGCCGAAGGTGGCGCGAGTGACCGACAAGATGCCGTTTAACTTCCTCTGGGCGGGGCTTATCCACATGGCATTCCCGCGTGCAACCATCATCCATTGCCGTCGCGCTGCAGTCGACACGGCGCTGTCGATCCATCAAACTCATTTCCATCCGGGCCTGACGTTTCCGACCGGAGGCGCCGAACTGGTCGCGTATTTCCGCAGCTACCAGCGGCTCATCGACCATTGGCGGAGCGTGCTGCCGCCGGATCGCTTCATCGAGGTCGATTACGAGGAGCTGACCCGCGCGCCCGAACCAGTGATCCGGCGGGTCATCGCGGCCTGCGGCCTGGCGTGGCACGAAGCTTGCCTGCGCCCCGAATGCAATCCGCGAGCTGTGAATACTCCCAGCAAATGGCAGGCCCGCCAGCCGATCTTTCGCACCTCCGTCGGGCGCTGGCGACGCTACGAACCCTGGCTTGGGCCATTGCGCGCGCTCGTCGACGACGGATCGGAACTGGACGCGGGTATCGCCCGATCGTCGGACTGAAGCACGTCGTGCTCTCAAACTTCAGGTGGTGGCGCGGTTGACTGGCAGTCTCTGCGCGGGCAGCCGTGAAGCACCACAATACTCGGGACGATCGCTGGCCTGGCGTGCGAGCGACGCCTCCTTATACCTGCCTCGCGATCAGATGACAAAACTGTAATCTCGCCGTCACCGTCCCGTGCGGCGCGCAATCTAACCTTGTTTCCAGGCGTAGTTTGTCCGCGCCGATCGTCACAAACCCGTTACAGGTCGTCTGCAAAGATTGGTGACCGCGATGTCCAGGAGGCGCTGGTTGTATTTCCACCCCGATGTCGCACGGTCGATCCCGGTTACGTAGTAAGAACCCACTAGGAGAACGGTCCATGCCCCCAAAGTCGTCTCGACAAAACTCTCGAAACAAGTCTCGGATCAACCGTCTGCGTCCGCTCGCCGGCCTGCTGGCGACCGGGTTGAGCGTTCCGGCGCTCTTTGCTCAGTCCAATCCCTTCCCGACCTACTCCACCGGCCCGCAGCCGAACGGCTCATGGGTCGTCAGCAGTGGCCAGGTCATCACTCCTGCTGGCAAACAAGTCGACCTCGGCATCCGGGTCCGCGCGAAGGCTATTGCGCTGAACCCAAATGTCAAGACTCACACCGCCGCCGTCCTCACCATGGGCACGTCGGCTTCCGATGGCAACGGAGCCGTCGAGGTGTTCGACACCAAGACCGGCGATGTCCTTCAGAACTACATCGTGTTCGGGAAGGATACAAGCGGCAGCTTTACCGGCATAGCCTATTCGGCGGATGGCCAGCATCTGGTCTTCAGTCAGGACGATAGCAACGTCACCATCGCCAAGGTTTCCACAGAGGGCTTGCTGAGCGACGAGTCTCAGGTCAGCGTTCCGCCGAACAATTCCTTCATCACCTGCTTTCCGAACAGCCCTCCGGCGGCTTATGCCAACCCCTGCGGCTCCTTCTATACCGGGCGCACTGCTTATCCCGGCGGCGTCGCAATTTCAAAGGATGGCAAAAGCGCCTATGCGCTGCTGAACCAGAATGACACGCTCACCAAGATCGACATGACCGCGGCGAAGCAGGGTACGCAGATCCGCGTCGGCAACGCGCCGCACAGCATCGTGATCGCTAGCAACGGCACGACTGCCTACGTCAGCAACGAGGGTGGCCGGGCCGCTACAGAGGGGGACTTCCAGATCAACTCCGCCGGCACTGAAATCGTCGCCGACCCGGAGGTTGGCGCGGCGATCACCGGTACCGTTTCTGTGGTGAATCTGGCCAAGATGAAGGTCACCGCTACCATCTCGACCGGTCTGCACCCGACCGGAATGGCGTTCTACGGAAAGCACCTGTTGGTTGCCAATACCTATAGCGACACCATCTCGGTCATCGACACGGACACCAACGAAGTGACGCGGACGATCGACCTTGGGCTGCCGATCAAAGCGCCCGGCAAACGCAAATCGGTCTACGGAGCCGCGCCGAACTCGATTGCCGTCGATGCCAAGAATGGCATTGCCTATGTGGCGCTCTACAATGCCAACGCGATCGGCGTCGTCGACCTCCGCCCCGGTGTCAATCCCGTCGTGGGCATGATTCCGGTAGCCTATGCGCCAAGCTCGGTCGTGCTGGACGAGACCGATAACGTGCTCATCGTTGCCAACGACAAGGGCATCGGTGCGCGTAATTCATTCGAAACCGACTTCGGCGTCACCAACTACAACACCCACCAGGACAATGGCACCGTCAGCATCGTCAAGGTGCCGAATAGCAAGAAGCTGGAGACGTGGACGAAGCAGGTTTTCGAGAACAACCACTGGGATCTGACGGAAAATATCAAGTCTGCCTCCGGTGGTAGGCCGGATGGCAACCCGGTCGCAATCCCGGCCAAGATCGGCGATCCGTCGCTGATCAAACACGTGTTCCTGATCGTCCGTGAAAACCGCACCTATGATCAGGTCCTGGGCGACGTGGGCGCCGGCGATGGCGACAGCTCGCTGGCGGTGTTCGGCGGCAAGGACACACCGAACGTGCACCAGTTGGTGAAGCGCTTCCCGCTCCTCGACAATTTCTATGACCCGAGCCGCCAGTCGGCTGACGGTCATCAGTGGATCACCGAGGGCATGGCACCCTACTCTGACGACATACAGTCGCCTGACTGGGTCCGCAGTTATCCAGGCGGCAACGCCGGCGATGCACTCGCCTATCAGAACAAGGGCTTCCTGTTCTCGGAAGCAGTGGACCGCGGTCTGCCGGTGAAGATCTACGGTGAATACGTCGAGAACGATACCTTCAAACAACCGAGCGGGTCGACCAGCGAACCGAGTTGGAGCCAGTTTTACGCCGACTCGCAGAAATTCGAGGCCGGGCAAGAGAAGACGCTCTTCTATCAGAACACAGTCCAGGCACAGTCCTCTCTTCCGGCCGTGTCTGACCACCTCATCACAAACTTCCCGCAGTTCGATCTGGGCATTCCTGACCAGTTCCGCGTCGATCTGTGGATGCAGGACTTCAAGAATGACGTCGCGAACGGTTCGGTCCCGGCGTTGAGTGTCCTGTGGGTCATGTGTGACCACACCGGCGGCCCACCGACCCCGGACGCCGAACAGGCCGACAACGACCTGGCCATTGGGCGCATTGTCGACTACATCAGCCACAGCAAGGTATGGTCCTCGTCGGCGATCTTCGTCGAGGAAGACGACGCGCAGAACGGCGTCGATCACGTCGATGGTCATCGCAGCCCAGGGTATGTCATCAGCCCATACACCGTGCAGAACGGGCCCACCGACCACACCTACTACACGCAGGTCAACATGACTCGGACGATCGAGCAAATCCTCGGTCTGCCGCCCATGAACCAGTTCGACCTCGTGGCGTCGCCAATGAGGACGGCTTTTGTCGAGGGCGAGCCGTCTTCGGAAAACTTCAAGCCGTGGACCCACGTGGCGAATCAGGTGCCGCTGGACCAGGGCGTTACAACAACGACAACGACCTCAGTCAACGCAACAGACAGCCCTGCGGTCAAGGCCCTGAAGGCAGCTTGGATGAAGAAGAAGACGCAGATCTTCGCCGGCAAGCTGACCAAGCCCGACTCCGAAGACCCGGATACCGTCAACCATTTCAACTGGTACATGTCCACCGGGTTTACGCGGCCCTATCCCGGCGAGAAGACGGTTCGTCCGCCGAGCGACTTCCACAAACCGGCACCTACCAAAGCTGACCTGGACGACTAGAACACGTCCGCTTGCAACGGCCCTCTTCCCGATCATCGGGGAGAGGGCTTTTTGTTTACGCCTCAAACGCAAAGTCCTACCGACCTGAACCCTCCGTGCCACTGGCGACTATTACTGCCCAGGGTTCGTCCCGCGACAAACGCAAAGAACACATCGCCTGTCGCTTTTCTGTAATCAGTGGAAATCCGTATAAAAAGGCAATCCGAGTCCCGGGATGCGGAGGCGCCGTTTTTTTGACGGAACCTTAATAGTGGTGTCATGTGCCTATAACCATCCCCCGATTACAGATTCGTAATCTAAAGGAATCAATGCACTGTTCCTCTGTGCTGAAGTTTGCGGGTTGTTGCAACACGATAAAACTCACAAGCCCTAAGATTCTTCAACTCTTTCGCGGGTCTGCGGTCCCCGGCATTGTCACCGCGGTGCCAACTCTATGTCAGCAAGATGGCGGGGCCTAAAAACTCCAGTCTGCTTCTGGCTGCCACGAACCCCAATTTTTTCGAGGCCAAAAATGCGATCCATCCTGCTCTTAACTCCTGTGTCGCTGCTAGCGATTACTACCTGCGTCCTTGTTCTTCCCACCGGACTAGCCTTGGCGCAGGTCGATCGCGCCGGCTTAGACGGCTCAATCACCGATCCGTCGGGAAAAGTCATTCCAGGTGTTCATGTGGTGGCGGAAATGCCGGACACTGGACTGCGTCGCGAAACCGTTTCGTCCTCCACTGGGACCTACGACATTCCTGAGTTGCCGGTGGGTACTTATACGATCACCCTCGATCATCCCGGCTTCAAGACTCTGACGTTTGTCGATGTGAAGCAGGTGATTGGAAGAACACGCACTCTCGATGCAACGCTGCAGATAGCGGGAGGCGAGGAGCGTGTGGAGGTTTCGGCCAGCTCGGAGCAGATGGACAATGGCACCGACGCGCTGGGCGGACGTATTGACAAAGTGCAGGCGGATAAGTTGCCCATCAACGGCCGAAACTGGGCGACGTTGACGGCGCTGGTGCCTGGAGCTGTAGATACCGGAGGCAGCAACCAGCGGTCGATTCGATTTGCGGGACGCGGCCGCGACGATGACAATTTCACCTACGACGGCATCGACGCGACCAACATCATCAATCAGCCGCAGCAACCTTATGTGCGGCTCTCCATTCCGCTGGACACAATCGAGGAGTTTCGTATTGACTCGATGTTGACGACAGCAGAAGGCGGCGCAACCGGAGGGCCGCAGCTGGCCGTTACCTCTCCATCGGGAACGAATCAATGGCACGGGAACGCGTTCGAGTTTCTGCGCAACAATGTCTTTGACGCGCAGCAGCCTGTGCCGGTTTCGACGGTGCCACAGCCGCCTTTTCACCTGAATCAGTTCGGCGGATCGCTGGGAGGTCCCATCGTGCGCGACAAGACGTTTTTCTTCCTTGCATATGAAGGATACCGGCAACGCTGGGGATTTCCGCTGCTCGGCTACGTGCCGAGCAGCGCGTTCCGTGCGAAGGTTCTTGCGGATTCGCCAGAGCTGGGGCCGATCGTGAGCGGATACCCGCTCGGCCAGGCGCCGACCGACGAGCCGGACATCGATCAATTTTCCAGCGAAGGCACGCAGGTAGTGAACGAGAACTCGGCCATGATACGGGTCGACCAGCGCTTCTCAGAAAAGACCACAGCATTTGTGCGCTTCAACTTCGACCGGGCGGTCAATACGCAGCCACTGGCAAGCTCGGGCAATTATCTTGAGGACCTGCAGCAACTGACCTCGGCGCCGGTCAACGGCGCCATCGAGTTGCTTCATATCTTCAATCCTAATCTGGTGAATGAGTTCAAGTTCGGATACAACCGCGGCACGGCCGACACTTACGACATCAATCACACCGGGAGTCCTTATGCGGTTTCGGTCTCTGGATTCACCACACTGAATAACAACCGCATTAGCACGGGCGTGGGCAACTCGTTTTCGGAGATCGACAACCTGACGTGGATCAGGAACAGGCATACGGTGAAGGCCGGAGTGGAGATACGGCGTATTCAGCTGAACCAGGGAAACACCGAGGCCGGAACAATCACGTACGCTTCGACAGCAGCCTTCGATACGAACAGTGTGAGTTCCGCAACTCTGAACGGAACTCTGCCGGTTAACGGGTTGCGCAAGACCCAGTTCTACGGCTACGTTCAGGATGAATTCAAATGGACACCGAACTTTACGGTGAATTTGGGCGCGCGCTACAGCTTCTTCAATATATTTCATGAGGTCCAGGGACGCGCCAACCCATTTGATTTCGCCACCTGCGGGCCGCAGGGATTCTGCGGCGTCGGTGCCAGCTTCGGCCAGCCCAACTACGGCGATATAGATCCGCGACTGGCATTCGCCTGGGCGCCAGAAAATAACGGAAAGACGTTGATTCGCGCAGGATTCGGAATGTATCACGAAGACGGGCAGCTGGACGACCAGAACCTGCCCATCAGCAATGAAGTCTTCGCGTATTCGTTGTCGAACAAGACTATCCCAGACCTCAATTATCCGATCACGCCATTTCTATCTGATACGACGGGGATTGTCTCGCCGCGAGCCCAGGACCGGCAGCGCAAGGACACGTATGTGGAGCAGTGGGGCCTCTCAGTGCAACGTGAGCTTCCAGCAGATTTTGTGGGCACGGTCTCGTATGTAGGAAGCCATGGCGTGCACTTGCTGACGCTCTCTGAAGTGAACGTCGTCGATGCAGCCACGGGAGTTCGTCCGTACCCAAATTTCGGCCAGGTAAGCTGGCGCGGCACGACAGACTCCAGTAGTTACAACGGGTTCTCGGTGGCGGTGAAGCGGTCGTTTTCCCGGGGATTGCTGATTTCGGCCAATTACATGTGGTCGCATGAGCTCGACGATGGCTCCGACGGTAGCGGTGACGGCGACTCTCTGGTGCCGCAAAATGTAGCCTGTCCACAATGTGAGTGGGCCAGCGGCATCTGGGATGTGCGTCATGTGGTAAATGCCAACGCTATTTATCAACTGCCTTTCGGTCCGGGTAGATCCTATCTGAACCAACCTGGAATTCTGAGCACCATTGCCCGCGATTGGGAATTGACTTCGGTGGCATTGGCTCGAACCGGTTTCCCAGTGAATGTGCTGGTCAATCGTTCCTCGGCAAGTGTGCCGGACGGCAATAACACAGATCAACGTCCCGACCTGGTGCCGGGTGTCTCGGTGACTCCAGCCGGGGGCAAGAGCATCGGAGAATGGATCAATACGGCAGCATTTGCTGTACCGGCTGCTGGAACATTCGGTGACGCACCGCGAAACAACGTACGCGGCCCGGGTGCATGGCAGATCGATTTCGGTGTGGCCAAATCGATTCCGTTGTCGGAGCGAGCGCATCTCGAGTTCCGCTCGGAGTTCTTTAATATCTTCAATCATCCGCAATACGGACTGCCGCAGGCCACCTTCGCCGTTCCCGGTTTCGGCAGCATTACCCAGACAGTGAATACCACAACACCTGTAAGCCCAATCGGTTCGGGAACCCCGCGTGAGATTCAGTTTGCTCTGCGGTTTGCATTCTGAGGTTTGCCAACACATCTACGTAGCGGCGGCAGATATAGCTGCCGCGCGGATTGAGCATGAGTTGCGAATGAGAAACAGCAAGAAGTTGATATATCGCTCGGTGAGAATCGGCCTGAGCATGCTCCTGCTCTCGGCGGTAACGGTCGCGGCATGGCCGCAGACCGTGCCGGATTTCTCGGGCCTGTGGAAGCAGGATAATGATCGCTGCCAACCGAAACGTAGCGGTGATGTAACGCTGCATATCGAGCATCACGATCCTGAACTCACGATTGAAACGTTGATTTCATTTGGTTCACAGATATCCAGGCATGCAGTGCAGAAATATACGACCGATGGGAAAGTTTCGGTATCGACGGGAGCCGACGGAGACGAGTTCCGCACATCGGTCGTATGGAAAGACTCAAGCCTTGTCTTCGCGATCGAGGAACACGAAGACGGACGCATTCTTCACTCGCAAGAGACGTGGTCAATCATTGAGAATGGCGCAACGCTCCAAAGAACTCGCAAACGCTCAAATGGAGAGAAACAGATTCTCTACTATCGTCGCTAGTAGCTTGCACCCAGGTAAGCTTATGCGTCAGGGAATTCAATGGCGCATAAGCTGCAAGATGTCTGGAAGTCGGTTCCAATTTTTGACGAAAAACGTTGATGTCGACGTAACGCGGCATTAACGATGCCGGATTAGAGATTTGGCATCTGCTGATCTGGTTCTTCGCGCGGGGATTGCAATGGCGTGATCGCCGCATGCGAAGGTAGAATCAACCTCCACGGCACTGTCCGGGAAGAACTCGCGCGATTTGTGAAAGAATTCGATCAGGCGTTCCTTGTCCGTGAACTCGATATCGAGCGCGTGGTCTTCGAACGTGAAGTGGTCGTCGAACTGATCCGTAGCCACAGAGAGCTTTCCCCGATTCAGGGCGGCCAGGATCGATTCCAGAATGTGTGCCGGTGTACTTACTCCAATCAATGCAGCATCGGCATTGACGCTACCGGTACTCATCGTAATCTCATCTCCTTCTGATTTCGCAGCCTTCAATTGCCTGCCCACGATGCTTCAAGCGAGGCATAAACTCGCGGCATATGCCTCTCCCGAGGACTTGTGTGCGGTGTGTTGCATATCGATGGCGCACTCCCCAAATCTCAAGCGTCAAAGGCTCCATGCGTACTGAAGCTCTTGAATCCGCTGAATGCCCCGGGAGAGAGCTTTGGCCAGGCGTTCTTTCCCTCCTTCGCTCAACAGATCGGGTTTCACAATCGAGCCGACCAAAAGGGAGTCTTCGGAGAATGATGCAATTGGCGTTTCATTTTTAGATGGATCGACAATCAAAAAGCTCATTTGCTCTGGCGGCCGACTGTCGTGCACAATCTTGAGCACGAGTTTACCGAGCAGCAACTCATCGCCTTCGAGAATCGCACGATGAGTAACCCCAGCCAGATCAGCTTCGCTGATGGCATAGCGGTTGATGCAAAGCGTAGCTCCGGTTTGAGCGGCCAAGGCTTTTGCTACTGACGTAGAAGCCGGGTGGATGCGAGTCTCCAGAACATACACAATTTGCAAACCCCTGCTTTTGGCGTATTCAATATATGTATCTACGTCTCTCTTTGGATCGATAACGGCAATGCTACCCTTGTCGCCCACTACAAACGAATATTGCGCTAGACCAGGAACTTGAAAGTGCTCAAATATCATGTGATTCTCCAGTAAGAACAGCCCTTAGTTACGATCGAGGGGCGCTACTGAATAAACACACTGATCAACAAAATATTCCTAGTAGAAGGCCGTCTGAAGGTCGGGCGTTCTTCAGGAGCTACCGTGGCTTGATCGAGGACCTCGATCAAAGCGCGGAGTTAATCATCGGTTGCGGAGCGTTGCTGGACCCCGCAATGCCCCCAGGCCGGGATTGCTACTTGAAAGTACTTTGATCGGCCATGTTCTGGTGGCACACCAGGCAAGAGTGTTGGGCGGAGCCGTGAATAGACGAGACAAGGGCATATGTAATGCCGTGAGTGCTCCATGTAGTCACGTTCAATCCAGCCCTTGTGTTGTAATGAAACGTCAAGTTGCCGGAACGGATCTCATCTCCGCCAACGGCCACTGCAGATTTGTCCGAGGCAATCAGGAGGCTGATAGTCTCCGCTTTCATCTGGTAGGTTACCAAAGCTGCCTTTTCGCTCTTAAACGTCACCAGCCGCGCCCCAATAAGCGCATAAGCGGGATGCCCGTCTGGCGGAGACTGGGCAGAGGGCAGCCGGAACTGAAAGGGAACCTTGCCTGCAAACCATGCAGTCACCGCTTCGGGAGAGTTCGACCGGATTTCGAGCGGAAGTTGATTTTCCTGGTATGCGCGGTGGGTTGTAACCGCAGTGTCAATGAATGTCGCAGCTTCTGCATGCCGGACAACCGTTGGAACCAACGTCAACCCAAGCACGATGAAGATAATCATTGCCGCTAATGCCATCCAGCGAAAGCCCGAACGCCGAATATTTCGCCATCCAAAGCGCAAGAGATGCTTATGCTTCGACTCTCGCATATCTCCGAACGTGGCCGGTTGCTCAGCAATTGCAGCGATGCGAGCCCGCAGTGGCTCAGGCGCCGTATAGAGTGGCCGCGTGCGGTGCAAAAGATTCGATAACGCTCGCTCCTCCTCAAGTAGCCTTCTGCAATCAGCACAATTGTCCAAGTGTGCGAGAAAGTCCTCAATATCCTGGCCTCTCAACTCATTGTCGAGATAAAGCAGAATGTTGGCACGATGCTCATCGTGAGCATTCATTCGATGACTTCCTTTCGACTCTGAACCGTAGTCAGCAACGTGGGAGAAAGCAATGCTCGCAGTTTAGCCCGCGCCCGTGCAAGCCGCGACATGACCGTCCCCGCTGGACAATCCAAAATCGTGGCGATTTCCTGATATGACAACTCTTCGTACTCGCGCAACAGAATGATTTCGCGAGATTCGGCTGGAAGCTGTTGGATGGCCTCGCGTACCTGATTGCGCTCTACGGTGCTTGCATAGAGAGCATACGGATCATCATCATCCGCGGTCTTAGTGCCGATACCGGCGTTAATCCCTTCGACATCCATCTCGACAATTTGAGGCGCAGTACGGCGTTGTCGCAATTGGTTGAGCCAGATATTCCGCAAGATGGTGAATAGCCAGCTCTTCATATTGCTTTCAGGTCGTAGCCGCCCCATCGCTCCTAGGGCACGAACGTATGTTTCCTGTACCAAGTCCTCTGCTTCACTGCGATTACGAGACAACGTCAGTGCATAGCTGTATAGGCCATCGATATGCTCGACGCCGACAGTATCTGCCGCTTGTGGAGTATTCGGCTTCAGAAACATATTGCATCACTCTCTAAAACACGGAAGCGGGAGATGTATTCCCGGATAAAAAAATATTTTCCTTCGTACGCGATCGAAGACGACGAATGAGTGTATGCAACTTTCCTCGTTTGTGCGACATAGGTCTAAATCACACTGATCCTCGTCATTTTTCGATGAGCGTTGTCGGTCAATCGATTCGCAACTGCGACAACGAAGAGACGCAGTGTTTAAAGGTGTTGCCACGGGATGAAAATCCAAATGTTCTGGTAGGGGAATAGATTTCGTGGCCCGTTGACCTACTTAATTCGCTGACAGACGGTTAATCGTCGGTGCGAATACGCGTGTGGAAGTTGAACACCAGAAGCGTCAGGATTCCAAACATCATGGCAAACAGGGCCAGAGGTGCGCCATGGGTGATCTTCGGTGAGCGAGAAACGGAGCAGAATAATCGAGAGCACGAAGGCGGCATTGCGAAAGACCATTTCGTATCTCCCTGACACACCTAGCGACAGAATCAGGATCAGAACATCTGTGAAGATCATGGCTGTGAATACATCGTTATAGTAAAAGGCATTCGGCTCTGAAAAGCTACTACGCCCTGCCAGGAGAGACCAATAGGAATGCACAATAACGATCCCAAGATTGTAGGCAGCCATCGAAAGCAGAAGCACAGTTAAGCCGATCGCAACAAGTTTCTTTTGCGCGATGAACTTTTTCACTCCGTTAGACAACTCGTCGGCTCCCGCACGTTTTACTCGATTGAAGGCCACATACTGAAATATGGCAACCAGAAGGAACATTGCCAGGCCAGAGCACATCGCTTCGCTCAGGCTGGCAATCACATGGCTGCTCATGAGCCACAATCACCGCTAGAATCAGGTAGAGACCCGTGAACAGAACCAGAGGAGCGGTCAGGCCCGGCATCGTCGTCACCGCAGCAGAGGTTCTCATGATGTGGTAGATGATCCAGGGTTAGCGGCCAACCTCCGTAACCACCCACCCGGATTCGAGTGCCACAAATCCCAGAGGGCCGCAGAACGCCAGCGATTGCAGGAAGCGGCGACTCTTCATCAGAGGGCCATGCCTCCAAGCCAGCCATGCAGCAACCAGGGCAACGCAGATCAGCAGCGTTCCGACTCCCACCATGATCTGAAAAGCAATGTGTACTACCAGCACATTCGGCCACTCATCCTGTGGAGTCTTATCCGATCCCCGCACGGTTGAGTGCGGCGAATGAAAAGCCAGCAGGCTAAGACCATCTGGAATTTCGATGGAATATCTCGTCTGCCTGGTACGCACATCCGGCAGGCCGCCGATGCGCAAGGGAGCTCCGCTACGGGTTTGGAAGTCGCCCTCCATTGCAGCCAGTTTCGTGGGCAGGTTCCTTGCCGTCATTCTGGCCAAGGCATCTCCGCTCACTGCCTGCGTGACTGCTGCCGAACCTCCTACCAACAGGGCAATGGCGATCGCGCGCTGGTGGAAACGGTTTGAGCGGTCGCGAAGTGCCAGCAGCGCATGAACCCCAGCAGTGGCAAATCCCGCCGCACAATAGGACGCCAGAATCATATGGATTGCCTCCGGCAATCCCGCCGAATTCCTAAGCGCCTGCCACACATTGATATCGGTGAGCTGTCCGTTGACCAGGCGAAAGCCGGTGGGCGTATTCATCCATCCATTCGCCAGGCATACGAACATTGCGGAGGCTATGCCGCTTACTGCAACGATCGCGCCCGCGAGAAGATGAATTCCCGGAGCGACTCTCTTCCAGCCATAGAGATAAATCCCAAGGAAGATGGCCTCAGTGAAAAAGGCAAAGCCCTCCAGCGAAAACGGCATGCCGATCGCCGCGCCGGCAAATCCCATAAAACGCGGCCACAACAATCCGAGTTCGAACGACAGAACTGTGCCGGAAACAGCGCCGACTGCAAAAAGGATTGCCGTGCCCTTGGCCCACCGTTTAGCGACGCATAGATATGCCGCATCGTGCGTCCTTAACCATAAGCCTTCCGCGATCACCATCATGAGTGGCAGTGCCACGCCGATGGCGGCAAAAACTATATGAAAGACCAGGGACATCGCCATTTGCGAGCGGGCCGCAAAGATATCGCTCATAAGTAGTTACCTCATAGTGAGCCCAAGGCCATCAACGTAATATCGCCCGCTACAGAGAATGCAATTGAAGAGCCAAACAACTCCGCGCATTTGGCGTGACTATTCCTGATGTTTCATCGCAATGGAGTCGAAATATCGACACCTGTGGCGTCTAGTCGTCACAGTCACTCATCAAGCCAGATGGAATTGACGCCAGATGTAATTGACATGGTGTAAAGTACTTGCTCTGTTGAGGGCCAGGTAAAAACTCTCTTGAAGGGATAACGTCATGCGCACTATCTCCAGGCTTGTAGTGCTTTCGTTCCTTCTGGCAGCTGTATCGGCATCGATTCTCAGCGCACAAACATTTCGCGGCACCTTGCTTGGCACCATAACCGATGCCACTGGCGCGGTCATTCCGGGGGTGTCGATATCAGTAAAGAACATGGACACCGGCATTGAACGAACGACTGAAAGCAATAGCGACGGTGCCTTTACGGTTCCCGAACTGCCCGTGGGCCGCTATAGCGTATCGGCAACCAAGACTGGCTTCAATCCGTATCAGGCTGAGGGGCTGGAGGTCACTGTAGGAAGCCAGATGAATCTCAACATCACTCTGCAGACCGGCGCGCAAAAAGAAGAGGTCGTGGTATCCAGCAATGCGCTCCAGGTAGAGACTACATCGAACACGCTGGGTGCGACACTGACCACGAACGAGGTGAAAAACCTTCCTGTAAACGGTCGCGATTACACCAAGCTCATCTACCTGTCACCTGGAGTGACCGGATCGCCTGACCAGATCAGCGATTCTCCCGGTTCTTTCGGAGCGTTTTCCGTGAATGGGGCCCGCGGGCGCTCCAACAATTTCCTCCTCGACGGTACCGATATGAACGATGGCTATCGTAACGATCCAGCCGTGAATGAGCCGGGTGTCTTCGGAGCCCCCGCGACCATCCTGCCCATCGATGCCGTCTCCGAGCTGCGCGTGCTGTCGAACTATGAGCCTGAGTATGGGCGGAGCGCTGGCGGCATTATCAATATCGTAACCAAGAGCGGCACAAATGACTTCCACGGGACGGCAGCCGAATACTTCCGCAACAACGCTCTGGATGCGCGCAACTATTTCAATCTTCGCGGGCAGACGCAAGCCCCGTTCCACAACAACCAATTCGGAGGGTCAATCGGCGGCCCCATCATTCGCAACCGCACCTTCTTCTTCTTTGATTACGAAGGCCAGCGTGAAAGCGTGGGGACAGTCAGCCAGGCATGCGTCCCCGACCCTGCATATATTGCCAGCTTGGGAGGAGCGAGTAATCCGGTGATCGCGGCCCTGCTGGCGCGAAATCCGTGGCCTGCTCCGAACCTTGGCGGCGTGACAACCGGGCCGACAGGCTGTAGCGCGCCCAATGCGGCCGTCGTCGCTCCTTCGAGCAATCTGATCACCAGCCTGATCGGGAAAATTGATCACAATTTCAATCAGCGCAACATGCTCAGCGGGCGTTATTTTTATGGTGATAGCACACAGAGTTTTCCGCTTGCACTTTCGGGCGGTGGCATTCTGCCGGGCTTCAATACGTTTACGCCCACGCGCGTGCAGTTAGTGTCGCTCTCGCTGGTGTCGGTGCTCGCTTCGAACATGGTGAATGAGGCCCGTCTGGGTTGGAACCGGTTTGCCGAAGGATTTTTCCCTGAGGATCGCAGCTTTAATCCGAGTTCCATTGGGCTCAATGTTGGCACGGGCTCAGCCGATCAAGGTCTGCCGGTCATCGCCGTTGGCAGCTATTCGACAATAGGCGCCAGTAAGTCCGATCCACGCCAGCGCTTCGACTCCAACTGGCAGGGCTTCGACAACTTCTCGTGGACGGCGGGCAAGCATTCGGTGAAGTTCGGCTATGAATTCCGCCGCACCAGCATTACCCAGTTTCTGGGCACGAATTTCCGGGGACGCCTCGTCTTTGATACGCTCTCCGACTTTCTTGCCGGCAACGTAACCGACGGAACGCAATCGCTCGGCTATTCGCAGCGCCACAGCTACCAGAACAATCACGGCCTCTACGTGCAGGACAGCTACCGGGCGATGCCGACCCTGACGCTGAACTTCGGTATGCGCTGGGACTACTTCGGCGTCTTCCATGAGAAGAACGACCTGCTGAGCAACGTCACTGCGTTCGACGCAACTGACAGCACACTGACCCTAACGCAGGTGGGCCAGCCGGGGCTGGGCGAACTGTACAAGCCCGACTATTTGAACTTTGCTCCGCGTGTCAGCTTCTCCTGGGACCCGCGCGGTAAGGGGCAGACTGTCATTCGCAGCGGCTTCGGCGTCTTCTTCGACGCGTTTTCTCAGGATGTCTTTCTCGCGCACCTGCCGTATAACAGCACTTTCGATCCCGGCCCGGCTTACAATCCTGTTGGCCCGGCGCCTATCTTCTCGGTCAGCGCCAACGGTGGACCTATCATCTCAGCTCAACCCGTCTTCGCCGCACCTGGAGGAACTCCCGCAGGCGACATTTTTTCTGTCGATCGTCATGTTCGCACGCCATATCTGATGAACTACAACCTCAACGTTCAGCAACAACTCTCTCCGCACGCTCTTGTCCAGATTGGTTACGTGGGATCGGTAGGGAGGCGCCTGTTGCGCTTCCGCGATATCAACCAGCCCGATCAAGCCACGATCACGGCCACGGACGTCGCCTTTGCTCAGGCCAATACGTATACCGATCCGTCGACGGGAAATAGTGTGCCCTGTTATCCCGGTGGAGGGCCAGGATGTATTCCGACCTACAACTCAGCGAGCCGTATTTATTCCAATAATCCTTACGGCGCGTTCTACATCAACCAGGAAGAGTCAACTTCCCACTCCAGCTACAATTCGCTGCAGATTAGCCTGCGCGCTTCCGACTGGCACCGTATCACCAATATCCTGAACTATAACTGGTCGCACTCCCTCGACAACGCCAGCGACAGCGAAGACTTTGTGCCGAACGCTTCGCAGCCAAACAACAGCACACGACCCGATCTGGAATATGCCGACTCGAACTTCGACGTTCGCAATCGCTTCACCTGGATCTTCAGCTATCAATTGCCGACGACAAAGGGAAGCATGGCGATGCTGCGCAACGGCTGGGGATTCGACAGCACAGTCACGCTGCAGGATGGGCAGCCTTTCAACCTCAACTACAACTTTGAAGACGACTACAGCGGGAGCGGCGAAGGCTTCGACCGTCCGGACATCCTGGCAAAGCCGAAGTACACCACCAACCCTTCCGTATTCCTCGATCTCTCATCATTCGCTGTCCCTTGCTCGTTAACACAGGTCGCATTGACGAATGGCATTAGCGGAACGGCCCAGGATTGCGTTCCCGGTACCCGGCACTTCGGCAATCTCGGCCGCGATTCTCTGCGCGGGCTGTCTTACAAGAATTGGGATTTCGCGCTCTACAAGACCACCAACTTTACAGAAACCGTCTCCCTGCAGCTGCGTGCCGAGTTCTTCAATATCGTCAACCACCCGAACTTCTCGAGCCCGCTGCTGCCTGCATTCATCGCAGACGCCGCTCCAAATGGATTTGCCCAGAACAACTCTCGTGAAGTGAGCGCTGGATTCTACTCCATCAACGCAACCGGAGACGTCGGCATCGGTAACCCGTTTCTTGGTGGAGGAGGTCCGAGGGGTATACAGTTGGCGGCAAAATTTGCCTTTTAGGAGTGTCTGATCGCCACAAATCCAATCCGTGCATCGATGTGGGAATTGACTGCGGCTCTGCTTCTTGTCGTCGTTGGCGGCTACGGAGATGCAGCGAGCTTCCTTCTTGTGCGTTGTTTTAGCGGACACGTGACTGGCAACAGCGTACTGGCAGCGATCGCTCTCACTACAGGAGGTGCTGCCAGGGAACCCTTGCTTGCCGTCGTCTGCTTTCTTGCTGCGACTGCTTTTGCACAAAGGCTACGCTCCTCAACCGACCCTCCATTAGGCAGTAATGGCTTTCGTTATGTGCTCATCGCAGAGGTCATTTTGCTCTTCCTCAGCCCCTACATGCTAGGGAGCCAGCACCGAATGATATTCATCGCCGCCATGGGTCTCGCCTTAGGGTTACAGAACGGCGCCCTTTCAAAGGCGCACGGCATCGGTCTGCACTCGACCTATATGACAGGGACGCTTACTCATCTACTCAGTCTGCTTGTAGGGGCGGGTGGTACCGCAGATAGTGCGGGAACCAAGTTTGAGACGAGAACGCTCCTGTTTGTTTGGTTTGCCTTTGTCGCAGGTGCGTTATGCGGCGGTCTGATGGTCTCACATGTCGGACCGAAGGGAGTTTGGGGCATGCCTCTGCTGTTGATTGTCGTCATTGCGATGTCGTTTTTCGTTCCAGATGCGGTGAGTCAGGATGCTGGATAAGACAGCAACCTCACGCTCCGTCTACTATTTTCGATCCTGGCGCAGACGTTCCATTCAACGCCACCAATTGGAGCGGACTTCTACGCCGCAGACGACCTCGGTGGGTATTCCGGGAGTGGGAGACCAGAGCTTGAGGTCTTCGACTGCGACAATACGCTCGATCGGCTGCTGCCAGGGATGGAGAGCGAGATCAAAGAGACCCCAGTGAATCGGCATGAACAGCCCCTGGCCGCCGAGAGCCCTAAAGCTGCGAATGGCACCTTCAGGACCCATGTGGATGTCCTCCCACAGAGGATTAGAGGCACCGATCTCTAGCATGGTAAGGTCGAACGAACCGAAGGTCTCGCCGATCTCGCGAAAGCCGTGCCATTCTCCCGAGTCAGCACCATAGTAAACGCGATGCTTCGGGCCAATAAGAGCGAAAGAAGACCACAGCGTCACAAAACGATTCAAGAGGCTGCGGCCAGAGAAATGGCGCGCCGGTAACGCTGTGATGGTCAGGGGTCCCACTTGTACTTGCTCCGTCCAGTTGAGTTCTGTCAATCTCGCTGGAGCAGCGCCGAGCTTCGAAAGGATGGCACCTACCCCGAGAGAGGTGATCCATCGCGTCTGCTTCAGACTCTCCATATGTGCAAGGCGTTGAACCGTGTCCGCTCCAAGATGGTCATAATGATCATGCGAGATAAGGACAACATCGATGCGCGGCAGGTCTTCAAGTAAAAGAGGCGGCGGAAAAAAGCGCTTTGGACCGGCCCACCGTGTGGGCGCGGCACGCTCATCCCAAACCGGGTCGATGAGGATATTTACACCGTCGAGTTCAACCAAGGAGGAGGCGTGCCCCATCCAGGTGATACGCAGGCCGGATGCTGGGCTCGTCTCATAGATTCGACGATCAGTATGGAACGGGCCCAGGGGATGTTTCGGAGAGCGTGCTGCTCCACCCAAGAAGAAGCGCGGGCCCAATTTGAATATGGTGGAAAGGCCGCCGACCTTTGTCGGCACAGGGTTCAGGTAGCGCTTACCCTGGCGTTGGGCTTTTTGCAATGGCATGTCTATCCGATGGTAGTGCTTGCCGCGAGATTCGAGGAAATCTCCAGATGTCAGACTCAGTTGCGACTACGGAGCATTTGTTCTTGAGATCCTTTTGGGTGCCATTTCCACTGCTTGAGAAAGCAAAAACATCCGGAAGATACCGACGATGCCTGTTGGTTCTGGACCGGCAGGATATGCCATCGAGAATCGTCTCGCCAGCTTCAACCCGGGTACTCTAGCGATCTTTAGCGTTCCAAGTGAGAGCTGATTTCGGACTGCCCACCTTGAGACGAAGGTGATTCCAAGGCCGGCTTCCACCGCGCTCAGCAGGCCTTCAGTTGAGTCGAGCTCCATGCCGATCGTCAGATCCTTTCTCTTCACTCCGGCCTTTGAAAGCGCTTGCTCCACCACTCTTCTTGAGCCGGAGCCAAATTCGCGCATGAGCAAAGGCTCGCTCTTCAGATCCTCTACCTTAACATCGTGATTGCCCCATTCGTGAGTGGCGGGGACAACCAGTACCATGTGATCCTCCATGAAAGGTTCTATATGGAGGTCTTTCCGCTTTTCCGGACCTTCGATGAGCGCCAGCTGAATCTCTCGCGCGAGAAGGGCTTCGAGCATCTCATCCGTATTCCCGCTGCGAGCCGTGACTCTGATCTTGGGGTTTGTCCGCCGAAATCCAGCCACGAACGTTGGTAGAAGATATTGACCGATGGTCTGTGAGGCTCCCAGAGCGAGTTTGCCCGCATGTTGTCCAAGTGCCTCCGACACAGCGGCAAAGGCTTCGTCGGAGAGCTCCTTCATTCTCTCTGCAAAGGGCAGCAGCGCCTTTCCCCCAGCTGTCAGCGCGATATGTCCACCTCCGCGATCGAATAGGGGTACGCCGAACTCATCCTCCAGCGTCTTGATTTGCTGGGTGATTGCGGGTTGCGTGAGCAACAGTTCCTCTGCGGCCCGGCTGAAATTCAAATGCTGTGCAACCGCCCTGAATACTCGAATGCGGAAATTTTCTATCATGCCCTTATCCGTTTCCGGCTTCCCTGCAAATGCAAACCATGCCTTGTTTCTTCGTGATGACCACTAATCTTACATATCGAGACTATCTTTCATTGTGCAGGTTCCGGGGTGGCAATGGCATACAGGGACTCACGTGAGATTGTACGAGCAATCAACGAGGCGAGCAGATTGCATGGCAGTATGATCGCCAGAAGATGCCACTGCCCGGTAAGTTCTACCGCCATCAGTGCCGCCATGAAAGGAGCGTGCGTTACCGTCGCCATCAGTAAACCCATACCGCAGATGGCCAGTATCGCTGGGTCCGGATTGTGCACTAAGTGACCCGCCCCAAGACCGAGGGCAGCCCCGGCGAAGAGTGTAGGAGTGAAGACTCCTCCCACCGTGCCTGTTCCCACGCAAAAGGTTGTAGCGGCCAGGCGACAGGCGAGCACGCTGACGATACCCGCGAGCATCGTTTTATTCTGCACAATTCCCAGGAGCGCTGCGTCGCCATTTCCCCATACCTTAGGTTCGATCAGAGAGAGAACACCCACTGCGAGGCCGCTCCACAGCAGTGCGAAGGGAAGACGCTTCGCCGCCCCGGAGAAATGAAGAAGCTTTTGATACGCCGGGCCAACCGTGCCCAGAACAAGAGCCAGTGGGAGAACCCAAAGCAGATCGTGCGTAATCGGCAATGATCCCTTTACCGGGAAGAGAGGACCAGCGCCCAGCAAAAGGCGGCTAATGAACAAACCAGTGCTTGATGCCAGGAGTAGTTGAGGCATGTCGCTCCAGGCCCACTCACCGAGGACAATCTCTGTGGCGAAGAACACTCCTGCGATCGGTGCCTGATAGGCTGCCGCGACCGCGGCTGCGGCGCCATAGGCCACCTGTCGTGACAATGATAGGTTCCTTAGGGGAGATCGCTCTCCTACCCATGAGGAGATTGCAGTGGCGAATTGGATCATCGATCCTTCCCGACCAACTGCCGCGCCGGTGGCTACGGAAAAGGCTGCGGAGGCAGTCCGCCAAACCGTCGCAAGAAGAGGTATTCGGCCATTTCTGAGACGAACGGCTTCCACATATTCTTCAAAGCGCAGATCCGGTGCCAACCTCCGCATCATCCAGAGCACAAAGGTCGCTAATGCCGCGCCAATGATCGGGGTCAGGATGCGGCGCGCGGGCGCCAACGTTGCTGCCGCGACGGGTAACATTCCTGTCTGCTGAACAAACACCCACTGAAGAAGGCGAAAGAAGATCCGCACTGCGACACAGGCCGAACCGCTGGCTGCTCCAAGAATAACAGCCCAGGCAGGCGATGCCAGCCACGATGTCACCGTCTGCTCAGTGCCTCTCACGTTGGTGACCGTTGCGGTGGTCATGCCGTCGCTGCCCACTCTCCGGTTAAGTCCGGCGTTGCAATTCCAGTCACCGGGTCTTCAGCGACTACGTATTGCTTCCTCATACGATGAGCAAGTGTCGCGGCAAGCTCAACGGCCTGCTGGCGGATTTCGGGAACCGCAATGGACTCAAGAAGGTCGCCGAGGCGCCCCGGGCCAAGGTTGAAGATGATTTCTGAAGCGTGACCATCGGCGTCAATGACCGCTCCGTCCTGCGAGCAATGAAATCCAGTACCTAAAGGACCGGAGGTTACGAGTCCTCTCTTGAACAGGTTTTGGAGAAGAGTCGAAGGAACGCGGCGGTAGTTCATGCTCGGTCCAGTGCAGTTGATGACTCGATCTGCATAGAAGCTCTCACTGTCATCATGTGCGCGAAGAGTTATGTGCGCGCCTGCAGGAGAGGCATCGATGGCCTTAAGGTGTCCTTCGTGGACCTCCAGAGTGCCGTTCCGAAGCTCGGATTCGATGATGTCGGCAATCGGCGGCGCCATGCGGTGGCGTACAACATCCCATCTGTGCTGCAGGTGGCGGCGAAAGCGCTTCTTTTCCTTGATTGGCAGACGGAGCCATAGTTCGTTGGTCGTTTCACGGAGGCTATCGATAGCGGCTCTCCACTCTGCACCTCCACGAATTGCGGCGCGCAGTGCACGGAGATACGCGACACAGGTGGCCGGTGTATCTGATGGGATTGCACTTGAACTCAGTGGTATGTAATCGTTATGCCGATTCGGGAAGATGCCGTGACGAGACATAGCAATGATCCTCCCACGGTGTCCGAGTTCACGTAGCCTCAGCACAACATCGACCCCGGTCAGACCTGTTCCGATTAGAGCAACAGGCGCGTCGGGATCCAATCCCTCGTAAGTTTCCGCGACCCATGCATTGTGGCGATACAAACCCAGATCGGACGCGGCCTTCGTGATTCCGGGAAGAGGAGCGGGATCGAAATTTCCGGTTGCCAGAACGATCAGGTCGGCTCGTAGCTCGCATCCGTTATCCAACGAAAGCACGGCCCCGGAGTCATGCTGACGGACATCAATGACTGTTGCGACCTCCTGTTCGATCTGGCTCGTCCATTTCAGGAGAGATTGGATGTACTGTCCAAATACCGCTCGTGGAGCGAAGGTTTTCTCCGTTGCAGCCGGGTTATGATTCCTGCGAAGCCAATTGAGGAAGTGATCCGGTTGATCGGGCAGTGCACTGATCTTTCCCGCGGGAACATTCAACAGGTGGCGGAGGCTCGGAGTGGAATAAGCCAGGCCAAGCCCGAAATCAGGTCGCTTGTCGATGAGGATCACACGCGCCGGCGTTCCCTGTCGAACCAGGTGAAAGGCCGTGAGGGTTCCACTTACCCCTCCACCGACGATTGCGATTGTCGTGATTGGTTCTTTCCGTGTAGCCATGTTTCGACATTAAGACGAAACTTGCGCCGACGGAATTCGCAAATTGTTATGCCCTATAAGCAGAACTGCGATATCGATTCGACGAGTGCCGCGCTTATACGGCATCAGTTTTACTACTTGGACGTGACGGCCTCTGTGGATCGAAACTGAATTTCGAAAAGGAGAAACACCAATGAGCAACATCATCAAATCCACATTCGCATTTGGCTTAGTTGCCGCAGCTGCGGTTCTGACATCAACAGCAGGGGCGGAGATCCACTCGAAATCGCAGGAACTGGTAGTCATGGAAGCTCGTGATCTTCCGGAGCAGGCGCAGACACCTGGTAACTCATTCTTTCTTCACTCCGACAATACAGGAAGCACGTATCTTTATGTCGAACAGCAGCGAGGCGCTCGTTTGTCGGTTTTTGATGTTACGAATCCGGCTCACATCAAGCTGGTAGTGAGCACGCCATTGGCAACCGAAGGCGCTTTTGATTTCGTCCGTCCTCTCGGCGGCCAGGAGGAACTCGTGTACTTTCGTGACAGTCAAAAGGAAGCTGTCCTCGATCTACGGAAGGCCCAGAGGCCTGTGTTTCGGGTGATCTCGACGGTGACAGATCTCGGCCAGGCTGAGCCCCTGGGAGAGAATGGTCTTCTCGTCACGAGTCAGGTCCACAAATACGTTCCGGCAATTGCGCGTGACTACCAGGTGATCGATACCGCCGCTTCTGACCCGACTCAACTCGTTACAGTCAAGGATGTGAAACATCGGGTGACGAACGATGAAACAGGCACCACATTTCTACTTGGCAGCAATGGGCTTACGGTTGTAAGACGCCTCAGCGTCGAGAACAACTACAAGGTGAGTCAGATGCAGACGGAGGGAAATTAAATCCATTGGCTTGGATCATTTTTTGCATAGATATAGGCCTTCAATTCAGCGGTGCAACAGGGAATTATCGTTGATTTGATAAAACATAAGAAAAGGGCATGACGATTGTCATGCCCTTCTTGCATTTACGCAACGCGCACAAAACAAAGGCACTTCGGGAGTCAGAATCTGTTATCGAGCCGCCGATAATTGTAATAACTGTTCGGCAGCTTCTTTCGCTATTTCTGCGACAATCTCATACGATCGAAGCCGCGCCACATGTTCATAAGGATTGCTGGTAATAATCAGTTCATCAGCCTGTGTTTCTGTAAGAAATAGTTCGAGCTTGTTGCGTACCGTTTCCCGGCTTCCGACGATCGCTGCAGCTCGCTTGGATTCAACGGCCGCGCGCTCGAGATCGTTGGCAAGCCCCTCCACGCTATCGACCGGCGGCGTAAGCGGACCGAGTTGGTTGCGGATGAGCCGCAGAAAGTTCATGTATTCCGTAGTCGAAAGCCGTTGTGCTTCCTTGTCTGTATCTGCCGCGAGCACTGGAACACCAACCATCATGTAAGGACGATTAAGAATCTCCGACGGCTGAAAGCTTCGGCGATAGATATCGAGCGCGGGCAAAGTGTTTTCCGGTGCGAAGTGGCCGGCGAATGCGAAGGGAAGTCCCAGATGCCCGGCAAGCTGTGCGCTAAAACCGCTGGACCCAAGCAGCCAGATAGGGATGTTGAGCCCAGCTCCTGGCAGAGCGCGAACAGCTTGACCAGGTTTTGGCACAGCAAAGAGCTCGCGAAGTTCGGTAAGCAGCTCGGGAAAATTATCTCCATTACGCAGATCGCGACGCAATGCGCGCATGGTAGGGAAGTCGGTTCCCGGTGCACGGCCAAGACCAAGATCAATGCGGCCAGGGTAGAGGCTTTCAAGTGTGCCGAATTGCTCAGCGATAACGAGCGGCGCATGGTTGGGCAGCATAATTCCGCCCGAGCCGACGCGGATCGTGTTGGTTCCTCCGGCAACATAGCCAATGAGCACGGATGTTGCCGAGCACGCGACTGAGCCGAGATTGTGGTGCTCCGCCAACCAGTAGCGCTTGTATCCCCAGGCCTCCGCATGCTGCGCCAAATCCAGCGTTTCGCGAAAAGTATCTGTGATGGAGCGACCTTCTTTGATCGGCGCCAGATCGAGCACGGAAAGCGGTGTATGAGCGAGACGGGAAGCCTGTGACATGTCCGAAACCCTGTTCAAAAATAGAGCTTCCTGAGAGATGCCACATACCTTGGAATGATTCAGCTTAGTCGAATTCACGAGTGGCGCAGGTCCGTTCAAAAACCGCATCTTCTGATAGAATCAGACATGTCGGCAGCGCCCACGCTGACATCTATCTGGCGCCATGGTGTAATTGGTTAACACGCCGCCCTCTCAAGGCGGAGAGTTCGGGTTCGATCCCCGATGGCGCTACCAGTAAAATCAACAATTTAGACGGTTTTGCTGATCGCCCTCAAAATCGCGGTAACGCTGTGGTAACGATAGAACCGCGATTATTGGCTGCTTTCCGGCAGTTGCTTAGGCTCTCCGAAGATCGCATCGAGCTGCCCAACGGCAGAAGCGAGGAACCCCGGCGACAGGTGCTGATAGCGGGCTGCCATTCTCAAGTCCTTGTGTCCGAGCAACTGAGCAATCGGACGTTTAGCTCTGGACCAGAAAAGCAAACCATCTACACAATCGGGCGGCTGTGCTCGGAGGAGTTCTGGGAGATCGCAGTGTTGGCAACAAACGGCTACGGCTACGGTGCGCTGAGACTCTTGCGGTCGCTCTTTGAGCGGGCTGTCACGATGGCCTACCTCAGTGAGAACCCATCGGAAGTCGGTGCATTTCTGAATTACCACGCGGTCGCCCAGCACAGATTGATGCGGACCTTACAGGACAGCTTCGGGCCGGACGTTTTGCCACCAGATAAAGTTCAGGAGATAGAACGCGAGTATGCAGAAGTCAAGAACAATTATCTGGTCAAACTCTGCGAGAAGTGCGGCACAACACGGGTCAATCATACGTGGCACAAACTTGACGTAGTCTCCATGGCGAAGAAGACCCTCTTCGCGCCGATTGTGGTGCCGGGATATTACGAGCCAATGATGCATTCACACAGCACGGTCCATGCTCTTCTCTCGCGGCTTGAGAAGACGGACGGAGGAGGACTCGGGTTCAATCCTGACTCCCAGCCGAAGAAGGCCGATGCTGCCCTGATGACCGCTCATAACGTGATGCTCGGTGTGATGGAAGTACAGAAGAAGTTCTTTGGGTTGACTCAGGTGGAAAAGCCTTTGCAGACGTGCTGCGAGGATTTTGCTGAAATTTGGATTAGGCAGAAAACTGAAGCGTCCGAAGCGTAAACCTGTTTTTCAGGGTGTTCCTTTCCCCTGTGAATTGCCTGCGCCACTTTCCTATACACCTGTTTCAGGCGAGTAACAGAAAAAGCCAGAGCGTATCTGAACGCAGTCGTGTACGAGAGGCAGCGTGCATTTGAGCCGTGCGCTGGGAACTGGACGGGCGACCCCGCCTTCCGCTGTAACACACTTGTATGGCCGTCTCCGCCGTCTGTAGCACATCACCTTGCGAAGGTGCTTACGTTCTAGGAGTCCCTTGAGCTACACATACTGTCGCAGTTCCCGGAACCACGACCGGGGCAGAAGCAGGGAAGAGCGCCGCTCCACTGGGAGAGATAACAGCCGCCAGAGCCGCTTAAGATATGGGGGATGGATACGGGTGATTTTTCTGGTAACGCTGTGGTAACGATAGACCCGATAAATGGGTGCAAACAGGTGCAAACAGAGACAAGTATCAAATCCCCTTTAAACATACGCCAATCAAGGGGCTTGCCTAGTTTTGCACAGCCCATGTAAATGGGTGCGAAAGAGCCTAGAAGGCCCTCTCAAGGCGGAGAGTTCGGGTTCGATTCCCCGATGGCGCTACCGATAATGAACAACTTATAGCACCCTAGAAGCCAAAGATGAGCAGTGGAGATACCCCGGTAATCGTTTGATTGATGCATGTAGACAGGGTTTCTACCGCTGGCGTGAATTCTCGCTGGAAATTCAAGACGCAGCAGACGAAAACAATGCAACCAATCCCTCTGGGATAGTCGGATGTGCGAGGACGGCTTCGCGAAGCGCGGTGTAGGGTAACCCTCCGAGCATCGCAACCTGCACACACGCCATAGTCTCGCCTGCGCCCACTCCAAACGCTGCGAAGCCGAGGATCGTATCGCTATCGCGATCCACCAGGCATTTTAAAAAGCCGCGAGTTTCCATAAGGCTGCGCGCCCGCAGTACATGCGTCATGGGAACCTTAAAGAGGCGGTAAGCAAGCCCTTTTTCCTTGGCTTCTTTTTCGGTCATCCCAATGCGAGCGAATTCAGGATCCGTGAAGAGACAGAAAGGTACCTGCCTACCGGTGGTCACGTGCTTCCCCCCGAGCATATTGTCGCGGACTACGCGGAAGTCGTCTTCGCTGATGTGCGTGAATTGTGGGCTACCTGCAACTTCTCCCACAGCCCATACGCCTGGAGCGGTTGTCTCGAGGCATTCGTTCACTTTGATATATCCGTTCTTCGTCAGCTCTACTCCGGCCAGCTCCAGCCCAATGTCCTTTGTATTTGGTACACGCCCAGATGCGACTAAAAGATGCGAACCATCGAGGAAACTCTCTTTCCCGTTCTGCTCGACAGTGACACGGACCGACTGTCCTGACACTCCGGAGACGCTCTTTATCTTGCCACCTAGAACCAGCTCAACACCCTCGTCCTCGAGAAGATTCTGCAGGCCCTCGGTGACGTCGTCGTCTTCTCTATGAATAACGCGATGATTGCGGTCTATGACGGTCACCTTACTGCCGAACCGGCGCATCGCCTGTGCAAATTCCAACCCGACATACCCGGCCCCCAGAACGATCAAATGTTCCGGCACAATGTCGAGTTCCAGGGCCTCGACGTGGGTCAGCGGTTGCGCTGACGCTAGCCCGGGAATGTTTTCAATAAACGCATGCGTTCCCGTGCCGATCACCACATTCTTCCCTGTCAGCAACCGTCTCGTCCCATCAGGCAACGTAGCCTCAAGCGCTTTGGGGCCTACAAACTTCCCGGATGCCATAATCAGTTCCGCCCCGCTTTGCTCATACAAAGCGAGATGCGTGTCTACCAGACCTTGGACCATCTTGCGTTTTCGATTCCTTACGGCAGGCATGTCGATTTGAAATCGATCGATGCTGATTCCAAACTCTTCGCTATGCCGAACATTATGCGCGACCTGAGCCGTATGAATCACATTCTTACTTGGTAGACATGCGATGTTGGGGCAGGATCCACCGACATATTTGCGTTCCACGACAGCGACGCGCTGTCCTCGTCCTGCGAATGTCCAGGCCAGCAGTTTCGAGCCAGCGCCACTACCAAGGATGAGGAGGTCGTAAACTTCCGGTTGTGCTTGAGAATTCATATGTGCTGTTCTCCGTAGTACCGTGACTCATAAAGAGAATCGCTGCCTATGCTGACTTCTAGGACAAGATCCTGCGGCTCATTCTATTTCAGGTTTGGCGCACATCCGCTGAGAGTAATGCGAACACCCTCCTACCCCACACTGAGGCATGAGTGTGTGCTGCGGCCTGACCCCGTTTAGCGATTAGCCCTTGTTTTCAGAAAGGATAGCTTTCTTGCCGAAATAGCTGACCAGGTAGAGCGCTACCCCGAGCGATATGACATCCTTGAAAAGGAACAACCCCAGGAAACTCATGTACCTGATCCCGTGAACGGAGATAGTCGAGCCGGGTGTCGTGATGACCATGGTGCTGGTGGTAAAGAACATCAGCGTCGCTATGAGACCACCTACAATACCGGCTTTGGGTTTGAAATAGCCTGTGATCATAAGGATTGCTGCGATGACCTCAGTAGTCCCGATGATGTCGGACCCGATATAGGGGCCGAACAATTTGAAGTGCCAGCTGATCAGTGGGCTGTTAGAAACCAGCGGAATGATACCTTCAGCACCGGGAACGGTCATCTTGTAGGAGCCGGCCCACAGAAGCATGACAATCATGCCAATGCTGGTCACCAGGAACGGGACATTATGATCACTGATCCACGCCGCCAATTTAGTTAGGAGGCTTTGAGCTTTCTGAGAAAGGTCCGCGGAAGACTGCACGCTTTGCCTCTCACCGCTCCATCCTTGTTGTCCTGACAATACTTCACTCATGTCACTTCTCCTTAATTGCGGTTGGTACGGTTGCTGACTGAAATGATTTGCTTCACGCTGAAAGCAACCGGAATACCAAAGTCCGCTGCACTTTCTCAGTGACCAACTGTGCAGCTAAGTTCTTGTTGCTCTGCTGCATCCAATCGCGCCGGGAAGACAACCGTCAACCTAGAAGTGCCAAAGTTGCGACAGAAGCCTGACAGTGACAGATGTTTGGTGTAATCTTCGTCGCGATGAGTACATGCCACGGAATACTAGAGAACGTCTGCCAACGTTGGCAACTGCGAGGTCGAATATCTCCTGTCGTTCAGAACGCCGTCCGTGGGGTTTCATTTTCCTAACACTTGCGTGACCACACCGGTCAGATACCTTTGACCTCGCCGCCGTCCATCCGCACGGAAGTTCCTGTCATCCACTTTGCGGCGGGCGACACCAGATAAGCCATCAGATCGGCAATTTCTTCTGGTTTTCCGAAACGAGCGATGCCAACCTCTTCCGGGAACTTCTTCACCGCTTCTTCAAAACTCAGGTTGTGTGCCGGCGCCCACTTTTGAAAAAATGATTCTCTGCGTCCGGTCATCACTGCGCCTGGGACGACGCTGTTGACCTGCACCCCGTCCTTGATGCCTTGCTCGGCGAATGCCTTTGCAAGTGCGATGATTGCCGCGTTTACGGCAGCGACCGCCGCGAAGCCAGGTTTTGGATCGAGAGCCGCGCTACCCGAGATCAGAACGACAGACCCGTTAGAGGCCTTCAATGCGTCCCATGCCTGGATGGTCAGTCGCCGCGCACCATGCAGCTTGAGCGCCAGGCCGTCTTCCCACTGGGCATCGGTCATTTCGAACAGATCGATCTGTGGCACAGCGCCTGCAATATTCAACAGGGCGTCGATTCTACCGAAACGTTCGAGCGTGTTCCGGACGAGGGTTTCTGCCGACTGTGGCTCGCGCAGATCAAGTGCGCACACCAACGGCTCAGCACCTGCTTCGGTCACAGCAGCAGCCGTGCTTTTCAATTCATCCTCTTTCCGTGCGGTCAACACCACAACAGAAAAATCACGCGCCAACCGCACCGCCGTCGCCCGGCCAATTCCTTGGCTTGCGCCGGTCACAACTGCAACAGAATCGCGGTTCATGGATGTCTTGTTCATGTCCTATCTCCATAGTCCTGCATCGCTTCCCCAGTCCAGCGAGGAGGACTGGAGAAGCAAATTACTTCGAAAGCGTTGCTCGGGCAGCGGCCGAGATCACATCGACTACGAGATCCGGTGCGGTGTGCATCGGAGTGTGGTCAACGGGATGGGATCGGATCGTCGCACCCATCCGTTCGGCCATGAATCTCTGGGTCTCCGCAAGAATCATGCGATCCTCTTTAGCAAGGAGATACCACGATGGCTTCGTCTTCCATGCAGGAGTGGGAGCTTTTTCCTGGATACATTGCACCCCGATCGGTCTCTGCACCGCAGTCATAATGGCGTGTTGGTCTGGCGAAGCCCTATGCGCTACTGCGCGGGCAAAGCCTTCCTCCGGCATCCAGATAACGCCGTGGGCGTCGGGTGCAAGATGGGGAGCTTCCGCATGCGGGGCAGTGCGATAGAAGACATCCGCAACGGTTTCACCCTCATCGGGGGCCAATGCGGCTATGTACACGAGCGACTTCACCCGCTCATCATGGACGGCAGCGATCACTGCACCCGCATAGGCATGCCCCACCAGGATGACCGGTCCATTCACCCTCTCGATGACCCGGTGCAAAGCTGCAGCGTCATCCCTGAGCGAGGTAAGAGGAATCGGCGCGCATGTAACCGCAAACCCTACTCGCCGCAAGGGGAGAATGACATTGTTCCAGCAGGATCCGTCAGCCCACGCTCCGTGAACCAGTACGACCTCTACATTTGAAAAAGAGGAATTCATCGTGATACCCGACTATCTTCCTTCCGGGATATGCCGTTCGCCGCTAGAAATTCTTTAATTGCAGCGGCAATTTCTACCGAGTGCGTCTCAGTTGCAAAATGTCCTGTATTCAGAAATTCAACTCGCGCATTTGGTAGGTCCTTTCGATAGGCCTCTGCTCCGGCAGGAATGAAGAATGGATCGTTTTTGCCCCAGATCGCCAGCAACGGTGGCTTGGAGGTTCGAAAATACTCTTGGAACTTGGGATAGAGCTTGACGTTCGATGCATAATCGAGGAAGAGATCAAGCTGAATTTCTTTGTTCCCCGGACGCTCCATCAGGGCGATATCCAACGTGTACGACTCGGGAGGCACGCTCTCAGGATTTTCCACACCGTGTGTGTACTGCCAGCGAGTCGTTTCCAGAGTCAGAACGTTCTGTCGAATTACGTCTCGGTTCTCCGCAGTGGGTTGAGACCAATAAGTTCTAATTGGCCCCCACGCGTCACCCAAGCCCTCTTCGTAAGCATTGCCGTTTTGCGAAACGAGAGCGGTCACTCGCTCGGGATGACGCAGCGCCAACCGCAAACCTGTCGGGGCTCCATAGTCGAAGATGTAAATTGCATAACGATTCAACCCGAGAGCTTCGGTGAATGCCTCGATCGTACCCGCCAGCGCCTCAAACGAATATGTATAGTTACGTTTTGCTAGGACTTCGGTAAATCCAAATCCAGGTAAGTCCGGTGCAATCACCCGATACTGATCTGCAAGGCGCGGGATGAGATCACGGAACATGAAAGAAGACGTTGGGAACCCATGCAGCATAAGCAGCACAGGTGCTGCCGCTTCACCGGCTTCTCGGTAGAAGATCTGGATTCCATCCGCCTCAACTTTGTTTATGGATGTCACTGGCACGGTGGATAGGGTGACTGGTTGTCCCGAAGCGACCTGACTCATATCAATTCCTCCTCTTTCATGCTGATCTGATGGATGGTTAACTCCCGGCCCGGTAGGTGCCCTGTTTATACATCAGGGACTGCCGGGTTGCGTGAACCAAGATGGCTCTTACACGTCCAATGACGAGCACCGTTTTCAGGTGTACCGAGCCCGCTTCTTCAAAGGCACGCAACATGCCATCTTGTTGTTGAGGCGAGACATGAAGGCAATTGCTTTCTAAGCAGCAAGTTGCGTTCTAGTGCTTGACGACCAAATGTCTCCTCACGTGACGAATTGGTGACGGATGTCCAACACTGACGGAACTTGGTCGCGGCACTTGTCCGTACGGACGCTTTCAAATTGCCAAACGTATTCCCGTGAACTGCCAACGTGTTCTCGGCTGAAAAAAATTACGGTACGTTGCACGGATGTGATCCGCAGGCGTGACACAGGAACCTCCACGCAAGATCATCTGGTTTGACATAAATTTGCCGTTATACTCTCCCAGCGCACCAGGTTGAGGCCTATATCCTGGATAGCCGGTGTAGGGGCTCGCGGTCCATTCCCAGCAGTCTCCGAACAGTTGCTCGACACCCGCCTCGTTTGCCATTGCGGGATGTAGGCGACCGGTATCCAAAAGATTTCCGCGTCCGCGTTCTCGACTCGCGATGGATTCCCATTCTGCCTCCGTGGGCAGACGACAGCCACGCCAACGTGCGAAGGCGTCAGCTTCGAAAAAACTAACGTGGCACACGGGAATGTCAATGAGCTCAGAAAGTCCGTGCCATCCTTTCAGCGTGAAAACACGCCAGCCCGTCTCATCACTTGAATCGGGTTCCCAATAGAGTGGCGCCTGCCATCCCGCTTGTTCGACGGCCTCCCAACCTTCAGAAAGCCAGAGTTCGGGCCGCATATACCCATCATCGGACATAAATTCCAAATACTCGCGGCAGGTTACTTCGCGGTTTGCGATCTGGAATGGCAGCAAGTAAACCTTGTGACGTGGAGTTTCGTGATCGAAACAGAAGTCCAGGGGATTCTCTGTGTTCATGCTGTGGCCAATTTCAATCAGCCCACCCGCAACGCTGTGCCACTCGAGCTTGGGAATCAGATAGGGAGACGCTTTTGGCAGGGCAGTAGATCCGTATGATGGGCGCAGGGGATTCGAGAAGAATGCATGCTTGATGTCGGTCAGCATGAGCTCCTGGTGTTGTTGCTCGTGATTTATGCCCAGCATGATGCGCCGCGATATTTCTTCGTCAAGGTCGCGAGAAAACAGACGTTCCATTTCTTGGTCAACATGCGCGCGAAAGGCCAGAATCTCATCGAGTGATGGCCGGGAGAATGATGCGCGCAGGTTTTTTTCAGGGATCTTTTCTCCAAGAGAGATGTAATAGCTGTTAAAGAGACGATGAAACTCTTCGCGGAAGGGCCTGTGGCCTGAGAGAAACGGGCGTAAGACAAATGTCTCGAAGAACCAGCTGGTGTGAGCCTGATGCCACTTCACTGGACTGGCCTCTGGGCATGACTGTACCATCTGGTCTTCGGCAGACAAAGTAGCGACGAGCGAACGTGTCATCGACCGAACAGCCTTGTATCTCGATTCGAGCTGGGGCATCTGTCAATCCATCCGCCGAACCTCGTGGCACGCCGAGTTGAGGTAGATGGCCCACGCTACCCAATTCGCAGAAACGCTCCAAGGTCAGCTTGACTCTGACAAGCAAGTAGCGTTCCAAAGTTACGAGGCTCTCTAGCTACGGAAGGTGGAGCTTAAGTTGTGTCTTTGCAGTGATATATCGCTCGATCCGTGCAGGGCAATGTGCGTCGGCTGTGACGGAATCGTGACCGATGTCCGCCACTGACAGTTTCCCGTCGTAAGAGTTGGCGCCACTGAGAGGGCAGGGAAGTAAATAAAATACTCGGGACGAGAACTGCTCTCGGCGCCGTTTTATAGAGAGGCCGCAGGCCGGATGATCTTAAGCTTTTTCATTTTGTAAACCAATGACGTTCGCTTCATCGCCAATCGTTCTGCTGCGCCATTCCGCCCACCAACGATCCAGTTACTCGCATCAAGCGCTCGAAGAATATGATCTCGTTCCACTTCATCTAGGCCACTCAATGGCGCATTCGATCCTTTAAGAGTGCTGAATGGTTCCAACTCAGAAGTTGGAGCGCGTAATACTCTATGCGGAGAAAGAATCACTGCCCGTTCGATAAAGTTTTGTAATTCCCGCACGTTTCCGGGCCAACGATATCGCATGAGTGCCTCCATAGTATCCGGAGGAATCTCCTCGATTCCCTTGTTCAATCGTCGCGCATAGAGTTCGGTGAAATGCCAGACCAGTTTCGGAATGTCTTCGGTACGCTGTCGCAGTGAGGGAATATTTATGGGAAATACTTTCAACCGATAGTACAAATCCTCGCGAAACGTATTCTGCTTCACCATAGCGGGTAGATCGCGATGCGTAGCAGCGATCAGGCGAACGTCAACTTTGTGTGTATGGTTACTCCCGAGTCGCTCGAATTCCTGCTCTTGCAGAACCCGCAACAATTTGGCCTGAAGTTCCAAGGGAATGTCACCTACCTCATCAAGAAAGAGAGTTCCCTTATTCGCCAGTTCAAAGCGTCCTGTTTTTTGCGCGATCGCTCCGGTGAACGCTCCTCTTTCGTGTCCAAACAGTTCACTTTCTAAAAGCCCGAGCGGGATTGCGGCGCAGTTTAATTTCACAAAAGGACGTTCTCTACGGTTGCTCAGATTGTGAATCGCACGTGCAATGAGTTCTTTGCCAGTTCCCGTCTCGCCTAAGATCAACACGCTGGAAACGGTCGGTGCCACGATGGACACCAGATCTAAAGCAGTCTTTAACGCGGGGCTATCTCCGACGATATTCCCAAACTCGGCGCGAATTTCTGCTTCGAGATAAAGTCTCTGTTTCGTCTCTTTGTCGCGATCCCTTATCGCTTTTTCATAGTCCAACGCGTTCTCGACAGCTATGGCTACCTGGCGGGCAACCTGTTCCAAGAAAGCAATTTCACTTTGATCGAACGTTCGCTTCGAGCGATTTAAAGCTGCCAATACGCCGATTACTCCGCCCCTGCCTAGAAGCGGAAGACCGCATCCCGACAGCAAGCCTTCCTCGATAAGTTGTCTACAGATACGTTTCCCCACACTGCCACCGGATTTCTCAACATCACCACGGATGTCTTCGAAATTCGTGAAGTATTGAGCCTTACCGGTCCGGAAAGCTTGGCTGCATATAGAATCGTCGTTCGGGATGATCGTTCCACCATCCAGAACACCGCGTGTTCCTGGGTTGTACAGCGTATTTATGCACAATCCGCTCTTATCGTTATCGGGAAGAAGCAAAGCGCAAAAATCGCATTGCGTCACTTTCAATAGATCAGTAGACAACGTCTCCACCAGGCGACGCATGTCCAACTTCGATGCCATGCTGTTCGTGATTTCGAGGAGCAACCGCAAACGATCCCGTTCAAGCCGCAGCTTCTCTTCCTTCAGGTGGCGTTCAATCGCAATTCCAGCGATATGGCTAGCATTCTCGATCAGCCGCAGATCGGCGGCGTCGGGGCTGCGTACTTCACGATAGTGAACGGCGAAAGTTCCGAGAGGTTGACCCTCATGTGTAAACAATGGCCGCGACCACACGGCACGAATTCCATAAGGCACCAGCAGATGACGATACTGATCCCAGATTGGATCGATGAGAATATCGTGCACATATACGGGTTCTCTTCGGTACATGGCAGTGCCGCAGGATCCGCCTTTGGGGCCGATCAGCATTGACCCGACTCCTGTTTTAAAGCCGGGGATACTTGGCGCAGCCGCGCAATAAAGTTCCTTCCCGTCATCCGTCGGCAGCCAGATCGTACACAGTGTGCCGTCTCCGCGAGATTCAACCAATTGTGCAATGATCGTGAGCACCGCGGGCAGGGGAGATCCCGCAAGGATCAACCGAAGAATATCGAGAACGGACTCACTCGAAAAAAGTCCCGCTTCGTCCTGTACCGGGTCACTGCTAGATGCGTGTTGTGTTGTCCTCTCCATGAACGTTCTTTCTTGGCACCGCTTCACAGAGGATGCCAGACCATACATCAACCGCCACGCCTTGTCAGAGGATTGCTATAGGGGAATTGCTTTAGGTCGGTTAGGCTTCCGTGATCGCCGCTTCTCCGACTCACACGTCTCCATTTTCACAGACCGCTTCCTCGCGTGGCTTCACATTGCGCATCTCCTTACTTGCAATGCGCATAGCCATAACGGAGCAATCTATTCTTTAGTTAAATCATGAGTGGCGACACTTGTCAACGGGATCTTCGGGGGTTACAGTTCATGGGTAGGTGACCGAAGCGTATATGTTGAGCTCTCACACGTTTATGAAGTCACGTGCAATATTTCTGGCAGGCGATGCAGCCTTGGATTTTTTGAACACTCGGATGCGAGTGAATCAGGAACTCGTCGATTGTCTGCAGAGTGACGATGACGTGCTCGCTTGGCTTAGAGAAGCAGGATTCCCAGTCCCAGTTCGCGATATCAAGGTGAAACCGCTCTCACTCTTACGCTCGGCACGAAAGCTGCGGGAGAGCACACGCGTTCTTGTCGAAATGCGAAAAGCAGGGCGTCGAGGTGATCCTCAGATCCTCAACAACTATCTGGCAGCTGGCGAGAATTATTCCCAACTGGTGTGGAGCACGGCACACTCGCTCAAAATCGACGTCGTATGGCGTCAGGACACGTCCGACTCAATTCTGGCGCCTGTGGCGAAAGCCGCTGGTGAACTCCTCGCATTCGCCGATTTCGAATTGATCAAACGTTGTGAGGATGAGTCATGTGTCTTTTGGTTCTCCGATCAAACCAAATCACACAACCGCCGCTGGTGTAGCATTCAACGGTGCGGAAACCGTCACAAGGTCGCCGCTTACAGAAAGCGCCGTCGCGAAAAAAGTACGTTACATAGCTAATCGCAATACCGTTCGCCGATGTAGCCACCGACTAGCGGAGTGATGGAAGATCGCTGATACTACCAAGTTTCAAAGGAACCTCACTCACGAATGCTTCCCCGTGATGGACACCGATCAGCGAGCCGAAGAACCGGTCGCGAGATTCCATCCCGAATAAATAGTCGTTCATTCCAAGCGGCAACACCCCAAAGCCCTCGGCGGTTTTTGCGAATTGCGAGGCATGCATCCGAAGTAATTCGAGTTTACGGTGGTAGACGTCGGAAATGTCGATGACCATACTGGGGTGCGTGAAGTGGTGCAAAAGGTAGTACAGATAAGCCGAAGGCTTGTGTGGTGGATTCGGGTCATTCGACTTTCTCAGCGTGCAATAGACGGCGGCATTCCGAACGAGGTGCCCAGTCGCTGCATGGTCAGGATGGCGGTCTTCCCAATAGGGCGCTAGCACCAGCTTCGGACGCCAACGCCGGATAACACTCGCGATTTGTTTACGATTCTCCACGGAGTCGATAACTCCGCAATCAGGTAGGCCAAGGTTTTCACGAAACTGGGCACCCATCAAAGATGCGGCGTCCTCCGCCTCTTTGTCGCGTTCCTCGCTCGTACCTCGAGATCCCATTTCACCTCGGGTAAGATCCGCAATCCCGAATGACGTGCCAGACGCCCTTGACGTTAATACCGTTCCCCCGGCGCCCCATTCCACATCGTCAGGATGCGCACCGAAAAGGAGAATG
>Ga0206863_1036_pt1 | contig 51261 bp, 45 predicted proteins | sample Alteio_BWOrgCont_41_FD_152634 | JGI IMG/M metagenome (GOLD analysis project Ga0206863, IMG submission 152634) | Enriched cells from forest soil in Barre Woods Harvard Forest LTER site, Petersham, Massachusetts, United States -... | ecosystem: Environmental > Terrestrial > Soil > Temperate forest >...
TCCCAAAACCGCAGGCTGCCCCTGCCGCCCAAAGCCATGATTTTTTTCCGGTCTGAAGATGCATCCATATGCACCAAAAATAAAATACATCGTAAAAGAAGCGTATAGGTGTTGCACTGGTATAGGTAAAGACAAAAGGGTAAACTCCCGGATGGAACATCTGCCATTTGACACCTAACAATATCACCGCCAATGCCAGCAACAAAGAGCCGAGCCAACGACGGATCAGTAAATACCAGGCCACGTAATACAAAATAGTCCCGATCACCGTAACACTCATCACATGCTCATAACTAAACCCACCGAATAATAGGGCCAAGCGGCTTATGACAGCAATAATACCAACACCATATTCACTAATAATATCCACATCCAGGGTCTGTCCGGACACGTACCCCCACGCAGGAGCCATAATAGAACCATCCGTATGATGGAATTGCTCACCGATAAATTCGCGGGCCACAACACCTTCAATGTTGGGAACAAAAATCAACATGCATAAACCGACTGGCACTGACCATTCAGCTGCACGCCGCCAACAATAGTCTTCTTTGACATGACAACACAATTTCCAAAACATAAGCATCCAGTTCTGCCAGTGATCGTACGCCCCTTTACACAGCAACGCCGCCATAAAAAGAATGACAAAGGCATCTGATGCTAATTCAGGGCGGTCAGCATAAACGATCATTTTAAAAGCAGCAGAACTCCATAAAAAGGTCACTACACTCTCCACGATTAAATAGCTTTGCCAATCTTTAAACAGGTCCTTAGTGTTTAAAAATCTGCGATTGAGCCAATATAAGATTACTTGAAAAGAAATACCTGCAAAAACAACCAGATGGTAAATAAATGGTTTCCATTCAGGTTTAAGTAAATCCCGCCATTCAGGCAATACTTGCGCTCCCAAGGCAGACGATGCCGGGTATTGATTCAAAATAAAGGAAGACGCCAGCATCAACTGCCAAGTCCATAGAAGACTCAGCAGGGTCAGAAAAAATAAATTACGGTTTAATAAAGGTAGTGTCGTCATTTTAATTTCAGTGCCGTCAGGTATTGGCCCTGGGCCTGGTATTTATAATTCAGGTGTATATACGTCAACAATTGTTTTAATCCCGCCTGGCTATTGTTATAACCTGGACCATCCCATTCCCAAAAAGTTGTCTCGACAAATATATGCGCTGGTTTCTTTTCCTGCAACTGCCTCAATGTAAAATTAAGCCTTGCGTAGGTATGAAGATAGGTGCCGCACATCTTTTCCACATCTATCATGTGCTGGGATCCTATCATGGGGAAATAATAAAAAAATGGCCGACGATTGGCCTGCATCAAGATTTTAGTTTCAAAACTACTGATGAGAGCCACTGGTTCTTGGGGAGAAGTTAACCCGTCAATCAACCCGGTATCCTTTGTAAAATCAAAATACTGGGCATAAAAATTTATTTCCGGGGACCAATCAAAGCCTAACATATTCGGATGGCCAGGATAATAGCCAAACAAATAGCCAGTACTTAAGGCCGTCAGCGCCCACACGCATAAAAAAATCTTTATCCCCCTCTGCCAATGGCCCGCACAAAGGCTGATCAAAGCTTTGATCCAAAATAATAAAACAAAAATGAAAGGTATAACAACAGCATAGTAACTGGTGACCCCTGAACGATGGATAAAATAATGATATAATCCCAACCCATAAACGCAAATCAGGACCATGAATAGATGCTGGCGGCATTGACGGAATAAAAACATCCCCAAGCTATACAATAACGTCCCCATATAGATAACCGGGATTATAAACCCTGTGCAAAAGGCAAAAAATTGCTTGTCTTTCAAGCCATCAGTAATAGGCAAGGCTCCCCATCCCTGCAAAAATAGCGACGCAAATTCAAAAGTTCTTTGCCAGAAAGTATTTTGCCAAACTAAAGGCCCGTAAAAAAAACTCAATATTCCCAAAGCCACGATCCAAGGGACAAAAAGAATACTCAGGGCCTTAGGCCAAACCTTAATCCCTTTTTGATAAACATAGGCAGCCACTGCTATCAGTAAGGTTATGAATATATAGACACCCACATCGATCGTCCACACAAGCCCAATCCCGCTGGCAATCGCGGCCGCCAGTAACCAGCGCGCACTTAACGTTTGGGTGAAACGTAAAATAAAAAACAAGAAAAATACATCAAATAAAGAACGCAACGGAGTGGCACTGGGATAAATCCATATCAAAGGCACCACTCCCCAATGAAAAAATTGCAGCTTAATACTTAAAACAAGAGCAAAAAAAGAAAGCCAAAAACATCCAATCCAATAACGCCAAAAAACATAAAATAAAAAATAATACGCCGCAGATAAACCGATCATCATAGCAATAGCATGCGTGTAACTAAATCCTCCTGCCAATTTCATAAGCCCATCAAAAACGATGGGGATAATCAAGCTGTATTCGCTGATCACGTCCTTATTAAGAGTCAGGCCGCAGTGGTAGGCCCAGGCTGGCGACATGATAAAACTATCAAAATGATAAAACCTGTCATAGCTAAACATCCGTGCCACTACCTTGCCCATGTCCGGACTAAAAACCAAAACGGTCAGGATCAATATGGCCGCGGCATCCATTAAGAAATACCCTTCCCGCGGGATTTTTTTTGACATTGATTGAGTCCAAAACCCGGCCATGAAACGCCAAAGCTCAGGCCAAAAAATACGGGCAAGGACTCCCATCCCAAGAGCCGCATACAATAAATCCCTGGCCCACCAGGGATTACTCCATAGCAATATTTTGAAAATTGCAAAAATTTGGATAATGATAATACCTGCCATGGTACTGATATACGGTACAGATCTACGCCATAAATGATCTTCCCCCAGACGCTGGCGATTCAAGAATATCAATACCCCCTGCAGTATCAAAGCGACCCCAATCCAAACATGATAAAAAAAAGTTTCTCTTTTCATATGCACATCGTACAAGGAGAGCGGGAAAAGTTTTTGCACAAAGGGTGGAGGCGCGATAGGAATAAAGCTAAAAATAAAAGCAACGATGATGAGAACCTGCAAGGCTTCAATAAAAGACAGCAAAGAAAGGACTATAATATTGATCGTATATTTATCAAAAAAAATTTTATTCATGCGTATTTAACGGATCTCTTGGAATGCCAGCAGCGTCGATCAAGGCATAAATAATAAGACTTATCAATAATACTGAAGAAAATATGACTGATAGCAGCAGACCCCATCGCAACCAAGAACCAGGCCAATACTGGATAAGGATTTTATGATCTCCTTGTGTTATCGGTAAAGCTATAAAACTTTTATTCATTCGATAAAAATGTACTGGCTGACCGTCTAGCTCAATATGCCATTTAGGATCATAGGGAAATTGTATCCCTAACCATCCGTTGTCCGGTGCCTGAAAGGTGATCCCTGTTTCATCGGAGTGATGCCGCCATACAGATGTGATCCCCGATGCGTCCTTCATTTTTAACAAAAGCACTCCCTTAAGCCCTACAAATGATGTATTCACCGGCAAGGCCACCAGCACCTTCCCTTCTTTGATATTTTGAACATCAAAGGTCATTGGCCGAAGGAGCTGCCCTTGGACCGGCGTCAACTCAACATATTTTTGGTCCGCGGACTGCAGGAAAAACCGGACCCAACGATCGTGCGTAAAAATATTGGTGGCAAAATAATTAGGAAGCTGCTGATCCAAGGGGAATTCCCAAATCACCATGTCTTTTCCATAAACCCAACCAGGTATGCCATCATGGATATCTTGCGGAATAATACCCCACTGATCCTGCCCCGGAGGCAATGGCACTATCTGTGACGGAATCTCTGCCCTGATGGATGCTTCACTTCCTTCCACCATCATCACGTCGCGAGACAGCTGGCGGCGGACGATATTTTCAAAAACTCCAGGGCTTTGCTGTACCGCATATCTGGCAAAAAAGAACAATTTATTATTTTGAGAAACATACGCCCACATGTACGGATCATTCTCCCAGCCTAAAAATGCAATATGCCGTGGGATATGGGGAAATGGCGGGATAAACGCCTCTTCACGGTTAATAACACTATTGAAATTTAAAGACATATCAGGCAAGGTCCACAAATAGGATTGGGCCACTACCGAATATATATCTGACTGCCCAACAAATGGAAAAATCTTGGGGTTATGAAAATCCAGTCCTACAGGCCCTATTTCCGACGGCAGAACCTCAACAACATGCGGCCGCAAGGCGCAATAAGCCTTTAGAAAATGATTCATCCCCCAGGCACTAATTCCCATATCCAGTAAAATAAGACAGGCAATAGCAGTTTTAGCCATACGGCGTGCCCATGCATGATGCCTGAGAAATATCAGCAACGCTAAGGCTGTCAGGGAAATGATCATCGCCGCGGTGAAGTATATTCTTACAATAGCCGGCTGATACGAGCAACCGTTGACCGCAAAAATCACCAAAAAAACAACAAGCCAGCGCAGGCGCCAATTCTGAAAAACAAGACCACGTCCTAAATCTTTAAGCACACCCAATCCCATGACGGCCAGTGGCATTAAAAGATACCCGATAATAGAATTGCATGCTGTCTGGTAGGAACGCACCATCACCTTCAAAGGATTAGTCAACACATTGACCCAATGGCCTATCAACCCGACGGAAAAAGTATCCTTGGGGAAATTGATAAACCAAACCAATAAAATAGCCATCACAAATATCCATTTACGGCGGTCCGAGGACATTGTCAGGGCCAGCCCGCTTAAAAAGAAAATCATATATCCTAAGAAAAAAGAACGGCCAGGCATAAAGGTAAAATCCAGCATCCTGCGGAAAAAATCTGAGGGCGGCGTCTGGTCCAGCATCAGATGATGGAAATAATGTGCCGCGCTCCACATGCCGGTCAAACGGCTATGGTCAGCACCAAAAGCCACATCCTTGAGACAAAATAATTGCATGTACGCATACGGCCCTAAAATAATAACGGCTAACCCTAAGAGTCCCAATCCACCAGCTAATAACATTTTTGAATTTTCTATAAAAAATTTCTGACAACGGCTGATGATTAAGCGCTGCGTCAATAAACTATAAAAAACGCAGCTAACGATAAACATATTGATGCCCAAATACATATAACAAGTATGGATGATGCCCTGGCTAAAGGAGAGTAATAAAAATAATGCGGTCATTCCCAAATACCGCAGACGCCACGTCAGAAAGAAACTAAGAATGAAATACATCAACAGGGGATAAAAACTTTGATAAAAGGTACCCAGCATAAAAGCTGGTGGACAGAACAAGAGCGCCAAAACAACCGTACCTATCCTCAACATCCATTGGTCATCTGTTAGGCGTTTCAATAAAAGAAAAATACCGATCGTCCTTATGCACAATAATGTCCCCACATAAACAATGGAAAATACCCTGTCAAAAAATTGAGCAGAATTATCAACGAAAGGTGACAGGATAACGTAAACAATGGCGGTCAATACATTGGGCAGACGGAACATGCCGTGGGTCAGCCAAAAATAGGTATGCGGCAGCTGGCCAAAGAAATCCCAAAGCTGAATGCCTCCTTGATAAAAAAAGCCGGTCAATGCAAATGTCGACTGGTAATCAATGAGATAATCATCCCATGAAAAAAAACTGATGCCCCGATGCAAAAAAATCTCGGGAAATATTAAGGCACTGCCGACAAAAGCTGCCAGGCAAAGACATAAAGCTGTTTTTAAAGGCGATAGAATCTTTTTTGCGTTCATCGGCCTATCCATTTTTTAATGACCCCGGCAATGGCATCAAAAATAAAAAAGAAATTCTTTTTACTACTAACCTGATAGAGACCGTCTTTCTCAATAATGTCGCCTGAGCCGATTAACCGCTGCAATCGTATATTCACAATAGTTTCAGCATTGTAACGACCCAAAAGTTCCTGCCGAGGAACGCCTTCTCTCCCCGATTGTGCAATTTCACGGATCAGGCGCATGCGTACAGAAGTTTCATACGGACCAAATATACAAAGCACATACACAAAACACAATAGGCCTTGAATCACCAAAGCTAATACTGCCGCGCATACCCATGCTAAAACAGGAGCATCCAGTATTTTAGAAACAAAAAAAATACGCATCAACACCACGGGACAAACCATGATAGCCATGACACAGGCCAGTAATGATTTCAACAAATGTTCCGGACGCACCCAACGAAAAGTAATCAAATGGACCAATAAAAAAATACCAAATGAAAGAAGACCTACTCCCACCGTCAAAACATCCATTCCCATCAATCGTCACCCCCCTACATTCCGGCCAAGGATAAGCTGCATCATATTTAAAATAGCTGCGATCTTCTGCCCCTCTGAGGTAAGGCTGTACCTGCCGTTATTTTGCATTACACATCCACTGGCGCATAAATCACTTAAACGCGTATTAATAAAATTTTCTTTTTCAACATGACCAAGAATATCGGCATGGGTCAAGGTTCCATGACGGGAAATAGATTCAAGTATTTTCTTGGAAGGACTTGTCAATTGGGTAAGCACATAGAAACATAGATAAATAGGGACTAATAAAATAAAAATAAGCCCTGCGGTAATTTTAAATGGCAGACCCCATACAGGGTGTGCCAAGAAGACACTCGACTGTTGGACAAGTTCTGCTGCCCATGCATAAATACCCAGACAGAACATGGCGATAAAAATAAAGGCCTTGGCTTGCAAACCTGATTGGGTTGTCTTGCGGCAATAAGAAATATGCGCCGTCACTGCTAGAGCAAAAAACAGGAAGGCAAGAAAAATATAAGCCATAGGATTATTTAACCTCGATATCAGCAGAAAGAATATGGTGGTCTACAGGAGTTACCGGTAAATTAGGAAATTTATCCATCGGTATGCAAAAAATATTGCGTGTCACTTTATGACGCAAATAGAAATCCTTTTCCTGGATCTCATCAATAGCAAAAAACAGATCCCGGGTATGGTCATACGTCCAAAGCTTGTAGTGATACATGTCAAAAAAATCTTTTAACAGCGGGTATGCTTCAAGGCTATACTCAACCAGGATCACAGGGCGGCAGCGTTCAATTGTTGCCTTCATGCCAAGCAGCACTTCGTAATCATAACCTTCTGTATCTATTTTCACGATGTCCGGATTTAAGTTTAATTCATCCAACGGCAAAATATCCACCCTGTGTTCCACGATCACAATATTCTTATCCCCATCAGTGACATGCTGTTCATGCATGGTACGCAGCGCATAATCCTTTTTCAGCGAAGCCGCTGTATAAATAGGCACGCTATTAAACACCGGAATATATAAGGTCATCTCAAGGCGTTGACGCCCAGCACCCATCAAAAGATACTCAAAACGGTTGATGCGTCTTTTCAAACTCTTTAAATGAGCTTCATGGCATAAATTGGGTTCTATCGACAAAATACGATAATCGCTATGCACATGACGAAAGCCTATGGCAGAAATGCCGTCATTCGCCCCCACATCTAGGAATAATCCATCACCTTCATGGACAAGATGGGCAAAGCCATAATAACTTTTATCGTGCGGCAATAAAAAAGGTATGTATTGAAATAATCTGCGCCCGATAAATCCTGTGTACGGGTTGTAGCGCAATAGACGGGGAATCACCGCATGGATACGCCACCAACGGATAATTTTCTGCCGGATAAGTCTAAATTTTTTTCTTAAGTAATCCATACGCCATTCTGGAATCTGCTGTTATAAAAAGTGAGCCGTCCTTATACCCATGGGGCATTGCATTTAAAGATACAACCCTCTGCCAATTTGTCTTTTGAGAAAAAAGATTCACCTTCATTTTTCTAAAATGCTTAAAAATAGCTTTAGCATTACCTAGACTTTGGACCTCGATCATGGCATCTGTACCCGCCCAATCCGAACGCTTCGTGGCTAAAAGAATTTCTTTTTCATGACCCTCTGCATCAATCTTCACCAAATCAGCCCAACGCATAATTTCCTGGATTGGTTCTGTGGTCACAGGGAATCGTTCGATCTTGCCATAAAGATTGCTTTTTGATCCTGCCAAATGAGAACCCGTCGTATTCCCTAAAATCTTGACGAATTCCTTTGTTGCCGCTTCATTCGATACTGCCGCATTATGTGTTGTCACCTGGGCACATTTGTTTGCTACTATATTCTTTTTCAAAATCTTATAATGCCCAGGATCAGGTTCGTACGAGCACACCTTAAAGCCGCAACGGCTTAGTATCACCGAATGAAGCCCGATATTAGCCCCGATATCAGCGACCTTTTTATACCGTCGACGATTCGCCCAATAAAAACTAAAGATGATCAGCTCATCAAGATCGAAAAGATTCACTGAAGAAACTGTTCCCATTGGGTGGTAGGGAAAAATAATTTTTCCAAAAGGGCCAAAATCAACAGCCCGTGATTTGGACGAAGCACCAAACACCGCCTCAGCCTCAGCCCTGGCAAATTTTTTTAACATTTGATGTACCGGATCACGTGGATCGTGGTGTTGCGTTATCAAAGGAGCTGCTTCTATAAGATCAGTTAAAATTGTCATTTCCAATCATTCCCTTCCCTGCGTAATTTATACATATGAGGGTCTTCTTCTAATTTTCTCACCAAAGAAGCCTCTCCCCACTTGTCAAAAACCACACTAAAATTACGTCCGCTCACCACCCGACGGTCAGCCTGAATCAACCAATCACAGCAATCCAGTATTGTTTCCATCGGCGTGCATTGATCGCTAGCTAACCGGTCAATGGTCTTCTGATAATTAGCGCCTGCTTTCTTTCCTGCTTTCAACGTTGCTTGATGAATCTTGGTTTTGACCCATCCGGGGCCTATAATGACGAAATTCGTATCCGGGATTTCTGCATCCAGCAATTCACAGATCTTGATCAAGGCGATTTTAGAAATGGTGTAGGCGGAATAATCCACTGTGGCGTTGTTAGTCCCACCACCTGCAAAGAATAATACCACCGGAGGATGATCTCCTGTTTTGTTGCGTGATGGCAGTAATTCGTGGACGAACTGTACCTGTCTTGTAAAATTTATTTCCAAAGATTTTTCCCATGCTGCGAAATCACCGTCTATAAAAGATCCGACGGGTTCGAGCATGCCGGGGCAAAGGACCAGATAATCCCATTGAGAAAAATCATGACGCAAAGATACACCAGCCTCATGGACAGATCGGCTATCCGCTAAATCACAATAAATCGTTTTAACACCGCTACTTTGTAAATCATCCACTAAAGAAGAAGGCGTCCTGTACGTGCCGCCCACCTTCATGCCGCGCTGCTGCCACCTTTTGGCTAAAGCATAGCCAATATCACTGGAAATCGAAACAATCACTGCTTTAGATATTTTCTTTGATGAATTCATGGGTGATGCCATGGGTTTTTAAATAATCCTTGTACACTGCCCCATCTGAAGCGTTTTGAAAATACCCGTTGTAAAAAATACCAAGCAGGTATTTACCGCGCTCAATGGTGCACAAACGCCAATTGACACTTGAAGACAAAAGCAGGCCTAGTAAAGCCCACCAAACAATGTTGCGTGCAAGAATCTTCTTATACATTAAAGACCCCAATATAACATAAACACTGCCCATAACAAAAAGATAAATAGCGCTACAGTAGCGGTTATATACACCCAGCTGCCTCCCGGGGGATGATAGGAAAATTCTATATCATGTTCTCCCGCAGGCACCTTGATGCCCTTGAAAGCTTCATTAGCGCGCAGCAATACCACTGGCACTCCATCCAAATACGCCTTCCAGGAGGTGGTATAACTATCGTTGTAGACGACCGTCTGGGGCTTGGAAAAATCAGCATGAAGATTCAAGGTGTTCACATCAAAATAATTAACAGCAAGCTCATCACTGGGGCCCTTCACAGGTATTCCTACAGGATTAGAATCATCATAAAGAATAATTTTATATTGGGCATAATTGGCCAGGACATCTTCCGGGGTATGTTCAGATAGATCAAATGTCCAGCGGGTTGTTGATTGAGGGTAACCAACCTTCGGCGGCGCATCAGTCATGCTCATGTCGTACCAAAAATCTTCATAATGGACAAATTGATAAATACGGCTGCTGCTCACGGCAGGTTTTTGCGGACGCACCCAGGAAAAGGTCGGTTTAACATGCATCGAAGGCAAAACAGTTGCGAATTCTTTAGCATTTAAAGCATAAGCATGGAGAATCCACGCTGGCTGAAGGATCAAAAGCACCGCAAAAATTCCTGCCCATATTTTATGGGAAAAACGGACAATCCCCGAATAATAAACAATCGATGCGATGGCAAAAGTCCCCAGGGTCACATAAGAAATGACGGGAACAGCTTCAAAATGTTTAAGAAACCAAAACAAGATAAGACACAAAACCGTCACACCAAAAATAATCCCTTTTTTAGCACTGTTATCTTTAATAGTAATCCTCAGCAGCATTTGAAATTGATACACGCTTAATAAAATCACGATAGGAATTAAAAAAGCCCCTAAAAAGAAAAGATTGCGGAAATACGCAAAGAAAAAAATATGCCTGTATAAAAATCCATGAAAACCAGAGGCATTGCCCGAGGCAATGAGCCCCATAAAAACGGCCATGATACTCAAAAGAACTGTCAGGCGTGTCAGCTGCAAGAAAACTGAAAGTCCAAGGACGATATAAACCCATACAGGCAAAAAGAAAAATGAATCACTGCCGTAAGAAATTTTATCTAAATTTCCGAAGAGATATTGCATATCCAGGCGCTCGCCCAGGGTCCCGCTGCGGGTGATCTCATCATACGCCATCCCTCCCTGACGGCCCATGGTGCGGTCATAACACTCCTGGGCAGAAGAATATTGGCAATGACGTCCTGGTGCTACCACATCTCCACTGGCATCCAGGATTTTATACGCCAACAGAGGTGCCGCTGCCAACAATATACCGATAACGCACAACACAAATAATCGCCAATTCTTAATGACAAAATTATACTTATTTATACAAAATTTTTTGGCTTCTTTAAAGTACAAGAAAATAAAAACCAACAAAAAGCATAACAAAACCGTCATAAAATAAAATGGTAGATAGGAACTTATCAAGACCATGACTGTAAAGGTCAATCCTAAAAAATTACCCTGATCTTGCCGACGGGAAAACCGCAATAAAAAGAAAAAAAACCAGATCGCCGGCACCACCATTTCTAAAAATGTCATTTGGGTAAACATCGACGCCCCCAGGCTCGAAAACATCAAGCCCAGATACGCCAAATACGCCATGAGACGGTCTTTGAGAATTTCCTTGGCTAGAAAATAAAATCCAGCACAACCGATAAAAAAATAAAACACCATATAAGCCACAAAAGCATGGTCATAATTCATGCCGGCTAATTTTAAGAGAGGGACAAGCAGTGCAACAGGATTAAAAAGATTGCAGATGGCGATCGCGTAAAAAGGACGGCCAAGGCTGATAAAAGGCTCCCATAAAGGGATAACACCGTTGAGAACATTATTAAAATAAAATTTAGTGACCCCGTAGATGGTGTTGGTATCCATATTCACGGGGATTAGGCCAAAAACAAACTCGCGCATTAAGAATAGCCATAATACGCAAGGCATCACAAAAGCAAAGCTCCTCAGCATGGGAGGCATTATAACAGCCAGAAAGGATTAAAACCAGCATCAACAAAAATCATCCATCCTGTGGACGCCAAGCTCAAAACCTTAGGATCATGAGAATTCCACCCAAAAGGAATTGTTCCACGGCGGGATGAATAGCTATAGGCTGCAAGGCTTTGTGAAATATTATGATGCAAGCTTTCCATCGATTTTCGCATGGAAAATTTATCTGCCTGCGCTTGACTAGCCCAGTCAGAATTTTTAATATTATAATATTCCACCAACTCGTTAAGGGCCACCATCGCCCCGGCACTCCATTCAACTGAGATCCTGTCATGCTCATCGGTATAGCCAACACCTAAAAGCTCCCCTTGCTGATCAAAAACCCCGGAATGTTCCCGACCCGCCTGCCAAATCCGCCAAGCTGTACCATCGCCAAACCAGGCATCTAGATTCCGGGGACCGATACAGGCAATGCCCCACGTCTGCACATCCAGGGCGAAATTTTCAGAATTAATCACCCACTGCCCATTAATGAAGGATGCTCCTTGATAAAAGAACCCTTGTTTTTCATTCCAAACAAATCGAAAATACCTCTCAATAGCATCCATTGCTTTTTTGTATTGGGGGTCCTTGGTGATTTGATACAACATACGAAAGGCCGCGTACCAGGAAATATTATTCTCCGTTGAAATATGCTTATACCACCAATCCGTTTCGCTAAAATTTTTATTCTCCTCTTTATTTAACGTGCGGTGTGTCCCTAACGGCGCCATGCGAATGCCGCCACTCTCACTTTGAAGCATCATGGCTGCACGGGCCAATTCCTTTGATAATTGGAGCTCAACGCTGTCAGCGTGCCTCGCATAAAGCTGCATCGCGGCAATCACGACCCATGCATTTTCTCCTGCCACTGGTTTCCAATCCACCCAGTGCAGACGATCACTATCGGGAAATCCCGCCAAAGATTTTTTTCCATCCAAAGGATCAGTGACTAAATATTTACCATCTGCATCAAGGATACGAAAAATAAATCCCCGTTTTCCCAATTGGCTGACATCAGAACTGACGCTTTCCGGGTCCTTGGGATTATAAATAAAGGTATTGATCGGGAAGCCCGCGCGGATATTCCAGGTATCGCCCACCGACCCTTGCCAATAATAATGATCCATGAGAGATGCCTGATTGAAATTCTTCTCGCCACCAGCCATGCCCAAAACAATTTGGTAAAGGGCCCCATCATAAATATCCATCCCCTCATGAGTAATCGTCCTCTCAATACTGCCTTTTAATGCTCCGGATGATTCCATGTGGCGATAAACTTGAATTTTGTCTTTTTCAGGAATGTAAAAACTATAGGGAAGACGGGTGATAGGACTGACGTTGAACTTAAGCCAATTAAGTAAATGCGGATCAAAACTAGTTATTGAGGTTTGAGCCCAAACAGATGGGATGTTGGAAGCAGCTAAACAGACACAGATGAATAAAGAAAATATTTTTCTCATTTTTCGGTAACCTGGCTGTCCTTAAAAAAGGATCCACGGCTTTGCGTCCCCAGGTTACCCTGGGTTTGCCTTTATCGTTCATGACCATCTAAAAGAGCGTTTTCTTGCTACCTTTTTGAAGTATATACTATGATCTCAAGTTATGCAAGGTGAGCGCTTTCTCTAAGTTACTATTTATAGGCCACTTATAACTCTGCTATAAATATTCCCATAAATTATCCATTGCTAGCGGGTCCTGTCTCGGCGTTGATGTTAAGGTGCTCCTATTTGAAACGCGTACGTCACAGCCTTACAGAACGGTGGTTTCCCTTAACTAGCCCTGAGAACCGTCACCGTCCGCCCCTTAACATCAACACCGATCCACCCGCCGCAGGAGAGCCTTATCAAAAATCCACTAGGTGGCTGATGCCGATATGTTTTCCTGCGTATAAAAATCTGCACCAAAGCATTCGACTCAACTAATCGCGTGACCAAGTAATTGGCACCAACCCCTCCAGCGTGAACGGCAGATTTTAGCAGGAAAATATATCGGTATCAGCCAAGATGGCTATTTATAAACATGCTGGTTATGCTTTACAATCTATTTACGCTCGCATAAAATGCGCTTATGGCTTTTTTGAAACAGCACATTAAATGTCTCGTTTTGTTATTGGTCCTGATTGCCGGCATCATCATCACTGCTCCTTACTTAAATTTTCAAAATTACCTATCCCAAGGTGATCATGGCCGTGATCTTTATGCGGCCCAAGCAGTTTATCGCGGTGAGCTTCCCTACAAAGATTTCTGGTGGGTGTATGGGCCTTTGATGCCTTATTATTATGGCCTCTTCTTTAAAATCTTTGGGACCCATATTAGCAGCATGTTACTGGGAAAACTTATCCTTCGCATCCTCGGCGGTATTCTCATTGCCCTGGCAATGATGGAAGTGGCCTCGGAAATGACCGCCTTGCTTTGCGCCTGCTGGTTTATGCTTTTCCATCAGGATTTTTTCTTTACCTATAATCACTTAGGCGGCATTGTCATGGTCCTGGGTGTAGCTTTCTGTCTTTTATCTTATATTCAAAAAAATTCAATGAAAGCTGCCTGGGGCGCCTTGAGTTTTATTTTTACTTTGTGCCTGATCAAAATCAATTTTGGTTTAGCAGCACTCATGGTCTCTGTGATCACCGTGGGTGTCTGTGATGCGGTTAAACGTGTTGCCGCAGACAGCTCCAAAAAATTATTTTATGCCACCGCCTTGATCGTAATACCTCTCGTCGCTTTTCTTATTTACTGGTCCTTGTTAAAAGGCTTGTCTGCCATGGAAATCCGCCAATGCCTTCCTTATAAAGAAGGCGATCAGCCTTACGAAATGAGCGTATGGGTTGCGATAGGTAATTTTCTGCAAATCACCTGGCACACCATAACATCAACCTGGTTGAATGCAGCTTTTGCCTTGATCATTAATGCCTCTGCTTTACGTTGTATTTATTTGTTCACTAAAAAGAAAATGGACGTATCCCGCCAAACTATTCTTTTATTGTCTTTGGGCATGCTTGGCCTTTTTTGCGTGGCCAATTTTCATGAATACCTTAAAAGTGGCGTATGGTACCGTTCCTTCTGGGCCCAACCCTTGAGCATGATGATCACCTTCTTATTGATTGATACGGCTGCTCAAAGCATTCCTCAAGTAGCACGGAAAATGCTTTTCACTTTCTTGGCCTGGTTGCTGATTTTATGCTCGTTCTCGATCCTGCGCTCAGTCAACGCTGTCAAAATTAACAGCCAATTCTTATCCCTGCCTCGAGGAGGTATTTACATCGCTAATTCTCCCCCATGGATCGCGACTGTTGAGCAAACCACGGAATTCTTAAATAGTACACTAAAACCCAATGAACTTTTCTTTGCTCTTCCCTATGATTGCCTGTATTATTATCTCACTGATAAAAAAACACCAACACGTCAGCTGATTTTCTTTGACCATATCAAAATACCACCCGAGCAAGAACGGTCGGTGATCGCTGAATTGGAACGTAATCATACCAATTATGTCTTGGTTTCAAGCCGGGCTTTTGCCCGTCAGGAACCGGGTTTAGGATTTTTAGGAACAACGTACTGCCCCTTAATCGGAAAATATATTAATGATAACTTTGTGCCCATTGCCCGCTTTGGTGACTGGACCAATGAACCAGGTTGGGCATGGAATCATGGGACTTTAATTTTAAAACGAAAAAAAATGTTGTGATAACCATAAGGAATTGGGCCTTTTGAAACTTAATTCAAAAACTATATTTTTACTTCTGACAATCCTGATGTCAGTCCTGTTTATCTGGCCTGAGTTGAATTATCAGGATTCGCTTTCTCAAGGCGATCATGGCCGTGATTTATACGCTTTTGACGCGGTGACCCATGGGAAATTACCTTATAAAGATTTCTGGTGGGTCTATGGCCCCCTCATGCCGTATTATTATGGCCTCTTTTTTAAAATCTTCGGGGTGCATATAACAAGCGTTCTTCTAGGACGGGCATTGATGGTGGTTCTCTGCGCTGTCTTTTTTTATTTATCGGCAAGCTGCCTCATGTCTCCGGGGCTGGCTTTTTTAGGAGCTGCCTGGTTTACACAGTCACGTCAAGAATTTTTCTTTACCTATAATCATATCGGCGGCATTGTTGCGGAATTAATTATTTGCTGGTGCCTTTTATCTTATATCCGGGTTGGAGGCATGCGTTATTTATGGATATCGCTCGTTGCTGATTTTATCCTGGGATTAATCAAAATCAACTTTGGCTTAGCCGGCTTAGTGGGCATTATTTTTGGCGTCCTGTTTATTGATTTCTCCAAAAAGCATCCTTTCGACGCCACCAAAAAGAAATTCTATTTAATAGCCGCGGCCCTGATTCCTCTGGCCCTTGGTATTATCTACTGGTTACTCCTCCACGATTTACCCCTCTACGCCATCCGCCAATGCATGCCGTATTTTGGCGATGATCAGCCCTATCATGCGTCCCCTTTATCAGTCATCCCTTATTTTCTAATACAACAATGGCTGACCTTCGTCCGTACACCTGCCGGCATTCCCATTGGCATCGTCCTGCATGGATGCACACTGCTCAGTATCTATTTAGTGATATGCAAGAAAGTCGAACTAAAATACCGGCAGGATATTTTATTGGGGCTGGCTATTATCGGAATATTTTTCGTTGTTTATTTCCATGAATTTTTAGTCAGCGGTGTGTGGTACCGTTCCTATTGGTCAATCCCCTTTCTAGACTTGGCCCATTTTGTGATGATTGCGGTGGCGTTTACCTTTATCCCAAAATTCTTGCGCGTTTTGATTTTAATATTCTTAGGGGGATTGGCTGCATTGGGAATTGTTGCGCATATCGGCATCATCCAAGGCCAAAAGCAGCCTTCTCGTTATTTAAGCATGGACCGCGGCCAAATCTACGTCGGTAATGAGCCTCAGTGGACTGACACCGTCAACAGGGTCACTGAATATTTGAATACGACTTTGACACCAGACGATTCTTTTTTTGCCATGCCCTATGATTGCCTGTACTACTATTTAACCGGCAAGGCAAGCCCCACGCGCCAGCTGATATTCTTCGACCATATCAAAATACCGCCACAGCAGGAAATTTCAGTGATCAGGGAACTGGAAGGCAATCACATCGGATACGTTTTAATGTCGAGCCGTATCATATCTCCTGAGATAGGCCTCGGCATATTTGGCAAAACCTACTGCCCCATCCTGGCCCAGTATATTCACCAAAATTTTGTCCCTCTCATCCGCCAAGGCGGCGACTGGACCCAACCGCCCGGTTGGGCCAATAATCACGGCGTGATTATTCTAAAAAGAAAATAATCCAAACAGCTTATGTCATTCCGAATGTTTTAATCCGGAATCTTATGAGTTTTTGTTCTGAGAATTATCTTCAGGGGGAGCTTTTGGCTTAGGTTTAGGCTTTGGTTTAGCTTTCGGTTTTGCCTTAGCTTTTGGCTTTACCTTGGCTTTAGCCTTAGTCTGCGGATGTGTTTGATTTTTATTTTGATGCATCGCTGCCACGTGTTTGGTCATTGTGGCAGACTTAATATTTCTGGACGCTCCAGATTTCCTTGGTTTCGTCTTATTATAAAAAGCCCCTGCTCGTTTAGCTGCTACAACACCTTTGCCTTTAAATACTCCGGGTCTCGCCGTCGCTGCAATGGCTGGTTTACCATGGTTCGCAGATGCTCTTAGCGCAGGGTTCTTACGCGCAGCCTGTACTTGTATTTTTTGTTCTGCAGTTGCCGGGACATGTCTTTCATGCATCGCAGCCCGCTCTTGTGATGTTGGTTGAGCTTGTACGCCACCAGCCCCGCCATTAAAACTGGAATTATTGTTAGTAATATTAATGGTAATATTTGTTTCATTAACTCGTCTATTGACGAAAGTACCGTTGTTCCAACCCCCGCCTGAAAAACCTCTTCCCCCATAGCCATGTCCATAATTAATCCCGCCGTAGAATCCTATATGAACACCCCAATAGCCATCGTTAAAAACAAAATGACCACGACTCCACCCCCAATAACCAGGAGTCCATAAGTAGCCAGGTGTTGGTGCCAGGACCCATGTGCCAGGAACCCAATAGTAATCTTGGAAAAAATAATCATATCTCCAATAACCAGGGGTCCAAATATAATTAGAATCTGGAGGATCTGGCTGCACATATACAGGTAATGCCGGCGGAGGGATGGTAACAACCGTAACCTGAGGCGTTGGGTTAGGAGCACCATTCCCATACATGGCCTGAAGTTGTGCCACGCTTGGGAACTGTGGATAATACTCTCCTTGTGGGCCAGCATAGCCGCCACCGGATTGTTGAATAACAACAGCCACATACCCACCCTGGCCATTGGGCACATTCACTGTAAAAGAATTCCCATCCGCGTAAGATAATTGAACCGCCGCGAATAAAAACACTGCCAATAAGATAATTCCTAAATTATTTAAATGTATTTTCTTAAACATAGCGCCTTTCTAATGATTCAAATAAAGAATAAGTTTACAGTAATATTTTAAATGTTGGATCAAAAAAAGTCAATTATACTTAGGTATGAAGAAATGAAGGCGTGGTCGACGAAACTTGAACTCGTGCCGTCTTGCAGCGTGATAAAATTACCTCTTATTCAAAAAACGATTGGGGACAGCTTCTAGAAATTCAATCAATTGTTCCTTATCATCAATACGGGTTGGATTATCACATAGCTGCAAATGAACGCTCTACGGCTTTAGGATCTTTGGACCATGACCCTGCTATCTCAACAGAGAACGGATCAGGGAAAATGTCTTCGCTGCCGGCCTCAATGCCTTTGATAATATTTTCTGCGGCAACTTCAGAGCTTGTTTTAGGAAAATTAAAATCACGGGCCATATCCGTATCAATGGGGCCCGGAAAAATCGTGTGAACACTGATGTTCTTATTTTTTAATTCGGCCCGCAGGGCTTGGGACGCAGAAAAAACAGCGGCCTTGGAAGCAGAATAACCTGCAGCTTGGGACATGCTGGCCAAACCAACTACAGAACTTATGTTAGCAATGGCACCTGGTCCATTTTTTGCGATCAATGGTTCAAAAGCACGGATCATATTTAATGTACCAAAATAATTGACCTGCATATCGCGTATTAAATCCTGTTCCGTTGCTGTTAAGACCGACCCCCCTGACAAGGAGCCTGCATTGTTGATAAGCACATTGACATCCTGTGCACGGGCCGCTGCTTGTTTAATTTGTGGACTGGAAGTAATGTCTAATTCAATGAGAACAACCCTGTCGTCCTTCCAGGCTGATTGCTCAATCTTTCGCGCGGCGGCATAGACCTTTTTGACCTTCCTTTTAAGAAGAGCGTCAATAATCGCTTTTCCGATGCCTCGATTGGTACCGCTGACAAAAATCACTTGGTTTTCTAGTTTCATATTCTATTCCTTTCTTAGGTTTTCCGACCATCCGCCGCCCAACGCTTTGTAAAGTTGCACTAAGTCAACGGAAACCGCCTGATTACTTTGTACTAAAGCATCTTGGGCCAGATAAAGCGCGCGTTCAGAATCCAACACACGGATAAAGTCCACCAAACCGCTTTTATAAAGTTTGGTGGATAAGTCTAGAGCTTGGGTTTGGGCATCCAACGATTCTGACAGCGACTGATGCCGTACTTGTTCTTTGGCATAATTGGTAAGTGCTCCTTCAACATCTTGCAGAGCCGCTAATATCGTTTGCTGGTAATCGTCCAAAGCCTCCTCTTGACGGGCATTTTGGACCCTAACTTGGGCCCTAATGCGGCCTGCCTCAAAAATTTCCCATTGTACGCTTGGACCTATACTCCCGTAACGACTGGCGTAATCAAACCAGTTACTGGTCGAAAGGCTTTCAATACCACCGCCCCCGGTGAGAGAGAATTTAGGAAATAAATCTGATTGGGCCTCTCCTATATGGCTCGTCGCTGCTGCCAATCCACGTTCTGCTTTCTGGATATCAGGCCGTCGCTGTAGTAAATCAGATGGAAGACCAACCGGCACTTGAGGCGGTGTTAACGGGATGGATTTCTCCTCCGAGAGCTCATCCATTAACGCCTCTGGCTCCTGTCCAATGAGAACGGCTAGATGGTAAACAGATTCTTGAATACCTGTTTCCAGTAACGGCACCTGCGCCTGGGTTTGGGCCAAAATACCACGAGCCTCCTGCACGTCTAAATCACTGCTTAATCCGTGCTGAAAACGACTCTTGGTCAAATCAAAGGTCTCTTGTTGAACTTTAATATTTTGATGTGTGATCGTCAGCCGTTGCTGAAATCCTCTTAACTGAATATAACTCCGCGCCACTTCAGCCAGCAAAGAAATCAGCACATCCCTCTGGCCATATTGCGCAGCATCCACTTCAGCGTTCGCAGCCTCAACAGCCCTGCGGGTGCCACCAAAAATATCAATTTCCCAGGCTGCATCAAAGCCTGCGTTGTACTCATTAAAATTAAAAGGTGTGGTTGGAGGCAATGGTGGAAAACTGTTTTTACCCCAACGGTTGCGCGAGTAGGAAGCAATTGTTTTTATCGTAGGCCATAAGCCGCCATAAGCTACGTCCCTTTGTGCACGGGCTTCGCGTACACGGGCTTGCGCTAACCGAAGATCATAATTAGATTCCATAGCTTTTGTCATCAATAAATCCAAATCAGGGTCATTAAACTTCTTCCACCAAATGGACAAATCAACAGCCCCCTTCATTTCTCCATGGCTTAAGGGGGTGGCCCATTGCTCTGCAACATTAATCTTAGGCGCCTGATAATTGGGACCAACCGTGCAACCGGAAAAAAACAAAAGACCTATAACCGCTCTACCAAACATCATGTTTGACCCGCTTGGTTCTTACGATTTGCACTTTCCAACAAGTGGAGAATCTCCTCAACAGTATTGTCATCCCCCATACCCGTATTGAGCATGGCATGAAATAATTCACGTTTCGGCCAGTCGTGCCCGAAATACTGTTTGACAAATTTCCGTCGATCGTCGTCTATAGTGTCCACTAGTTCAATGGCTTCTTTCTCGTTGCCCCCGAGGCGCTTAAGCACACGATGGTACTTCAAATCTCTTGAGGCATATAAAAAAACACAAAAAATATCCTTACGGTTGCGCAGAAAATAAGGCGCCCCACGACCCACAATGACGCAGGGCTTTTGCTCAGCAGCCTCAAGAACGACCTTTTCAAGCAAACCTGCCAGACGCTGGGTATCTAAAATAGCTTCCTCGGTCGACGATGGATTTGGCATAAAACTCCCTCTCCAAATAATATTCACTAATTTATGGAGTAAAGGATCAGACCGTTCTTCACGCTTGCGGCATTCCTGTACAGGAATTTTGGCAAGTTTAGCGATCTCTTCGCTTAAGGCCTGGTCGAATAATTTCCAGCCAAGCCGCGCGGCCACTTTTTCACCAATGGTGCTGCCTCCGGCACCAAACTCTCTGTCAATCAAAAGAATTTGTTTCATACCTTCCCTTTTATTCTGCCGCAACCGCAGCCACAGCGCCTTTACGCGGCGTCTGAAATACAAAGACCCCGCCCAAGCACGCTACACAAAGACAGGCCACAAAGAAAAATAAATTCACAAATGACCAATAATCCGATTGTTGAATCAAAACGTGATAAAGAAATCCTTGCGCATGGGTTAAAGCATCCACCGGCGATAAACGCTGCTCAAAAATATGCTGTAATCCATTTAACGCTTGGTTGTATGCGGGATTGGCCGTTGATAAATGCCCTACCATCATGGATTGATGCGTTTGGGAAAGACGTGCTAGCATCGTGGCTACCAAAGAAAGACCAATGCTGCCGCCGATATTACGGATGAGATTTGTCAGGCCAATGGCATTACCGATTTGTTCGTTGCGCAAGGTGCCCACGGCCAAGGTTGTCAAAGGTACAAAGATAGAACTTGCCCCTAAGCCCGCAATCACATTAGCCAAAACAATAGTGTTCATGGACATTTGCAGACTTACACCGCTTAACATCCACGCACCTATAGCATTGGCAAGAAACCCGAATCCAACTAAAAGTTTCGGATTAACGCGGGTGCTTAAGGCCCCTACAATAAATAGGGCTGCTAGAGAGCCGTATCCCCGCGGCGTTACCGACAGTCCGGCGTCAAGGGCTGTATAACCTAACATCGATTGCAGGAATAATGGCTGTAAAGTTATTAAAGAAAATATCATCAAACCAAAGAGCCCAAACATAACGCTGCTGACGGCAAAATTCCTATTTTTAAAAATGCGCAAATCCACGATAGGATGATCTGTGGTCAGTTCACGCACAATAAAACCGATCAAAGACATGATACTGACCACGGTAAACCAACGCACCCACACTGCTGAAAACCAATCAACATCCTGACCTTTATCCAGCACGATTTGTAAGGTCCCTAGAAACATCGCCATCAGACCAAATCCAAGAACGTCCATTTTATGGGCCTGTTTTTGGATGTAAGGCGGGTCTTCGATCAACATAGTCATCAGAAAGACCGCCAAGATGCCGACGGGAAGATTGATGAAAAAAGTCCAGCGCCAGGAAAAATCATCAGTGAGCCAACCGCCGAGTGTAGGGCCGATAATAGGCGCTACTACAATCCCTAAGCCATACAAGGCGCTGGCTGTCCCCCGCTGATTGGGTGGAAAACTTTCCAGTAAAATCGATTGGGCCAAAGGCTGCATGGCACCTCCCCCTAAACCTTGCAGCACCCGTGCCAAGACCAGGATGGGCATGCTGGCTGCAACCCCACAAACTAAGGAAGCCAGTGTGAAAATAATAGTACAGCCGATCAAAAAACGTTTGCGGCCGAAATAATTTGCTAACCAGGCACTGGCCGGCAAAATAATGGCATTGGCCACCAAATAACTTGTCATCACCCACGTGGATTCATCCTGGGTAGAGCCCAAGTTTCCCGCGATATAGGGAAGTGCTACCACCACAATAGATGTATCTAAAAAGAACATAAAAGTCGCCAACATCAAAGGCAAAGCAATGAGCCATGGATTGTAACGCGGGTGCCATTCAGTTGAAGGAATTTGGTTCATTTGACTTTGACTTGAGGGTTGACCGACATGCCCGGTGCAATATCTAGATCATCGGGCAAAGGGTCATCAAAAATGATTTTAACCGGGATCCGCTGGACAACTTTGACATAATTACCAACAGCGTTTTCCGGCGGCAATAAACTAAAGCGCGCACCGCTGCCTGCCTGCAAACTATCTATCTTGCCCTTAAATTTCCTTCCGGGATAAGCATCCAAGGTCAATTCTACCGGCTGTCCGGGACGCATATGGACCAATTGCGTTTCCTTGAAATTAGCCACCACCCAAACATCCCTGGGAACAATGACCAACAAAGTTTGGCCTGCCTGGACATAATTTCCTAACTGGACATTACGGGCTGTAATGCGTCCATCACGTGGAGCAATAATTTTAGTATAAGAAAAATTCAATTGCGCCTGTCCAAGTTTGGCTTGGGCCTCTGCTAAATCGGCGGAGGCAGATTCAATGTCCGCACGGCTTAAGGACACATCGGCCTGAGCTGCTTTCACTTGGGCATGTGCTGAATCTAAATTAGCATCAGCTGCCAATGCCTGGGCCTGGGCCTGGTCAAAATCAATTTTAGACACGGCCCTGGCTTCAACTGATTCGTAGCGACCGAGATCATTATTGGCTTTTTTGTCTTGAGCTTCAGCAACTGTTACTGCTGCTTGCGCCTGGTCTACTTTTGCTTCACTAACCAAAACTTCTGCCTGGGCATGGTTTAACTGGCTATGGGCGATGGCGACGACGGCCTTTGCTTGGGACAAAGCGGTCTCATAGTCGCGCGGATCGATTTCTACCAACACATCGCCTTCTTTAATATATTGATTGTCAGTCACCAAAAGTTTCGTCACCTGTCCGGGTACACGGGGACTTAAAAGAGTAACATAACCATCAATGAAGGCATCATCGGTGGATTCATAGCTCTCTGTATAATTGATATACCAAAAGATTACTACGACCCAAAATACCGTAGCTGCAATACCTATAATTAAATACAATCTACGTTTCTTATTTCTCGGCGGAGGGGGTGGCGGCAGGCTTTCTTTTTTCGAATTGACAAGTGTTTCGATTTTATCTTTTTCTTGTTCCATATCTTTTCTTTTTTTACCCAGTTTTCAGATAATAAACTATTCTATCGTAAACTTGGGCATGGACACACAAAAAAATATGGATTATGACAGGCCAAGACCTTTTTAAAAAACTGATGACAAAAATTATACCGTCGCGTCAAGGGCAAGAAGAAACCCCCTGCATGATGTTACATTACAGAGGATTAAAAAGACAAATCAGTGGCGGGGTCAATAGAAACATCAACAATACGCTTTTATTCAAAAATACTAATTTTCTTAACAATGGGTGATTTCAAAGTCTTTAACAGTTTAGGAATCAAAAGTTTTAAGTCATCATACCTATTGCTTAAAGCTTTAAGAACAAAAATTGGCACAGTGGCATGGCGTAAATTTATTTGATAAATCATATTCTGGTCTGGTGTTACAAAAATATCAAACTTCCCCGCAATAAGGGCCATTAACTCCCCGTTCTGTTTACCTTTCCATCCCATATCGGAAACAGTCTTTACCGCATGCCCCGGAAAGTGTTTTTTAACCTTTTGGGCAGAGATTCATCAAGCAGAATTTTCATTTTATTTCTTCAGAAAACGATTGGGGGCGGCTTCTAAAAACTCAATTACTTGTTCCTTAGAGACGGTTGGAAAATCTAAAAGGAAGTCATCAACGTTGTCTCCAGCCTTAAGATAGTCAATGAGATTCTTAGCAGGAACCCTGGTTCCCAAAAAGACCGGTGTCCCTCCCAAGATTTTTCTATTTGAAATAATTACGTTAGCTTTCATAATTAAAATATATCATACGTTTCCTAGACACGCAATACCTATCCAGAACCTAAGATGTCCACATTTTGGTCTAAACCATATCAATTGATATCTATTAGTATAAAACAAAAACCCCGCAAGTGCTTGCGAGGCTTTAATTTAATGGCGGGGTCGACGAGATTTGAACTCGCGGTCTTCAGCGTGACAAGCTGATGTGTTAACCAGCTACACCACGACCCCGTAGATGAAGCGATATATTAATAGTTCTCAACTGCTTTGTAAAGAAAAAACTGGTGGGCAAGGAAGGACTTGAACCCTCAACCTATTGAATGTAAGTCAATTGCTCTAACCAGTTGAGCTACTTGCCCGTATAAGCCCATAATAATAAATTTATTTCTCGAATAAAGCAAGTGTTTAATCTTTACTACTAAGCTTGCTGTTAAACCGGCTATACGTAAAATAAATAATCAAACCAATAACAAGCCAAATCAAAAGACGCCACCAGGTCTCAGCATCCAGTGAGGTCATCATCGCTAGGCACACTAAAATACCTAAAATAGGAAACTGTGGAAAACAAGGGCATTTGTACGCCCTCGGTATATCCGGATGAGTGTATCGCAAAATCATGACCCCCGCACAGACAATGATAAAGGCCAACAGCGTGCCGATGGATGTCATGTTTCCTAATTTAGAGATGGGAAAGAATCCGGCAAAAAAACTCACGAAAAGCATGAACACTAAATTTGTCCGCCACGGGGTGCGCCATTTGGGATGAATGTCTGAAAATAATTTAGGCAAAAGCCCATCGCGTGACATAGCATAAAAAATACGTGACTGGCCTAACAACATCACCAAAATCACCGACGTAAATCCACCAATGATCCCAAGTTTGACCAAAATATGTAGCCAAGGATATGGCGTCAAATCAATAGCTGTCGCCACAGGCGCGGCATCGCCCCGCATCAATTTATAATTCAACATGCCGGTCAACACAAAGGCAAACAAGATATACAAAATGGTACAAATGATCAAAGAACCGATAATGCCTCGAGGGATGTCCCGTTGGGGATGATGCGCTTCCTGGGCCGCGACTGAAACCGTATCAAAACCAATATAGGCAAAAAATATAATCCCTGCCGCGCGCATGATGCCGCTAAAACCAAATTCTCCAAATGTACCCGTATTAGGCGGAATAAAAGGCACGTAATTACTGGGTTTAATATAATGAAAACCAACAACGATAAAGGTCAGCACCACCGCGAGTTTGATAACAACGATTACGTCATTGACTGTTGCTGATTCCTTGATCCCCAGCATTAATAAAAGAGAAATCAATACAATGATCAACATGGCCGGGACATTGACTATCCCGTGCGCTTGGCTGCCGTCAGGCATCGTCACTATATCATAGGGACAAGCGGCTAATCGTACCGGGATAGTGACCCCAAAATCATGCAAAAAAGAACCCACATACCTTGACCAGCTAACCGCCACGACGGCCGAGGCTACCGCGTATTCCAAAACCAAATCCCAGCCAATGATCCAGGCAAAGAATTCCCCCATCGTCGCATAAGCATAGGTATAGGCAGAGCCTGCCACAGGAATCATCGATGCTAACTCGCTATAGCACATGCCTGCAAAGGTGCAGCCGATAGCCGCCACCACGAACGAAAGCACCACCGCTGGTCCCGCGTTTTCTGCCGCGGCAATACCCGTCAGAGAAAACAGGCCTGCCCCGATGATGGCCCCTATCCCTAAAGACACTAAATTAAGCGCACCCAGGGAACGCTTTAATTGATATTCCCCGCCCTCGGCAGTTTCAATTAATTGACTGATGGGCTTTTTGATAAAAAGATTCACCTTTTCATCTCCTCTAAAATCTTTAACGCTGCTGTACGGGGGGATGGGGCTTGGAGAATAGGTCTGCCTACCACTAAAAAATTACTGCCTTGTTGTATAGCCGCCTGAGGCGTTGCTACCCGCTTCTGGTCATTTAAAGAGGCGTCCGCAGGGCGGATACCCGGAGTTACAATTAAAAAATCTTTCCCCAATTCTCGACGGATAAGTGCTGCTTCTTCAACGGATGCAACCACACCATCCAGGCCAGCTGCTTTGGCTAATCGGGCACGCTCAAGCACCAGGGCTTCTAAATTAGCTTCTTTAGCCGTACTGGTCAACACCGTAACACCGACGATCAAAGGCCGCGTGACACCCAATGCCTTGGCTTGAGCTTGAGCTGCTTGAACGGCGGCTTCGAGCATTTCTTTGCCGCCTACCGTGTGCACGGTCATCATATACAAAGGGGCAAAACCCGTATCACCATTGGGGCTGACACTTAAACCCACCGCACTCTTAACTGCTGAAGCCACGGTGTTGGGAATATCATGGAATTTCAAATCTAAAAAAACCTTCTTTCCCCTGGATTGCAAATAACGGGTAATAAAAGGACCGTGTGCTGTAAACATCTGGCTGCCGACTTTAAAAATCTCAACAGAATCTGCCAATTCATCAATAAGCACGCGGGCTTCTTCAAAGGTTTCAAGGTCTAAGGCTAAAATTAATTGGGTTTTCTTCATCGCTTTAAGCTTCCTATGATCTCGCGGATATCGCTGATCTTGTTTTCTTTCATAAAAACCTCAATCCCCTCTAGGACATCGACGGGCGCGCGGGGATTAACAAAATTTGACGTCCCCACCGCAACCATGGACGCGCCGGCAATAAGGAATTCCAGAGCGTCCAGAGCTGTCATAATCCCTCCCATACCGATCACAGGTATTTTAACTTGAGAGGCCACCCTTTGCACCATATAAACCGCAATGGGCCGAATAGCAGGTCCTGATAATCCGCCGGTAAAATTACCTATACGGCTTTTGCGGGTCTTGATATCAATGGCCATCGCCGTAAATGTATTGATTAAACTCACTGCATCAGCGCCTCCCTCTTGGGCGGCCTGGGCAATTTCAGCGATATCCGTCACATTAGGGGACAACTTGGCAATAATAGGAAATTTAGACAAAGATTTCATTTTTTTGACTAACCTTGTCGTGGCCTCAGGGTCCTGAGCCACCAAAACTTTGTGCTTAAGATTAGGGCATGATAGGTTCAACTCAATGGCTGCAATTCCATGTTGAGCATTTAATTTTTCAACAATCCCAACAAATTGTTCTTCATCGTGCCCCAGGATGCTGATAATCAAGGGCGCTCCAATTTTCTTTAACGCAGGCAATTTTTGGGTGATAAAACCGTCAATGCCGGGATTTTCGATGCCGATAGCATTGATCATTCCCGATGGTGTTTCAAAAATACGCACGGGCTGATTGCCCACCTGGGGATGAAAGGTCACGGTCTTAGGGATAATGGCCCCAAGCCTTTTGACCTCTTCAAGATTATAGTAACGCTCTGCATGGCCGAAGGTACCGGAAGCCACGGTCACTGGATTGGGAAAAGTTGCATTACCTATCTTTATAGTCAAATTCATATTAATGAAATTTTACCTCATCCAGATCAAATGCTGGACCGTCGTAACAAACTGTCTTAAAACCATGCTTGGTCTCAATCGAACATCCCAGGCATGCCCCTAACGCACAGGCCATGATCTCTTCACAAGCAGCCTGACCAGGGATATGGTGTTGGACAGCAAATACCTGCACTGCCTTCATCATAGGATTAGGCCCGCAGGTGTATATAAATGTAGAGCTGGGATCTTTGTTAATCTTATCAAATAAAACACTCACACGTCCCTTGATCCCGACGGAACCATCGTCCGTGGCAATATGGACCTTCACCCCATTGTCTTTAAATTCTTTCATGGGATAGACATGACCCCGGTCGCGGCCGCCAAAGAGCAAGACAAGATCGTATTTTTTCTTTTTTAATACATCGGAAAGAATAAGCATCGGCGCAATACCAATGCCGCCGGCAATCAATACTACCTGTTTGGTGCTCGCCGGAGGCAGTGCGAATGGCGTCCCTAAAGGCCCTAGAACATCAATGATATCCCCTTTTTTCTTTAAAGAAAGCAGTCGTGTGCCTGGGCCTATGGCATCATAGAAAATCTCAACATATTTTTGGGCACGGTAAACACTAAAAGGACGGCGGAAGAATGGCTGTAGACCCTGATCATCTGTGCGGATATGCACAAATTGGCCGGGATTGACCTCGCCGGCTAAATCAGGGGCATCAAAAACCATACGCCAATATTGCGGGGAAAGCTTTTCATTGACGAGGACTTTATATTTATTTTGGATCTTTTCCATGAATTTTTTTAGTATATCATTTTTTCTGGCAATGCCCACAATAAAATGTGCTTCTGCCTGCCTGAGTTATCCGTAAAATAGTTTGCTGACAGCGAGGACAAGGCAAGCCCTCTCGTGCATAAACCGCCAGCCGCTCATTGAACCGGCCTTTTTTACCAGCACCGTCACGGTAATTACGCATGGAAGAACCCCGATGAGCGATTGCTTCTTTGAGAACCTCAATAATTTGATGATGAATAATTTTAATCTGTGCCAGGCTAATGCGGCAGGCTTGCTGTTTAGGACTTACCTGACTGCGGAAAAGGATCTCACATGCGTAGATATTACCGATACCTGCTACAAAGGTGTGATCAAGCAGGACATTTTTGACAGGACGGCTTGTCTTGTGGAAATATTCCTGCATAAAGGCCGGCGTAAACTCTTTAGCAAAAGGTTCAGGGCCTAAAATATTAAAATGCTTAATCTCATCTAAAGCAGCAACCACGCGCAGCTGGCCAAAACGCCGTTGATCATTGTATAAAAGCCTGCTGCCATCGGAAAAAATAAATTTGATCCTGGTGTGACGATCCTCCAAACCATTAAAGATGAGTTGCCCCGTCATCATGAGCTGGATGACTAAAAATTCTTCTGAAACCAACTGTATAATGATTGCCTTGCCGCGGCGGGTTATTTTTTTGACAGCCTGATTTTTAAGCCGACGGCTAAAATCCCCTGCTTTTTGGCGTAAAAGAAAGGCATCGAGAACGATGCCTTCAGAAATTATTTTACGCTGAATGGATTTATTTAAATCACGGACAATGGTTTCAACTTCAGGAAGTTCAGGCATTCTGTAGCTTTTTGATCAATTTTTTAATTTTTTCTTCTGCCTCGGCAACATTCTTGACGTCGATCATCCCCTCAATGTTCCAGTTGCCCAGATCAACAACAGGACGTCCGTACACTAAACCATAACAAATTTCAGAATTGGTACCAAAGCTTCCAGGCAAAGCAACGATAATGTCCGCAGAACAGGCCACAATGGTATTACGCGCATAACCAATGGACGTAGGCAGGGAAATATCGATATACGAGTTAGCATCCCGCTTATCTTTGCCAGGCAAAATACCAATGGTCATGCCTCCGGCCTTTTTAGCTCCCATGGCTGCTGCTTCCATGGCACCACCCAACCCGCCGCAGACTAAGACACAGCCTAATTCCGCGATCATTTTACCGACCGATTCTGCCAAATCTTCAACTCTGGAACTAATGCTGCTGCCTCCGATGACTGAGATTGTGATCATTTGTTTTCGCATATATCTCTTTCCTTAAAAAACTACATAATATTGCCCGTTGATGAACGATTCCATTTTTTATTTCTGACATTCTATCAATCCTCTCAAGCAAGTCAATGATGTCGTTTATATTCCCATTTTCGCCTTAATCTATTGACTTCCTTATTTTAAAATCACATAATGGCTTTTATACTTTAAAAATTTAGAAATTTAAACGTTACATTCGTTTTTTAAAAATGTTACCCAAGCTGCTTAAAAATATAGCACTAAATTCACTGTTGGTCATTGGAAGCGTCCTCATTGGTTTTATTCTTGTTGAACTCACTTTCCGTCCACACAATCTCAAATTTGAAAATCTTATTTTAAAAGAGGATGATGACTTAGTTAACAAATTCTACGACAAACTATTTAAATATGATCCTACTCTTGGATGGCTCCCTTTGTCTAATGTGTCCGTTTCAAAATGGGGAAGTCAGGTAAAGACCTTAGATGACGGAATCCGCTCTAATGGTGCACCTACAGTATTAAATGACCATGCCCCAATTCTTGCCTTAGGAGATTCTTTCACCTTTGGTGATCAGGTTTCCGATGATAAAACCTGGCCATCGTATTTAGAACAACTGACTCATCGCAAGGTTTATAACGCGGGGGTTTCCAGTTACGGCATAGATCAAGTTGTTTTGAGATTGGAAAAAGAAAATTTGATTAAGAAGTATAACCCGAAGATCATCATCCTGAGTATTATTTATGACGACATCCTGCGATGCATGCAAACAGTTAGGCATGGGGATTCAAAACCTTACTTCACACTAAAGAATGATGAATTGGTCCTTCAAAAACAACCTGCATCTGAGACGGTACGGTTAGATTGGTTTCGAAATATCTTTGGCTATAGTTATATCTGCCATAAATTAATGAGCGACAGGTTTCCTGACTATTGGTTTCGTGGAACCAGTCGAGAGTTCCGCACCATACCAGGGGATTCTTTAAAAATAACCGAACTTTTATTTGATAGATTTATGCGTTCTACTCAATCAAAGGATGTTATTTTTCTCATTCAAGAACGAGCTCGGTGGGGTGATTTAGAGAGTCTTATCGATTATATAAGGAAGACCTACCCCAAGGTGCATGTTGTGTATTTAACGCCTACACTGATTCATCTTGAAAACACCAATCCTCAGGAATACGACAGTTTTTTCTACGGCCACATGACCGCCGTGGGGAATAAATTTGTAGCTGAGATATTAGCCAAATACATACTGACGTTGCATGATTATCAAAATCGAAGAATTATAAAACGCGCCCGGCGGGATTCGAACCTGCACCAGCAGCTCCGGAGGCTGCTGCCCTATCCATTAGGCTACGGGCGCAAAGTTTTTTCCCAATAGATCACTTTGCCACTACAAACGGTGTATTCTACCAACCATTTGAGCTAAGTCAAGATACCCTTAGCAGTGAAAAAATTGGACCATTTGCCATTACTTCTTTGATAACTCCAAGTTTTATTGACATCTTTATTAAAAAATTACATAATTACTCATGCCTTCGGATGAATTAAAGCATACCGCCCCCAAAAATAATTCTTCTTTAACCATCCTTCTTTTAAACATATCTTTTATCTGTGCCTTTGGAATTATTCTGCTCATCACCTTGCATGACCGCTCATGCATGCACAACGCCTTTACCTATCTGTCTTATTATATCCTTCTTGGCCTTACGGCCACTTGGGCAATATCTTTAATTAATCTCTACCAATATAAAAAATCCAATGCTTCTCTATTTATCCGCCGGCATTGGAAAGGGATTTTAATTTCATTCCTTTTGGCTTCTGTAACTTTTGTTTCCGTCCCCAAATATTTTCGGGTCCTAAGCGATGAAACAAATCTCTTGTCCGTTGCTAAATCCATGACCTACTATAAAACCGTAGAGAACTTCACTGAAGGGCGCTGGTATTTTGAGATGTATTGGTCCACGCCCACCAAAAACACGGAAAAACGTCCGTTCCTTTTTCCCTTTTTTACATCCCTGCTTCATACACTTTTAGGCTATCACGTAGAAAATGTTTTTATTCTTAATTATTTTGCTTTATGGACCATGCTGTTCCTTCTCTATATTGCCATGCATCGCTCCCTAGGGAACCTCTGGAGCATTTCTGCCCTTATTTTAGTCGTGTCACAACCGGTCATTGCACTTACAGCTACCAGCGGGAGCGTTGAAATATTCAATCTTTTATTCATCCTTGCCTCTTTCCTGGCTCTACGGTATTTTTTAGATGATCCCAACCATAAAACTTTCATTGCTCTTGTAATGACACTTATCATGCTGGCCAATGTGCGTTATGAGTCTATTTTGTTTTTGGCCGTTACCCTGCTTTTCGTCACTGCTGGCGGGTATGTGAAACCTAAATTTTTATCCCAATCGCTTGCGTACGCGATAGCACCTTTTTTTCTACTCCCTTTAATATGGCAACGGATACTGCTTGCCTCAGAATCTGATCCCAACCTGGTAGGAGGTTCCTGGATTAAAGCATTCCAGTTCGATAATGCCCAGCATAATATAATCCTTTTCTTCAAATATATCCTTGAGACCAGCGGCCGCTTAGGATATGCCGGCATTATTGATATTGCCGGTATTCTTGCTGTTCTGGTGATTGGCTTTGTCTATTTATCCAAAGAAAGAAATTCGAAGTTACTTGTACTTTGGGCCTGTTCTATCGTCAGTCTTTCTATTTTATTCACCATTCTTATATTTTATCAAGGAGGTATCAATGATCACCCCTTAAACGGCCGGCTTTATATTCCTATTTTAGTCCCTCTTTCAATTGCCCCTATTTATTTTGCTGCCCATATTTTAAAAGACAAGCAAAAATTGGCCGTTGGAACCCTCATCTTTTCTTTGGCCGTCTTTGTCTTCTACCATCCCATTGCTGTTGAAGATAGGCTGACAAACAATTTAATGATTATCCGCGAATACAGGTATGTTGATGCTTTTCTAAAGAAAAATGCAGATAAAAATACGCTTATCATCTGCGGCAGACCAGGACAGCTGATTGTATCTAATTACGGGGCGCTTTCCTATACTACAGCTAACAGGCAGGTGGATAATATTCTACGGCAGTTTAAAAATCATCTTTTTAGCAAAATTTATGTGATCCAGTCGATTGCTTACAAGAACAACTCCCCATTAAATGATAATGTGGTGAATTCCCGCTATCAACTTGAAACAGTTGATGAACTGCAGATCCTAGGCTCGTATTACTTTAGAATTTCTCAGGTGAAAGCCCTAAATTCAGTTTAAATCTTCCGGGCTTGTAATATTTAATATCTGAGAATCTTTCTTCTTAAATATTCTTGTCCCCATCCCTCCAATATAATCTTCCGGATTGGGAGACCACTCTCCGAAACGGGCGACTTCTTGATAATATTCTTTTATATATTTGTCAAATATAAGACCATAGTCTCTGCCAAACTTTCCCCACTGGCCAAAACCTGCGTAACACACAGACCCCTGAATGATATACTCCACTTTCTGTCTTTCCAAACTCCTAATAAGGTCTATCTCCTGGGCAGGTGTAATGTTGATCGCCTTGAACATGTATAATAAACGGGATGGCGCAGGATGGCCCGAAAGAAAATAATAAAGGGCATCACTGGGAAAAACAAAAAACAATTTGTCTTGAGGTATATTTTGTTCAATATAGTTTTCCGTATCCACCATGCTTTTGATATCTTTAGTTGCCTCAATGACATAAATATTCATGCCTCGATGGGCAAAAAAATAGGCTTTATCTTTATACCGCTCCAAAAATTTCCAATTTTGCCAGGCTTGAAAACCAATGATACCTGCAACCAAAATGAAGACTGTTCTGCGTAAAAAAGGGCCGCTGATGACAGAGGCTTCAGTTATTAAATACGCCAGGATCATAATCGTAAAAGGTTTAACCCAATACGCCTCGTAGTCAATCCCTCCCATAATGAATTCATGGTAACTCAACACTGCCAGGATCAGCATCGTGATGATGATTAAAAAATAATCCCTATGACGCGGCCCTGTCCAACTTTTCTGTAAAACGATAGAAATGACAACACGTATGAAAGCAATTAAAGCAAGCCCTGCTATTACTGCATCCCGCCCGTTCTGGCGGATATTGAATATGGCTGTATTAAAAATGCTTATAAACCCGTCGGGAATAGAGCGATTAACATAGCAAGTACTGTATCCCTTAAAAAATGGGAACGATTGTTTGATTTCATGGATGGAAAGATTCTTAAGAAAAAGAAAATGAATAAACACCCAAACTAAAATAATTCCAATCAACAGATACCCGTAAACAGCCAGTTGTCTGATAGAAAATTTTTTATATTTCAATACATCCCAAAGGATAAGATTAATTCCTGCCCCTGCCAGCATGACAACACCAAAATTGATCTTAATAAACCCCAACAAAAGGACAAACAAAGCTGCCCACCAAATGTATTTCTCCTGATCGCTTTGGCTATAGGAAAGCATCGCCCACAAGACTCCGACTTCCATACAAATTCCGCCATAATGGGAAAAATTATGCATAAAATCCGGTGTAAAAACACCGAAAGCTAAAGCTGCCAGTAAAGATGCCCAAGGAGGCATGATTCTTCTCGCCGCCATAAAAAACACACCTGAAAATAATGTTTTAAGAATCACCCTGCCCCAAATGAGGCTTTGAATTTGTGCGCCCAATAACTTAAAAAATAAAGCATTGTAATACAGCATTAGGGGGCCGTATTGCCAATAAAAATCCTGGTACGGAATTTTTCCCTTTACAACAGCATCAACGGCATAAAGATTAATGCCTGCATCGCCGGGACTAAACCCATGTTGGACAGAAAGAGTAGGAAAATTTAGAAAAAAGTTAATGACTAAGCAGAGAAGAAGTAGTTGAAAAGAAGAAAAATGAAAAGGAAGGCGTATTTTATTCATTTCTTAAAATTCAGGAAAGCCATGACTATTACGCTCTGTAAACTATCTTACCGCCGCAGATGGTATATTCAACTTGGGAATAAAGCTTACGGCCGATAAAAGGTGAGTTCTTACTTTTAGAGACGAAGCCCTCCAGGGTGACTGTCCATTCTTTATCCAGGTCAATGATCGTAATGTCAGCGTCATGACCTTCCTTAATTATCCCTTTATGCACAAGTCCCACAATTCGTGCCGGAGCGCTGGACATTCTGTCAACCATGGTGGGCAAATCAATGATCCCTGGTTTAACCAATTCAGTTATCGTCAAGCCCAATGACGTTTCGAGCCCGATCAGGCCAAAAGGTGCGCCGTCAAATCCCACTTCTTTATCTTCCTTGGTATGCGGCGCATGGTCGGTCACGATGCAATCAATGGTCCCGTCGGCAATAGCTGCTTTGATCGCCTCCACATCCTCACGAGAACGCAGTGGCGGATTGACCTTTGTTGATGTGTCAAAACTGCTGCACGCTTCATCCGTCAATACAAAGTGATGTGGACAGGCTTCGGCCGTCACTTTAATACCTTGAGATTTTGCAAAACGTATAAGCTCACAGGAACGCTTCAGCGACATATGGGCCAAATGCACCCGGGCATCAAGATAAAGGGCTATTTCAATATCCCGAGCAACAGTCACGGTCTCAGCAATGCCTGGATCGCCTTTTAAGCCTATCTTCGTCGACACAACCCCCTCATTCATCACACCGCCAGCACTCAACAACGGGTCCTGGCAATGCTCAATGATCAAAACATCCAGCATCTTGGCATACTCCATCGCCAGCCTAAACAGACGGCTGTTAAGAACAGATTTTCCGTCGTCAGAAAAGGCCAAACATCCCGAAGCCTTCAGTTCCGCCATATCTGTTAGCTCCCCATCCTGCTGGCCCTTGGTGATGGCACCGATGGGATAAACATTGCATAGGCCCACCCGATTGGCTTCACGGATAATAAATTCTACGACCATGGCATTATCAATGACCGGGTTGGTGTTAGGCATGCACATGATGGAAGTAAATCCACCCTTGACCGCTGCTCGCGAGCCGGTTTCAATGGTTTCCTTGTCTTCGCGTCCTGGCTGTCGAAGATGGGTATGAATATCAATCAAGCCCGGCAAAACTTTTTTCCCCGTGGCATCGATGATTTCATGATTCGCTGAAGCTATGCTGGATGCGATTTGGCTGATCTTACCATCGATACACAAAATATCATGCGGCTTATCCCAAATTTTATCTGCGTTGACGATGATGGCATGCTTTATTAATAGTCCCATAAATTACTCCGTTTTTGTCCCTAACACTAAATACAATACCGCCATGCGCACGGCGACCCCGTTGGTCACCTGGTCCAAGATCACTGATTGCTTGCCGTCGGCAACATCCGCGGACAATTCCACCCCGCGATTAGTCGGCCCTGGATGCATGACGATCAAATGATCGCTGCCTTCGCTTAATTTAGCCTGATTAATACCAAACAACCGCGAGTACTCGCGCATGGAAGGCAGGAATTTATCCTGCTGTCGTTCCTTTTGCAGGCGCAGGGCGATAACCGCGTCCGATTGTTTTAAAACTTTTTTAAGATCATAACAAACATCGACGCCCAAGGCTTCAATACCACGCGGCATTAAGGTCGCAGGGCCGCAGACAGTTACCTTGGCCCCCAACCGGGTCAATCCCCAAATATTTGAACGAGCCACCCGTGAGTGTAAAATATCCCCGATAATACCCACCTTCAAACCCTCGATACGACCAAATTTTTCTTGCAGGGTGAACATGTCTAAAAGTGCCTGAGTCGGATGCTCGCGGCAGCCGTCCCCGGCATTGACCACGGAACACTTCAGTCCCTCTGCCAGCAATAGCACTGAGCCCGACGAAGAATGCCTTACCACCATGGCATCCACGTTCATCGCTTCGATATTGCGGGCCGTATCCAGAAGGGTTTCCCCCTTACTCGTCGAAGAAACATTGGCGGCAATATTAAGTGTATCTGCGGAAAGACGTTTGGCTGCCAGCTCAAATGAAATGCGGGTGCGGGTGGATGCCTCAAAAAATAAGGTGACCACGGTTTTACCGCGCAGGGCAGGCACCTTCTTAATATCCCGGCTGGAGACTTCCTTAAAAGATTTGGCGGTCTCCAGAATCAATTCTATATCCTCACGGCTTAAACTCTCCAGCCCCAAAAGATGTTTATGTTTCCACGGCATAATTAATCCTCCACTATGACTTCGTCGGTCTTCCCGTCAGATTCTCCCAAAACAACCTGCACATCTTGATTCTTAGTCGTTGGGATATTTTTACCCACAAAATCTGCGCGAATAGGCAGCTCACGGTGTCCCCGGTCAATCAATACCGCTAATTGAATGATCGCAGGTCTTCCAAAATCAACCAAGGCATCTAACCCCGCGCGTATGGTGCGCCCGGTATAGAACACATCATCCACCAAAACAATCTTCATATCAGTAATATCAAAATCAATCAACGTTTCTCTGACCACGGGTTTGGTGCCTACCAAGGTCAAATCATCACGATACAAGGTGATGTCCAAAATCCCCGTTCGTACCTCCACCCCTTCGATATCTTTAATAGCGTTTTTAAGCCGCTGCGCCAAAATAACCCCTCGGGTACGAATGCCTATCAGGGCCAATTGATCGACCCCTTTATTCTTCTCGAGGATCTCATGCGCCATGCGCAAAACCGCGCGCCGGATAGCCTCCTGGTCCATAATTTTAACTGTGGCCATATGACCTCCAAATAAAAAGTGTCATTGCGAGGAGCGCATTTCGCGACGAAGCAATCTCTTTTTTAAAAGATTGCTTCGGGCTTCGCCCTCGCAATGACACCAATATAACAAAATATTCATATATTCCCTTTCCAGCCTCTCAGAACCGGATTAAAGGTAATTCTCAAATTTTTTCAACTATACCACCCTTTGAGCGTGTCGTCAAGCCCAAGTCGTACCTGACCGATTAAATTGTAAATTAATTTCTATGGAAAAAACCTAAGATACTGACATAATCATTAAAATGAAAAAAATAATCATCATAGGCGCCGGCATCACCGGATTAACCATTGCCAAGGAACTGTCCGATAAATATGGCGAATCTGTACTCGTCATTGAGAAAGAAGCTTACATCGGCGGCTTGGCCGCCACCTTGTCTCAAGATGGATTTACCTTTGACCTGGGATCACACCGGCTTCACCCTGATTATCCTCAAAAAATATTTACCTACCTTAAAGAAACCCTGGGGGTTGAATTACTCAAAATGCCCCGTAATGGCGCATTGCATATTCAAGGTAAATTTATCCGCTATCCCGCTAACATTTTCAACTTTTTAAAGGTGATGTCTTTAAAGAAATCTTTTATCCTGTTTACAAGTTACGTCTTAAATTTATTTAAACACCATCCTAAAGATGTTAAAACCTACGAAGACGCAATGCTAAAAACTGTAGGAAAAAAAATCTACCTAAGCCTCTATAAAGATTTCGCCAAAAAACTATGGGGCATAGATCCATCACTGATCGCTGTTGAAGGGATGAAACGCCGGAACGTGACCATCAACCTAAAAAGCATCAAAAAGGCCTTATCAGGAAAAACGGGCTTCTTTTTCTACCCCAAACACGGCATCGGAGAAATTGCCCAAAAGTTGGAACAAGCTGTTCTTCGCAATCACGTAACTATTATTAAAGAAGCCCAGCTAAAAAAAGTATTTTTAGATAATGAACAAAAAGTGACCAAAATACTACTAAAAGACCCCTCGGGTAAAGAAACTGAAATAGAAGCTTCTACCCTTGTTTCAACAATCCCTTTGGACTCCCTCCACCAAATGATTTATGCCCATGATCCTGTCGAAGAACTTGACTGGCGGGGCTTGCTTTTAATTTATTTGCATTTAAAAGAACCCCTTGATCTAGCAAATGATACTTTTTATTTTCCTGAATTGACCACCACCTTAGGCAGGGTTTCTAATAACAATAAGTTCTCACCCTTTTTAAACTCCTCCATCGAAGGAGTTTTCCTGACCATTGAAATCCCCAGCGGCCCAGGTGAAAAATTATGGGCCATGGATGAAACCCAGTTAATTGATATGTGTTCTCGAGAACTTGTTAAAACCGGTATTTGCAAATCTCCCCCTACCATCCTTAATCATTTTTCCATTAAACTCGATAAAGCCTACCCTCTTTATAGTGTCGGGTGGGAAGAAAAGTTAGGAAGAATATATAACAATCTGAAAAAAATTAAAGGGTTATATACTTTAGGCCGACGAGGACTATTCCTTCACTCGAACATAGATCATGCCATCTTGCAAGGCATTGAGATATCGAGTATTATTATAGAAGGGCATCAAGATGACCTGTTCGATAAAAAAGTCAAAGAATACAGGGAATTCACTGCACGGGATTAATGGCTGTAGAATTTAAAATCCAAAAGTTTTTTTACCCCGTTGATATTTTACGGTTAAAACTATCCCTTGATAGGAGTCAATGGTTTTCAAAAGAAGAGCTTCAGACCCTTCAACTGCAACGCCTAAGTTTAATCCTGAATCATGCCTACTCTCATGTTCCCTACTATCGAAATTTATTTGATAGCCTGAGGCTTAAACCTCACGGCATCAAAACCACTGAAGACCTATCTAAAATTCCGTGTCTCACCAAAAGCATCCTTAAAAAAAATTTCAAATCTCTTACGGCAAATAATGCCCGGAAATTTAATCCTCAATTGTGCCGCACTTCAGGCACTACCGGAGAATCAACGGAATTTTATCAAGACAGGCCCTCCAACATGTTGGAATTCTGTTACTATTGGCGCTATTGGTCTTGGGCAGGCTACCGGCTCCGCGACCCATTTGCGGAATTTACTTTAAACCATTTTTTAAATGATGGCATCGATCAAACCATGGATTATGCACCGTTAACCAACCGGTTGATGTTAAACCCGGCGCAACTCTCCCATGCAAAAATCGATACCTTTGTATCCGCTTTAAAAAAATATACCCCTCAATTCCTGAAAGGCTCTCCTTCCAGTATTTATATTTTCGCTACTCTATTGGATAAAAAAGATATCTCTCCTGTTAAATTCAAAGCAATTTTTACGACAGGTGAACTGCTTTTACCTCACCAACGGAAAAGAATCGAAGACACCTTCCTCTGTAAAATTCTGGACTCTTACGGACAAATGGAGAGGGTCGCCGCTATTTGCCAATGTCCTGAGGGGCAATACCATATCAATTCAGATTATGGGTTATTGGAGATTGTCCGTGGAAGCGTTGTAGGCACCTCCCTTTATAATTTTTCAATGCCTTTAATCCGCTATGAGTTAAATGATGCCATCGAAATTAATACGGATTCTCCCCCCTGTGCGTGCGGACGCGGACTTCCCTTATGTCAAACAATCATTGGCCGCACACAAGACATTATTACGACAACCGACGGCCGCTTTCTTTCGAATGTATTTATTCTTTTTGATATCTTGGAAGGGGTATTGTGGAGCCAAATCATTCAAGAAAGAATTAATAAAATCAAGGTCAGATTAGTGCGAGACAAAAATTTCTCTACCAAAAGTCTTGAAGTATTTATGTGGCAACTACGGCTGCTTTTAGGCAAAGAAACTGAAATAGAAATTGAATACTTGTCTGAAAACACATTACCCGCCCTATTATCTCAAAAATACAAACCCATCATTTCTACGGTACCCCATGAATCGAATCAAGGCACAATTTGAATCAAAAATTAATTTGATCGCCTTGGCACTCTGTGCTTTACTTAGTTTTTTTTGGATGCTTCTTGCGGCTGAACGGTATTATTTTCTTTATGCCAAAGATTATTGGGATTTAGCTTTTTATGCCCGGAATATTTGGGCTCTATTGCATGGCAGCTTTTATAACACCCTGATCGGGGCCAATTATCCTGCTGAACATTGCATTTTTGTAAATTTTTTCTTCCTACCAATTTATTCACTGTTCCCTGATCCAATGTTATTACAATATTTAAAAATAGGGGCCTTTTTCAGCGGGTCCTATATTTTCTTTCTAATACTTAAAAAGAGATTACACCCCTTGATCGCATTGCTGGCGATGTTGGCCTATAGCATAGCCCCGGCTAATATTGCCATGCTGCGGCACATTTTCAACTACGAGCCATTTTCAATACCACTGATCTTTTTGATCTTTAAAGCCTTAGATGAAAAAAAATTCAAACTTTATATTATTTGTTGTTTTATCCTGACACTGGTTAAAGAACAGATGCCCCTTGTCGTGATGATGTTCAGCATCTTTGCGTTCCTTTTTATCAAAAAAGACAAATTAAAATGGGTATGGATCCCCTTCTTGATGGGCCTGTCCATTTTTATCATGGATGTTTTTATCATCACTCCTTATTGCAGAAAAGACTGTGCTATAATCCAAAGTTTTTACTGGGATCGGTACGCCCAATTTGGCAAAACCCCTGCAGACATCTCTTTTTTCATTTTTACCCATCCTGCCAAAATGTTAGCCCTTTTTCTTGCCCCCTTAAATATCAAATGGTATAACGATCTTTTTGGGATTTGGGGAGGCTTGGCTTTTTTCAGCCCGCAAATACTGATACCAGCAATTCCTCTTTTCTTAAAAACCCTGCTTTCTAACGAAAAATGGGAGCACGTGGTTACAGGGGCTTGGTATGCTTCAACATTCACGCCTTTCATTTTTCTAGCGACCTGGAATACCCTCAATTATTTTCAAAACAAATGGCGCTTTTACATTCATGTCTTGGCCCTAATCTTTATGTTTGCTCATGCTTTAAATTATTGGCCTGAATGGAAAGGCCTTTTAGACACCCCCCTGGAAAACAAGGCAATCATTTATAAACGGATGATTGACCAAATACCACCTCAAGCCAAGGTATGCAGTGATTTTTACGCCCTCTCATTCTTAGCCAATCAAAAAGAACTTTACGAATTCGGGGATTATTTAGACGGGAAACTTTACCTTTCCAATAAAAGATTTGACACCCTTGATCATATGGATTATCTTTTGATCAACTTTCTGGATAGGGAAGAGGGAATGTTTGATCCTCACCATATCCCTAAAATAACAAAATTAAATTTTGATGATCATTGGAAATTAATGGATTCCGTTGAAGATATTGCTCTCTTTAAAAGGGATGAAAATTATCAAAAAACAACCCAGCGGTTAATTGAAAAAAGTGACCGACCCTTTATAAAAAATACCAGCAAGACAATCGAAATCGAAAGCACAGTAAGTCTGGAAGGCGTTTATTTCCCAAAAATTTTTCCTAAGAATTACAAAATTTTTCCTTTAACAATGTATTGGAAAGCTTTACAAACAACAAATATTTCTTACGCCATGGGCATTAAAATCATGTCCGGCTGCAGTATCTATTATGGAAAGTACCGGCCGATTGGTTCAACCATCTACCCTACAAATATCTGGAAAAAAGATGAATATATTAAAGAAAAATATTTCTACCTCTTGCCCCGCATGGATCCTGGACAATATCTTATAAAAATAAATTTTTATAATCCCCGAAAGCATATTTGTATTAAAGGAACTGAGGATAATTTCATTATTCAGTAATTTTTAAATGTCCTGGCTAACATAAGGGGGCTTTAGACCGGTTAAGAAAGGCATGAGGGAATAAAAAATAAACCAAGCTTCCTAAGCATAATGCAATAAACAATATACAATAACCTGGATACGTAAAAATCCTTTCCCTCAAATTCTTTGCCTTAGAAATACCACTGTAATACCATGGCACATAGGCAACCCTTAAGAATCCCAGTACCGCCACCCACCAAAATCCAATAAACCCTAAAAACAATATCCCTAAACATAAAATAATGCCCGCCCAGAATTTAATCTGGAAATTCACATAAGGGAATGAATAATACTGAAAGGACAAGTATGCGTCCGCATAGCCGTAAAAAAATTGTTGGGTTAAACTGCTCCTAAAACTGGAACGGTGATAATGCACCACAGCAGCTTCCCTGGTATAGTAAACCTTAAACCCCTGGCAACGGCAACGCAGACATAATTCCGTATCATCACCAGCGGCAAATCCCGGACATTCATCAAAAGGATTTTGCAGGGCAAATTCCCGTCGTAAGGCCATGTTACAGCCAATCACATGTTCAACGTTTCCGCTGTGATGACTGACAAAATTTATGCCCTTGTTGACAATCTCCCAATAATTCCTGGGGGGCGCATCATTAACGTGACCGCCGACGATCATGATCCCGCTATCCGCATCAAAAGGCTGGATGATTTTTTCAAGCCAATCAGGGGCAGCCACGCAATCAGAATCCAACATGGCAATAAAACGGCCCTGGCTTAATTGAATTCCACGGTTACGGGCAGAGCTGAGCCCCTCATTCTTGCCGTGTGTATGCAATCTTATTTTTGGTAAGAATTGCTTTAATATCTCCCCTGTGCCGTCTGTAGAACCGTCGTCAATGACAATGACTTCATAATCTCCAGAAAATTGCTGTTGTAATACCGAAGACAGGCACTGTTCAATAAAATTTTTCCTGTTATATACGGGAATGACCACTGAAACGAGTACGGACAAAGAGTATCACCCCCCAAAGATTACCTGCAGAAAGCACCAGGGAAACAACGACTCCCGCAGGATAAGATATGATAAGATTCAGGAGACTTTTACCTCCTGGACGGACACCCAGGCACAAAAGCGAAACTAGATAAAACAAAAAAATAGCCCCTGCTATCTTCCCAAGCCCCAACAATAAAGAAAACAAGGTCCCCAATAAAAGAAACGTGCCGTAATTCAAAAAAGGGAAATCATTCCATCGTAAACGCACCAAGGTATTATAGGTGCCCCAATTAAAATAAGAACGGATCGTACGACGAAACGTTGAACGATGAAAATGGACCAGTGTCGCTCTTGAGGTATAATAAATTTTATAATTATTTCTTAAACACCGCAGGCTAAAATCAATGTCTTCGGAGAAAGGCAGGGTTTCATCAAAAAGATTTTTTTGCATATAATCGCTTCGGACAGCCATATTACAAGTATAGGCGTCCTTGGTATAACCATCACTGGAGGCAATAAAATTAATCCCCTCATTGACTATTTCCCAATATGTCTTCGGTGGAGGATCAATTATTTTTCCGCTGACAATCACAATTCTGCTATCTAACTCAAACGGTTTAATGATCTCCTGCGCCCACTCCCGGCCGGCAATGCAGTCAGCATCCAGGAATACTATATATTCCCCTTTGCTTTGCCCCACCGCCCTATTCCTTGAGTATGATGGCCCGCGGTTTTTCTCATTACGCAAAACCGTAAGCTTGGGGTCTAAAATTTTTGATAATAGCTGCGGAGTCTTGTCTGTTGAAGCATCATCCACAACGATGATTTCATAATTCTCTTTAAACGTTTGATCAAGTACTGAACGCACACACTGTTCAATAAGATCCTCTCTGTTAAATACGGCGATGACCACGGAAACGATCATAATCTGGCGCGTCCTTTATCATACAGGTAGAGGCAATCACATTTGCTGCAAACGGAAAACGATTTTTTTCGCCTGTATTGACGGAATTTCATATATGCTTTCCCATTCCAAATTTCCTCGACGGTCTTGTCCGCAAGGCTATCAAAGGTCAAATCCGGATAAGGCATGCAGGGCGTCACCCGGCCATCTGATAAAACATCCATGCGGGCCCATTGCTTATAACAAAAATTATTGTAGGGATTTTTGAGTTCTTCATTGATATACAACTCAAGATCTTCGGGTTTACGCAAATAACTTGAAATATAAATTGGCCAACGGGAACTTTTAATCCGGTCACATTGACTTATAAATTCTTTGATGTCGACTGGATACGGCGTCACATACCCTTTTTGGCTTTTGGGCATAACCCCAAAATCATTTTGTAATTCCTGTTCATATGCTTTAGCCTGTGCTTCACTGAGATTCCACTGCAAATTGATAAGAATCCAGTCCACTCCCAATCCCACCATTTCCCGGCAAGTATCGTACAGCACCCCCACATTCTCGGGTTGTAAGGTAAATTGGATACCTACATAATGATTAGAACGAAGGGATTTTAATTTTTTAACATTACTGACAACCTTATCGTATACCCCTTTGCCTCTAAGCTCATCATTGATTTCTTTTGTCCCATCCAGGGATACATAAAAAATGAGATACGGATTATTTTCGATGACATCAAGGTATTTATCAATATGCCCTCCATTAGTGCATATATAAGCGCAAGACCGGTATTCTTTTAGCAGGGCAGCCAGGTCTCGAAAACGTGAGTACAAAAGCGGCTCCCCCCCGGAGAGAATAAAAAGAGGGCGCTGTTTTCCAGTTTCATGAAAAATCCGCTGCACCACCTTCCAATCAAGTTCACGGGGTACTGGTAACTTGTCTCCTGCCGTATAAATACCCGTCTGTCCCCATAGAAAACACATGGGACAGCGCAAATCACAGGCCTGGTTGAGATATAATTTATACGCTAAAGGAGGAGGGACCTGATCGTCTTGATCCGGATGATTCAACGCCCAGGAATACCTGCTATGAGACTTCACCTTATACCGCACAAGATGATTCATATGTTCAGGATATTTTAAGAAAAGCTTTGCTAGATGCGCAATATTCGGGACATACATGTGATTTGGCCTCTGTTTAAACCCGACTGACGCTACACGCGGGCCTTGTCATACAAATAAAGACAATAGCATTTACTGCATACTGAAAAAACTTTTTTTCGTCTGTACTGACGGAATTTAGCGTAAGCTTCCCCATTCCAAATTTCTTCCACCGATTTATTGGCAAGGCTGTCAAATGTCAGGTCTGGAAAAGGTATGCAGGGAGTGACCTGTGAATTTGACAGCACATCCATACGCACCCATTGCTTATAACAAAAATTGTTGTAGGGATTTTTTTGATCATTGTTGACAAATAAATCAATGTCCTCGGGTTTTCGTAAACAGCTTGAAATATAAATTGGCCAACGGGCATTGTTGACCTTCTCGCACTGCCTTATAAATTCTTTGGTATCCACAGGGTATGGCGCCACGTAACCTTTATGACTCCATGGGGTGACACCAAAATCTTCTTTCAATTCCTGTTCATAATTATTGGCCTGTTCTTCATTAATATGCCAACGTAAATTAATGAGTATCCAATCAACCCCTAACGCCACCATTTCTTTACACGTATCGTATAACACGGAAACATTTTCAGGTTGTAAAGTAAACTGCACTCCTACATAAGGAGCAGGACGGAGTGATTTTAATTTTTTAATATTACTTACCACCTTATCGTGGACGCCTTCACCCCGCAATAGGTCGTTGACTTCTTTTGTTCCGTCCAGGGATACATAAAAAATAAGGTATGGGTTATTTTCTATGGCGTCCAAATGTTTATCAAGATGCCCCCCATTAGTGCATATATAGGCGCACGAACGATGTTTTTTTAACAGGCCTGCAAGATCTTTAAAATGTGAATATAAAAGCGGTTCGCCTCCGGAAAGTATAAAACTAGGATGGTGCTTTCCTGATTCAGAAAAAATCTTCTGTACCACGTTCCAATCAAGCTCCCGGGGCAATTCCCTTTTCCCTGCTGTGTAGACCCCGTTCTCGCCCCATAAAAAACACATATTACAACGCAAATCACAGGCCTGGTTAAGGTATAACTTGTAAACTAGTGGTGGGGGAACATGGTTGTCTTTGTCAGAATTCTTAAGGGCCCAACAATACCTTTGGTAAGATCTTATTTTATATGTTACAAGATGATTCATGTAAGCAGGATACTTTAAAAAAAGCTTGGCTATGTGCGCCGCTTTGGGTATATACATCTGATTTAAGGCCATGTTTTTCCTTAATTATATTGTTTCATTAAACTTATAAAAATAACGCATCTTAAAAGATACGAGGAGATCAAGTATTTCTTCCGGCAGTAACCGGTGTATCCAACGGTGCAAGGCAGCATTAAAAGGTACTGCACATACCGCAGGAGGATGGCTACTTTCTAAAACCTCATAGACCTTCCTTGCTAGAAGATTACGGGTCTTGGCCTTCTTTAAAGTCTCTGGTATCTTAAGAAACTCTACTAACTTCTGATAGGGTAGTTGATGCTGACTGCTTTGAGCTATCCCCATAGTATGAAAATTATCTATGGCTTTTTGTTGAATGGAAGAACCAAACTGTCCTGGAGCGATACCGGTGACGAATATGCTTCTTCCCTTCGTTTCTCTTCGTAACGCAGTGCAAAAAGTTTCTAAAGCATTCTTTGAAGCTGATTCTGCCCCTACAAACGGAAAAGCAAAGGCATTATTATTAGCATGAATTATAAAAATAATCCTTCCGTTTTTTTGTTTCTGAAACACCGGCATGAGGCGATTTGTTAATTCTATTGGGCCAAATACATTTGTCTCAAATTCTTTTCTTATCAGGTCGCGGGAGAGGTCTTCGACTGCACCAATTTGGCAAGATCCGGCATTATTGACTACCGCCGTTAAAGCACCTTGGCTTTCCAGTAATATGGCATCCACCACACTGTTAATCGATTCGCTTGAATTCAAATCAAGCTGGAAAGCTAAAAACCCTTGTTTTTTTAACTGTTCCACGTCTTCTGTTCTGCGTGCCGTGGCAAACACCTTCCATCCTTTTTCCGCAAGATAAACGGCAATGTCACGGCCCAAGCCAGAAGAACATCCTGTCACTAAAACAGATTTTATGGTTATGGCCACTTGCTTCTCCTTAAGAGACAGTATACCATCTTTTGAAATTCTCAATACTGTACCACTCCGCTGAGAAATTATCTATGGCATAAGCGGCATTGTGGTCTTCGGCAATTGGCATGCCTTTTAAAAGGAATATTTTTCTTGCTGCGCTATGCGCCTCCACAAGTGTGGAAAATCCAGGTTTGGTAACAACCGAGGCACAGTTGCTCATAATATCCAGTAATGAATCTACATTGTTGTAAATTTTGACGTAGCCATTGGAGCTAAAATAATTTCTTATTTCCTTCTCTAAAATTTCATTGGTGCCACAAACAACGTGCACCTTCAAGCCGGGAAATTCAATGAGCAGCCTTTTTATCAAATCAATCGCCTTCCTTATTTCCATTTGCCCCCAATACCCTGCTACAAACAATAAATTATCCTTATCTGCTTTTGTATGGGCCATCTCAAAAAATTCTTTGCGGCAAGGTAATTCCAAATCCTTAAATGAAAGTCCGATGGGGAAATCAATTTTTAACTGTTTTTGAGGGATAACAGAAAGATATCCGTTCATCGAATCCCAAAAAATATACCGCCACCCTAAATTTGTACCGAACTCAGCAAGCACCCCCCAAAGCGAAAAGTCCAACTTGGTGCGGACTTTAAGCAAAGACAGCCAGAATGCCGGTCGATGACTGACACAAATAACAGTCTTTATGCCGAGCGTACGGACCTTTTTTTCTAGGACCGAGAGATTGGTTTTACACAGCCATTTTTCACGTGCGTATTTGCGGTAGTAAAAAAGAGGTATTGTATAAATCAAGTAGAACAAAAATCTTAAATTATTTGCAATCCATTTATAGCGCTGTAAATCTTCTTGTACCGCACTGGACGGAAGCAAGTCTTCAACTGCTTCATGATAACAGGCAACACCATCCCCGCACTGCTGTTTAAATGCTTCACCTATACTATAATTACCCCTCCCGACAAAAGAACTGACAATCAAAATCGGAGGCTCGAATGCAGCCATGCTTTCCTGAATGGTATATTTCTCTTTATTCATGTCCCTCGCTGAATATGCCGGCGTTTACACACGGTCAACTCCCCACAATGAAAGATCTCAAATTCTTCTTTTTCTATTGCCGAAAAAAAAATTTCTGTACAGTTTCCGAACGAAGAATCATCATGGAGTTCAATCATGATCACATCTACCTTGTCTATCCAGGTCTTATAGGTAGGAGAAGAAAATATGATCCCTTCAGCTCCTTCTATATCCATTTTTAATATTGAGATCCTGCTCTGACGCGATTCTCTCAAAATACAGGCTATATCTACACCTTCAAAAAGCGCTGTCTCACCTAATTTACATTCTCTTACCTGGCATGTCCACGCTCCTCCATCTCTATATATTGACTCAGCCATTGTTAACCCAACTTGATGTGACCAAACCGCAGCGTGCAACATCCTCACCTGATGATTATACGGCTTTAGATTATTAGTCATCATTAAATAATTGCCGACATCCGGCTCAACTGCAATCAGGTGGGCATTCTGAAAACGACTTAAAAGATATGCTGAACTGTACCCTACATTCGCGCCACAGTCTATTATTAAGCTGACGTTGGAAAAATCATCAATACAACAATATTCCCTCTCAATAAAAATTTGATTAAAAACTCTGCTGTCTGATGTGCCTGGACGGCATAATACCGGATAACGGGCATATTTAGAAATTAATTTATACGGATGTCCCGTTTGCAACAGGCGTTGATAAAAACATTGAAAAACATATACAACTGATCCAATAATTCCAAGTGTTTTTACTAGCCTAAACATGGGGACTTAATTTATCCTTATAAATAGATCCCGATATTTACCAGATCTCCGATAATGATGCGCAATCCTATAGTCTTTCATATTCCCAATATGATATTGTGAAATGACCTTGGGTTTTAATTTATCGATTAATTCATACACATCATAATGATACGCCGTCTTACCTCTAATCCAACTAAAAACCCTGGCATCCTCCGTTGAAAACCAGAAAAAATCAAGATCATTTCTAAAAAGATTGAAAAAAGAACCCCCATCATAAACCAAATCTTTCGGCTTGGTGATAGATAGCACATATTCCATTTTACCCAACTCTGCGGCATTGGAATAAAATTTAATGGCTTTGAAATAAGAGCCAAGCGGATAAAAAATACTCATCATTACAACTAGCCCCGTAATAAATAATTTCTTATCGGAAAATAAACTAGCCAATCGATGAACTGCATACCCCGCCATAATTGCAATTAATGGCATTACCAGCATAAGATATTGCGAATAAGAAACTTGTGCTAAAATAAAAATGATCAACAGAAATAAAGAAATAGCACCTAATCTTTCCTGATTGGGGGTGTCTAGCAAGGCTAAGCTTAAAAGCCAAAAAATCCATAGTACGGGATTATCTTTAAAGCTTGATATCAATTTCCACATGACATCTCCCCCATGACTTAATGAAGCATATTGTAAAACTCCTGAATTCATCGTCCAATTGTACACCCAATAAGCTTGTAATTGATCCGTGAAAAAGAGATACACATAGTACGGCATCAAAATGGCTATAAAAGTTATGGCGAATACACCTATGTCCCTAAATTTTATTTGATTAGTATAGCCGCTCCACAATAACAAGACCCCTAAGACAAGCATTAGAAATAGGGCCTTTTGTAAAAACAGGAATGATAAACCTAAAGATACCGCACTTAAAACCAAATATTTTAAGGAATTTTTCTGAAAATATCTGAATAATACGGATACCGAAAGAAGTCCAAACAATGTTTGCGGGACATCAGGTCTAACTTCAACGGCTTTCCATATAAATACATTGGTGGTGGCTAACAGCACTAAACTGATAAGAGCAGGTTCTTTGCCAAATAAATCTTTTGAGATATTATAGGTAATAACAAAAATCACCAGGAGCATGGGAATGATCAAAACCCTCGCAGCTATGACTGTAATTACACTTTCTTTGAATATTCCAATGAGTGGGACCAGCATATAGTAGAAAAAGGGATGGTGGTGTTCGAAGAAATCTACATAGATCCTTTGGCCTGAAAAAATCTTCCAGGATGCATGGATGGATTCAAGTTCATCGGGATCAAAAGGCTTGCTTAAAGAAAGAAATAAAATCACAAATAATAAAACAAACAATACTACCCAAAGCAGCCTTATATATAGAATATTTTTATCAAGATTCAAATCTGCCCCCTCAATTAAAAAAGAGTATTTCATTTTACTATACCGGCCCACCCTTAGGGGTAATTTCTTTCAAAACAAGTTAAAACAATTTTACGTTGCTTCCGTTTACTCTATAGTCTATACTTTAAGCAGGAGTGTGCGCTGTGCTTTTAGAACCATTGAGAAGGTATCTTGAATGAAAAAATTTCTTGCCATATTTGTTCTCTCCTTGGGCCTCAGCCTTCTATTAGTATCCTTTTTTGCACATGCTACAAATACTTCCCTGAACACCTATTACGCTTCTTCGAGCGGGAATTATACCAAGGTTCA
>Ga0206863_1037_pt1 | contig 50976 bp, 47 predicted proteins | sample Alteio_BWOrgCont_41_FD_152634 | JGI IMG/M metagenome (GOLD analysis project Ga0206863, IMG submission 152634) | Enriched cells from forest soil in Barre Woods Harvard Forest LTER site, Petersham, Massachusetts, United States -... | ecosystem: Environmental > Terrestrial > Soil > Temperate forest >...
TAAAAAACGTACAGATGGCAAGCTCTTTTCTATTTTAGTGGCCCAGCGCGGCATCATTGATAATTATTCGACGTACACACATCCGAATTTATATAAGGTGATTGATAAGTATTGGCCTGGACCCCTGACGGTGATTGTGCCGGCCCGGCATGATGGAGAAACGATCGGCATACGCATGCCGGACCATACTGTGGCCTTGCGCCTGGTGGAAGAAAGCGGCTGCACCATCGCAGCCCCCTCGGCAAATCTGGAAGGCAAAAAACCTCCGACGAATTGTCATGAAGCGTTGATAGATCTGGATGGTCAGGTGGATTTGGCTTTGGATGGCGGTCCGGTGGATTTTGGGATTTCTTCGACGATCCTTGATTTTACAGAGATACATCCCACCGTCACCCGTGACGGTGTCATCACCCAGCAGGATGTTGACCGTACTACAACCAAGAAATGTGTTTTGTTTGTATGCACGGGAAACAGCTGCCGTTCGGTCATGGCGGAATATTTATTGAAGGCAAAATTAATCGCCCGGGAAGATGTGGAAGTGCATTCAGCAGGAACCAGTGTTTTTTTTAAGTCAGCAGCGAGCCAGGAGACCATTGCGGTTTTACGGGAGCGTGGGATCAATGCTGCGGCGCATATTTCGAGGCCGTTGGGCAGCATCATGCTCAAGAAATCAGATTTGATTTTTGCCATGACCCGCGCCCACCGCGCGCAAATTTTAGAACGTGTTCCGTCGGTGGAAAAAAGGGTTTATCTGTTGAAAGAATTTGGCAATACCCATCGGGGCTATGAGGCGGATTTGGATGTGCCGGATCCCATTGGCCAGCCGCACGCCGCTTATCAGGAATGCCTGTTGACCATTGATGAAGCGATTGAAAAGATTGAAAGGTTGCTTTGATGAAGATATTTATAGGTGCAGACCATCGCGGTTTTCAATTAAAGAAAAATATTACGGATGCGCTCAAGGCCTTGGGGCATGAAGTGAAGGATGTGGGCACGCACGTGGAAGGTGTTGATTGTGATTATCCTGAGATATCTTTGCAGGTGGGGCGTGAGATTGTGCGCAATCCCGGCAGCCGGGGGATACTGTTATGCATGACAGGCATTGGACACTCCATTGCCGCGAACAAAGTGCCGGGGGTATATGCCGCGCTTGTTTACAACAAAGAAGCAGCCGTGCTTTCCCGTCAGCATAATGATAGCAATGTCCTGGTCTTAGGATCCAAATTTATAGATGAAGCCCATATGCTGGAAATTGTTAAAATTTGGTTATCAACCGCATTCGAAGGTGGACGGCATCTGCGCCGCAAAGAACAAATTCAAGGTATTGAAAAGGAGTTTTCCAAATGAAGTATTTACAAAAAGGCGATTCTCAAATTTATCAGGCTATTGAACATGAGCTTAAGCGTCAGAAAAATAATCTTGAACTGATCGCTTCAGAAAATATTGTGTCCCAGGCAGTCTTGGAGGCTGCAGGAAGCGTGCTGACCAATAAGTACGCTGAAGGTTATCCATCTGCCCGTTGGTATAATGGCTGTGAGTTTGTCGACGAAGTTGAGAATTTAGCTATTGGGCGCGCTAAAGAACTTTTCGGCGGTGACCATGTCAACGTGCAGGCGCATTCAGGTTCGCAGGCGAACACGGCGGTGTATCTGTCGGTGCTTAAAGTCGGTGATACGGTCATGGGTTTGGATTTGGCTTGCGGCGGGCATTTGACACATGGTTTAAAAATTAATATTTCAGGACGTTTGTATAATTTTGTTTCCTATAAAGTTGATCAAAAAACCGAGTTAATTGATATGAATGAGGTCGAACGTTTGGCCTTGGAACATAAGCCCAAGATGATCGTGGCGGGCTACTCGGCCTATTCACGGGTTTTGGATTTCAAACGTTTCCGTGAGATCGCGGATAAAGTTGGCGCATATTTATTTGTGGATATGGCCCATTTCGCGGGATTAGCCGCGGCAGGATTGTATCCCAATCCCGTACCGTACTCTCATTTTGTGACCACCACCACCCATAAAACCTTGCGCGGTCCCCGTGGAGGGATGATTATATGCAAGGCTGAGTTTGCCAAAAAAATCGACAGTGCTATTTTTCCGGGCATTCAAGGCGGACCCTTGATGCATATCATCGCCGCCAAAGCCGTGGCTTTTAAAGAAGCGTTGTCGGTGGAATTTAAAGAATATCAGCGGCAGGTCATTGCTAATTCTCAAGCATTGGCCAAAGCTTTGACGGCTAAGGGATTTCGTATCGTGACCGGGGGCAGTGATAATCATTTGTTCATGGTGGATTTGAGGCCTAAGTCGATCACGGGAAAAGATGCGGCAGGGCTTTTAGATCGCGTGCAGATTACTGTTAACAAAAATCTTATTCCTTTTGATACAGAGCCTCCGACTATAACAAGCGGTATCCGTATCGGTACTCCGGCGATCACCACCCGCGGCATGAAGGAAGCCCAAATGCTCACCATCGCAGAGTTGATTGACAGTTGCGTACTCAATAGGGACAAAGAAACGGAATTAGAAAAAATCCGCCAGCAAGTCGAGCACCTAGCCCAAGAATTTCCTATTTATAGTACATTGTCAATTTAATTGTCATTCCCGCGAAAGCGGGAATCCATAACAGAATTAATTTTATGCGTTGTCCAGCCTGTTCTTATAAAGATACCAATGTCATGGACTCACGCGTTAATAGCGATGGGACATCTATCCGTCGTCGGCGTAAATGTTCCAAGTGCGAAGAGCGTTTCACTACCTACGAGTATATTGAAGAGGTGCCCTTGATGGTCGTCAAGCGCGATGGCCGCCGTCAGGCTTTTGACCGGACACGTATTCTTAACGGCTTAATCAAGGCCTGCGAGAAGAGGCCTATCAGTGTCGAGCAAATTGAAGCTATGGTGGATGATATTGAACATACCATCCGCAAGAAATACGACCGTGAAATTAATTCCAAAGACATCGGCGAGATGATCATGACCCGCTTGTCTACGCTTGATGAAGTTGCATACGTGCGTTTTGCTTCTGTTTACCGTCAGTTTCGTGATGTTAATCAGTTCATGGATGAATTACAGACGATCCTGACCAAAAATAAACTCAAGAAAATTAAAAAACAGAAAGTTAAGAAGATATGATCCAAGTAGAACTATCCCGAATCATCATTGATGAGAAGCGTCAGGACCAGGTGATTGTGCTTAAGGAAAAAGACGGAGAGCGTCAAATTCCGATTGTCATTGGTTTTATGGAAGCGTCCTCCATCAAGATCAAGATTTCCGGTGTGGATGTGCCCCGGCCCATGACACATGATCTATTGGTCACGGTGATGCAGGTATTGGGTGCTAAATTAGAACGGGTGATCATCGATAAGCTTGTCAACAACACCTTCCATGCCAAACTGGAAATTAAGTCTAAAGAGGGTGAAATCAAGACCATTGATTCCCGCCCTTCAGACAGCATCGCCTTAGCCGTACGTTTCAAAGCACCTATTTTCGTATCTGATGAAGTTTTGCAAAAATCATCCATGCCCCAACCGTAGCAATAAAGGAACATTACGATGACCAAGCAATTGGGCCTTTTGCCGCAATACTGATGTCGTTATATAATTTTTATCCTCAACTATCTCTTATCCGTGATGCATTGAAAGGCAGTCATGCCCGCGTATTTTTAGTGGGCGGGGCCCTGCGTGATTATTATCTTAATCGTCGGGGCACGGATCTTGATTTTGCTGTTAATCAAGGTGCGATTGCCTTGTCCCGTAAGTTTGCCCGTCGGATTAAAGGCGCCTTTGTTCTTTTAGATCGCGATCATGGAAGTGCGCGTGTCGTGAAGAAATTAGATGGAGTTATTTGGACTTTTGACCTGACTGATTGGCGTGGAGCAAGCATCCAAAAAGACTTGGGGTTACGGGATTTTACCGTTAACACCTTGGCACTGGATATCCTTGCGCAAGATACCAGCGCTTCAAGTATCCTGGAAGTTAAAGGATCACGACGGGATTTAAAAGCAGGTGTCGTGCGTATGGTAAACTCCCAAGTCTTTAATGACGATCCGTTGAGGCTTTTACGTGCCTTTACTTTGAAAGCCACTCTTGGTTTTAAAATAGATATTCTTACAGAGCGGCAAATCAAAAAAGAGGCGCATCTTATTTCCAAGGCAGCTGCAGAGAGGATTCGCGAGGAGTTTTTTAAAATATTAGCTTCTCCACGCGCCTATGAAACATTATCCAGCATGGATAAGCTGGGGCTTTTAGGTCATGTGATTCCTCAGATCACTGTTATGTATGGTGTCAAACAGGGAGGGTACCATCATTTGGATGTATGGCGGCATTCTTTGGAAGTAGTCAAACAGATTGAGAATATCATTGATGACATGGGCAAAAATAATCGTCTCAAGGAGTATTTAGAAGAGGAGATTGGTGGTGCTCATACGCGGCTGGCGCTTTTGAAAATGGCGGCTATTTTACATGATATAGGAAAACCCGAAACCCGTCGTCAAGAAGGCAAACGGATGACTTTTCACAGCCATGAGCATGCAGGTGAACGCATCACCCGGCAAGTATGTAAGCAATTGAAAGTAACGGTTAAAGAGCGTTTCTTTTTAGAGGATGCGGTACGTATGCATTTAAGGCCTGGGTATTTATCAAATTTTAAACGCCCCAGTGAGAAGGCCATATTCAGGTACTTGAGAGACACCAAGGACGAGGCTGTCGGTCTTGCGATTTTAGCTCTGGCAGATCAGGCAGCAACCCGAGGGTCGCTGACGACAGAAGTCAAACATAAACATCACGCCAAGGTCTGTCGTATGCTCATCGATCGGTATTTTGAACTTAAGGATCAGAAGCCGCGGGCACGCCTCTTAACAGGGGATGATTTGATCAAGGTTTTAAAATTGAAACCCTCCGTACTGTTTGGAAAAATTTTGTCCCAAATTGAAGAAGCTGCAGCATTAGGTAAAATTAAAACAAAACAAGAGGCTTTAGCTTTGGCAAAGAGTATTAAAAAATAAAAATGCGATTATATAAACTTCCAGATACAGTCTTAAGTATTAAAGGAAACGCCTCCGGATTTTTAAACGGAATCGCTTCTAATGTCTTGGATGCCCCGCTCAATGCTTTTTTAAACCAGCACGGCCGTATCATTGCAACATTCCGTCAACATAAAATCAGCGACGATGAATTCTTGATCAGCGTACCTGCGATCGTGGTAGATAATCTTTTGAAACACCTGGAACGCTATGCAAAATTAAGCCATGTGAGTATTGTTTCGGGCGCACAAAGTGCCTGCATCAATTTGGATACCCTGCAAACGGAATGGGTATCTAGCCATCAGGCTAATAGTATCACTGATGAGCAATTTACATTTTTTCGTCTTAATCATAAGATCCCTTTGATGGGTGTTGATTATCAAGCCGATGAATTCATTCTTAATGTGCATGAGTATGACTATGTTTCCTATACCAAGGGCTGTTTTTTAGGCCAGGAGCCGGTGGCCAAGGTGCATAACCGTGCTCAACCCAGCCGCCAGCTGATCGTTCAATTTGAAGATCGATGCTCTCCTGAGGAAGCGGCAAAAATGACGTCGAAAGTACCAGACCCCGAAACCGGACGGCTCAAAGGATTTATTTTCTCTCCCTTGCCCCATCGAAAATAACCCGGTATAATTAATCCCATGAGGCTGCGCTTAATTTTCATTATATTGCCCCTTTGCTGTTGGGGCTTTGACGTCAAGGCTCAAATACCTGAAGAGACGTCTTCTTCTATGCCGGAGCAATGGCAATTGACCCTGGATGTGATCAAGTCTAAAGCACAGACGCTGGTGATTGAAAATAATGGATTGCAGGGTGAATACCAGCAATTGATGGGGCAGGCACAAAAATTGCAGCAATCGATTTATGATCAGAAAAATAAAAATGAACAAATGAGCCGCTTTTTAAAAGAGCGGCACGGCCGGACAGACCAGCAGGTGCGTATTGAAGAATTGACGCAGATTATTAAAATAAAAGAACAAGAGGCGCGTACTTCTGAAGAACAATTGGAAAATTTAAGCAGAAAACATACAGATTTAGATCAGAAGATACAACAATTGAAGTATACGATTTCAGATATAGAGCTTCATCAACAGGCCCAAGAGCAGAAGGCCATGATTCCTCAAACCGTAGCAAAGCCCCCAGATGATGATCAACTGGGTTCGTGGCGCAAGCAGCTCGAAGATCAAACCAGGCAGGAAGTGCTTCTGGAAAATGAGCTGGGAGCATTAAAAACAGGGGATAAAACACAAAATTTAAATATGGATGCCATCGATGAACAGAACCGTCAGCTTGAGGCCCATTTAGATATTTTACGGTTACAACAATTGCGCCACCTGAGAAGTTCTTCGGATGATATCCAGGTACAGGCTAATGCGCGTAAATATGCGCAGCTTAAAGAACACAAGGACCAGCTCGAGGCTAAAATCAACGCTTATGAGGCGCGTTTGGATGGATTAAGAGAATCTTCCCTGATGGCCTTGTCATGGCCGCTCAAGCGAAAGAATTTGATTCATGAAATGGTGCAGGCAGATGCCCGTAATAATCAAATGCGTGATAAGATCAAGACCTTGCGTGAGGATATTGATGTTTTAAGAGACCAGGTGGCCAGATTAGAACGCAGGGTGGATTTTGTTCAGGGCAACGGTACAAAATAACAGGAGTGCATATGTCTAAAATTAAACCAAATTCATCGACGACCGTACGCGCCTTGATTGAGGTGTCGATCACGCCCCAAAAAGATGTTGGTTTTGACAGTATCGCCGAGAGGATCTACAGTTATCCGGAGGTTAAAAGTTGTTATTTGCTTTCCGGCGGCTATGATCTACTGGTGATTGTCGAGGGTGAAAGCATACACACGGTGGCAGATTTTGTGGCTGCGAAATTATCATCCATGGCCAATGTGCGCCAGACAGCTACGCATTTTTTACTGCGCAAGTACAAAGAAGAAGGACAGGTTTTTAAACATCCTAAAAATGAGCGCAGGCAGAATATTTCTTATTAAAGAATATTAAGGAATTAAATGAGAATTTCTAAGCGAGTTGATCAAATAGCCCCTTCCGGCATCAGGGCTTTTTTTGATTTAGTGTTGGGTATGAAGGACGTGATCTCCCTAGGTGTGGGAGAGCCGGATTTTGTCACGCCCTGGCATGTGCGGGCACGGGCCATCGAATCCCTTGAACAAGGGTATACCTCGTACACGTCTAACAAGGGCATGATCGAGTTGCGGCGGGATATTGCTGCATTCTTGAAAAAGCGTTATCAAATTACCTATGACCCTGAAGAAGAAGTCCTCATTACCGTCGGTGTGAGTGAAGCCCTGGATTTGGTGATGCGGGCCATCCTTAATCCCGGTGAAAAGATTTTGGTGCCTGAGCCTTGCTATGTGGCCTATGGGCCGGTCGTGGAATTAGCAGGTGGCGTGCCGGTATTCTTAAAAACTTCTATCGAAACCGGTTTTAAAGTGACACCGCAGCAGATTGATGAAGCCTGGACCAAAGGTGTGCGCGGTATCTTGCTGGGCTATCCGTCAAATCCTACAGGTGCTTCATATACCAAGAAAGAATTAGAAGCCATCGCCAAGGTTGTTAAGAAACATGACATGTTGGTCATTAGTGATGAGCTTTATGATGAATTGACCTATGATTTCGAACATACCCCCATGGCCAGTTTGCCGCAGATGCGTGATCGGGTGATTTATCTTAATGGTTTTTCTAAAAGCTATGCCATGACGGGTTTTCGTATTGGTTATGTCTGCGGCCCTGAGGATATTGTGGCAGCGATGACCAAGATCCATCAGTACACCATGTTATGCGCGTCGATCACCGGCCAGATGGCAGCCATCGAGGCGTTAAAGAATTCTGCCGGGGATGTGCAAGCGATGAAAAAAGAATATGACCGCCGCCGCCGTTTTATCGTCGGTGCGCTAAACGATATCGGGATGACCTGTCACATGCCGCAAGGGGCTTTTTATGCCTTCCCTTCGATAAAGGTGACAGGGGAGAGTGCCATGGATTTTGCCAAGAATTTATTAATGAAACAAAAAGTAGCCTTGGTGCCAGGGGATGCTTTTGGTACATGCTGTACCGGGCATGTTCGGATTTCCTATGCCTCAAGCTATGACAATTTAAAAGAAGCCATTGCCCGTATTGAAAAATATTTAAAGAAGAAATAATCTTTCATGCTTAATTCTTAGAAAGGACCACGCATGCGTAAAGAGCACGCGCCAAAAATTTCCCGTAAAAAAGAAGACATCGATTTTGAAATTGTTTTTTATGAGAACATCCTCAAAGGCACGCCTAATTTTATAGAGGCATTAAGCGCCATCGGAGACCTGTACACCAGGGCAGGTCTGTGGCAAAAAGGCTTGGAAGTAGATATAAAGCTTTCACACCTAAGGCCTGAGGACGCGCTGGTATTTTACAACTTGGCATGTTCGTACGCGCTGCTTAACCAGACCCGGGCAGCTTTGGGGGCGTTGACCAAGGCCATTGATTTTGGTTACGATGATTTTGAGCATTTAAAGGGCGACACGGATTTGGATAATTTGCTTAAGGACGAGCATTTTCAGCAATACATCAAACAATTGGAAAAAAAGAAAAAGCCAACCAAGCATGCGTGAGCTTAAGGCCTCTCCTGTGAGATGAAACACTACCGTCAAGAATTATGGTTTAATACCAAAACACGTCGGGCGTATATTAATATTACAAACCAGGTCCAGGCAGCCATTGATAAAAGCGGTATTCATGAAGGGCTGTGTTTAGTGAATGCCATGCATATCTCGGCCAGTGTTTATATCAACGATGATGAAGGCGGGCTATTGCAGGATTATGATGCCTGGCTTGAAAAACTAGCACCGCATGCGCCGGTGTCTCAGTACAGACATAATGATACAGGTGAAGATAATGCGGACGCTCATCTCAAGCGTCAAGTGATGGGCCGCGAGGTGGTGGTGGCCATCACTCGTGGCAAATTAGATTTTGGACCATGGGAACAGATTTTTTACGGTGAGTTTGACGGCCGACGGGATAAAAGGGTTTTAGTTAAAATTATTGGGGAATAAGGAGAATTTTTATGAGTCTAGTAGTTTTAGGTACAGTAGCTTTGGATCATGTCAAAACACCTTCAGGTGCCAAAAAAGATATGCTGGGCGGATCTGCCGCTCATTTTGCCATGTCCGCCCGTCTTTTTACAGATGTGCATATGGTGGCGGTGGTAGGGCGTGATTTTCCTAATAAACATTTGGAGTTTTTAAGGCGCAAGGGCATTGATTGCTCATCCCTCAAGGTCAGCAGCGGCAAAACTTTCCGGTGGAGAGGGGAGTACAAAAAAGGCGATTTGAATACAGCCTTGACCTTAGCGACGGAGTTAGGGGTTTTACAGAGTTATGTGCCTGAATTAAAAGATCATCAGAAGAGTTTGCCCAATATTTTTTTGGCTAATTTTGATCCGGACCTACAAATACAACTTTTAAAACATTTGAAATCTCCCCGGTTAATTGGGTTAGACAGCATGAATTTATGGATCACCACAAAATCAAAATCATTGCGCCGCTTAATGAAGATGGTTCATCTATTTGTGGCTAATGATGGCGAGGCTCGTGCATTAACGGGAGAAAATAATTTAATCATGGCGGCTCGACGCCTGCGAGCGATGGGGCCGCGCATGATCGTCATTAAAAAAGGCGAGCATGGTGTTTTGTTCTATAGCGATCAGGTGATGTTCTCTTTTCCTGCTTATCCAGTGGACAAGGTCGTTGATCCCACCGGTGCAGGGGACACCTTTGCGGGTGGACTGATGGGATATTTAAGCCGGACCAACAAGCTTGACGATAAAACGCTGCGCAAGGCCTGTCTTTATGCCACGACAGTTGCGTCTTTTAATGTGCAGGGTTTTGGTATGGCCCGCACAGCATCACTATCATTGCGTGAGGTCGAAGAGCGCATGAAAATTCTAGTTAAATTCTTTGCCCTGACATAAATCAAGGAAATTCCGTGAAAACAATCGGTCTTATAGCAGCCATCATTTTACCTTTTTTTAATATTCCTTTGATTGTCAAGATTGTCAGGGGCCGCTCGTCGCATGACATCTCACTGATTTGGGTTTGGGGAGTATGGATATGTACGCTTTTGATGGCCCCCTCGGGGTTTACGTCCACGGATTTGGTTTGGCGTTGTTACAATATCATTAATTTGGTTTTATTTACGGGCGTTGTGATCACCGTTTGGAGGTATAGAAAATGACCCCTCAAAATGTCATCCCCGAAAGTCTTAATCGGGGATTAAAAAGCGGCTTTGTTGCTATTGTAGGCAGGCCCAATGTAGGAAAATCAACCTTGATCAACACTATTATAGGGGAAAAAATATCCATTGTATCTAACATCCCTCAAACAACGCGCCATCAGATCAGGGGTATACATACCGACGAGCGCGGCCAAATCGTTTTCATAGATACTCCAGGGATACATGCGGGCAAGGATAAACTTGACAAATACATGAACAGGGCTTCTTTAGGCAGTATTGATTCAGTTGACGCGGTCATTCATATGGTCGATGCGAGTGAAACAACAGGCCTTGAAGAAAAGCATGTGATTTCTCGTCTTAATAAATGTGGTAAGCCTATTATCGTGGGGTTGAACAAGATCGATATTACCAAAGGGAAATTCGTGCCAGAGTATATCAAGCTTTGGGAAGAGACGCGCGGAGTCCCGATGACTGAAATGACGGACCTCGTCCTGTTTCCACTGTCAGCGCTTAAGGGTACTAATGTCAAAAAATTGGTAGATATTTTATTTGAACAAATGCCCGTTGGCCCGCTTCTTTATGCTGAAGATACGATCACCGATTTCCCCAAACGCATGGCCATGGCAGATTTGATCCGGGAAAAATTATTCTTACTGATGCGCGAAGAAATCCCTCATTCGATTGCTGTTATTATCGAAGGGGTGCAGCCTAAAAAGGGCAAGGTGCTACATATCCGTGCTGCGATCTTAGTCGAGCGCGAGTCGCAGAAGGAAATTGTCATCGGCAAGGCAGGGGCTATTTTAAAGCAGGTCGGTACTGAAGCGCGCAAGGATTTGGAAGAATTAGTCGACAGCAAGGTGTTCCTTGAACTTTTTGTGAAGTCCAGCTCCAATTGGCGCGAGGATTACTCCACTCTCGAAGACATGGGGTACGTTTTTAGCGATCTTTAAAATATTAATCCAAGCGTGGATAAAAGCCTACTTTTATACAATTCATTGGATGGCTGATGTCGATATGTTTTTTCTGCGTATAAAAATTTGACAACGTTGCTTTCGGCTCAACTATTCGCGTGACCAAGTTATTGGTTACCAACGCCACCAGCGTGAACGTCAAATTTTAGCAGAAAAAATATATCGATGTCAGCCCCAGATAGCTACTTATTAAATGGGAATGTATGCCCGACAAAAAACTTTTAGATAATACGCAGATTGCACAAGTGATTAAACTGTTGAAGGTCGCGATGCGTGATTTGCCTGATCCTTCAGTGACCTTGGTCGGCAAGAAATATAAAAGTCCTTTTTTAGTGCTGATATCTTGTTTGTTAAGCTTGCGCACCCGTGATGAAACGACCTTACCAGCCAGTGAGCGTTTGTTTGCGCGTGCGGATACGATGCAGGAGATGCTCAAGGTTCCGGTCGGTGAAATTCAGAAGTTGATTTATCCGGTCGGGTTTTATAAAACTAAAGCCGTGCGCATCCACGATATTTGTGAAGACTTGATCCATCGCTTCGGCGGACAGGTTCCTGATGAGATTGACGATCTTCTAACACTCAAAGGAGTGGGGCGCAAAACAGCGAATTTGGTTTTAACGGAAGGGTTTGGCAAGCCAGGGATTTGTGTGGATACCCACGTGCATCGTATCTCTAATCGCCTGGGGTATATTAAAACGAAAACTCCCGATGCGACCGAATCAGCTTTACGGGAAAAATTGCCGCTTAAATATTGGATTGAATATAATGCTTTGCTGGTGACATGGGGACAGAATGTTTGTAAACCCATTTCACCCATTTGTTCAACTTGTCCTGTTGACAATATCTGCCAACGGGTGAACGTCGGTATCAGCCGCTAAACTATGAAGCTTTTTTTATATTTTTCACAAATTATTGGATTAGATATCGTGGATGCCCAAGGAAAATGGCTTGGCCAACTGCACGATATTGCCATGAGCCCATCCTCGGATATTTATCCTAAGGCCAGCGAGTTAATTATTCGTCGGGGATCATACCCTAGGGAATATGCCAAGGTCAATTGGGAAGATATTATTTATATCGCAGAGCAGGGCCGCCTTAAAATCCTCAGCGATCAGGTCCAATTTTCTAAAGAGATACCTAAATGTGATTTTACCTTGCGCCGTGACATTTTTGACCAGCAGGTGGTGGATATCGACGATCAGCGCGTTGTACGGGTCAATGATATCTATTTATTATGTGTGGAGAATCAGTATTATGCCGCTAACGTCGATGTAGGACTGAGGGGTATTTTTCGGCGATTAGGGTGGTCGGGTTTAATTGACTTTATCGTGTCCTGTTACAATTCCAAGTCACCCTATTTAACTCAGGAAAAATTAATCCCTTGGAAAGCCACCCAAGTCTTGCCTAAACTTGGACGCATGAAGAGCGTGCTCAAGATAGAAGTAGCCAAGAATAAATTAAATAGCATTCCACCGTCTGCGTTGGCCGACATTATTCAGGACCTGGATCTTTATGCACGGGTATCGGTGTTTAAATCAATGGAAACAGTGTTGCAGAATAAAGTTTTTACGGATATGGCGTTGACGGCTAAAGAGGAACTTATTGATCAGCTAAGCGAGGGAGAAGTGGCCCAATTGATCACTAATATCCCGGCGGATGAGGCCACGGATTTGTTGATGAAATTACCGCGCGAAAAGACTCATCACCTGATGGGCCTTTTGGGTTCAGAAACCAATAAAAAATTACGTAAACTTTTAAGCTTCGCTAAAGATTCCGCGGGCGGGCTTATGACTACGGAATACCTTTACTTGAAATCTGATGCTACGGTGGAAGATGGGTTTAACAAGATTAAAGAGAATATCAATTTTCCAGGCACTATTTTCTTTCTTTATATCGTCGATGAGAATCATAAATATTTGGGCACGACTTCCCTGAGGCGCTTTTTCACTGAAAACCCAAAAACTCTTTTACTGCATACCTGTTACCCGGAAAATATCCATGTGTATACTGATGACAGCGTAGAACAGGTGGCACTGCTTTTAGAGCGCCATAAATCTTCTTCCATCCCTGTTGTTAACGCCCAGGACATTTTGCAAGGCATCATTACCATCGATGACGTCTTGGAAATATTGATTTCGATGGTATGGCATAAATATGATGAGAAATTATGAGATTTTGGCAAAAATTTAAAAAGAATGAAGTTTTGAAAAATGTCCTGATTTTTTTGGCCATGTTAGGCCCTGGTGTCATTACCGGAAGTGTGGACAATGATGCCGGCGGTATCACCACCTATTCCGTTGCCGCGGCGAACTATGGCTATCCTATTATCTGGACACTGTTGCCGTCATTCATTGTGTTGGTGGTAGTACAGGAAATGAATATGCGGATGGGGGCTTGTACGGGCAAGGGGCTGGCGGACTTGATCCGGGAGTCCTTTGGTATTAAAGTTACTTTTTGGATATTTTTAGGTCTTTTGATTGCAGACATTGGAAACACGGCCACTGAATTTGCCGGTGTGGCTGGAAGTATGAATATTTTTGGTATCAGTAAATACATCTCGGTACCTCTAACGGCAATTGCTGTTTGGATTTTGGTGACCAAAGGTAATTATAAAATCACCGAGCGCATCTTTTTATTGTTTAGTGTGTGTCTCTTATCCTATGTGGTTTCTGCTATTGCGGCCAAGCCGGATTGGCATCAGGTAGGCCTTGCTTTCATTCATCCACAGATTCAGTACAATAAAGATTATTTGATCCTGGTGTTAGGCATCGTCGGTACAACCATTGCTCCCTGGATGCAGTTTTATATGCAATCTGCAGTCATTGAAAAAGGGACCACCATGGATGATTATAAGATGGCCCTGGCAGATGTTATTATTGGATGTGTGGCGACAGTGGCGGTGGCGGTGTTTATTATGGTTGCGTGTGCGGCTACCTTGCATGCTAATAATATTACCATTAATGAGGCCAAGGACGCGGCGTTAGCGCTCAAGCCCTTTGCCGGAGCATTGGCCTCTGCTGTTTTTGCCTTTGGTCTTTTTGTTGCTTCTATTTTCTCCGCGACCATCCTGCCTTTGGCTACTGCTTTTTATATTTGTGAGGCCTTTGGTTTTAATGCAGGCATCGACAAGCGTGTCGAGGATGCGCCACAATTTTATACCCTTTTTGCAGCAATCCTGATCATCGCCTGCGGGATTATTTTAATGCCCAACGCCCCTTTGATTGCAATCTCATTATGGACTCAGGACATCAATGCCATGCTTTTGCCCGTGGTTTTAATTTCCATGCAATTGATGGTCAATAATCCCGAGATCATGGGCGAACATGTTAATAATAAATTTCAAAATACCATCGGCTGGACTACCACCATTATTTTAATCACGATGACTCTTTTGTTGATGATTTTGCCGGCCCTGGATCTTTTTAAAACTCATTGAATAGGGCGTTATTTTTCTTTAAAAGGCAATAAAGCTATTTAAAAATATTTATAGCATTTTGGCGTATTTTTGATAAATTGAGTACAAATTATGAGTAAAATAGTGGGCATTACATACGATTTAAAGAGTGACTGGCAAGGCAGTCAGGATGATCCTATTGATGCATCAGCCGAACTCGACGGGACAAAGACGATTGAATGTCTTAAAGTCGCTTTTGAATCAGCGGGACATAAGGTTGTTTTGATTGGTGGAGCCCGCCAATTAATCAGCCGTATGGCCAGCGGTGATTTGAAGGTTGATTTTGTTTTTAATATTTCCGAAGGGTTTAAAGGCCGTAATCGTGAAAGTCAAGTGCCGGCTATTTTGGATTTTTACAATATTCCTTTTGCGGGTGCAGATGCGTTGACATTAGGAGTTACCTTAGACAAAGTGGTGGCTAAGAAATGTTTCATAGCCGATGGCATTCCAACAGCGCGTTATTTTAAAGCAAGGCTGGAAGATGATTTGGCGGCATTAAATATGCTTGGATACCCTTTATTTGTCAAGACCCTGCATGAAGGGACTTCCAAAGGAATTACTCAAAAATCAAGGGTTGAAAATTTACAAGAGCTCAAAGTGCAGGTAGAGCACGTTAATCGTAATTATAAACAACCGGCTTTGGTTGAGGAGTTTATAAAGGGTACAGAATTTACCGTCGGTGTTATTGGTAATAATCCGCCAGTGGCCATGCCGGTGGTGCAATATGCGATTGCAGGAAAAACAACTTTAGGTAATGAATTTTATTCATATCGTCACGTGGCAGAAAAATTAGTGGAGCATATTTGCCCGGCACCCATTGAAGAAAAATTGGCGTTGCGTTTACAAGAATTGGCTGTGCGTGCGTATCAATCAGTGGATTGCCGTGATTTCGGGCGCGTTGATTTTCGCGTTGATGAAAAGGGTAATCCGTATGTGTTGGAAATAAATCCGCTCCCTAATTTAAGTCCTGATGATGTTTTTGTTTTATTTGGCAAGTCACAAGGAATGTCGTATAATCAAATCATTAACAAAATTTTAGATGAGGCACTGATGCGTTTAGGCCTCCTGGAAGGTGTATATAACAAATGAGCCCAACGACTACGGTGATTAAAGAGGAAGCTGCTGCATCTTCTGGACCTAATATTCCGTTATCTCCCCAAGAAGAGCGTGTCATCAAACTTTTCCCAGGTGCTACTTTAGCTGATTGGGAAGATTGGCGTTGGCAGATCCGCAATCGTATCCGCACACTTGATCAAATAAATAAGCTTATGAAATTGACGCCGCATGAAGAGCGCGGGGTAATAGGGGCAGGGGATAAATTAACCATGTCCATCCCGCCGTATTTTGCTGCCTTGATCGATGAAAATGATCCTGGATGCCCCATACGCTTGCAGTCGGTCCCCTTGGATTATGAATTTGAGACCACTGAGAATGAAATGCTTGATCCCTGCGGGGAAGATAAGAATTCTGCGGTGCATGGCCTGGTGCATCGTTATCCGGACCGCGTGCTTTTTTTAGTCAATGAAATGTGCGCTATGTATTGCCGTTATTGTACGCGTTCACGCATGGTTGGCGACGGTAATCACACACTTAATACCGGGACGTATGACGCAGCGCTTAATTATATCCGTGAGCATAAAGAGATCCGTGATGTCTTGATTTCCGGAGGAGATCCTTTGACCTTGGGCGATCGCATGCTGGAATATCTTATCTCTTCCGTTAAGGCGATCCCACATGTGGAGTTTGTGCGTATCGGGACACGTATTCCGGTGACCTTGCCGCAGCGCATAACACCGGAATTGATTGCCATGTTTAAAAAATATTCACCGCTTTGGATGAGTGTCCATTTTAACCATGCCAAGGAAGTGACACCACGCGTCAAGCATGCCTGCAACATGATCGCTGATGCGGGTATCCCGATGGGTTCTCAGACAGTGCTATTGCGCGGTGTTAACGATTCCCCGGAAGTGATGAAAAAACTTTTTCATGAGCTTTTAAAAATCCGTGTGCGGCCCTATTACATTTATCAGTGCGATCCGATCGTCGGCTCCAGGCATTTCCGTACCACTGTTGAGACAGGTATTAATATTATCCAGAATTTGCGCGGGCATACGACCGGCTACGCGGTGCCGACCTATGTGATTGATGGACCCGGCGGTGGCGGAAAAATCCCTGTTAATCCTGATTATTTGGTTTCCAAAGAAAATGGCCGGTATACGCTGCGTAATTTTGCAGGAGAATTATACACCTACGTTGATCCTACGTATTAAGGGCTGCTCTTTTGAATTGTTTGACAAAGTTGGAACATGTACTATAATACACGCTTCAAATCAATTAAATCCATAAAAGAAGGGTAGTGATACGTAATGTTAGAAGTCAAAGTCAACGACAAGAACAGTTTTGAAAAAGCGATGCGCTTATTCAAGAAGCAGTGCCAAAAAGACGGATTTTTAGTCGAGCTTAAAGAGCGCCGCTTTTATATTAAGCCTTCCGAACGCAAACGTAAAAAAGGCAGTAGATAAAAAACGAGGGGCATTCCCCTTGTTTTTTTTCAACATTAGAAGACACCAAAATCTAGGTGTCTTCTTTAAGTTTCAATCCCCCATATGATTAAGGTCAAACGCGCATTAATTTCTGTTTCTGATAAAACCGGTTTGGTGGAGTTTGCCAAAGGCTTGAGCAAACTGGGTGTAGAAATTATCTCCACCGGAGGCACGGCAGTACTTTTGCGTTCTTCTCATATTAAGGTCCAGGAAGTTTCCGAGTACACCGGTTTCCCTGAAATGCTGGATGGCCGCGTCAAGACACTGCACCCTAAAATTCACGGCGGCCTTTTAGCCGTACGCGATAATTCTGAACACATGAAACAAATAGCTGCTCACGGTATCGGTCTTATTGATATGGTGGTGGTTAATCTTTACCCTTTCGAAAAAACAATCCAAAAGAAGAATATATCCCTGGAAGAAGCCATTGAGAATATTGATATCGGCGGGCCTTCCATGCTGCGGTCCGCAGCCAAGAATTATAAAAGCGTCGCGGTCATCTGCAATGCGGCGCGTTATAGCGAAGTGCTTAATGAGCTTAATAATAACAGCGGCATTTTATCGGACAAGGTGTTGGCTAATTTGGCCATTGAAGTGTTTGAGCGTACCAGCCGTTACGATGCTGCGATTTATGAATTTTTAAATAGCCGTTTCAAGGCAGATAATTCTTTCTCTTCCTTCCCTAAAGAATTCAGTGTTTCTTTTAACAAATTACAAGATCTTCGTTATGGTGAAAATCCTCATCAGACAGCAGCTTTTTATAAAGACAGCACAGGCCAGCATGGCTTGGCAGGTCTTCAACAATTACAGGGTAAAGAACTTTCGTTTAATAATATTCTTGATTTGAATGCTGCGGTGGATATTGTCCGTGAATTTGAAGCGCCAGCAGCTGTTATTATCAAGCACAATAATCCTTGCGGTGTTGCTGAGGATAAAACACTGGATAAGGCCTACCTTAAAGCCTACAAGTGTGATTCACTTTCAGCTTTTGGCGGGATCATTGGTTTTAACAGGTCTGTTGATGCCAAGACCGCTGCTGCTGTTATTAAAAGCGGTTTTATGGAATGCATCATCGCTCCTGGGTTTAGTGAAGAGGCCAAGAATTTTTTTTCAGCGAAGAAGAATTTGCGTTTACTCGTGCTGGATGTACATGCTGTCAATCCTGAGCGTTATGACTTTAAGAAAGTATCCGGCGGGCTTTTATTGCAAGACCGGGATAATCGTGTACTCAAACCGGAAGAAATGAAAATTGTAAGCCGGCTTAAACCTACCAAGGCACAGATGGATGCCATGATCTTTGGTTGGAAATTGATTAAGCATGTGAAAAGTAATGCCATTGTCCTGGTCAAAGGCACGCAGACCATTGGTATCGGTGGCGGCCAAACCAGCCGTGTGGATTCCGCGATCCATGCCATCCGTCGAGCAGGGTCACTTGCCCGGGGGAGTGTGTTAATATCCGATGCCTTCTTGCCTATGCCTGACACTGTCACCATTGCCGCTAAGGCAGGGGTCAAGGCCATTATTCAAACCGGTGGTTCCATCATGGATCCAGATGTTATTAAAGAAGCCGACAAAAAAAAGATAGCCATGGTGACAACAGGTATCAGGCACTTTAAACATTAAGCATGGTCCTTCTATGGATCACCCAGAAGTAAATTCTTACCTAGATTCCTTTGTCAATTTTGAATCCCAGCTTCATAAACTGCGCCCGGAAGATTTTAACCTCAGCCGCATCCAGGAATTTTTGGATTTAGCGGGTAATCCAGCCAAAGATTTAAAGATCATCCATGTCGCAGGCACTAAAGGCAAAGGGTCAACCTGTGCATTTTTAGCCCGTATTTTGCAGGAAGCGGGTTTCAAGGTGGGGCTTTATACCTCACCTCATTTACATAAGGTCAATGAGCGAATCCGTATTTTAAATAAAGAAAATCTTCGGTCCAAAGACAGTTTTAGTGGCACTATCAGCGACGATGAATTAACTTCTACCCTGGCATCATTACGTCCTTTCGCAGCTTCTATCCAAAATGCAGGAAAGATCCTGACCTATTTTGAAGTTTTGACCGTGACCGCCTTGTCTTACTTTGCGAAATCCAAGGTGGATGTGGTTATTTTAGAAACTGGTTTGGGCGGCCGTTTGGATGCGACCAATGCCGTTGATTCTTTGATGGCTGTGATAACGCCAGTGAGTTTGGATCATACCCGTATATTAGGATCCACCTTAAGTAAAATAGCATCGGAGAAAGCGGGTATTATTAAGAATTCTTACCAGAGAGTCGTGATTGCTCCTCAAGAGCAAGAGGCAATGGATGTGATCCTCAACCGCTGCCGCGAATTTGGTGTTCATCCTGTTTTTGTCCATGCAGAAAAGTATGCAAATTTGAAAATGGGGCTTAAGGGCAGGCATCAAATGATAAACGCTGCCACCAGTATTGAAGTGGTGAATATTTTAAGGACAATGGGATTTAGAATCAGCGATGAAGCAGTCAGTGAAGGATTAAAGAATGTTGTCTGGCCGGGCCGTTTCGAACTTTTGAGAAGTAGTCCGGATGTGATTGTCGATTGTGCGCATAATGAAGCATCATCCCGGGCCTTATCCCAAACTTTGAAGGATGAGTACCCGCATCGACGGGTAATTTTAGTGTTAGGTGTTTCCGAAGATAAAGATGTGGCTGCTATTTGTAATAATTTGAAAGAAAACGCGGCGCACAGTATACTGACCAAGGCTCATCACCCCAGATCTCATTTATTTACACCGGCAGAGGGGGAGAATTATTTTAAGGGTAAGCCGTTTGAAATCACAGAGAGTGTGCCCAATGCTTTGGCGAAGGCCTTGCAAATAGTCGGCCCCCCAGATGTGATTCTAATAACAGGTTCAATTTTTGTAGTAGCAGAGGCTACACAACAACTGTCACCCCCGAATGTTTTAATCGGGGGTCTAATTAAGAATTAATTTTATGTACCAATACAAAGGCCTAGAAGATACCATTGCCGCGATTGCCACCCCTGCAGGACAAGGAGGGATCGGAATCATTCGTATTAGCGGTAAAGAAGCTATTGCCATTGCGGATACTGTTTTGTGTTTTCGAGGAAGCAAAACATTATTAAATTGTAAAAGTCATACAGTGCATCATGGTTGGGTCAATAGTTTGGATGAAGTATTGGTCACGTTGATGCGGGCGCCTAAAAGTTATACGGCTGAGGATGTGGTTGAAATCAATTGTCATGGCGGCATGACTGTCCTGCGTGCGGTACTTCAGGCAATATTAAATGCGGGTGCACGCCTGGCACTGCCAGGAGAATTTACCAAGCGGGCCTTCCTTAATGGCCGGATGGATTTAGCCCAGGCAGAGGCGGTCATTGATATTATCCATGCGAAGACTGAGAATTTTTTGCGGCAGAGCCAGCATCAATTAAAAGGTGAATTATCCATTCAGCTCAATCAGAGCAGGGATGAATTAATAAAACTTTATACCATGGTTGAAGCATTGATTAATTTTCCCGAGGATGGTATTGACGCCCAAGGCCGTGAGCAAATATTAAATCGCATCAGCACTCAAGAAATGGTAGTGGCTAAACTTTTGGAAAGCTCCGAGAGTGGTCGAATACTTAAGGAAGGCATACGTATTGTCCTATGCGGCAAGCCCAATGTCGGTAAATCTTCTTTGCTTAATGCCTTGCTCAAAGAGCAGAGGGCCATTGTCACAGACATTGCCGGTACCACCCGTGATGTCTTGGAAGAATCAGCGCAAATCCGAGGAATTCCTATTTCGTTAGTTGATACGGCAGGTCTTTTGGAGCCTAGGGATTTGATTGAAGAGGAAGCAGTCAAGCGCAGTCATTTGTATATCAAAAGTGCTGATTTGGTACTTTTAGTTTTGGACCATAGCCGTCCCCTGGAAGAAAAGGACTTGCTACTTTTGGAACAATTAAAAGCCGCCCGCGTTTTAGTGGCAATTAACAAAATGGACTTGGAAGAGAAGTTAGATAGTGCAGTTCCCAAGAAAATATTTGGCTCTCAGCATGTCATCAAAGTCTCAGCACTTGAGGTCCCATCGATTCAGGAGTTGGAGATAAAGATTGTTGATTTAATCTGTAAGGACAAGAATCTGGACACTGACGGCATTCTTATTAGCAATGTCCGGCACATAAAAGCGTTAGAGGCTGCTGGGGAAAATTTATCAAACGCTGTTCGTCTGATGAATGAAAACACCTCTCTTGAATTTATTTCCGAAGAAATCAAAGCCGCAGTCAATCAACTAGACGCCATCACCGGCCGCAACATCGACGAAGACCTCCTAGACCGCATTTTTTCTGAATTTTGTATAGGTAAATAAAATTATTTGAAATTTGATTGCAGTTCCGACCTAGAGGAGTCCTCGGTATGAGAGGGGGATTGGCTGTTCTTGTAAAGGGCCATGACTTTTTTCATTGTCGCAGGGTCATTCATGATCTGTTGGGTAAGCTTAAGCATTTTAGGGTTGCTCATCAGTTTGACAAAATCATGGGTGTTGATTTCATTTTGGATATCAGGATCCTGCAGTATGTTCTGGAAGCGGGGATCTTCTGCCAGTGATTTTGCATCCAGGGTTGTAGAGGCATTTGTTGCGGCATCGGTATTTTGTTTCGATACAGGGAAAAAAATACCTTCAAAAGGTTTGGCGATAGAGGTGTAAGATTTCGATTGAGCGACATCATGGTGTATAGATGTTAATGTATTTCCCAAAGGAGGCAGTAAGCCTAAGAAGATTAAGGTAAAAATAATAAATACCCAGCCCCAAGCCAAGGTCAGTATTGCTCCTCCCAAGCGGCTAAAAAAATCGGGCTGGACATCTGAGTCGGTGGCCTTTGACCATGTTTTAAGAAGAATTTTTAAAAGAAAGGTCAAAAGAAAAGGCCCGATAGTTCCTATGGCCATGCTTATGAGCATGTTTTTGGTCGCTTGATAATAAACGATGCTCAGGATCGTGGTGATTATAATAGAGAAGGGATTCACTAAAGAATTCATAAATCCGCGTGAGGATCCTCGGATGATGAAGAAAAAACTTAAAGCCAGCGTGATTAAATCTGTTATAGCCATTTAATGTTGTGCCAAAAAACGCAGCTGAGCGAGGTAATAGAAGATAAGGAAGACGCAATAAACGAGAGGAATGATAAAACAGGCCTTGACGATCCAGGGGAAGGTAAGTTTAAGTTTGGACTTTGCCAATTTTTCTTTAATTTTGGCATACTCTTCAAGGGTAAGTTGTTTGGCTTTTTTAGAATTTGATGGTTTTTCTGCCATAGTGTTGATAGTATAGCATTTAGAAAAATGAGCTGCAATAAAAATGAAGATTAAAATTGAGCCGGTAGAGTTTATTTATTAATATATTTTTAATAATGACTAGTTGTTGCTACATAACTCAATTGTTTTCAATGTATTATGACTTATAAAAATTTTTCATTTTGATTTGCTTTTTAGGAAATATGTTTTAAACTATTAGTAAAGGAAGCGTTTTCGGAGTTATAACCCATTTTATAAAAAAGGTTTGTGTATGAGTACTGCGATTAATAATAATCGTTCGGAGTCCAGGTATAATTGTCTTGTTCCTGTGGAAGGCAAGGAAGGTTCTGAATTTGACGGGACGAAGACAATGGATATCAGCCGTCATGGAATGGGTTTTCTTTCTTCACAAAATGTTGCGATCAATCAAAAAATAGCTCTTGAAATTGTCCTTAAGCCAAACACAGAACCTGTTATCGTTATTGGACTTGTAAAATGGGTGCGCAAGCTGGGGGTCTCTGATCAATACCGTGTTGGTGTTGTTTTTGCAGAGATTATTTCAGGCTCCTCCACCCGTCTGGATAAGTATTTAACTTCAAAACGCTGGGAGTAAACCAGCATGCCAACAGCCCAACAGACATCAGATGAACGAAGGATTTTCGAGCGTTTTTCCGCTCGTTTTCCAACAAAATTTAAAGATGCGCGCGATGACTACGGGACTGAAGTTTTTCTGCGCGATGCTTCCGCCCAAGGGATACGTATTGTAACCAAGGAGCGTTTTTTCTTAGACGATCAACTTGCTTTAGAAGTGGAATTACCGGATGGCGGAGAACCGATGGTGTTAAGCGGACATGTGGTGTGGGTAAAATTCTTAAATTTGTCTTTATGGGATATCGGAGTTCAGTTTTCCGAAGTAAATTTCTTAAAAATGCAACGTCTTTTTAAACTCACCGAAGAGATCGATCTGTAAATACCAGCCAGATGTTTTATGCCCCCAGATTCATTTTATACATATCATCCTGATGGAGTAAGTTTTAGCTCTAGCCAAGCGACTGCGATAAAAACCATCTATGCGCCTTTGTGCGGCACAGATGCCTTGAGTATCAAGTCTGCGATCACCCCTTTTTTAAGCGGGGATATTAAAATTGATAAATTTCATTACCTAACCAAACCAGCCTCCCGTGAAGATTTGCGTTTTCCGTTGCGCGATTTTTTTGTCTATATAGCAGGTAAAGGTGTTTTTAGCCTGACCAGCGAGTCTTCACCAGATTCAGCTTCCGTCGACATTGGCCCTCTATGGCATAAACTTAAACGTATTTATAAGGCAGCAGGATTAGAAATAATCGCAATAAACTTTGTTCCCGCGACCGGTGAAAATGTTGAATTGATGCAGGTGACAGTCAAAAATATTTCAAAAAAATCGATCACTTTTACACCGACGAGTGCTGTCGCTCTTTTTGGCCGTTCTTTAGCCAATAAACATGACCACGAACATGTGACTGCCCTTTTAAATCAGGCCCAACAAGTGCCGGAAGGCGTGCTGATGCAGTCGACCATGGCCTTTAATGAGGAAGGCCATCGGCCAAGCCACGGTGTTTATTATGTGTACGGATGTCAGGATAAAGCTGCCGGGCCTCTAGGCTCTTTTCCGACGGTGGATAGTTTTTATGGTGATGGGGGATCGATGCTAAGGCCCCAGGCAGTTTATGAAAATCAAAAGCCTCCCAGGCTTCGTCCCGCAGCCCTCTTGGGCAAGGAAGTGGTGGGAGCGTTGCGTTTTAAGGAAACGACGCTTAGTCCCGGGCAAAGTCAATCTTACGTCGTTGCGATTGGCATCGGGACCGATGAGCCGCAAACCCGAGAAATTTTTAATCGTTTTAATACATCTGCAAAGTTCACCCAAGCATTAGATGCCAATAAGAAATATTGGTTGGATAAAATTTCTTCCATTGATTTTAAAACCGGGGACATGAATTTTAATTCCTGGATGCGGTGGGTCACCTTGCAGCCGGTATTACGCCGTATTTTTGGATGTTCATTCTTACCTGATCATGATTACGGCAAAGGCGGTCGTGGTTGGCGGGATATTTGGCAGGATTTATTGTCGCTGATTCTCATCGAGCCGCACCTGGTGCGTCAGGATTTAATCAATAACTGTGCCGGTATCCGTATTGATGGCAGCAATGCCACCATCATTGGTTCCAGGCCAGGTGAATTTCTGGCAGACCGCAATGCCATTTCCCGCGTGTGGATGGATCACGGGGCATGGCCATTTTTGACCATGCTTTTGTATATCGATCAGAGCGGGGACTTTGATATTCTTTTGCAGAAACAGAGTTATTTCAGGGATCCGCAATTATCCCGCACCCATGACAAAGATATAGGATGGGTCAGTCAATACGGAAATAAATTGTTAGATAAAAAAGGGCATACGTATGAAGGGACTATCCTTGAACACCTTTTAGTGCAGCACCTGACCCAATTTTTTAACGTCGGGGAACACAATATCATCCGCCTGGAAGGTGCTGACTGGAACGATGGTTTGGATATGGCTGCGTCCCGCGGAGAGTCAGTGGCGTTTACTTCGTTTTATGGCGGGAATTTATTGAAAATGGCGGAGCTTCTTGAAAGCATGGCCACCATTAAGGGTACAATTAAAATACGCGTGATGCGTGAGCTGTTGATCTTATTAGATACTCTTAGTGAAAAAGTCAATTACGATGACTATCACGCTAAACAGAATCATCTTTTTGGTAAATATTTTCACAGCGTGCAGCCAGCCTTGAGCGGGGAAACTGTTGAAGTGACTATCAAAGATTTAGTACGCGACTTGCGTGCTAAAGGGAATTGGATATTTGCGCATATTCGTCGACAAGAAAAAGTTCAATTTAAAGAAGGTTCTAAAATTTTTGAGTGGTATAACGGGTATTATGATAATCAAGCGCAGCAGGTGGAAGGGCTTCATGGCAACACCGTACGCATGACCTTGACAGGTCAGGTGTTTTCTATCATGAGCGGTATGGCCTCTCATGAGGAAATCAAACGGATTATCCTCAGCGTTGATAAATTTTTAAAAGATAAGGAATTAGGCGGATACCGTCTGAACACTGATTTTGGGGTGCGACATTATCTGGATTTGGGCAGGGCTTTTGGTTTTGCATATGGTACTAAAGAAAATGGTGCTTTTTTTAGCCATATGAATGTCATGTACGCCACGGGCCTTTACCAACGAGGGTTTGCAAGGGAGGGGTTTGCGGTATTGCAATCCATTTACCGCATGGCTTGTGATGGGCAGCGCAGTAAGATTTATCCGGGCATTCCCGAATATTTTGATGCAGAAGGCCGCGGCATGTACCATTATTTAACAGGTTCTGCCAGCTGGCTGGTGTTGACCCAACTGACCCATGTTTTTGGTGTGCGAGGGATTAACGGGGATCTGATGCTGGCTCCACAATTAGTCAAAGAAGAATTTAATAAAAAGGCAAAAGCCTCTGTAAGCTGCCAATTCGCAGGCAAACGTCTGACCGTTGAATATCATAACCCCCAAAAAATAGATGCCGGGAAGTATGCGATCAAGGAAGTCACTATCGACGGAAAAACAATTGCCTTTAAGCAGATTTCCCAGGATAAAATTTGCCTCCCAAGAACATCCCTCGTCAAAGACGTGCTTATTAAAGTAATTCTCGGATAATATTATTGTACAAAGCAAATTTGCTTGTTATAATCCACAATTTATATTCGTTAAGAATTTAAACATGAGGTAATGAATGGAAGCAGGCATGGAGCATTCGAAACGCCACGTAACAGCCCCCGAAGACCGCATTCCTGTTTTTCAAAAAGCCACCTATAGTATTGGTGCCCTTGTTAACCAACTTCAAGCAGCTGCCTTGAGCGCGATGGTCCTTGTCTTGAACCTGGGACTTGGCATGAATCCGGTCTTGGTCGGCCTCGTCGGCACTATTCCCCGTCTACTGGATGCTTTTACAGATCCCCTGATCGGTTATACTTCAGATAATACCCGTACCCAATACGGACGCCGTAGGCCTTTTATATTTTTTGGAGCTATTTTTTCAGGGCTTTTATTTGCCTTGATGTTTCAGTTATATAAGGGCCAAGCCGAACTTTATTATTTTTGGTATTTTTTAATTATCCAATGCCTCTTTGTCGTTGCCTTTGCGTTCTATTCTATCCCATGGATTGCCTTAGGCTTTGAAATGACCCCTGATTATCACGAGCGGACACGTCTGCAGGGGACAGGTAATTCCATTGCCCAATTTGCCTGGCTGCTTTCTCCGTGGTTATTTACCCTCATGTATACGACTAAAGATGTTGTCCATGGGGCGCGTATCCTGGCGATCGTTTTTGGTATTTTTATCGCACTGGGCGGCATACTTCCAGCTATTTTTAACAAAGAACGCGGCATTAAGCTGCCTAAGCCGGAAAAAAAGCATGTCATCAAAGATTTTCTCAACGGCTGCTCGATCACTTTAAAAAATCGTCCGTTTCTCAAGCTTTGCGCGGTCACTTTCCTTGTTTTTAACGGATTCATGCTTGCCTCTGCGTTTACCAGCTATGTTATTTTTTTCTATGATTTTGGCGGCGATTACTCAAAAGGCGGGATCTTGTTGGGCTGGTTTGGCACCGTGACGGCGCTTTCTAATTTCTGTATTATCGCCTTGATCACATGGATTGCAACCAAGATCGGAAAGCGTAACACTTTTCTGATCACTATTCCTATTTCGATTATTGGTTACGCGCTCAAATGGATCGGGTATAATCCGCATCATCCTTATTTATTACTGATCGCGGCACCTTTCATAGCCTTTGGTTTGGGCTCAATCTTCACCTTAGTTAGTTCCATGCTGGCTGATGTTTGTGACGTTGATGAACTTGCAACAGGTACCCGTCGTGAAGGGACATTCGGAGCCATCTATTGGTGGATGATAAAGCTGGGACAAGCACTGGCATCACTTATTTCTGGTGTACTTCTTAATGCTACTGGTTTTAATGTGACACTCGGGGCCAATCAAACACCTCATGCCTTATTATATATGAGGCTCTGTGATATCGGTATCCCCATTGTAACCTCCATTATTGCGATGTTTATTATTGTGACTTTTGATATCACAGAAGACAAGGCCTACGAAATCCGTAAACAGCTGGAAGAAAGAAGAGGGAAGGCCTGATTTATTTATTTGACCAATCTCCTTAGATGTGTTAAATTTTTCTCTTATGTATTTATAGTATTTTAAAGAAAAATTAATATATTCTTAATGCGGAGATTGGATGCGCAAATTTTTGACGCTGTGTTCTTGCCTCATCTTTCTTGCTCTTGCCGGATGTTCCCAGCCTCCTGAGCCAAGCAATAAACTCCTCCTCTGGCACTGGATGACCGATCGTAACGACACCTTTCAAAAATTCGCCCAAGAATACCAAAAAGAAACCGGAAAAGAAGTCACCATTCAGTTGTTCGCTCCATCAGATTCGTACTCCCAAAAAATTATTGCCGCAGCTCAAGCCAACGTACTGCCGGATATTTATGGTATTCTTGATAAAAAATCCATTGTGGCTGATTTTATCAAAGCAGATTTAGTCGCTGATTTGACCAAGGACATGGAAGCTGATGGAGGCAAGTGGGAAAATAGTTTATTCGATAAAGCCTTGGCAGACAGGCGTTTTGATGCCGGGAATACTTATGGGGTGGCGCCAGGAATATATGGCGTTCCCATCGATGTTACCAATGAGCAGATTTTGTATAATAAAAAACTTCTTGCCAAGGCTGGCATCAAAGCTCCGCCTCAGACCTTTGACGAATTTGTCAAGGACGCCCAGGCTCTCAAGCGTGTGGGGATTACACCCTTTGTTTCTGGTTGGGGCGAATTGTGGCTGCTGGATTGTTTTGCTTCTAATTATGCTTTTAATATTATGGGAGAAGAGAAGATTTTTGATACCTACCGTGGCAAGGTCAAATATACAGATCCTGATTGGATTAAAGTTTTTAGCATATTTGCCGAACTACGCGATAAAGGTGTTCTGATGGATGGCATTGTGACCAAGGGCAATAAATACGCTGAGCAAGATTTTGCGCTTGAGCGTGCAGCATTTACTTTTAACGGTTCCTGGTGCGTTAATGTTTACCATGACATGAATCCTGATTTGGATTATGCCGTTATACCACCGCCACCTATAAGCACGGCGTATCCATTGAAAATTTGGGGATCTGCCGGGTCTACCTTTGTGGTGAATGCTAGTTCACCTAATAAGAATAGTGCCATTGCTTTTTTAAAATGGTTGACCGCCAAAGAACAACAGGTGGCGTTGGCCCGTGAGACCAATAATTTACCTTCCAATAAAGAAGCGCTCGCCGGTGTTTCTCCCATTTTGGAAGAATTTGCCAAGGGCATGGATCAATCGACACATCCGAATATATGGCCGTTGAATGAAGACCCTTCCGTCAGCGAAGCATTTGACAAGGGGATCCAGGATATTATTATCGGTGAGAAAACGCCAGAGCAGGTGGCCGAAGAAGTACAGAAAGCCAAAGATCTCCAGATGGCTAAAGGTAATCATTAAGATGAATAAAAAGTTTAAAGCGGCGGCCATATTCAAGGATAATTTACAGAATTTCCTTTTTGTCCTGCCTGCTTTTGCTATTTTTTGCATTTTTTATATTTATCCTTTTTACAAAATGATCCACCTGTCTTTTTATGATTGGCGGGGGATAGGTCCGATGCATTTTATTGGCCTGTCGAATTATAAAGAATTGATGGGAGACAGTCTCTGGTGGGATTCAATTTGGCATGCAGGGTATATCACGCTCATCGCCTTAACATTTCAGAATGCATTGGCTTTTGCCCTGGCCCTGGCCTGTGACCGGGAAATACGGATGAAACGTTTTTACCGTGTGATTTTTTTTATTCCGCCGGTACTTTCTGAAGTGGTGGTTGGTCTTATCTGGAATTGGATTTTGAACCCCGAAACACAAAACGGCTCGTACATTGGACTTTTAAATCATTTTTTATTTACTTCCGGCTTGCCCCAAATGGTGCATGATTGGCTGGGAGATCCTAAAACAGCCCTGACAACCATTGCCATTGTGCATAGCTGGAAAGGTTTTGGTTGGGGGTTTATCATGTTTCTGGCGGGATTACAGACGATTGATAAACAGCTTTATGAAGCCGCCCGTGTCGACGGTGCAGGGACGTGGAAAACATTCATGAATGTGACCATCCCCATGATGCTGCCGGTTATTTTAGTGGTGATGATCTTGACGATTTTAGGGTCCATGCAAGTGTTCGTTTTGATCATCGCCATGGTCAATGAAGGCTTGGTTAATTATACGGATGTGCCGGTGACCCGTATTTTTTCAGCCATGCAGAGTACTGACCGCTTTGGTTATGCCTGTGCCGAGGCAGTTATTTTTGGGTTGATCTTGGTCGGCATATCTTTTATTACAAAAAGATTATCAGATAAGGCAAAACAGGTATGAGGACTAACAAGTATGTTTTGTGGGGCATGACCAAATCAACGCTCATCCATGTTTTTTTGATGAGTGTGGCCATGACCTGTTTGTTTCCCATATTCTGGATGATACGGTGCGCTTTTATGACCAATGATACGGTTTTCGTCGACAAAGCGCTGATCCCGCATCATTTGAATTTTGGTAATTTTGCCACGGCCTGGACTCAAGGTAATTTTGCTGTTTATTTTTTAAACAGCGTTATCTATACCGTCTGTGTCGTCGGAGGGATTGTGCTGATTTCATCCTTGGCAGCGTATTCTTTTTCGCGTTTAAAATTTCCGGGTAAAAATATCATTTTTTATCTGTTTGTGGCGGCCATGATGATCCCCTTACCAGGGTCCTTCGTGGCCTTGTTCGTCCTGATGACCAAGCTGCATTTGGTGAACACTCGTTTTGGTTATATCCTGTGCATGATTAATGTAGGGCTTTCCATGAGCATCTTATTGTTTAAGACTTTTTTTGATAAAATGCCCCCAGAGCTGGAAGATGCTGCCCGTATCGACGGCTGCACCAAGCTTGGCATCTGGTGGAATATGGCCATGCCATTTGCGCGTCCAGCGATCGCGGTCATTGTGATTTTTAATTCACTTAACGTATGGAATGAATATATCCTGGCCACCTTGCTTTTGGAGGACAGTAAATTGATGCCTTTACAGCGGGGGCTCGTGGTTTTTCAGGGCGCCAACAGTACTGATTATCCTGTTCTGATGGCGGGTCTGACAATGGCAGCAATACCTATTATTGTGGTATACTTGGCCATGCAAAAACATATTGTCAAAGGCCTTTCTTCCGGAGAGGTGTTGGGATGATAGCGTATCTTGTCGTAGCGGTCTTTTTATTTTGGGGGGTACCGTGCGCACAGGCACAGAATTCTCCTGCGAGTGTTGTAGGCGCTGTACAACCAATCCGTGATTCTTCTGAAATTGTGCGTTTAGCATGGGCAGCTTCTAAGGATGAAGATCTGAAAACCCTTGCGAGCCTTGTTGATGAAATGATTAATTCCTATGGGGATAAAGCCAAGGTCTTAGCTTCCAAGTTAAGTAATTTTCCTGCCCGTGATAAAATCAGTGAATACACGATAATGTCTAATGTCGCAACTGTTTTGTTTATCAAGGCTGAGGCATTGATGCATCAAGGAAAAAATGATGAAGCAAAAACACAATTTAAAAATATTATTACCCAATATCCCTGGGCCCAGTGTTTTGATCCCAGCCGTGGTGCTTATTGGTCGGTCGCTGAAAAATCCCAGGATAGTATTGATGTGATGGAAGGCAAGTCGCCGCTAACAGCGGCTCCTGTAAAGAAAGCTCCTAAAACTATTCCGGTGTTGAAATTTCCCGGTACAGATGGAGTTGTTGATTGGACTAAATATGGCCAATTCCTTAACGTAGGTACCAAGGACTATCATTATCAGATCACAGATTATCCGGGTTTGGTGGCAGCGTTGGGAGAAGGCATCTACCCTAATATATCGGATATTTACAGGGACCCAGGGTATAAAAAAGCTTTAAGAGCAGGGCGACTGGTGGGTTCTCAATGGGATTTTGTGAACACCACTGATTTGCAAGCTGCTTTTTATAAATGGGTCACAGCGCCTGAATCCTGGGGGGTGCGGTTATTTTATATTGGTGTTATTTTTGAAAAAGCCAATATGCTGCCGCAAGCGATCAGGGCCTATGATGCTATTATTGTGAATTACCCGTCGACGATCGCGTGGACATATTGGCAGACCCCGTGGTATCCGGCCAAGGCCGCGGTGGCCAAGATCCAATATTTGATCCGTTTGCATCCTGAACTACATATCGAGTTTAAAGGAGCCAAGGTACGCATTATTAATGCGGATGATCCGCATAATTTTTACGCCGTCACCAAGCCCGGCAATCTTCGCCAATTAAGCTTATTGGAAATTGCCAAAGAGGATTTAAGATTTAAGCCTAAAATGATGCCACTGGGGAATCCGGTTTTTTATTCGGGCCAAGGACAGGTGCGATTTGTCAAATATTCGAGCGGCCACTGGCAATTATTGGTAGACAATAAACCTTTTTTTATTAAAGGAATAAGTTATATGCCGACCAAGGTTGGCCAATCTCCGGATGACGGGACCATGGTGGATTGGATGCGGGAAGATGATAATCATGATGGCAATATTTCAGCACCCTATGAGTCATGGGTGGATAAATACGGGGATAATAAACGTCACCCTGACGAGAAAACAGTAGGTGATTTTGCCTTGATGAAGGATATGGGAGTTAATACATTGCGTATTTATTACCAGACCTATATGAAGGCTGATAAGCCGTTTTTGGAAAAGATGTACCAGGGGTATGGTTTTAAGGTGGCGATGAGTAATTTTTTAGGCAAATACGCGATCGGTTCCGGAGCTACCTGGACACAGGGTACGGATTACGAAAATCCCGTGCACCAGAAAAATATGATGAATTATGTACGGCAGATGGTCATGGAGTTCAAGGATGAGCCGTATATCCTCATGTGGATATTAGGGAATGAAAATAATTATGGTGTTGCTTCCAATGCGGATAAAAAACCAGAGGCTTATTTTAAATTTGTTAATGAAGTAGCGAAAATGATCAAATCGATTGACCCCAATCATCCGGTGGCCATCTGTAATGGAGATACGTTATTTGTGGATAAATTTGGGAAATACGCTCCTGATGTGGATGCGTATGGAGCTAATGTTTACCATGGGAATTACGGTTTTGATTCTTTTTGGGATGAGGTTGCTGAATATTCGGGTAAGCCGGCTTTTATTACAGAGTACGGTGCTCCGGCTTATGGGGGCATGAGCATGGATTATGAACAGGCCCAGCAGGCCCAGGCTGATTATCATAAAGGTAATTGGCTGGATATTCTTTATAACAGCGCCGGTTATGCCGATGGTGCAGGAAACTCCGTCGGTGGTATGGCTTTTGAGTGGCTTGATGAATGGTGGAAGGATTATTCACCTGCTGTTCATGATATCAAGGCGGATGATGTGGGTCCTTTCCCTGGAGGATATTATTTTGAAGAGTGGTTTGGTATCATGGGCCAGGGAGATGGCTCCCAAAGCCCGTTCTTGCGCGAACCTAGGAAAGTGTATTATACTTATAAGGAACTTTGGAAGACTTAAAATGAGGTAGGGGGGAGCCCCGTATACTTGCACAAACATAGTAAAATGTTGTATACTTACTACGAACGTAAGGTCTCCCCATTGACGGGGACGTAACTGAGGAGGAGTGGAATGAAAAAATGGTTAGGTGTATTATTTGTTGCAACAATTGGTCTTTGTGCGGGGAATGTTTTCGCTGATGACCAGGCCGCTGTCAGTGCCGCTAAAATGGCTGCGGAGTCTCAACCAGTTCCAGTCCCTCAGGGGGATGTGGACCCGGCAGCTGCAGATGTGTCCGCGCCAACGATGGCGGTTAAAGCGCCGATCAATTTCGGTGATTACCGTTCATCAACGTTGACCACTAAGGCATGGGCAGCATTGGCTCAAAATGATATTGAGTCAGTGTTAGCTTACACGAATAAATGCATCTCGTTGTATGCTGCACAGGCCAGCAAGATGCAGGCCAGTTTGAAAGATTATGCCACCGGCACCAATGATGAAATATTCAAATATTGGGCACTTAATGATGTAGCCACCAGCTACTACATTCAAGGAGAGGCGTATCGTGCTGCTAACATGAAGGATGAAGCTAAAGAAGCGTACAACAAATTGATTAAGGATTATTCTTTTGGTCAGACTTGGGATGTTAAGGGTTGGTTTTGGAAACCAGCGGCAGCTGCTCAAGAAAAGTTGGATATGATTGCAGCCGGGGTCAGTTATGACTTTGGTGATTATTCATCCAGCCAATTAGTACAGAAGGCATGGGCTGCATTGGCAGCCAATGATCTTAAAGCTGTAGAAGCTTATGCTAACAAGACAGTAGACTTGTACGCAGGTAAAGCAAAAGACATGCAGGCATCATTGAAAGAATATGCATGGGAATCCAAAGAAAAGACCATGAGTTATTGGGCGCTCAATGATGTTGGTACGGCCTTGTTTATTTTAGGAGAGGCTTATCAAAATGCTGGCAAAAAGGATGATGCGTCCAAGGCATACAAGCGGGTTATTAATGAATTCTTTTATGCACAATGTTGGGATCCGGGTGGTTGGTTCTGGAAACCTTCCGAGGCTGCTCAGCAAAAATTAGGCGAAATGGATAACGTATAGTGTAAAATAATAACAGGCACTATTTTCTTTTAGAGAAACTGGTGCCTGTTATTATTTTTTTAGTGTGTCCCCCTCGATATACATTCAGAAAGAATATGATGAAAAAAGGTTTCATGGCTTTGATAGTGTCCAGCTTCGTTGCACTGCTATTTTTATTTAATCCCTGCGTTGTTCATGCCCAATCTGCCTCGCCGGCAGGCGGAGACAGTGACATTCCCGGCGAGGACCAGCCTAAACCTTTTAAGCCGTTCATTGTTTATCAAGACAAAGGTTCCGTCAATCGTTTTGTCTCTTCCGGGTATATGCCCACGGGTGAGTGTATTAAAATGGAAGACGCCTGGACCGATCAATGTGAAGAAGGTAAAAGTTGTATTAAAGTCACGTATGATATTCCTTGTTCCCTTAAAAGCCGGCATTGGGCGGGTGTTTACTGGCTCAATCCTGCGGACAATTGGGGTGATCGCAAGGGCGGCTATAATTTAACAGGTGCTAAAAAATTAATTTTTTGGGCCCGTGGTGAAAATGGCGGTGAGAAAATTGCTGAATTCAGGATAGGCGGTGTCGGCCAAGGCCGGGATTATCCGGATTCTGATACAGCGTCGATTGGGCCGGTGATTTTATCCAAGCAATGGAAAGAATATGAAATTGATTTACGAGACAAAGACCTGACCTATATCAGCGGAGGCTTTGCATGGATTGCCAATGTTGATGATAATCCTTCCTCATGCACGTTTTATCTTGATAATATCCGATACGAATAAGAAATAAAATTCTTTCAAATTTTCTTGTATTGAAGCATACCCTTTGTTATATTCTATATCATAACAAAAGATATTTAGAGGAAACCGTTATTCTGAAAAATAAAGAAACGGCACATTTCTAAAATCAATTAGAAGTAAAATTTTTGGGAGACATTATGTCAATAGCGGTTCGTGTAAGTGTTTGGATATTAGGAGTGCTGGTCGTGGTCAGCGCTGCTGTCGCTGTATTAGCTTTAATGCAAAAGCAAACATTACAAGGACAGAATCAAAGTTTGCATAATGAAATTGCCGACGATCAAAACAAGTTAGCAGATTTGACCAATAAAGCTAAAAAATTAGAAGACGTCGCAGATCAACTCAACAGTAAAATTTCCCAGGCACAACAAGATAAGGCACAGGTTCAAAGCCAGTACGATGAGTTAAAACAAAAGTCCGATGATTTGCAAGCACAGGTTACTCAAGCTAATTCTGATCGGGATGATTGGAAAAATCGGGTGGATACTATTACTCATGAGCGTGATGACCTGATGGAAAAACTTAAGAATCAGCCGGTTAAAATTGTTTATAAAGATCGCATCGTACAAGTTCCTGCTGCTCCCGTTGCTCCAGCTGCTGATGACAACAGCAATCCTTCCCCAGACGCTACTGCTCCTGTGGTGGATGTGACTTCTAATCAAGGTGATCAATATTGGGCCTCAGTGCTTAAACAGAAGGCTGCTTTACAGGTAGAGCTTGAGAAAGAGAGATCTGGTTTAGATCAAGCTGCTTTGCAAGTGGTTGACTTGAAGAAGCAAAATTCTGATCTACAGCTTGAGATCAAGCAGATCAGTAATGAAAAAGATGAGATTATTCAAAAGATTAAATATGGTCAGGATTTAGCAGATAATCTTTCCATTGATTTAGCACGTTCACGCAATGACCAGCAAGCTGTTAATGATCGTGCAGACAAACTCAAAGAAGAAAATTTGACATTGCTTTCCCAACTCAGGGATTTGAATTCTACCAAACTTGAATTAGAAAGAACAGTTTCACGTTTGACCGATGATAAAGATGCGATGCAGAAAAAGTTGGTTGAGACCGAGAGCATTATTCAAAGCCGCATTGATGATATCTGGAAAATCAAGGCGAGCTTGGATAAAAAACTTTCCGAAAATGCTCCGTCATCTTCCGCGGGCAGCATGGAATTGCCTCCCATTATCGTTAATGCTCCTTATGGCCAGCAGCAGGCGGCACCAGCTGTTGCTAGTAAGACCGAGGGGTCTATCATCAGCATTAATGAATCCAATAATTTTGTCATCACAGACCTAGGCCAACAGAATAGTTCCGTTAGTGTTGGTAATACGCTAAAGGTTTACCGTAATTCAAATGCGATAGCCACCCTGGAGGTCATTCAGGTTCGTCGGGATATTTGCGCGGCTGACATCAAAGATAAATCAGATGATCTTAAAGTCGGCGATACTGTAAGATTTAATTAAATCTAACCCTTTATTCTTCGTTCTATCACAACGTGGTTGAAAAAAAAATAAGCATAACAGATGTCGCCCGAAGGGCAAATGTATCTATCACGACCGTCTCGCGAGTTCTTAACAAAGTTCCCACCGTCAATAAAGAAATCGTCCAACGTGTAGAACAGGTCATCGGCGATTTGAAATTCCGTCCTAATCCGACCGCCCAACGGCTGGCCCGCGGTATACAGAACACGGCCATTGGATTTGTCATCCCAGGTTATCCAGGCATCTTCCATTCTTTTTACGCGGTAGAATTGATGCGCGGTATCGGCCACGGCTGTGAGACCCTGAGGCTCGATTTGATTTTTCATATTACCGACGGAGGCAATCCTTTAAGATCAAATTTTGCCGGCGGCCTTATTTTTGCGGATATTATTGAGAATTTACCTCAAGTAGAGACTGCGGTTCACGAAGGCATGCCGTGCCTGGTCATTAATCACATCGTTAAAGATTTGGAAGTAAGCTATATAGCCGTGGATAACGTCAAAGGCGGGTTTACCGCTGCGGAATATCTAATCAATTTAGGTCATAAACGTATTGCCACGGTGACTGGTAATATGCAGACACAGGCAGGTATAGACAGGTTTGAAGGTTTTCAAAATGCTTTAAAGAAGCATAATATTGATTGTCCTTCGGATTATGTTTATAAAGGGGACTATTCCCGTCGTTGTGCTCGTCAGGCTGCGGAACGCTTTTTCTCTTTAGAGAATCCGCCGACAGCTATTTTTGCGGCCAGCGATGACATGGCCCTTGAGATTATTTCAGTGGCCATGGAAAATGGGATTAAGGTTCCTGAAGATATTTCTATCATCGGTTTTGATGATAACCCTGCAGGGCTATTCGGTCCCGTTGGTTTGACTACTATCAAACAACCGTTGTTTATTATGGGAGAAGAGGCAACAAGGATTATCCATGATATCATGACGGGAAAACAAACCGGCCTAGTCCACAAAGTACTCGCCCCCGATTTAATCGTCCGCGAATCCTGCGCCCAGCCTTCGTCGTAACACATCATTTTTGTAGTCTCAAATAATTCTTAGTTCATATAAATAGCCATCAATGGCTGATATCGATATATTTTTTCTGCTAAAATTTGACGCTCACGCTGGTGGCGTTGGTGACCAATTACTTGGTCACGCGAATAGTTGAGCCGAAAGCAACGTTGTCAAATTTTTATACGCAGAAAAAACATATCGACATCAGCCACCTAGTGGATTTTAAGTTGTATAAAAATATATCCTTGTGTTCCTCAATATACTTGGCGTTTAGAAAAGGAAGATACGCGTTAGTGTTGACAATCGTCGAAAATAGAGGTATTTTAGTGGCTTATGAGTTCATTTGATTGCATAGTGATAGGTGCGGGACATGCTGGCGTTGAGGCGGCTTTGGCACCAGCCCGTATGGGGCTTAAGACGGCCATGGTTACTCTTTCTAAGGAGACTATTGGCCAGATGAGCTGTAATCCAGCCATTGGCGGTGTGGGTAAGGGGCAATTGGTCAAAGAGATCGATGCCTTGGGCGGCGAGATGGGTTTGGCAGCTGATGCAACGGGTATTCAATTTCGCCAACTCAATGCTTCCAAAGGCCAGGCGGTACGCTCTTCGCGCTGTCAGTCAGACCGTAAGCAATACCGTTTATATATGAAGCAAGTGGTTTTAAATCAGCCGAACTTGACGGTGATTGAAGACAAGGTCAGTGAGTTAATCGTTGAAGGTGGCGTGGTTAAAGGAATTAAAACGGCCGGCGGTTTGACCGTAGAGGCCCCTGCGGTAATTATTACCACCGGTACTTTTTTAGACGGGCGCATTCATATTGGAACAGAGATTACTCCGGGCGGACGGGTCGGCGAGGTTGCTTCACGGCGTTTGGCTTCTTCCATCCGTGAGTTGGGCTTTGAAGTGCTTATGTTTAAGACCGGGACCCCGCCGCGTTTGGATGGGCGTACCATTGATTTTACCAATATGGAACGCCAGGATTCCGATGATCCGATTTTACCATTTTCTTTTAGAACACCTTTTATCCCTAAAGATCGAAAACTTCTCCCTTGTCATATTACACGCACGACGGAAAAAACCCATGAGATTATCAGGGCTAATTTTCATTTGTCTCCCATGTATTCCGGCCAAATCAAAGCCACTGGCGTGCGGTATTGCCCTTCCATCGAAGATAAATTAAAAAAATTTGCAGAGAGATCCACCCATCATGTTTTCCTGGAGCCTGAAGGGCTGGATACTTTTGATTATTATCCTAACGGTATTTCAACAGGTCTTCCTGCTCATGTGCAAGAAGAGATGGTCCATTCCATTCCTGGTCTTGAGCGTGCGGTGATGGTTCGTCCTGGCTATTCGATTGAGCATGGGGTCGTGCCAGCGACGGAACTCAAGCCGACATTAGAGACCAAGAAGGTTAAGGGATTATATTTAGCAGGCCAGATCAATGGTACTACTGGTTATGAAGAAGCTGGTGCCCAAGGTTTGATCGCCGGGATCAATGCCGCGTTGCGTTTCCAAGAAAAAGCGCCATTTATTTTAGGTCGTCATGAATCCTATATCGGAGTTCTGATCGATGATTTGACCACTAAAGGCACCGAAGAGCCTTATCGTATGTTCACCTCGAGGGTCGAGTATCGCCTGATCGTGCGTGAGGATAACGCAGACAAGCGTTTGGCGCAGTATGGGCATACCTTTGGGCTTTTGTCAGATCAAGATTATGGTAAGGTTATTGAGAAATATGCATCAATAGATGAAGAGATAGAACATTTACGTACAACCAAGATCCCGCCCGGCACGTCGCTGGATGGAATTTTGGAAAACGCCGCGAGCGCTTCTTTAAAGCAGTCGATTTCTCTTTATGATTTGCTTAAACGTCCGGAGATTAATTATAATATGATCTCAGGGTTCGATGGAACCTTGAAGAATTTAGGCCCTCAGGTTATTGCCCAGGTTGAATATGAAATCAAATATGAAGGATTTATCCATCGTCAGCAAAAAGACGTCGAGAAATTTCGCCATATCGAATATATCCGTATACCGGAAGGTTTTGATTTTAGCGGCATTCCAGGGCTTTCAAAAGAAATTATAGAGAAACTCAACCGTTTTAATCCAGTCACCTTGGGTGCAGCCAATCGCATTTCAGGCGTTACCCCGTCGGCCATTACACTTTTGATGGTTTATTTAAAGAAATGGAAACTAGAACATAAACAGGAGATCTAATCCATGAAAATCGCTAATGACATCACAGAATTGATCGGCAATACGCCTTTAGTAAAACTTAATAAAGTCACCAAGGGCTGTCATGCTACCGTGGTTGGGAAACTGGAATTTTTTAATCCATTGAGTTCAGTCAAAGACCGTATTGGTTTTAATATGATCCGTGCCGCCGAGAAAGAAGGCAAGATCAAGGCGAACACCGTGATTGTCGAGCCCACCTCAGGGAATACGGGTATTGCCTTGGCATTTGTCTGTGCTGTTAAAGGTTATAAATTGATGTTGACCATGCCTGAAACAATGAGTTTAGAGCGTCGGGCGCTTCTGAGAGCATTAGGCGCAGAATTAGTATTAACGCCAGGGCCTGAAGGCATGAAGGGGGCTATCAAGAAAGCTAAAGAGATATTGGATTCTGATCCTGATAAATATTATATGCCGCAGCAATTCGATAATCAGGCGAATGTCGAAATTCACCGTCTGACCACTGCTGAAGAAATATGGCGTGATACCGACGGAAAAGTAGATATATTGATTTCTGGAGTGGGCACCGGTGGAACTATTACAGGTGTCGCCCAAGTGATCAAGCCGCGTAAGCCTTCATTTAAAGCCATAGCTGTTGAGCCGGTCACGTCTCCTGTTTTGTCTGGCGGCCAACCTGGTCCTCATAAAATTCAAGGCATAGGTGCAGGTTTCGTCCCCAGCATCGTGGACGTGACGCTTATTGATGAAGTCATCCAGGTCAGCAATGATGAAGCCTTTGCCATGGCCAAGAGGTTGATCCGCGAAGAAGGAATCCTTTGCGGCATCTCATCAGGCGCAGCCGTGACAGCAGCCGTCAAGGTTGCCATGCGACCGGAGAACAAAGGCAAGCTCATCGTCGCGATCATCCCATCCACCGGCGAACGCTATCTATCCACCGATCTCTTTGCCGAGTATCGTTCGTAAATAGGCATTGTAAGGTCTAAATTTATTCTTTTCGCTCCTGGCTTCGTTTTTTTAACGCCAAAAGTTTCTCTGTTGTTTCGGTGGCTGAACAACTCGCCCTCACCGCCTCTGGCGGTTCAGGCTCAAACATGTTCAGCCATCCCTCGGCCTAAAGCCTCGGGAGTCCCTCAACAACAAAAACTTTTGGCTAAAAACGAACAGTCGCAAAAAGAATAAATTTAGTCCTTACAATGAATCATTTATCAAACAAGAGATTTTAGAATGCGGCGGGTGGCTCTGAATTGATGTTAATCAATGAAGAGACAGGACCCGCTATAGCGAGGGTCAGGGTTTGAGATTAAGCGATAGATCGAGGATGATTTCGGCCATCATGGCGGCGCATTGGGTTACTCTGGGAGCCATGGGGGGGTGGCCTTGGGCGCTGTCGGTGCTGCGGTCGCCGCAGATATAGATATTGCCTACTTTTTTGACGGTCATTGGTTTTTTTTCGTTTAAGCCTGCCATGCCAACACCGCTGATAATCACTGGGAAACGCGGCGCGTAATATTGCACAAAGCGGTGTTTCCAGTCAGTCACATCAAAAGCTTCGACAATAAAATCAAATCCTTTAAAGAAGTTTTCTGCATTGCCTTCATGCCATTTAGTTTGATGAATGAGAATATTAACATCGGGATTAATGTCTAATAATCGTTTTTTCGTTATTTCGACTTTCGGCAATCCTATTTCTGCAGAAAAGTACTGTTGGCGGTTAAGATTGGAAGCATCAATAATATCCTGGTCGATGATTTCCAGATTTTTAAATCCTGAACGTACCAGCATCATGGCACAATTCGAACCTAACCCTCCAGCGCCGCCAATGCCAACTTTTTTAGATTGGATCAAGCTTAACTGTTCAGGCTTGAGATATTTTAATAGTCCTTGTTCAAAGGCATTCATAAGCTGTTTTCAATGTGTCGCCAGTCGGTGAACACGGGATCGAAGTTTTTGGATTTGAGCAATTTAATGATTTCATCAACCGAGCGTTCATCCTTGATATCAAACTGCGGGTCTTGTTCTTTTTCTTCGAGCAGGGTGTAGCCGCCGACCGACGTGTTGGATCCGGCAGACATGCGGGTGATGCCAATCTCCAGGAGATGATCGCGCAGTTGAGGCTCTTCACGGGTGGAGAGATTAATGCCAACCCTGGGGAATAAGAGCCGTGTCAAAGCAATAATTTTGACAAATTGCACATCATCAACATCACAGACAGCCAATGATTCTGTCTTGACGGTACGAAGCCTTGGGAAAGACACGCTGTATTCAACGCCAGGAAAAGATTTTTCTAAATCCCGCAAATGTTCATAGAGAGCAAAGACATCAGTGGCAACGTCGCTTAAGCCTAATAGAATACCTAAAGAAATTTGGCGCATACCTGCTTCTGCTGCCCGACGGGGGGTAGCATAACGAAAATCGTAATCTTTTTTGTATCCTGATAAATGCACTTGGGCATAACGGCTGCGGTCATAGGTTTCCTGATAAACGGCAATACCATCTACACCGGCGGTAAATAATTCTTTATATTCAGTAGTTTCCATAGGATGAACTTCCAGGGCAATGCCTTGAAAATATTCCGATGCTATAAGAGCCGCTTCTTTTAAATAAGTTACAGGGGTATGTTTATAGGATTCGCCGGTTAGCATTAAAATATTACGGATGCCCTGCGCATGGATGAATTGCATTTCTTTGCGGTATTGCTCAGGATTGAGTTTGATGCGTTGAATTTTATTCTGGCTGTGAAAGCCGCAATAGGTGCAATGGCTCGAGCAGAAATTGGATAAATACAAAGGGCCGTAAAGGCTGATGGCGCGTCCGAATTGCTGACGGGTCAACTGAGCTGCTTGTTGGGCTAATTCTTCGACAGATTCAGGCCGGATATCATTGAGGATGTTTTTAATTTGATGGAGCGTTATCATACAAAAATCCAGTCAACGGTGAGGATGCGTTGGCAATTGAATGCTTTAAGGGCAGGCCGCTTAAATAGGCCATGCGTCCAGCTTCGACGGCGAGTGCAAAAGCATGGGCCAGCATCGCTGGATTTTGTGCGGTGGCAACAGCAGTGTTAGCTAATACTGCAGCAGCGCCCATTTCCATGGCCTCAGCGGCCTGTGAAGGGGCGCCGATACCAGCATCCACGACGATGGGCAGGTCGATCTCATTGATCAGGACCTGGATGAATTCCTTGGTTTTTAAACCCTGATTACTGCCGATAAAAGAGCCTAGAGGCATGACAGTGGCAGCACCTGCCTTGACCAAGGCGCGGGCAGTGTATAGGTCAGGTGAGATATACGGCAAAACCACAAAACCTTCAGCAGCTAAAATTTCAGTAGCTTTGATGGTTTCTTGATTATCCGGCAGTAAATATTTACTGTCATTGATCACCTCGATCTTGACCCAATTGCCGCAGCCAGAGGCTTTAGCTAGACGTGCGATACGCACCGCTTCCTGGGCATTACGTGCTCCGGAAGTGTTCGTTAATAGTGTTACGTGCGGGGGAATATATTCCAGGATATTTTCTTCATGACGTTCCAGATCAATGCGGCGCAGGGCAACAGTGACGATCTCACTTTTACCAGCGATAATGCTGTCACTCAAATCTTGTTTATTCTTAAATTTGCCGGTACCTAAAAGAAAGCGGCTGGTAAATGATTTACCGGCAATCACCAAGGGGGTATCAGTCATTTAACCACCGCCAACGAAGGTGACTAATTCTAAGGCGTCGCCGTCTTTTAAAGAAGTTTGTTTCCATTGATCAGAGGGGACAATAGTACCATTAAGCTCAGTAATCACATGTTTAGATTCTCTGCAGAAAGCACTGACGATATCAGACAAATTTTTTGCTGAAGTTAATGGATGTGATTTCCCGTTAATGAGGATGTTCATAGAAACTCATTCTAATTTATTTACCTAAAAAAAGCAAATTTTAGGTCCTCATACCGGACACTCAGTCGTATTGACCGACACTCGCAGTTGCTCGCAGTTTTTCGAGGCTGTATAAATTATTAATAATATTATTTACACGGCAGATTTTGATATAAAATACTCCAGTTCGCCTAAAAGTTCCGCACAAAAAAATATCTTTTATTTATGGGCGTTTTTTGTATAATACAGCGTTTCCAATGAATATTAAAATACAAAAAAGGACGGCCACTCAATGAGCAAATCCGCGGTATTCGGCTACGAACTTCTGCTTGACCTTTATGAATGCAAGCCGGGTGTGTGTGACGATTTAACAGTGTGCTACAATTTTCTCGACGAAATTGTAGGATTTTTAGGGATGGAAAAACAAGCGCCTCCGTCTATATTCCGGTCTGACGCGACCCGTTTTCCGGATAAGGCCGGTCTTTCAGGCTGGGTGCCTTTGATTGAAAGCTCCATTGTTATCCATACCTTGACCCCTAAAGATTTTATCACGGTTGATATTTATTGCTGCCGTGCGTTTGACCGCAAAAAAGCAGAAGAGTTTTGCAAACGTTTTTTTGCCCCTAAAAAAATCCAAGCGCAGTTTGTTGAACGTGGTTTAAGCTATTATCAGGAAAATGCTGGTTCCGCAAAAGAATTAGCACATAAGTAATGCTGATGTCATCCTGAGCCCAGGGCGAAGGATCTTAATAAATTACCAGGGGATTGGCTAAAAACTAATCCCCTTCTTTATTCATCAAATATGCCGTACACGACTAACGATATAAGAAATATTGAAACCCGATGGCAGAAATTCTGGGAAGCACATCGAACCTTTCATGTTGAAGCAGACCCCTCCGCGCCCAAATATTATGTCCTGGAAATGTTCCCGTATCCGTCGGGAAAGATCCACATGGGCCATGTGCGCAATTACACCATCGCAGATGTGATTGCCCGCTACAAGATGATGAGGGGCTTTAATGTCCTGCACCCCATCGGCTATGATGCTTTCGGCCAGCCGGCAGAAAATGCCGCCATCAAAAATAAAACCAATCCTGCTGATTGGACCTACCGCTGTATCACCCAGATGCATGATGAATTAAAGAAGATGGGTTTTTCCTATGATTGGGACCGTGAACTTTCCACCTGTGATGCTGAATACTATAAATGGAATCAGTGGATTTTTATCAAGATGTTTGAACGCGGGCTGGCGTACAAAAAAGCCTCGTCTGTTAATTGGTGTCCTGATTGCGAGACCACCCTGGCTAATGAAGAAGTCATCAATGGCCTTTGCTGGCGCTGCAAAACAGCGGTTGTGCAAAAAGACCTTGAGCAATGGTATTTAAAAATTACTCAATACGCGCCCAGTCTTCTTGAAGATTTGAAGAAATTGGAACAGTGGCCTTCGCGCGTGCGTGCTATGCAGGAAAATTGGATCGGCAAAAGCTATGGGGTGGAAATCCATTTTAAAGTCAAAGATTCCACAGAGACGATCAACGTGTTTACGACCCGGCCTGATACGATATTTGGTGCCACCTATGTGGTCTTGGCCCCGGAACATCCCTTGGTCAAAAAGATGACCGCAGGCACTGCGCAAGAAAAAGAGACATTGGAATTCATCGAAAAAACTGCTAATAAAAGCAAATCTTTGCGCATGTCCGGTGATCAGCGCAAGGAAGGTATTTTTATTGGACGTCACGCCATTAATCCTGTTAATAATGAAGCTATTCCTATTTTTGTGGGGGACTATGTCTTAATGGAATATGGTACCGGGGCCATCATGGCCGTACCCACTCATGACCAGCGTGATTTCGAATTTGCCCAACAGTATAAGCTGCCCATGCGTATTGTTATTCAAGATCCTAAAAATCCTTCAGTTTCCGTTGAGAATATGAATGAAGCTTATATTGATGAGGGCGTCTTGATTAATTCCGGGGAATTTGATAAAACGCCCAACGAAGAGGCTAAAAAGAAAATCGCTGAATGGATGCAGCTTAAACGTTTTGGAAAGATCAGCATTCATTGGCGTTTGCGTGACTGGCTGATTTCCCGCCAACGCTATTGGGGAACACCCATCCCGATGATTTATTGTGCTGCCTGCGGGGTGGTGCCGGTGCCCTACCATCAATTACCAGTGGAATTACCTAAGGATGTCCAGATCACCGGCGAAGGCGGTTCTCCATTAGCCCGTGTGCGTACCTTTGTTGAATGTGCCTGCCCCAAATGCGGCAAGCCAGCCCGGCGGGAAACAGATACCATGGCTACTTTTTTTGATTCGTCATGGTATTTTTTGCGTTTCTGTTCAGCGCATAACGCACAAGAAATTTTTGATAAGTCTGAGGCTCAATACTGGATGCCGGTGGATCAGTACATTGGCGGCATCGAGCATGCGATTTTGCATTTATTGTACGCGCGGTTTTTTACTAAATTCCTTAAGGATTTAGGATTGGTAGCTTGTGATGAGCCGTTCACCCGTTTATTGACCCAGGGGATGGTGCTCAAAGACGGGGAAGTTATGTCCAAGTCCCGCGGCAATACTGTCGATCCTGACGAAGTATTATCGCAATACGGGGCGGACACGCTGCGTTTGTTCATTTTATTTGCGGCACCACCGGAAGACCAATTGGAGTGGAATAGCGACGGTCTTGAAGGTGCCTGGCGTTTTTTAAACCGGGTATACCAGATGGTAGAAAAGAGGCATTCCAAGAGTCAAACGCTCAAAGGATTTCACAGTGATGATGCTGATGCTACGCTCGAACGTGAACGGAATAATGCTGTTAAGCGGGTGACACAATCTTTTGAAGAAGGTTATAAATTTAACACCGCGATCAGTCATCTGATGGTATTAGCCAATGCTATTGATAAATACAAAATTGATTCAGCTAATTTAGGCAAGCAACATTTATTAAATCAAGCGATTGAAACCTTGGTTTTGCTATCAGCTCCTTTTGCCCCTCATGTGGCTGAAGAGATGTGGCAGATGATGGGAAAGACTGAAGCCACCGTCGCTCGTGTGGCATGGCCTGATTTTGATGAGAAGGCGCTTAAAACAAGCACTATCGTAATTGCCGTACAGGTCAATGGCCGTGTCCGTGCCCAAATACAAATCACCCCTGATTGCTCGCCAGAAGAGTTGCGCAAAATTTGTTTGAGCGATCCAGGTGTTGCCAAGTACGCCCAAGAGGCAGCCATCAAGAAATTTATTGTGGTCCCCAATAAACTTGTTAGTATTGTAGTATGAAGTTCATCGCAGACCTGCACATTCATTCAAAATACTCGCGCGCTACCGCTAAAAACTTAGACCTTGAAAACCTTTATCTTTGGGCCCAATACAAAGGCATTCACATCGTCGGTACTGGGGACTTTGTGCATCCGAAGTGGTTTAAAGAACTAGAAGATAAGCTTGAGCCCGCGGAGAAAGGTTTATTTAAACTCAAAGATAAGTTTGCTTTAGCTATTGATGCCCAAATCCCTAAAAGTTGCCGGGGGGAGGTGCGTTTTTTACTGACGGTTGAGATTTCTAATATCTATAAGCGTCATGATAAAGTGCGCAAGGTGCATAATTTGATATTTTCACCGTCCCTGCAAGCAGCCCAAAAAATTCAAACTAAACTTGGAAGTATAGGCAATATTTCTTCCGATGGCCGTCCTATTTTGGGATTGGATTCTTATGATCTGTTGAAAATTACGCTTGAGGCTGATGCTAAGAATTTATTCATTCCAGCGCATATTTGGACCCCGTGGTTTTCAGCATTGGGTTCCATGGGCGGCTTTGACAGTATGACAGACGCCTTTGGCGATTTAACTAAACATATTTTTGCTGTTGAGACGGGCTTGTCTTCTGATCCGCCAATGAACTGGCGGCTCAGACAATTGGATGATTTTATTTTGATATCAAATTCAGATGCGCACTCACCCTCTAAACTTGGGCGTGAGGCCAATATTTTTGATACGGAATTTTCTTATGACGGTATTTATAGGGCCTTAAGTGATAAGGATGATAAAGGTTTAGTCTCAACCCTAGAATTTTTTCCTGAAGAGGGTAAGTACCATTATGACGGCCATCGTAACTGCCAGGTGAGGTGGCATCCTAAGGAAACCATCAAACATAAGGGCATTTGTTCCGGTTGCGGCAAGCCTGTTACCATCGGTGTGATGGCTCGTGTCGAGACCTTGGCTGATCGCGATGAGGGAAGCAAATCCAAACGCTGGCGTCCCTATCAAAACATTGTACCCCTGCCTGAAATGATTGCTGAAGCTAAAGACATGGGCACTGCCAGTAAGGCTGTCCAAGAGGCGTACATGAATGTGTTAAATAAATTAGGCAATGAATTTTATATTCTTTTGGATTGTCCAATCGCTGATATTAAAAAAGCTGCTGGTGACGTCCTCGCTGAGGGCATCAATCGCATGCGCCGAGGCAAGATAGAAATCGCCGCCGGCTATGACGGCGAATTCGGCACGATCAAAATCTTCGACTTCGGCGAACGCGAACATATCGAACAACAATTAGTGTTATTTTAATGATATGCAACGCCCTCAAGACCTAAACGAATCCCAATGTCAAGCCGTTAATCATTCGGGTTCCCATTTATTGATCACCGCAGGCCCTGGTACGGGCAAGACGCATACCCTGACCCGTCGCATCGCACGTTTAATCCCTTCTTTAAAATCCGACGAAAAGATTTTAGCGATCACCTTTACTAATAAAGCTGCCCGTCAAATGCAAGACAAGCTGACGGCTTTGGGTGTGCGCCAGTCGCAATTATTCATTGGAACCTTTCACGGTTTTTGTCTTAAATTATTACGGGATTATTTTGAGCGCACAGCTTTGCCTAAAGATTTTAAAGTAGCTGCGCCAGAAGATATTGCAGGTTTTGACAACGAAACACTCAAACGCATATCACAGATAAAATCATCTCAATTAGCTATTTCTCCCGATGATGAGTATAAAGCATATCAGCATTATTTACGTCAGAACAGCTGGGTTGATTTTGATGACATTTTACGTGAGGCTTTATTGCTTCTGGAAGATGAGAATATTGCCGGAGAACTTCGACGTCAATACCGGTATATTTTTGTCGATGAATACCAAGACAGCAACATTGTTCAGAATGCCTTACTTAAAATATTGGCCTGCGAAGGTGTCGTATTGACGGCGATAGGGGATGCTAATCAATCTATTTACGGTTTTCGCGGTAGCCGGGTAGAATTATTCCGTCGCTTTCAGGAAGATTTTAACCCGGCACAAATTTTGACCTTACAAGAAAATTATCGTTCGGCACCCAGCCTTTTGGCAGCCTCGGGTCAAGTGATGGGTGGAGTTCAATTGTTGGCTCAGCTGGAGACCCAGGGCAAGTTAGTAATCCACCAGGCCGCAACTGATAGGGCAGAGGCGGATTATGTGGCACATCAGATTGAAAAAATGATCGGCGGCCTGGATATGAATACGAGTCGCCGGGCGTTGCGAAGTTTCGGCGATGTTGTTATTTTGTATCGGCTTAATGCCCAGCGTAGCGTTATGGGCCAGGCCTTGGAACATTTAGGAATTCCCTATCAGGTTTCTCAAAAACCAAAGAGAAATGAAGTTTATACAGATGAAGATGCTTTAGGCCAAAACGAAGAAATACTTGAGTACAATATTGAGAAGGTATCTTTGATGACCTTGCACGCAGCCAAAGGCCTGGAGTTTCCAGTAGTTTTTATTATTGGATGTGAAGATAATTTATTGCCCCTGAATATTCTTTGTCATTCCCGCGAAAGCGGGAATCCAGGTTCAACAGGAATGAAAGGTGATCCAAAAGAAGAGCGTCGTTTATTTTATGTAGGCATGACCCGGGCTAAGGAGTATCTGTATTTATCTCATGCCAAGCGCCGGCAATTATTCGGCCAGACCTTGATTCAGGAACCTTCGCCCTATCTGGCAGACATTGCCGAAGAGTTAAAAGCCTATGAAGCAGTAAAACGGAACGCCCCCAAAAAAGACCCCGACGCCCTGCAGATGAAATTGTTTTAATTTTATACGGATTTTGTTATAATTAATCCATTGCTCCTTCCCCAGGAGTATTTTATTAATTCCCCCGTAGAAGTTTCATTTCATGTTTTATTTAACACCACAAGAACGCAAGTTTGTTGTCATTATTATGATTATTTTCATCATGGGTGCAGCGGTGCAATTGCTTTTTAAGAGGGACATTGCTCCTGTGCGTTGGGTCAAGTCAGTGCGTAATTTCAAGATCAATATTAATACGGCAAGAGCAGATCAACTTCAAATGCTTCCTGGGATCGGCGCCACCTTGGCGCAGAGGATATTGGATTACCGTAAGCAAAACGGGTCTTTCAAGGAACTGGAAGATCTGGAAGACGTTGATGGTCTTACAGAGAAACGTTTTGGTCGTATCAAGGAGTTGATTGAGTTATGAAAGGTACGCACAGGCCCTGTTGCTGGCTGCTTTTGTTTTTATCATTAGGGATTCTCATTGGCCATTTTTTGCCGGTTGCTTTACTCAGTTGGTTGTGGGCGTCATCTGCTCTTGTTGTATATTTTATTTTTCGTCCTCGAATTTGGCCCATCTATTTAGGGTTGTTTTGTTTAGGGGCAGCATTGATTCATGTGGCACATCCGCCGGCCATGGACATCTTGCAGGACTGGCGTGGGGAATTAAGACAATCGCTTTACAAGTATCTGGACGATCAAGAAGCAGGGACCATGTCAGCGATCGTGTTGGGTGATCGGGGGAGTATTCCTAAAGAAATCAATATGGCTTTTAGGAATACGGGTACAGGGCATATTTTAGTAATTGCAGGGCTTCATATGGCGATGATGACAGCCATGGTTATTTTTATTTTAAAGTTAGTCAGGATCCCGCGTCAATGGCAAGCGGGATTGAGCATTTTATTAATATTTACTTATGCGCTTTTGACGGGCGGTTCAGTTCCGGTGATACGTGCAGCATTCATGGCTTCTGTAATCCTGGCATCATCGGGGATTGAGCTTGAAAGCGATGCGTTAAATTCTTTAAGTTTAGCAGCCTTGATCATATTGCTTATGGATGCGAGTAATTTATTCGATGCAAGCTTTCAGCTTTCCTTTGCGGCAGTTGCGGCCATTATAATTTTATATGGCCCTATGGAAAAAAGATTGTCATTTTGTCCCAGGTGGCTCGCTGGTGCTTTGTCGGTGTCCACAGCCGCATGGATCGGGATTACCCCATTACAAATATGGCATTTTGGCACCATCGCGCCAGTAGCCTTGATAGCCAATTTATTTATTGTCCCTCTGCTGGATTTAACCGTTGCCTTAGGTTTAGCCTTGGCATTGGCAGGCCTTTGGGCGCCACCATTAGCATGGGCTTTGGCAGGCTGCTTGAAGGTGGTTTTTAATTTGATGGTCGT
>Ga0206863_1038_pt1 | contig 49993 bp, 44 predicted proteins | sample Alteio_BWOrgCont_41_FD_152634 | JGI IMG/M metagenome (GOLD analysis project Ga0206863, IMG submission 152634) | Enriched cells from forest soil in Barre Woods Harvard Forest LTER site, Petersham, Massachusetts, United States -... | ecosystem: Environmental > Terrestrial > Soil > Temperate forest >...
GCGATTTTCGCCACCAGCTCCCCGAACAGCGTGTTCGCCCAGGCAAACCATGCGCGCGTGAACTTCTTCGGATCATCTTTGAAATAGCTCTCGTGGATAAACCCGCTTCCTGCAGAAGATATCTTGATCATGGCCAGCGCCTTGCGAATCTCCGCGTCTGAGCTGCTGGTGAGCGCGTAAACCGTCTGCGACATCGGCCAGATCATGTCCTTGCCTTCATGCGGGCCGCCGATGCCTTCGCCTGCTGTTCCGCGGAAGAACCACGGATTTCTTTCACTCCATACGAAGCTTCGCGTTCTTTCGTACAAGGCGGAATCGGGTGAGCTTGCCAGATAGGGCAGGCCGAGAAGGCTGGGCACATTCGCGTCGTCCATCAGAAGCTGGCTGCCGAAGCCATCCACCTCATAGGCCCAGATCGTGCCCCCGGGCGTCTGCGCGATGGCGTGCTGCTGCAGCGCCGACTCGACTTCGGCTGCCAGGGCGTGTGCCCGGTTTGCCAGTGCTGCGTCGTGCAGGATGGCGTCGGCCATCTCCGCCAGCTGCCGCAGCGAGGTGACGGCGAACAGATTCGATGGCACGAGGAACGGGAAGATGCAGGCATCGTCCGAGGGACGAAAGCCGGAGGCGATGAGGCCGACCGGCTTCACCGGATTGCCGTATCCATCGGCAGGCAGCGTCTCGGTTGAGATAAAGGAATCGCGCTGGAAGTGATACGGCCCCAGTCCCTGCTTGCGCTGCTGCACCGTCATGGTTTCGACGGCTAGCGTCATCGCCTTCTGCCATTGCGCATCGAATGGGCGCGCGTCTCCGGTTCGTTTCCAGTAGCCATGGGCAAGACGTATGGGATAGCAGAGCGAATCCAGCTCCCACTTGCGCTCGCCGACGCCACGCTTCAGATCGGTTTTGTCTTTCAGGCTCCAGGAAAGCGCGGGCGCGCTCAAGTCGGCCATGAACGCATTCGCATAAGGGTCGATCAGGATGCAGCGCGCCTGCCGCCGGATCACTCCTTCCAGCAGTGCGCGCAGCGGCTCGTCTTTTGCTGCCAGCGGCAGGTAGGGCCACACCTGCGCCGAGGAATCCCGCAGCCACATGGCGGGAATGTCGCCGGTGATGACGGCGGTATCCGGCTTGCCCTCGAACTCACCCGGCTCGACCGTCGTATCGAGCGTATTGGGAAAGCAGTTCACGAACATGGCCGCAAGCTCGGTGTCTCCAATGCGAGGGCGCGTCTGTTCGATGAATGCTTCGACAGCGGCGCTGCGGAAGCGGCGGTCGGCGGGTTTGGGACGTTTCGATTCGTTCCCGTCTGTGTCTAGGGCTCGTAAATACACCGGCATGGCGGCTCCCATCGCGGCTACGCCCGCGGTCTTGAGCAGGATGCGCCGCGTCCATTCCTGTTGCATGGAGACTCCTCAATAAATTGGGTAATAAATACGCTGACTAACCCAGCCTATTTTCTGAGTGCGTTTCGGATGAACCATCCGGCCGCGGCGAAAATAACAGCGGCGAACAAACCTGTGAGCCATTGTTTCTTCTCTAGCGTCATTAAGACGAAGGCGACCCCGATAATCACATAAGAAAGAGCAATGACTAGTACCCCGATTCTTTGAACGAGAGGAGCATGAGGTACGCCCTTAAAAAGTAGCTCATCGACGGAACGACCGCCGCGTAGAGTGTCAGGAAACACGGTATTTCGTTGGCGATCCCTCATGTCTTCAATGTATGGATCGAGTTCTTTCTTGCTGCCCGATCTCTGCTTCACTTAAGGTGCCTCATGCTGCCATCCTCTCACGCCCCAAAGGGCGTTAGTCGGCTGACCCAGCCGTAAGTTCGACGCTAACATAGGTGCCATGCAGAGCGCGTTTCGTCAGCGACCATTCTCCATCCCATTCGTGTGAACGATGCCATCCAGGTACTTCTCAGCGTGATTGATGACGTTGTGGGTATAGTCTTCGCTCAGCCCTCGAATTTCTGCATCTTGCGCCCATCTGTTCGCTTCTAAAAGTCGTCACTCTATGCCATCAGAATCGGGCCCAATCAGCGCTGCCGCGTGGAAACCGAAGCACAATCCCTGGGCGATTGCGCTAACGGTCACGCTGGCTACTTTCATGGAGGTGCTCGACACCTCCATTGCCAACGTTGCCCTGCCGCATATCGCCGGAGGCCTCGGCGCTTCGCAGGACGAAGCGACCTGGGTGCTTACCTCGTATCTTGTCTCGAATGCCGTAATTCTGCCCATGAGCGCCTATCTGACATCGTTCGTCGGGCGCAAGCGCTTCTATATGTGGTGCGTCGTCTTGTTCGGCATCAGCTCGGCGCTTTGCGGGCTGGCTCCTTCGCTGCCACTGCTGATTTTCTTCCGCGTATTGCAAGGCGCGGGCGGCGGTGGGCTGGCGCCGAGCGAACAGGCCATTCTTGCCGACACTTTTCCACCGAAAAAACGCGGACAGGCCTTCGCAGTCTATGGGCTGGCTGTGGTTGCAGCTCCGGCGATCGGGCCGACTCTCGGCGGTTGGATCACGGACAACTACGACTGGCGCTGGATTTTCTTCATCAACATTCCGGTGGCCATCGTTTCGCTATTTCTGACGTCACGCATGGTGGAAGACCCGCCGCATATTGTGGAAGAGGTCAAGCGGCTGCGCTCCAAAGGACTGAACCTAGATTACACAGGCTTTGCGCTGCTAGCCATCGGCTTTGGATCGCTCGAATTTGTGCTCGACAAAGGGCAGGAGGATGACTGGTTCGGATCGCACATCATTACTACGTTCACCATCATGTGCGTGACCGCGCTCCTGACGCTTCTCCTCTGGGAGATCTGGCAGATTCGCAAAGGCCATAAACCGATCCTTGACCTGACGCTCTTTCGCAACCGCACTTTTGCCGTTTCCTTCATCCTGATGTTCGTTCTCGGCTTCACGCTCTTCGGGACCACCGTACTGATTCCGCAATTTACGCAGACGCTTTTGGGATACACGGCAGAACGGGCGGGGATGGCAATTTCTCCCGGTGGTCTTACCGTCATGGCGTTAATGCCGCTGGTGGGGTTCCTCGTCGGGCGAGTCGATCCGCGCTACCTGATCGTGTACGGCTTTGTAAGCCTGGCCGCGGCGCTGAGCTTCATGCATACGCTCGATCTCGAGGTGAGTTACGGCTATATCGCGCTGCTGCGCGTCTTTCAGGCATCCGGGCTGGCGTTTCTTTTTGTTCCCATCAACACCATCTCGTACACGGACATTCCGCCTGGGAAGAACAACGACGTTTCCGGCCTCACGAATCTGGCGCGCAATATCGGCGGAAGCGTGGGCACGTCGTTTTTTGTGACATGGCTGGCGCGTCGCAGCCAGTTCCACCAGGATCGACTGGTGAGCCACTCGAATCTGTCGGATTCTGCATTGCAAACCAAGATGGACGCGCTGGCCAACTATTTTCAGCACGGAGCCAGCGTGGCAAACTCTTCCACGCAGGCACGCATGATGGCGCAGGGCAATTTGTACCGGCAACTGATCACGCAAAGCACGATGATGGCCTACCTCGACGTGATTACGGTGCTGGCGGTGGGGTGCGTCTGCATGATTCCGCTTGTTTTCCTGATGAAAAAGCGCAGAACGGGCGGTCCCATGGCCATGCACTAGAATTGATGTTTCGCCGTGCATCGAATTCGTGGAGATGGTTCCGGACGGCGTAAGTTCATCTTTCGGGGGTTCGACGTGCGCCGTTTGTTTATGTTTGCCTCAGCCGTGCTGGTGGCCTCTTCTTTTTCTGCCCATGCACAAAAGCAATGGACCGTCGCCGACATCTACGGCAAGGGCATTTCGACCGGACATGCTCCGGGAGAGATGACGTGGGCTCCGGATGGAAGCCGCGCCATCTACACCGGCGACAACGGCGACCTGATGCAGTTGCAGGCATCGAACGGCAAGATGACGAAGCTGCTAGGGCATGACAAGCTGAAGCCGATCATGAATGTGCAGCTCAGCGAAAAGGACCGCGATCATCGCGCGCGCTACGGCGAGCCGGATTACATCTGGGCGCCGGATTCGCAGCATCTGCTCTTCGACACCAACGGCACGCTGTGGCTCTACGACCTGAAAAGTGAGACAGGCACCGAAGTAGGTCACACCGGGCAAGGCAGCAGCGACGATCCAAAGTTTTCACCGAACGGGCAGTTCCTCTCCTATCTCCACGATCACAACCTGTACGTGGGCCGGCCCTCGACGCAGGCCACGGCAGTCACGAACACCCACGAGTCCACGCTGCTGAACGGCGAAGTGGACTGGGTCTATCTGGAAGAGCTGGACGTGCGCAGCAACTACTTCTGGTCGCCCGATTCCAAGCAGCTCGCCTATCTGCAGATGAATGAAGAAGCCGTGTCGCAGTATCCGATTGTCGACTGGATACCGACGCATGCGGGCGTGGACGAGCAGCGCTATCCACAGCCGGGCGATGCGAATCCGGGCGTACGCGTAGGTGTTGTCAGCGCCACCGGCGGCAAAACGACATGGCTGAAAGTGCCGTTCGAAGCAGGCAATGACTACATTCCGCGCTTTGGATGGATCAATCCCCACGTGGTTTGGATCGAAGTATTGACGCGCGACCACAAGCACCTGAATTTGTACTTTGCCGACACGCACACAGGCGATACGCGGCTGGCGCTGGCGCAGAATGACGATAAATTTTTCGATGAAGTCTACGATGTGGATTTTTTTGAGCCGAACGATTTTCTGATCACCAGCTGGCGCGATGGGCACACGCATATCTATCACTACTCCTATAACGCGGCGAATCCTCTCGATGGCCCGGCGCAACCGGTGAAGCAACTGGAAGACGGCGACTACGAAGTCAGCTCGATCAAGTCCGTCGATCTTTCGTCGCACACCGTCTACTACCTTTCCAACGAAGGCGACGCGCGCCAGCAGCAGATATGGAGCGTCAAGCTGGATGGAACGGGCAAGCAGCGCATCTCGAAGATCGACGGCTTTCACGATCCGAATTTTGCCGACGGTACTGCGACTTACGTCGACAAATTTTCCGATAAGATGACGCCCCCTGCACTCGACTTCTGCCATGCCGGTGGTTTCTGCCAGACGCTCGCGCGCGGAGAGATGCCGAAGGATTACGAGATTTTGCCTCCGGAGATGCTGGAGTTGAAGGCTGCCGATGGCAAGACCACGATCTACGCGTCGCTGCTGCTGCCAAAGGGTGCCACATCGCCTGCCAGCGTGCCGCTGATCAACAATCCCTATGGCGGGCCGCATGCGCAAACCGTGCGCGACAGCTGGGGCGGAGCAGGCTTTTTCTTCGATCAGTTACTCGTTCAGCAGGGGTTTGCCGTGCTGCATGTGGACAATCGCGGCATGGGCGCGCGCGGACGCGACTTTGAGCAGGCTGCCTATCACAACTTTGGGCCGGTGCAATTGAGCGACCAATTGGCTGCGATAGACCAGGTGCTCGAAAAGTATCCGCAACTGGATAAGAACCGCCTGGGATGGTGGGGCTGGAGTTGGGGCGGGACGTTTACGCTGAATGCGCTCTCTCATTCCGACCGTTTCCGCGCCGGTGTCTCGGTCGCACCCGTAACGGATTTCCGCAACTACGACTCGATCTACACGGAGCGCTATCTGGGCTTGCCTAACGAAAATGCAGATGCGTATCGCGATGCCTCTGTACAGGAGACGGCAAAGAACCTGAAGGGCCGCTTGCTGCTGGTGCATGGCACCGGCGACGACAATGTTCACTTTGCCAATTCCATTCAATACATTCAGAAGCTGATTGACGCGAAGATCCCGTATGACTTCCAGCCGTATCCGCGAAAGACGCACTCGATTGCCGGGCCGGTGGCGCACACGCATCTCTTCGAACGCATCGTCTGGCAATTCGATACGTATCTGAAGCCTGCCGCAGCTGTGCCATCTGCCGGGGAAGCGAAGTGAACCATCCGGCAGAGAAACCTGGCTCGAATGAATTGATTCGCGGCCGCACAACGCTTGGCGATTTCGAACTGACTGTCTTGAGCGACGGCTTTTATTTCCTCGACGGCGGGGCAATGTTCGGCGTCGTGCCGAAGCCGCTGTGGGAGAAGCGCGCTCCGGCAGATGCGCAGAACCGCATTCTGCTCGGCCTGAATACGGTCGTAGTGCGGATGGGAAAGCATACCGTCGCAATCGAAACCGGAATTGGTAACAAGCTCAGTGACAAATTGCGGGCGATCTACGGAGCGAAAGAGCAGCTACCGCTGGCCTTTGCCGCTGCCGGGATCAAGCCGGAAGAAGTCGACATCGTCATCAACTCCCATCTGCACTTTGACCATTGCGGATGGAACACGACGCGCACACCCGATGGCCGCGTTGTGCCCACGTTTCCCAACGCGCGCTACTTCGCGCATCGTGGTGAGGTGGAGCACGGCCACCTGCAGCTTGAGCGCGATGCGATCAGCTACGTCAGCGACAACTACGACCCTCTGATCGAGAGCGGCCAGATGACGCTGCTCGATGTGAAGCGCGGCGAGACGCAGGAGATTGTGCCGGGCGTTTCCGTCGAGGGCTTTCCCGGACATACATCGCAGCTGATGGCGGTGCATCTCGATTCAGGCGGACAGCGGGCATGCTACATCTCCGACCTGATTCCGACCAGCGCGCACCTCGACCCTACCTGGGTGATGGGCTATGACCTCGACCCGCTGACCTGCATTGAAGAGCGCAAGCGATTTTATGCGCGCGCTATTCCTGAGCAGTGGCTAGTGCTTTTCACCCACGATCATCACACGCCCTTCGGCTATGTGGGACTGAACGACAAGGGCAGACCGGTGATGAAAGAGCCGTTGTAACTCAGAGAATTATTTTCTTGGCATATTCATAGAGGGGCATGCCGAAGAAATCCGTAACTTTGCCGGTGCGCTGGAAACCATTGCCCTCATAGAAGCGGATTGCGCGCTCCAGCGGAGCCGTCGTGTCGAGGCTTATCACGGAGCAGCCGTCTTTAGCGAGAGTAGACTCGGCTGTCGTCAATAACTCCTGGCCAATGCCGCATCCTTGCCAAGCTGGATCGACAGCCATTCCACGCAGGTGACCTTCACCAGCATTCACGCTGTTGCAAGAGATTGTTCCTACTAATTCATTTGTATCTGTTACTGCGACATATATCTTCATCGATAACAGCCGCCGCTCAATAGCTTCGGTATTGGGGACGGTGTCACTGTATGCATCAGCAGTGTAGAGATCGCGAAATGGTGCGAAGGCTTTCTGCAGGCATTCTGCAATGGCAAAAAGATCGTCGCTTCCGGCCCTGCGGATAGAAAAGGTACAACCCATTTACGAGTGCTCCTCAGCCAGGCAAGTCTATTGTCCGTCGATGAAAAACAAGCCGTCGACAAAGAGAAGAAACCACCTTCCGAGGCCGAAGCAAAAGCAGGTTTTCGATGCCTGCTTTTGCTTCCCCGCTTCAGTCGTCAACTGCCTGAACTGCTCGTCGTCGTGGTCAATGCGGTAAGAATCGATGCGCCATCCGGCGAACCAAGTCCGGTGCAGGCGTCCCAGCCTGGGCCAGCCGAGTAGGCTCCGTTGTTGCCTTGCGTAATGTCATGAAAAGCATTCGCGTTCTGGTAGAGCGTCGGGTTCACAAACCCCGCCGAGGCTGCGCCCTGCTGCGCGAGCTGTTGATTGATCAACGTAATCAGTCCGGCATAGAGCGGCGCAACGGCGCTGGTGCCGCCCACCACTTCCTGCTGTCCATCGACAACCACGTCGTAGCCGCTTTCGGGCGATGCATCCCCGGACACATCGGGCACGCCGCGGCCGCTGCTGCCTGAGGGCACCGCGCTCGTCTGCCAGGTGGGAACCGGGAAGGTCGTGCTGAAGCCGCCACCCGACGCGCCTCCACCCGCCGATTGATCGTCCCAGACAACTTCTTCCGAGATTTGCGTACCGCTGGCAAAGAGCTCCGTCCCGCCGCAGGCAAGCACATGCGGGCTCGATGCAGGGAAATCGACCACGGTGCCGCTGGTGCCATCGCTCGAACCGCTGTCTCCGGAGGCAACCGTGATGGTGACGCCAAGTGCTCCGGCTGACTGGCAGGCATTGTCGAGAGCCGTGATAGAAGACTGCGACCAGCTCGATTCCGGGCCACCCCAGCTGATCGAGAGCACGGATGGTTTGTTGGTCGTGTCGTGCACGGCAGTCGTGATGGCGTCGATGAATCCCTGATCGGTGTTCGGCGCAAAGTAGACAGCAATGCTGGCTGCATTCGCGACGGAACCGGCTACCTGGATATCGAGTTCGACTTCGGCGTCCGCGCCATTCGGATCGCCGGGTGAGTTTGTGCCGCCGTCGACGCTGACGTCAATCACATTGGGCACGTTCAGGCCCAATGCGGAGAAGTAGCTTTGCAGATCGCTCGCCGTATATCCGCCGCCCAACTCGAGAATCCCAATCGTCTCGCCGCTGCCATTCAAATTCGCGGGAAAGTTATACAACTGCCCTACCTGTACTGCGCTGAAAGGCTGCGGCTGCGCGGACGTCGGCTGCTTCTTTTTTTTCCTTTTGTCAGGATCGGCTTCCCGTCGCCGGAAGTGGGGCGTAGCGATAGGACGCGCATCGAGACCAAGCACGGCTTCAATCGGCTCGGCATGATCGGCAGACAATGAGACAGCGCCTTCATATCCATGGAAGCGCCTCTTGTGCTTTGTATCTTCGTAGCTGTTGAGCTTGACGCCGAAGGCCTTTTCCATGGCCTCAGCCGTGCCTTTCAATACGATAGTCCGGCGCGGCAGACTCGATGCAGCCTCATCGACGGTAAGGCCGTGTTCCTGTGCAAACGCGCGGACGCGGTCGAAGTCGGCCGGGTCAGCGGCGTATTGCGCATTGAATTCCTGATGCGAGAGCCTGCGGCCCTTCAATTCACTAAGTTGGAGCGGATTCTTGCGCCTCACGATGACAGAGACGCTGATCATTTGTTCAGGCGACGTGGGCCCAAGTTGCGTCGCACCCCGTGGCGCTTTGTGTTCCGTTTTTTGCAGGGTAATGCGGGAAGCCATAGATCACCTCTAGAAAATGGTGCTGTGAAAGTCAGACGCGTTTCTCAAATGACCGAACGAACAGGCCATAACCATACCACTAACGAAAACCAGCTGAGGCTAAAGTTCTGTTTCATTTTCAAATCGCACGCAAGGCGCGATCTCTGCGGTCCTGCATCCGATGCAGACTGAGAAGTCCCCTGTAAAGGGACGGAAACATTCGGCTCTAAGCTGCCTTTTTCCGCTCTTTTTCGCGAGCTTTTTGCACGCGCTCGGAAAGCAGAGATTTCGCTCTTTCGAGTCGCGCCTTCTCGCGCGCGCTGAGTCCCTTCCCCGCGCGGTTGATGAAATAGGTCAGCATCCTCATGCCCGATCCGGGTCCTTTCGGCGACACCTTCTTTGACGCAAGCGTCCGCGCGATCGTTTCGGGGTCTTTTTTGAAGAGACCTTCCGGCGGGTGCGTCGAATCGGTTTTCACATTCCTGACCCACTTTTTCTGCGTGGCAGCCATCCTGCATCTCCTTCTTTAGAAGATGCATATTTTTGCTACGGGGCAGCGTGTAGTTCGTCTCTTTAAGACAAGCGGTCGCCGTGGCTGGGCGGTTGCGAAATCACCAGAAAGCGGGTCTCCGCATCTGAGCTGTTTCTCGCCTGATGCGGAATCTCCGGAGCAATCTCGATGCCGTGGCGCGGCGGTAAAGTGACGGTGCGGTCGTCGAATGCCATCGTCAGCTCACCTTCGAGCACATAGAAAAACTGCCGCGCCCTCTGGTGCCAGTGCCGCTGCTCCTTGCTGCCGGCGGGCATGCGTTCTTCAATCACGCTCAGTCCGGCAGCGCGCACCAAGTGCCAGCCATCGCAGACTTCGCCCCACGTATAGTGCTCGGCATTCGCCGCGCTGATCACTTCACTCATGGTGGGCACTCATAAAGGAATATTGCCGTGCTTCTTGGGCGGATTTTTATCCCGCTTGCCCTGAAGCATCTCGAGCGCGGTGATCAATCGGCGGCGTGTCTCGCGCGGTAGAATCACGGCGTCCACATAACCGCGCTCCGCGGCGATGTACGGATTAGCAAACTGCTCGCGAAACTCGTGTACTTTTTCCGCGCGCGCAGCAGCCAGCAACTGCTGCTTGCGTTCTTCGCTCAGCGGGCCTTCCGTGGCTTCAGCATCGGCAATCACCTGCGTCAGTTCCCTGCCGTAGACGATATTGACCGCACCCTCTGGCCCCATAACGGCAATCTCCGCCGTTGGCCATGCGAGATTCAGGTCGGTGCGAATGTGCTTGGAGCTCATGACGCAATACGCTCCGCCATAGGCCTTGCGCGTGATGACGGTGAGCTTCGGCACCGTCGCTTCGGCAAACGCGTAGAGCAGCTTTGCCCCGTGGCGAATGATGCCGCCGTATTCCTGTTGCGTGCCGGGAAGAAAGCCGGGCACATCTTCAAGTGTGATCAGCGGAATGTTGAAGGCATCGCAGAAGCGCACGAAGCGAGCGGCTTTCACGCTCGCATCGATGTCCAGCACTCCAGCCAGAAATGCGGGCTGGTTGGCGACGATGCCGACGGGACGGCCATTCATCCGCGCAAACCCGATGACAATGTTGCGCGCGTAGTGTTCGTGCACCTCGAAGAAATAACCATCGTCGACGATGCGCTCGATCACGAGCTTGATATCGTACGGCTGGTTCGATTCAGCGGGAACAAGTGAATCGAGCTCCGGATCGGCGCGATCAATGGGATCGGTGCAGACACGGCGCGGCGGGTCATCGATGTTATTCGACGGCAGAAAGCTGAACAGCTCGCGGATCATGGCCAGACACTCGGCGTCATCGTGCGCCATGAAGTGAGCGACGCCGGAAATTTCATTGTGCGTCGTTGCGCCGCCAAGTTCTTCTTTGGTGACCTCTTCATGCGTGACGGTTTTGATGACATCCGGTCCGGTCACGAACATGTAGGAGGTCTTGTCGACCATGAGCGTGAAATCGGTGATGGCAGGCGAATAGACGGCGCCGCCCGCGCAGGGTCCGAGAATGGCCGAGATCTGCGGTATCACGCCGCTGGCCAGCGTATTGCGCAGAAAGATGTCGGCGTAGCCGGCGAGCGAGACGACGCCCTCCTGAATACGCGCGCCGCCGGAATCGTTGAGCCCGATAATCGGCGCGCCGACGCGCATTGCCATGTCCATGAGCTTGACGATCTTTGCGGCATTGGTTTCAGAGAGCGAGCCGCCGAAGACGGTAAAGTCCTGCGCGAAGACAAAGACGGTGCGCCCGTCGATGCGGCCAAAGCCGGTGACGAAGCCGTCTCCGGGAATGCGCTTCTGCTCCATACCGAAGTCGGTACAGCGGTGGGTGACAAACTTATCTGTCTCTTCAAAGGTGCCTTCATCGAGCAACAGCGTGATGCGCTCCCGGACGGAGAGCTTGCCCTCGCGATGCTGGCGCTCACGGCGCTCTTTACCACCACCCTCTTCGGCAAGACGGTTGCGGTTTTCCAATTCCTCCAGAGACTCTGCCCGGACAACAAACTTCGGGATTTCCATGCAGTCGGATTATAGAGGACGCGAACGAAGGGTGTGTTTCTGGAGCGCAGCGAGGAAGATTGCAGCTGGACTTTGAAGAAGTCGGGGAGAAAGTCTGAGAGGAAGTCAGGGAGAAAGTCAGGCAAGAAATCAGACAGGAAACAGCATACAGCGCCCTTGATCTGCTCCAGTCCAGTTGGGACGCAAAGACCGTCAGTAGACTTCCTTGTGGAAGAGATCATCCTTCTCTTCGCAGGGTGTGCAAACACATCCAACAGCGCATCCAACCAGCATGGCTACGCCGATTGTCACCAGAATGGCGGGGAGGAAGTCACTCAAGTGCGACAGGTGATTAAGTAAATCGTGCATCTTCAGGAACCACATGGATAAGCCCCTATTGAGTTGGAACCCGCTTTAAGTCGCAGTGTCTCTCGTAGTGCAATCATCATCCACTCTATTTTCACAATAGAACAGCGAAATTTTGAGAAACTTTGCATCTTAATGCCTTTATCGGCATCTGGAAGCACTCCATCATCTATTTCTTTCGATGCCAATTGTGTTCAACGGGTTTTCCTTCTATTATACTTTAGCGAATAAATGGCGAAGATGAACCGTGCCTGATGCAAGCCATGTCGATCCATCCAAGCAACCGCGTCTGCGCTGGCTCTTTCTCGATCTGAACTCCTACTTCGCCTCGGTCGAGCAGGAACTGCAGCCACGGCTTCGCAACCGGCCCATTGCCGTCGTTCCTGTCATGGCCGATACCACCTGCTGCATCGCGGCCAGCTACGAGGCGAAGGCCTTCGGGGTGCGCACGGGCACGCAGGTTGGCGACGCCAAGCGCCTCTGCCCGGGCATCGAGCTGGTGGAGGCGCGGCATGAGATGTATGTCGGCTACCACAACAAAATTGTGGAGGCGGTCGAGAGCTGCGTCCCCGTGTCGAGCGTCATGTCCATCGATGAAATGGCCTGCAGCCTGCTCGGACGCGAGCAGCCGCTCGTTGCGGCCCTCGATCTGGCGCGCCGCGTAAAGGAGACGATCAAGCGGGACGTGGGCAGCACGCTGCGCTGTTCGGTGGGTCTGGCGCCAAATCGTTACCTCGCGAAGATTGCGTCCGATATGGAAAAGCCGGACGGCCTGGTGGCGCTCACTCCCGACATTCTGAAACCGGCGCTGAAAAATCTGGTGCTGCGCGATCTGCCCGGCGTGGGCGCGCGCATGGAGAAGCATCTGCACGCGCGCAGCATTCGCACCATGGAGCAGCTGCTCGAGCTGGATCGCGCAGCGCTGAGCGATGTGTGGGGCGGCGTGGGTGGAGAAAAGCTGTGGTACTGGCTGCGCGGCGAAGACTTCAACGACCGCGAGCTGGAGCACCAGAAATCGATCAGCCACAGCCACATGCTGCCGCCGGAGTTCCGCTCGCGGGACGGCGCTTACGCCATTGCCCACAAGCTGCTGCACAAAGCCGCCATGCGCCTGCGCAGAGACAGGCTATGGGCGACAAACATCACCCTGGCGGTGAAGTTCGCGGTGCCCAAAACTCAGGCTAAGAAGCTCCACTATTCCGGAATTCCGCAGAGCGGCTGGTCGCACGGCATGACGGTGATTGAATGCCAGGACAATCAGACGCTGGTTGAGGCTCTATGCAAGCTCTGGGCCGAGCTGCCAGTAGGCGAGCTGTATCAGAAGCCTTTTTATGTCGGCGTCTGGCTGGGGAATCTCGTGCCCGACCATCTGCATACGCTGAGCCTGTTTTCCAGCCTTGAGACAGAATCGCGGCGCACGCGCCTCTCAACCACGATGGACGCGCTCAACATGAAGTTCGGGACCGATACGCTCTTTCCCGCGAGCATGCTGCTGGCCAAGGCAGCCGCGCCCACGCGCATCGCCTTCACCAGCATTCCCGATTTGTTCTGACAAGAAAAACGGATCGCGGCTAGGCGATCCGTTTGTGGAATAGAAGCGAACTACTTCTTCGTCTTTTCCTGTGATTTCTTATGTGCTGCCTGGGTTAGCTCGTGAGCATTGGTAGAGTGCTCGTGAGCTGTCTTTGAATGAGTGTGCCCTTCATCGTGGCTGCCCTTTTCGTGATGCTCCGCAGCGCTACGGTGTGATTTAGCGGCATTCTCATGATGTTCGGCGGCTTTCCTGTGTTCTTCGTGTGCCATAAAACTCCTTTATACCATCCATAAATCGCATTTATACCCATAGGAGTCGGCGAAGGCCCGCGCGGTTGCCGTGGCGCGGATAAATCATTCGATTACTGAACGTCACTCACCTTCCCTCCAACAAAAACAATCTTCATGTCCGGGTAGATGAAAACCGTCTTGTTGGGGAAATTCACTTTGTTGGTAGGCTGACCCTTGCTTGCAATCACCTGATCCGGGGTCTGCCCAAGAGCAATCGTGATGGGACCCGCCGGACGTGCAGGTGCCGGGGCAGGAGCGGCTTGCGGAGCAACACCTCCGATGGGAGACGCCGATGCCGTCACGCTGTCTGTGTCGGGAGCCGAGGCTTCACCCGCGATCTCCTGCTCCAACTGGGCGCCCTGCTGGGCCTGTGCGTCAAGTTCGGAAGCTCCATTGGGATCGGCTGCCGGTGCGGCTGCTGCATACGGTGCTTCCTTGGTTCCCTGGATCGCTTCGGCTGGCGGTGCCGGCAACCCGCCCTGTCCAGGATGGTCCTTCATCTCGGCCATGCCCTTATCGATGTTGGACAGCAGATGGTTATGCATCTCCTGCAGATCGGTGAGCTCCACGCTTACCGTGCTGCCTTTCGCGCAATCTTCCTGTTTGCTCGCGAGCACGCGCAGGTCCGCCGTAGTTGCGTCCTGAGCAGGCGCGTTATCGAGCCCGAGAACATCGCCTTCCGTCAGCCCGCAGTCCTGTCCGGCAGAGGTAACCGTCAACCCCGTATTGGCGATGAAGACATGCGGCTGTTTATCCGCAAGCAGGGTTGCCAGGCTTGCGGTGCTGCCGTCCGATGGGTCCTGCGCCTTCTGCGAGGCTGCCAGCTCACGCTTGATCTCTTCGGAAACCGCATCCTTGACCTCTTTGCTCATGATGGGCGAGGTCGTCCCCGTATCCGGATCGTAAGAAGCGAAGACCAGATGCGCGGGATTGACATAGCGAAGCTGCGCGGATTCGTTCGATGCGGCGGCAGCCGCACCCGCGGCATACGCGTCGGCCAGGCTGGCAGCGATCATGTAATCCGCTAGCCAGAAAGCGGCGCTGGGATAGACCGGATAGGGTGCGAAATACGCCCCATAGTAGCCGTACCAGGGATTGCCTCCCCAGCCCCACGCATAGGGCACCGGCGCCGGCCAGGGATTGTAAGCCCAGCCGTAATAGGCAGGCGGATAGTAATAGGCAGGCATGTAGCCGTGCAGATAGACGCCGTGATAGTAGTACGGGTGATAATAGGCCCGGTAATAGCCGCCGTGAGAGTAGTAAGCGCGGCTGTAGTAAGTGTGCCCGCCATAACTGTACGGACGTTGAATGTACCCGCGTCCGTGACCCTCGGCCATAAGCCGGGAGTGATCGGGGCGATCGTACACCGTACGCCGAAAGCCCCGGGGACCGCGAGAAACGGTCATCCCGTTGCCGTGGACCTCTCGTACCCTGCCCCTGGAATCGAACTTGGCCTCATGCCCGTTCGCACCTTTGTAGCTGGCCACCCGGCCATCCGGTCTCTTCGTAACCTCCGCGCCTTTGGCGGTATGGGTGGTGGTGGTCCCGTTCGCATTTCTGGTTGTTCCTACGGTGTGTGCCCCCGCCGTATTGCCACCCGCTGTATGGGTCGCCGTATTCGCATGCGTCCCCGCAGAAGCGCCTGACGAAGGATGACTCGCAGGCGTCGAAGGCGCTTTGGCCGGTGCTTTGGGAGCGGGTGCCGAGGTCTTTGGCTTATCTGACGACGCACTGGCAGGAACAGCCAGACATACTCCCGCCGCCACAAATCCCATGGCAACGAGCCGCATAGTGGCTGAGAAAGCTCCACCAGTCTTTGGGTAAATCATAGTTATCTCCTCAACTTCCGGGCCCGGTTACGCGACTTAGTCGGACGACTTAAGTGGAACGGCTTACTGGACATCGCTTACCTTGTCGTCCACGAAAATGATCTTCATGTTCTTGTAGACAAAGGTCTTCTTCTTTCCCAGATCGATCATCTGCTGGGGCATCCCCAGGGCCTGCAAAACCTGGGTAGAAGACTCACCGATTGAGATTGTCGGGGGTGGTCCTGCCGGCGCGGGGGCAGGAGCAGGAGGTGCGGGCGCAGCTACCGGCGGTGCAACCGCTTGCTGTTGCGCAGGTGCCTGAGGCGCGGGGCGACCCTTAGGCTGAGCCGGAGCCTGATTTGCGGCGGTGTTGTCGCCACCACCCTGGGAGTTATCATCCCCGGTATCCGGAGCCAGAACCGCTTCGATCGCCTGCTCTACCTCTTCCGGAGGACTGTCGTCGAGATAGCCCTTCTTGAATTTGAAAGAGACAGTGGCAAGATATTTCTTCTGGCCCTCCTGTCCGCTGACATCGAGTGCGCTGGCAGTGAGAATGGTGAATTTGAGCAGTACGTCACCCGATTCGTCCTTTCTCTCCATCTTCGTGATGTAAACCTTGTCGCCTGTCTGCAGGACATGGGAGCCGATCTTCGTCCACGTCATCTTCGCGAACATCGAGGGCGGCTGAATCTTTCCGTCAGACACTTTGTTGTCCGGCACGATCATGATGCTGCTCGGTAAGCTATAGACACCCGCACACTTCAGACTCATCGTCGTGCCGTCTTTCGTGATCTGCTCATGGTCGGGAGTGGTTTCGGTAACGAGATATTTTTTTTGCAGTGCCCCAAGCACGCCGCTTGATGAGTCGGCGGCTGCGGCGCTCTGCGCGGAAAAGGTGGCTGCACATATCAAAATGGCGGAAGTAAGCAAGAGTGGCTGAAGTAATTTGGGCATAGTGAGTATTCGCCGAACGAGGGAGAGGATGTGTTTAGGTGGAAGGCTGGAGTACATCGCAGCGAAGTGACCTTCGACCGGTTGCGTGGACGGAGCACCTTGATGGAACGCGATGCACATACAAACCAACTGCAAAAATGATGGCCCGTGTGATTGCTTGAGGTCCGCGTTCAGGAGGGGAATCAGCTGTGCAGGGGGACGCACTCGCGAACGGCAACAGCAGAAAGTCTGTTATGGGTCCGGGAAAATGTCAAGCTTTAAAATCGCAGACCCTGCGCAAACGCCTCATGGAATTGGTGGTAATGTCGTCATTTGACGCGTGGGCGGTTTGCAGCAGAAAGGAGATCTCATGGACGCAAAAGAGACAATGAGCTCAATCGGTCGGCCAGTGCCGGAGCTGCCGGTCGCTGATGTCGAACGTGCACAACAGCATTACCGAGATGCACTCGGCTTTGAGATTGGATGGCTTTACCCGGACAAGGGAATTGGAGCCGTGTCACGCGTTGATATGGGGCCGATCTTCTTTCGCAAGCGACAGCCGCCGTTCGAAGCTGCCGTTCACTGGGTGTTCGCCGAAGATATCGATGCCTCGTACCAGGAACTGAAGTCGTCCGGTGCGAACATCGTGGAGCCTCTCGAAAAAAAGCCCTGGGGATTACGGCAATTCACCGTACAGGATCTGGACGGGAACCTCTTCTATTTCCACCATGACTAACCAAACGCCGCATACCAAACGGCTTCCGCGCGCCGAGAAACCCACACCCGCGATCAGTGAAGAAGATCAAAGGTGTTCGAAGCGTCATCGACAAAATAGACGCCATCGGAGGCCGCAATCAGACCGAATAATGCCCCTGCTCCCGGGGGTGGTCCTCCCGTGTTGTCGACAAGCTTGACCGCAACCTGTTTGCCGGTTCGTGGATTTGTTTCCACAATATTTCCATCATCTCCGTTTGCCGAGAGGATGTGATGATCGGGCGCAAGCACCAGCCCAAGCGGGTCGTTCAGAGCACCGCCCTCGGATACCGTGGAGCCCGTGCCGGCCGAGCGGAAGCGGAAGAGCGCATTCGGAATGGCCGCGATGCGATTATCCAAACTGTCCGCGACGTACAGAATCCCTGTCTCGTCATCAAACGCCACGCCCGTCGGGCCAATCACCAGCGCAGATGGGTCGGTACGTTCCGGTAAGCCGGAAGCGACAATCGTGCTGTTGAGCAGCAGAGGCGGCCGGTCACCAGGAATCGCCAGCAACAAACGGGCAACAGTCCCGCGGTTCACAACGCTGCCGCCTGCATCCGCTGTGCCATTGAGCACATTGGTCACAAACAACGCGACGAGGAAGCCGCCGTCCACGGCAGTCATGTCCCACGGACCGTTGAGATTATGGCCTGAGAATGTCTCAACTACATTGCCATTGCTATCGAGGACGATGAGACAACCAGCACCTGACAATACTGTCCCTTGATCTGAGGTCGGCAAGCTGCCAACCACGACGAAGCCGCTGCGAAGCGCCACCAGTGCGGTCGTCAGGCCAATCCCTCCAGGGCAGGACACCTTGCTCGCATCGATCTGGGCAAAGAGACTGAACGTTCCATTAGGTGCAATCTGCACAATGGTGGTGCCCGTTCCCTGAAAGTTTCCGCCGTTGTTGAAATTGCTGATCAGGAATCGCCCCTCGACCAGACTTCCCTTGCTCAGGGGCACGCGAGCAACTCCATACGGGTTAACGTCGCCATTCGATGGGACGGTCGTGCTGACGGTGGTGACAGTGTTAAAAGGCCCGATGAACGATCGATCGGCAGCACGGGCAGTGCCGTCCGCTGCGGCCGCGATCCATACCATCAGGACCAGTACACGAAGTAGAAAAGTGAGTGGGTGGTTCGGTTTCATGATCGTCCTCCTAGAGGAGGCGCACACGATTTCCCGCGATCAGAGCTGTGCGTTCCCAGTGCTGTGCGTCTCAGTGCAGGGCCACAACTTTAGAGTTTTCGCAGGCGAGCGTTGTCATGGAATTGTCTCGAACTTGTAACTTATTTCACACGTGGAAATGAAACCGTCGCTCGCTCCAGCGATGCGATGGGGCCAGGTGGGTCTTCATAGCCCTATAGGTTCACCGGATACCAATGAGCAAACCAGCAGACATACCGATCGACTGCGGATGACCGCCAGCGAAGCTGTAATCATAGGCTGGCTCCAGATACCATCCAAAGCGGTGCCTTCCCGTTGGCCAGAACATGAAGTCTCCGGCCAGCTCTGCGGAGAAGGAATCTGTCGTTTTCCCGCTTTGCTTCAGGTGAGCCCATTGCGGCCCCACGCCGAGCATGAACTCGGCCTTGCTGGAGAGGGTCCATGGCTTCTTGAAGAGAAAATCCGTATCCCATTCAGTCGAGTTCCGCGTGTAAAAGGGCGACACGCCCGCCTCCAGTTCAAGCCAGTTCTCGATGGGGGTACACTCTGCCGCGAGGTTTGGAGCGAACGTAGCAGCGCCTCCGCTGAAGTTCCAATTGGTAGACGCTCCCACTTCCAGGATGGCGACCGGGTCGTCCGTATCTGTGGACGCCTTGGTTGTGTGGACGGAAGGATTGTTCTGAGTCATCTGCCCCAAGGCAGGTAGACAGCACCATAGAAAAACGTACGCTCCGGCGAGCGTGAACGCGTGTATACGCATGGGAAGTCTCCAAGTGTAGTCAGGTTTCATGCTGATTCGATCCACGCCGAGCGCGGATGACGTTTGAGCTAGGAGGCGACGATGCGTGGCGGTCGAAATATCGTGGAACGCAGGGCGAAAGCAGGACGGGGCGATTCATTCGCAACCTCTGCGAGTGCGACATTCACGCGGATCAGAACCAGCCCGACATTCGGGAGTCCGTAGAATCCGCAGCAAGTGCAGATCCCATTACATTGATCAGGCGCGACCGGATGAGAGTGCTCGAGCATGGACTGGTGCGCCAACGCGACTGTCGAGAAAACACCATCACAGAGATCGCAATGTGGCGGGTTCGTCGTAAGCCAGAACAGCAACGCGCAGAGTAGCCCTGCCCATACGCGATGACGGTTCCCGCTTTTCATATTGCTAACGATAAATGATTGCGGCCATGCCGACATGCACAGGGGATTGGAACGAGGACTTATCTCATTTCTCAATGGGCTATGGCGATTTCACGTCGTACGCGTGGTTCGACGAAGATCCGATATAACGATCACATCCATCCCGGCTAAGTCTGGGGAAGCGTTTTGAGCCAACTGCATTATTCGAATCCGACAGGAAACAACTCACACTCGAATGCCCAGCCGCCGTTGTATTCCGTGACAGCGACGAGCAGTTCGTTGTCGCCTGGGTTGAGATGGATATGGGTCTCGTCGCTGAGACCGAATGTACCGAGCGAGTCATCATTGCGGTACGACAGGGCATTCTTCCCCGAGAAAATCGGCTTTCGGTTCAGGTAGACCACGATGTCGTCGCTGTAGCCGATCTTGAGAATCTTTTCACTCCCCTCCACAGATGAGATTTGAGTGCGAGCGAATACGACTTTAGCGCCTTTGACCCGTCCTTTTTGCATGTCTTCGCGGGAGGGCATAGGAAACATCGCAGGACTGGTTCGGTACCGATTTACCAAAACGAATCCTGGATCCTCCGCATGCACCTTTTCCCATTGATTGATGGAAGCCGGGTAGGTACTGGCGTCAACGTCGCCCGCGTCAAATGCGGGCGACAGCTCCCAATCGGACAGGAGGCCTGCCTGTTTGAATGGCGGTAGGTCTGGCAATGGCTTCCGGTCGGGAAGAGGCTGATAGCTCAGGTTAGTGAAATATCCGCCGCCCAAAGACCATAGGCCAACTCCCCCTTCACTGTCCCCCCTCCGCAAATTGGTCACAGTCAACGTAGGAGCCTTGCTTTCGTTCAGGAAGACCTCGCACGTTCGACCGGTGACAACGATCTTCATATGCATCCACTGGTTTCCGGGGATATGTGCGCTGGCTTTCTCGTGGCTCGAATTGAGCAGTTGCCAAATGGCGTCCCCCTTCAGTCGCGGGGTGTACTGCATGGCTTCGATGGTGTCCGAAGCACCCGGCCTCAGGTAGATCATTTCCAAATTTGCTTCTGATTCCATCCTGAAGGCAATTCCTATAAACAAGCCGCCTGGCTTGCTTGCCAAATCCGCTTCCACAACGCCGTCGCGGAAGCTTGCCCCTTTCACTGTCAGCAGCCCAGAGGGAAGGAAGACCGCGCGCCGTCCAAGAAATTCTCCGAATTGGATCGTCCCCGCAGAGGAGCCCGTTTTGGAGATACCGGTGTCGAAACGCTCGGGTGACATGGAAACCTGAATCTGTTGAGCCTGCGATGCCGAGAGACCGCATCCAGCTAGAGCAGCGATGGCGAAAAAGCAGAATTTGAACATATTACAAACTCAAATTGGTCGTACCTGCAGGATCATGTGCTTCTTATCCTTGACAATCGAAATTTGCGGAAGATAAACGACACCAAGAATTAAAAAAAGTAGACGACAGCTCTGTCACTGATTTGCCCGTTGACTCTCCTGCGGGAACCGGAGAGCTGAGACCGCAGCACCACATGTGCCTTCCATCTACATTCGCTAGACTATGCCCGTGACCCCTGCTTCGACCTATCGCGGCCGTTCTTGCACCTTCACCCACGGGCCTCTTGCATCTTGGCCACACGCAGACCTTCTGGATGGCTTACCAGCGAAGCTTTAAGGCACGACGTCATCGGGATTTGCGCGGCACCTTGAAGGTGAGTGAGATGCCAACAATTTCGTTGGTGTCCCATCCCGTTGGCAGGTTTACCGACTGCCAAAGGAAATAAGGGCGTATAGAAAATGAATCGGTGACGGGTGACCGAAGTCCCACCTGAAAGCGATTCTGGGTGAAAGCGCTACCGCCGTTAAAGAACGGGTTGTCTCCGGGGACGATGAAGAACTCATCGCTCACGACGAGCACCGGCGGCCGCGCCATGCGGAGCGGCAACGTGTAGTCAATGCCTGGACGAAATCGAAGGCGGGCCGAGGCAGACCGGTCATCGGGAAAACGTCCCTCGACGAGTGTGCGGAGGTTTGGTCGCCACGGCCCCCAGGATTTGCTCAGGGTTAGATTGAGCTGGAGTCGGTTTTCGTAAGCAATTTTGGGATTGGCCGGATAGCGCTGGTAGCGATAAATCGGTATCACCGTAAGCCACGGCCGCAGGCGAAAGGCGATTCCGCCTTGAACGAAGTACTCGTAGAGGTTCGCGCCTCCCTCGTCGAATCGCTCATGGAACTCCACGTCCAGTGATTTGTCAGGCGAAAGCGGTGTGGAAATGCCCTGATCGAGCCAGAGCCCGATCTGCTTGTCGTCTTCCGGGTCCTCCGGCTGCTGTTGCGCTCCGACCGGTACAGCCAGCATGCAGCCCAACAGTATCGCAAACACGAATACCACACACCGGTAGTGGGCTTGCAAGCCGAGATGGCGCCATCGCGGGCTCACAGGAATGCCATCGGTCCTGCGTTGAGATCCTTCTTCCAATCCGTTGCCCTCGGACGCCCCCAGTGTAGCCCACATGCGAACTTCAGGATGAAACCGGGAGTCCAGTAGCTGTCTGAACTTGATCGTTGAACCGTCTTAGTTGAACAAGCAAACCCTCTTGATCTGCGTCCGCTAGACTAAGCCCGTAACTCCGGCAATAGGGAGTTTGCAGTAAAGTCGAAAGGCGCGGGTTCAATCCCGGTGCACCTTACTTTGAATGGGGCTTGAATCACTTGGTCTGGCCGGGAGGGGTTTCTGCCCAGTAACCACCTCTTGCGAAGATTTCAAGACCGACGTAGCCCGGTGCTCGCAACGCGAGGGCGTGGAAGCCGGGGTGCGGCGATTGCGGCTGGAAGCTCAGCACATAGCGGTTGGGAATGTGGTTGGAGATCGTGGCCAGATCGCTTTCGAAACTCTTCGTGTCGCTGAGCTTGAAGTATTCGCCACCTGTAAGCCGAGCAGTGGTCTCGGGGATGTTCTTCTCGAGGCCGTCAGTCGCGGCGATTGCGGCTATCTTGGCGAGCCGAAGTGGTGGCGCAAGAAGGCTGAGACAGTCCCGGAGCTGTGCGATCGGCTTTTCATTGAGGTTGCCCTGTGGGTCACTCGGGTCGCGGCTCATACAGCCATGAGCTGGGCCAGGTGGCTGGGGGCCAGTTGATGACAACCACGGGATTGGAATTCCTCCTGTGTTCTGCCCGAATGTCTTGGGACCTTCGTGCCCGACGTCGCTTTTCGCGCTGGAGAACCCAATGCTGTAAATGACGGTGTTGGTGTCGCTGATCGCGCGCAGCGCCTCGTCGAGTCGCACATGGCTGCCGCGATCGCGGCTCTCGGCAATCAGAAGAATCGCCCGACGATACTGAATCGGCTGTTTGCGCAGCAGATCGACCGAGAAGGCGAGCGAGTCTAGCGTGGCACCCCCATCGTCTCCGTTGTTGTCATGGATCAGGGCGTGCGTCGCCTTTGCCGCCATATCGTTATCCGGCGTGAAGTCCTGTACCAGCACGGGCGAGCTGTCGTAGCCGACGACCGCAACCTCGTGCGGCACGCCGCCGACTATCGAGTCGATCATTCTCGTCAGCGACTCGTATTTCGCGAGCTGGCGCGCGCCGTCCCCGCCGACTTCGATATCGACCACCAGCGCGAGCGGCTCACCACCCGTGTCCTGCTCAAGGTGAAGCTTTTGGGGAACTCCATCGTCTGTGAGGACGAAATCGTTGGCGCTGAGCGAAAAGACGAGTTTGTTGCCCCTATCGCGAACCAGGGCAGGCACCAGTACCAGCGTGGAGTGGGAGGTCAGTGTGGCGTTTTGTCCGACCGTGGGTCGGGCTGGATTCTCACCTAGAGTTTGAGCTGGGTTTTGGGCTAGCGCGGTGGAGAGGCTGGCGAGTGCGAGTGCTGCGCATAGCTTCATAGTTGCCACTAATCCAATATTAGCTGGGCGGAACTCGCATGTGACCACGCTCTCCCGCGTCCGCCATCTCAATTGATGCATCATCCCGTGGGTGTTGAAAAACTCAGTACGAATCATCTGATTTCGATAAGATCCGAATGGCAATTTGAGTTGTTTGGCCGCATAGTCTGACCATGCTGTTGTGGATGGCATTGTCGGAGGACGAAAGTACATGATGGGTCAGCACGCCCGCTCGGAATCGTTGTTCTACTATTTCCGCCTAGAAGATCAGATTCCAGAAAACCATCTGTTGCGATTGATCGACGAGCATATCGACTTCGGCTTCGTTCGCGGGCAGCTAAAGGACAGCTATAGTGACACTGGCCGTCCATCGATCGATCCAGAGCTGTTGCTGCGGATTCTGCTGATTGGCTATTTGTACGGCATCAGCAGCGAGCGCAAGCTCGTTGAAGAACTTCGCATGCATCTGGCTTGGCGCTGGTTCACAGGCCTTGGTTTCGATCAGGAGATTCCGCATCACTCCACGTTTTCGAAGAATCGCCACGGGCGCTTTCAGGAATCGAAGTTGTTCGAGCAACTATTTGAGCGGATCGTGGCGCAGTGCCTGGAAGTGGGCCTGGTGCGCGGAGACAAGCTATCGGTCGATGGAACCTTCGTTGAAGCAAACGCTTCGAAGGAGAGCCGTATCCCGAGAGAACAGCTGGCAGAAGCCGCACAGGTCAATCGAACAGTTCGCGAGTACCTCACTGAACTGGAAACGCGGAATCCAGTCGAGGAGCCGACACATAGCCAGGACAAGGTGTCCACCACCGATCCGGATTCCACGTATGCGACCAAAGGCGGCACGCCAGCACGCATGGGCTACTACGACAACTACCTGGTGGATAACCACAGTTGCATCATCGTGGGTGTACAAGCGACGGGCGCCCGCCTGAGTGAGGAGTCTCGAGCCGCCGAGGAGATGATCGCTCGCTTCGCCCAGTGGCAAAGGAAGAATCCGCAGTCCATCGCTGCCGATGCCAGCTATGGCAACGGTGAGTTGTTGCAATGGCTGATGGACCGGGAAATTACGCCGTACATGCCCACGAGGGATGCTGTTGCTCGAACAAGGAGTCCGTTCTTTGGTCCGGAGCGCTTTACTTATCAGCCTGAAAGCAACAGCTACATCTGCCCAGCGGGCCAGCAACTGAACTACGGCGGTCGCAATGACAGAAACCGTGCGTTCGCCTACATCGGAACTCGCAACAAGTGTGGTCCGTGTCCACTGAAACCGAAATGCACCAGAGGAGCATTTCGGTTCCTTGCCATCCACATGAACGAAGCAGCTCGACAGCGGGCGAGAGATCTATGGAACACGCCGGAGTTTGAGCATGCACAGCAACAGCGGAAGAAGGTCGAGGCTCTGTTCGCAGAACTGAAGAACCGCATCGGCCTTCACCGCCTGCGTCTGCGCAGATTGAAGTTCGTCCAGGAGCAGTTCTTCCTGGCCGCCACTGCCCAGAACATCAAACGACTGGTCCGATTCCTGAGAACACCAACGATATCCCCAACACTTGCGACTGCCTGAACACCGGCAGCAACACCGCCCGAGTCATTTTTCGCGCGGTCTCCACCTTAGAACGCCAGAACCGACGTCGACTTTTTCAACACCCACTCCCCGACGCACTCATCGAGTCTGGCGGGTAACCCGGAAGTTGATCTGCATTCGCTAGACTAAGGCCGTGAGTCCTGCTTCCACCTATCGCGGCCGTCTTGCGCCTTCACCCACGGGCCTCTTGCACCTCGGTCATGCGCAGACCTTCTGGATGGCTTACCAGCGTGCCCTGCAGGCCAAGGGCGTACTCGTCATGCGCAATGAGGACCTGGACCCGCAGCGGTCGAAGCCGGAGTTTGCCGCCGCCATGCTCGAGGACCTGCGCTGGCTGGGCATCTGGTGGCAGGAGGGCCCGGATGTCGGCGGCCTGCACGCTCCCTACGTCCAGAGCCGGAGGCGAAAATTTTATCTCGATGCGTGGCGTAGGTTAGTGCGGGCAGGGTACGTCTATCCCTGCCGTTGCTCGCGTAAGGACCTGGCGCGCAGCGCGCAGGCTCCGCATGACGAAGACGACGAGCCGATCTATCCAGGCACATGCAGGCCCGGAATAGGCGGACCCCAGGCATCGGGTGAAATCGCCGTGCCGGAATCGCCCGCAGGCCTGAACTGGCGCTTTCGCGTTCCCGACGGCGAGGCGATTACGTTCGACGACGGCCGCCTCGGCCCGCAGCTCTACATCGCAGGAGATGATTTCGGCGACTTTCTGGTATGGCGGCGCGATGACGTGCCCGCCTACCAGCTTGCCGTCGTGGTGGATGATGCGGCCATGCGCATCATCGAAGTCGTGCGCGGAGCCGACCTGCTGCGGTCGACGGCGCGGCAGATCCTCATCGATCGGGCGCTTGGATGGGAGCCGCCTGCTTGGTATCACTGCCCTCTCATGAACGACGAACGCGGCCAGCGTCTGGCCAAGCGGCACGATGCGCTCTCGCTGCGCGCCCTGCGCGAACAAGGCAGAAAGCCGGATGAGATCATCGCCATGTTCAGTTGAGCACCGCTCCTGCATGAAATCCAAAATAAGAGTCGCCGAAACAATCCTGAAGGGTCTAAGCTGCTTAAGATTCTGAGCGAGGCGGCTTGGATGAGGGTCAGGAATCCAGTATTCGTTGTTCTTGTGCTGGCAGCTCTCGCTCATCCCGCGTCCGGTCAGGATTCCGACAGCCAGCCTGCAGTAGTAGCTACGCTCCACTCGAAATCCCCCGACTTCAACCGCGCTATCTACTATCGGAACAAGCTCGAATTCTCACTCGAAACCGGATGGCTGCCCAACAACATTCCGTTCGTCTTCGACTTTCTGGTCGACAGCAAATACTCAACATGGCCGCTTCATTACACACTCGTGCCTAACATTGCTTCGCTCCGCTGGGAGATCGACAACATCTGGGGCTGGAAATTTCTGCGCGGCAGTACTGACTTCACCTTCAGCGGTTCCTACACCGCAATTCCAAGAGGGGCGGAAACGCGGTACTTCGCCTTCGACTACGGCATCCGGCGCAATTTTATCCAGCCGAACTGGAGAATCGTGCCCTACTTTGAAGCGCGCGGCGGTGTCGGGGACATTAACGCGAAAGAACCCTATGGCATAGAGTACGCACAGGGACAGGACCTGACCTTCACCCTCATGATGGGCAGCGGCGCTCGCTACAACTTCAACCCCAAATACAGCATTGCCGCCGGAATGACCTATATGCACGTGTCAAATTTCTACTTGTCGGAACCAAGATATGAGGACTTTGGAATCAATGTCTATGGATCCATCGTGGGAATCAACATGCGCCTTGGCAAGCCCAAACCTGTCGAGCGATGAGACCGTAGCCAGCCCGGATTGCTCGTCCAGATCGCTGTCAAGCCCCTTCCCACGGATAATTTTCTTAAGTGATTAGATTAAAAGGATTTATACTTCAACGGTTTTGGCATAGTATTTCGCCGAAATTGATATTCTAGAAATAGAGGGAAAAATCGAATTGGAATGCAGGGTAGAGAGAAGCCAAAATCAGGGGCTTTAGCCCCGGACCCTCCACTAAGCTGTTGAAAACACTAGAACCGAGTGAAAGTCTTTAAAATCAATGGTATATCAGGGGATGATTCTCTCCTAAATCATTGAAAACAAAAGCAAGCCCCAACCAGACACGGGGGAGGGGGTCCGGCGGGTGACAGCCTGTCACCCGCTCCCTGGTTCGACAAACGATGGCCTCCGATTTCGCACAACTCGTAAAACAGCAGGCCGATATCGTCAAGATTATTGGCGATTATGTGCGTTTAAAGAAGGCTGGAGCGCAAAACTTCAGCGGATTATGCCCCTTCCATAAAGAGAAATCGCCATCCTTCTCCGTGCATGCGACGCGGCAGTTCTTTCACTGCTTCGGCTGTGGCGTTTCCGGAGACGTCTTCTCATTCATCCAGAAAGTTGAAAATGTCAGCTTTCCGGAATCGGTCCGTTTTGTAGCGCAGAAGTGCGGGATTCCGCTGCCGAAGCGCGAGTTTTCCTCCGAAGAAGAGGCGCAGGAAAGCCGCCAGCGCACCAAGCTGCTGGAACTGCATGAGCTGGCAACCGCGTGGTTTGAAGAGCAGTTGCGCTCGCCGGAAGGAGCGTTGGCGCGCGAATATCTCTCCGGCCGCGGGCTGAAGCCGGAAGAGATACAGAAGTTCCGCATCGGCTTCGCCCCCGATTCGTTTCACGCGCTGCGGGAGCGGCTGCAGCCGGTCGCCGACCAGGAGACGCTGCGGCTCTCGGGCCTGTTTTCCTTTAAAGAGCAGGAAGACGGAAAACCCGGTCCGCTCTATTCCAAATTTCGCAAGCGAGTCACCTTCCCCATTGCGAATGAATCGGGGCGAGTGATCGCGTTCACGGCGCGGGCACTCGAAGCTGGCGAAAAAGCAGGGCCGAAGTATATGAACTCGCCGGAGACGCCGCTCTATTCCAAGGGCAACGTCCTGTTCAACCTGGACAAGGCGCGGCAGGCAATCCGCGAGACCGGCTTTGCCGTGCTGGTCGAAGGGCAGATGGACTGCATCTCGGTGTATCTGGCTGGCGTGAAGAACGTGATTGCCACCAGTGGAACGGCTTTTACGGAAGTGCAGGTGCGGCTGCTAAACCGCTATACGACTCGCGTCATCATAAATTTTGACCCTGATAACGCCGGCTCAAACGCCGCGGATAAGTCCCTTCACTTGTTGATGGAGTTGATGGAGGCTAATTTCGAAATCAAGATTGTTACACTCGAAGGCGGGCTCGACCCCGACCGATACATCCGTGAGCGTGGCGCCAAGGAATACATGGCCGCCCTCCGCGGGGCGCTGCGCATCCAAGATTATCTAATCGACCGTGTGCTTCTGCTTTATCCACTTCGAACGCCAGCTGCGAAGGTTGAGGCGCTCAATTACCTACTGTCGTACATCCGGCGCATACCCGACCGTATTACGCGCGATGAATTTGCCACTGACGCCGCGCAGAAACTGGGTATTGATTCCGCTCTGGTGCGCGAAGAGTTGAAGCAGGTAGTGGCAAAACAGAGGAATTCTCTGTCGAATGTAACTCCGACGTTAAGCGAGGCGGAGAAAGTGCTGTTGCGAGCTCTCGCTGGAGCACTCTCCGAAGCTGCCTGCCAGGCTGCGGCTGCGGGCTTCGATGCCAACGAAGTCCACTTTGAAGGATTGACGGTCGCTTCGCTCCTCAAACAGTTGCGGCATCGCGGAGCTGTCGATCCCATGCACGCCATCGAAGATCCTGCGGCACGCAGCCTGCTGGCAAAGGCCCTGAATGGAGAGATGGAGCCGATCAGCCCAGAGCAAGTGACGGCGGCTCTCGATACCCTGCGCCACCGCCATCTGGAGCGGCGCCAGCGGGAGCTGCGAGCGGCGATCGGCGAAGCCGAGCGGAAAGGTGATGCCGCTTTGGTCGTGAGCCTGACGGCGGAGAAACTGTCTATCGATCGGGCGCTGCGCGAATTCTAACGTCGGGGTCTGTTCCACAAGCCAAAACCTTGGATTGACTTCGCCAAATCGCGCGATAAGCCAGTAAAATAAAGGGTGATGAGCACGAATCTCGAAACAGCATTGACAGCCACTTTGGGCAAAGCCGCGCGCGAAGCCGGACTGACCGTTCTTTCCGCCGAAGCAGGCACCGACTTCAACAATCACCCGACCGCCAAGTTCAAGCTGGCGCTTTCCCCGGATGCGCCGCCCACAAAGACGCTGCAGCTGGAATTAAGCGATGCCTTCGACTTCCAGAAGCCAGATCTGCTTCCGGAAATGACGGCGCACCTGCGCGAAGCGGCAAAGCGTCTGCGCAATCCGCGCCCGGATGCCTATGTCACGGTGGCGGGATTGCCTGTCAGCTTCAACCAGTTCGCATGGCCGTTTCACCGCTCTACCTCGGGCGCCGACACCTACATCGTTCACGGCGTTGCCCACCTCGAAGACGGCACGGCTTCGCCGCTGCACGCGAAGATATCTGCAAGCATGACGGTTACATTTGCCGAGATCGTTCCGGCGCCCGAGCAGCCCTACGCGGAAACGTTCATCTACAACGCGATCCGCAAGACCTTCGATCAGGGCCAGCTTGAACTGGTAAAGAGCGGCAACCGTCAGCCCGTTCCTGTCACCACGCGCTATTACAGCCGCTGGCAGAAGAAGTTCTCCTTCACGGACACGGATGACGCGAGCCGCCTGGAGTTTCTGGAGCTGAAGGCTTACTGGCTTTCGCATGTGCTGGGCAACGGCCAGCCTGTGTGGATCGTCGATCCGCGTGACGCGCAGTATCTCAACACCACGTCGGAGGAGCTGGCCCGCATGGCCGCAGATCTCTCGAAGCAGGGTATGCTGACGCTCACCGACGAGTATGCGGCTGCGACTCCGGCGTTGCTGGAGCGTGCGGAAGAGTACAACGCGAAGATGCATGCCGCACTCGACGCGACCAAGCCAGCCTTCAACGAAGAAATGCGGGCCGGCCACACCAACATGTGAGTGCTGGCCGCACGGGCCCACGCGCCTTCGGCGCCTTCAAAAAGCAGTGCTTCATCCAGTTCATCAACAAAGCGGCGACCGTCTGTATGTGATTACAGGCGGTCCGGGTGCCGGCAAGACAACCATCCTGCACGAGCTGCAACGGCGAGGGTTCGCCTGCGTTCCTGAGGCCGCGCGTCAGATCATTCAAGAGCAGGTAGCAGCGGCGACAATGCTGTTCCGTGGCTGGATACGGAGCGTTACACCTCGCTCATGCTGAAGAAGTCGGCGGAAGATTATCTGGCACACTCCGGCGCCGTACACGTGACATTCTTCGATCGTGGCATCCCGGACACGATCACCCACGCTCGCATCAACAAGCTTCGCCTGTCCGAGGAAGCCTATTTGCAGGCGCAAACGCATCGCTACAATCGGAAGGTCTTCTTAGCCCCGCCCTGGCAGCAAATTTACGAGACCGATGCCGAGCGTAAGCAGACTTTTGAGGAAGCCCTGGTATCGTTCCGCAGGAACAAGGAGGTTTACACCGAATACGGTTACGATCACGTGGAAATTCCGGTGGGCACGGTCGAGACGCGCGTTGATTTTATCCTGGCGTCCATCCAAGTCTGATTTCGCATTGCGTCAGCTTGCCACCTGAGCACCGCAGCGTCCGCAGAATTTCACTCCTGCTACGAGCGGCGTGCCGCAGGAAGAGCAAGGGACGGCAGCGACGAGCGGAGTCCCTGGCGCATTCACCGCACCGGGAACTATCACGCCGGGCATGGCAACGCGCAGGTTCGCGGCCAGAATCGCCGCCTGCTCGGCGTTAAATTGCCGCACGCGTGCGGGCATAAAGAAGCATTCGATAAAGCTGGCAATTGTGGGAATCCCTGTCCAGCAGAAGAGCACGTACATGATTCCCAGGCCATTTCGGCGCAAGTAGAAGTGGTGCGCTCCGAAGGTTCCGAGAAACAAGGCCAGCAACACTCCGACCACTTCATCTTTCTGGACGACGGACATTTGCGAATAGAAGACGGCCCGTTGCTCGTCGGTCAGGTTTCCGGCAATCCATGGCGTGGTGGACATAGGCTCAACTCCCTTGTTTCTGCTGGCAGGCAATACGCACGATTTTATCCAATAGTTCCGATGAAACGCTCCAGCGCGTCAATCGTCTTAATAAGAATTTTGCATCTGAATGAAATGTTGCACAGTTATCTGCCATCAGGCTCTAATCAGGAAACTGCTCCTTACAGGTATCCATCATGAACGGCATTGAACGCGGCGGCCCCAGCGCCATCAATAGAAACAAGCGTGGGTGGTTCAACAACGAACCCCTGCTGGTGCTGGGACTGGTATTGCTGACGCTTTATTTTGCGCGCGATCTGCTCATTCCGTTCGCCATGGCGCTTACGCTCAATTTTCTGCTGGCTCCGGCGGTTATGCGGTTGGAGCAGCTGCGACTGCGGCGTCTTCCAGCTGTGATTCTGGTGGTGCTGCTGGCTTCTGCTTTCATAGGAGGAGTTGGATGGGTGGTGGCGCGGCAGCTGTTGGATGTAGCCAGCGATCTACCCGACTACCGCCAGAACATTGACGATAAGCTGGCCTCGATTCACGCACCCACCTCGGGTCCGATGGGCAACGCGCTCACAGGAATCAGGATCCTCAGTCAGGATTTCTCGGGAACACCGGTGCCGCAGCCGCTGCCTCCTCCTGTGGAATCGGAAAAGTCGCGCAGTACCCGGCGCGCCCGCGAGGTAGAGCATCCAAAAACGGAGGCAAACACCAGCCCGTCCCAGGTGGTTGTGGTGCAGCCGCCGGTCAGCGATCGCGCTTATGCGCAACAGCTATTGAAGCAGGTGATCAAACCACTGGGCATGCTCGGTATGGTGGTGATTTTCACCATCTACATGCTGATCAAACGCGAAGACCTGCGCAACCGCCTGTTGCTGCTGGCAGGCATGGGCCGGCTGAACGTGATGACCCAGGCGCTCAATGATGCGGCGCACCGCGTCAGCAGCTATCTGCTGATGAATGTACTGGTAAATGCCAGCTATGGCTTGGTCTTCGGTATTGGGCTGTTTCTGCTGCATGTGCCGAATGCAACATTGTGGGGCGTACTGCTCGGCATTCTTCGCATGGTGCCGTATGCGGGCATGATTATCGGCGGCGGTCTGCCGATCTTTTTCGCGTTCGCCATTTTTCCCGGGTGGTGGCCACCCCTCTTTGTGCTGCTGCTGTTCATTGTGCTGGAGGTTGCGGTCAGCAATTTCATCGAGCCGTGGCTTTATGGCAGCCATACCGGAATTTCTGCGCTGGCACTGGTCACAACAGCCATGGTCTGGACGCTTCTGTGGGGGTTGCCCGGACTGATCCTTTCAACTCCGCTGACTGTCTGCCTAATTGTCATGGGGCGGTACGTGCCGCAGATGTCGTTCCTGCACATCCTGCTGGGCGACGAAGCCGAGCTTGCGCCGGAGGCCCACTTCTACGAGCGCCTGTTGGCCATGGACCAGACCGAAGCTCATCATATTGCCGATAAATTTCTCGAAGGCCACCCGCTGGTCGATCTATACGACGATGTGGTCTTGCCTGCCCTGAGTCTGGCTGAACAGGACCGCCACAAGGGGTTCCTGGACGATACACGCAGCATTTTCCTGTCCCAGAGCGCCACGGAATTGATTGCAGAGCTTACCGACTATCACTCTCCGCTGGCCACGCCCATTGTTGACATCGATTTACCGATTGAAAGGACTTGTCCGGTGGTCTGCATCCCGGCCAACGACCAGGCCGATGAGATTGCCGCCACCATGCTGGCGCAACTATTGGAGCAGCGCGGGCACAAAACCATGCTGCTGCATTCCACCACCCTCACAAACGAAATTCTGGAACGCCTGGGAGAAGAATCGAGCACGACGATCTACATCTCCGCACTTCCGCCCTTTGCCTTTGTGCATGCCCGCAATCTCTGCCAGAAGATTCGGCATCAGCTGCCGGAAAACCGCATTCTCATCGGCCTTTGGGGAGCGACTGGGGACGGCGAAACCCTGGGCGAGCGCTTTGGCGCTGCACGCCCGGACGCTGTAGCCACTACCCTGAGGCAAGCCATCCGGCTTGTCCGTAATTGCGACCCGGGCCCTGAAACGATTTTGAGAGGCAAGACGATGGAAGGGTTGCGGAGAGCCGTGATTACGGACCGTTAGACAGCATGATCGGTTCCGGCTTTTCAACCAAGCGGAAAAAAGAAGATCAAACAAAGCAGCAACTGCAACACAAGGCTGCCAAAATGGGCAAGTGTGTAGTTCTCGCGGGATTGCATGAGCGGCCTCCTGACGACATCATGCGTCTCCGCTTTACGTCTTCCGCCCCGAAAATTGCCCGCGGTGTTTCCTCTTTCCCGAAAAAGAATCCGCTTCCCGGGATAGGAAAATCTTGCATAAATCTTTCCGCACCTACGAAGCCGTTACCATGGATGCGATGCAGAGGAGGTGCCATGGAATTGAAAGATGATCTGCAACTCATCGCGACCCAGGAACATGAGCTGCGGTTTCCCAGGTTTGATACGGAGACTGCATGGCAGCTGGGAGTGCGCCTGCGAGAACTTGCGCTCGACCGTGGTAGCGCGGTGGTGGTGGATGTGCGCCGTTTTGGCCAACCGCTGTTCTACAGCGCGCTTTCCGGCACCACTCCGGATAACGGCGAGTGGGTGCGACGCAAAGGAAATGTGGTGGCGCGCTTCCATCGCAGCTCCTATGCCATTGGCCTGGAGCTGCAAAAGAAGAAAAGCACTCTTACGGAAAAATATGCGCTGTCGGCAGCCGACTACGCCTCGCATGGAGGGTCGTTTCCGGTCGCGGTGGTGGGCGCAGGGGTGATTGGCAGCGCTACTGTTTCCGGACTTCCGCAACGAGCCGATCATGAGTTGGTAGTTGAGGCGCTCTGTTCTTTGATTGGACGCGACTATGCGACGCTGAAGCTGCCATTTGTCGAAACATAGCCTCCATCGATGCGGCGATTTCGCTCTGCACAATTTAGGATGAAAGCATCGTCATGATGCAGACTCGTCCTGTCTGGGCGGAAATTTCCCGCTCCCACCTTCTTGCCAACTGGAACCTGCTGGGGGATGCAGCGCCGCACGACGCTGAGGTGATGGCTGTCGTGAAAGCAAATGCCTACGGGCACGGAGCTGCGCTCTGTGGCCCGCTGCTTGAAGCTGCCGGCGCAAGCTGGTTAGGCGTCACTTGCGTAGCAGAAGGGATTGCGCTGCGCAAGGTTTGCCCTAACACGCGCATCCTGATCATGTCTGGATTGTGGAACGGCGAAGCTGACACGATTATCGAGCACCGCCTGACGCCGCAGGTATGGGAAGCGTTTCATCTCGACTTGGTGGAAGATGCGGCGCGCAAACGAGGGCTTGGCCCGCAATCTCTTCCGGTGCATCTGGAAATCGACAGCGGTATGTCGCGGCAGGGCGCGCGTTCGCTTGAAGCACTCAGCTCACTTCTCGCACGATTTACGCCGGAGTCGCCCATTCAGTTGGAGGGCGTGATGACGCACTTCAGCGCCCCGGAGGTGCTCGATCCGGACGAAACGCAGCCACAATTGGCGCGTTTTGCCACTGCGCTTGAGACCATTGCAGCGCACAGTATCCGTCCTGCATGGATTCACGCCGGCAATTCGGCAACACTGCTCGCGCGGCACAGCACGCAGGCGCTCTCAGCACTCGCAAAAAAGCTTGGAGCACGTTTGATGTTGCGCCCTGGACTCTGCCTTTACGGATGCCCTGTAAGATTCACGCCAGTCTCGGCAAACGCGACGCTGCAAAATTCGCTGCAGCCCGTGTTGACGTGGAAGACGCGCGTTGTGTCTCTTCGCTCCATCGCAGCCGGGGAGACAGCGGGCTACAATATGACCTTCAAGGCCGAGCGCAGAACCAGACTGGCGCTTATCCCTGTGGGCTATGCCGATGGCTTGAATCGTCTGCTCTCGAACTGCGGGCGCGCACTGGTGCGCGGACAAAGAGCGCGGATCGCCGGACGTGTGTCGATGGATCAAACCATCCTCGATGTCACGGATATCCCCAATGTTGGCATTGGCGATGAGGTCGTCCTGATCGGAGAGCAGGGCGGGGAACGTATTACCGCCTTCGAGCTTGCCGACGCAACTGGAACCATTCCCTATGAAACCCTCTGCGCGATCGGCGCGCGCGTGCCGCGCATGCTCGTTGATTAAAGTCAAACCGATTAAACTAGAAGTATGCTTAGCAAGTGGTATGCGCGCTGGATGTTCGCATGGGAAACGGCGCTGACAACGCGGGATGAGAACCGGATCGTTCGTCCCATGGAGTGGGGCTTTGAGTGGCTCGATGATTTTCTGCGCGCGCATAAGATAGGGAGCGCGTCGCATGCGCCCGCCGATGCTGTGCGCGCGGAAGAATGGATGACGACCCTCAACGACGTTGTCGTGCGGGAAAGCGACAGCTTCTTCAGCTATGAACCGCCTGCCGACTATCGTCTGGAAGAACGTCATCCTCAGTTATTTCCGACCAATGTGCGGCCGGAGACGCTGGCGCAGGACGCGAAGCTGAAAGAGATGGCAGAGAAGGGCGAGCTGGAGGCGGCACAGTTTCTGCGCTTTACTTCGCCCGTGCGCACGCCCTATCCGGAGAACGACCTGGTTAATGCGCGCTGGTATCCGGCGCCCGCAGAGAAGCAAATCGGCAAGCCTAAACAAGCCATCATTGTGATGCCGCAGTGGAACGCCGATGCCTTCAGCCACAACGCACTCTGCTCGCTCTTCAACCGGTTCGGCATCTCGGCGCTGCGCTTGAGCAAGCCATACCATGACATTCGCCGGCCTGCGGAGCTGGAGCGCTCTGACTATGCCGTCAGCTCGAACATCGGACGGACCATCGCGGCGTGCCGTCAGGCGGTCGTCGATATTCGCTGCTGCCTGGACTGGCTGGAGGCGCAGGGCTACGAGCAGTTCGGCATTCTCGGCACCAGCCTCGGCTCCTGTTACGGATTTATCGCCAGCGCCCACGATCCGCGTCTGCGCGTGAACGCATTCAACCATGCCTCCGTCTCTTTTGGCGACGTTGCCTGGACAGGGCAGAGCACGCGGCACATTCGCAAAGCCTTCGAGGACGCTGGATTGACACAGGCGCGGCTCCACAAGCTGTTTGCCTCCGTCAGCCCGGTTTCGTATATGGAGCGCTTCGCCGCTGCGCCAAAGAAAGTCCTTGTCGTCCACGCGACCTACGATCTGACGTTTCTGCGCGAATACTCGGTTGAAGTATTACGCAGGTTCTCTGAGCTGGGTATCGATTTCGTCTCGAAAGTACTACCCTGCGGCCACTACACGACGGGCGAAACTCCCTATAAATTCATCGACGGCTGGTATCTCGGATCGTTTATATACAACGCATTCAAGCAGCTTGCCGAGCAGCCATTGCTGCCGAAGACTGCGACGGAAAACGTGCATGCCGGAGAATTGATTTCACGCTAACCTTCGTGAATTACGGTGTGGCAGGCAGGTTCAATTTGAAGAGCAGTGTCGGATCGAGATAAGCACCCTGCCAGCGTGCAGCCATGTGCAAGTGTGGTCCTGTCGCGCGGCCTGTCCCGCCGCTAAGTCCGAGCAGTTGATGCGCTGCTACCTTTTGGCCCTCGGTCACCTGAATTTTTGAGAGATGCATGTAGATGGTGGTGAACTGCTGTCCATGATCGATGACCACACAGTTTCCTTCATAGAAAAGAGCGCGGGCCAGTACGACCCTTCCTGAATTTGCCGCATAGACAGGCGTGCCGGAGGCGGCACGATAATCGAGCCCCTTATGAACACTGGCCAGCTTGCCGTTAAAGACTCTGCGCGTGCCAAAGGAATCGGTGGCCGGCGACTTGAGCGGAGGACGGAAGTCTCCATCCCATAAGGGCATAGACGCGCTCTGGGCGAAAACTCGATCCTTGACCTCTTTGTCGGCGGCGATGCGCTTGCGGGTCTCGGCGTCCGGGGCGACGAATTTTTCCGGGACGTGGAGCTCTACCTGTCGATAGTGTGACGGCTCGATGCGAATTTCTCGTGTTGCACTCACCGCATGGCCGTCTGGCATGGTTGCGTGGAGTGCCAGAATGTAGCTCCCCGGATCGGTCTCCACATCTGCACCGGCCAGCGCATACCAGACTTTCTTTTCTGAGGACGGAAAAAATTCCACTTCGCGGCCCAGCCACTCACCCTTCAATGAAGCCGGAGGGGTTTGAAACTGCACCGTAAATAGACAGGGAGAGCCGCTGGCCAGCTGCGACGGAGTCCAGGCAATGCTTTTAAAGGCGCCGCTTTCCTGCGCTGAATTAAAGAAAGGCATTCCGAGCAGGGCAACCATCAGCAGAAGAACGCGGTCGATACGCATAAGGGATGTTCCACATTGTGCAACAAAGACACCAAATCTGCATCCCAGGCTCTACAATCGAAGCATGTCCGACCGCATGTCATTGCCGCTTTCACAGGCCGATCCTGAGATCGCCGCCGCCGTTGAGAATGAAGTCCGCCGCCAGCACGAGGGCCTCGAGATGATCGCCTCTGAAAACTTCGTCAGCGAGGCAGTGCTTGAAGCCGCCGGTACGGTTTTCACCAATAAGTATGCGGAAGGCTATCCGGGCCGTCGCTATTATGGCGGATGCGAGTTCGCGGATGTGGTCGAGAACATCGCCCGTGATCGCGCCAAGCAGCTCTTCGGCGCAGAACACGCCAATGTACAGCCACATTCTGGCTCGCAGGCCAACGCCGGAGCTTATATGGCGGTGCTCACCCCCGGCGACACGATTCTCGGCCTCGATCTCGCTCATGGCGGGCACCTGACGCACGGCCACAAGCTCAATTTTTCCGGCAAGCTCTTTAAGGTCGCGTCGTATGTTGTGCGCAAGGATACTGAGCTGATCGACTACGACGAGTTGGAGCAAACCGCCGAGCGCGAGAAGCCCAAGGTCATTATCGGTGGCGGCAGCGCGTATCCGCGCATCTTCGACTTTCCCCGCATGCGACAGATTGCGGACAAAGTTGGCGCACTGCTGATCGTCGACATGGCCCACTTCGCCGGACTGGTCGCCGGAGGCGCGCACCCATCGCCTGTGCCGCATGCGCACATCGTAACGACAACCACGCATAAGACGCTGCGCGGGCCGCGCTCGGGACTGATTCTTTCCGGACAGCAGTATGCCGCGGCTATTGATAAATCTGTTTTCCCAGGCCAGCAGGGCGGTCCGCTGGTCCACATCATCGCCGCCAAGGCGGTCGCATTCAGGGAAGCATTGCAGCCTGACTTCAAGCAATATGCCGCGCAAATTGTCGCCAATGCGCGCGTGCTGGCCGAAACACTGCAGACAGAGGGCTTCCGCGTCGTCTCCGGAGGCACAGATACGCACCTGATGCTGATCGATGTGTTCGCCAAGGGGATGTTCGGCAGCGAAGCCGAGGTTGCGCTGGGCGAGGCTGGCATTACCGTCAACAAGAACGCGATTCCCTACGACACCAATCCGCCGCTCAAACCATCCGGCATTCGCATCGGCACGCCTGCGCTCACTACGCGCGGCATGAAGGAAGCCGAAATGCGCATCATCGGCAAATGGATCACAGAGGCGCTCAATGAGCGCAGCAATCCGCAGGCGCTTGCCCGCATTCGCGGACAGGTGCTGGAGCTGGCAGAGCAGTTCCCGCTCTACGGATGGCTACGGCAGCCTGCCGTGGTTGCACGGTAAAACCACAGTAAATTTGCAAGGCAACACATTTGTGCCAATCTTCCATAGGATGTTTGTGTGACCAAGTCGATTTCAAGACGTACATTTGTGAAAGCCGCTGCGCTCTCTTCCCTGGCAGCGAAGACGTGGTGGGCAGAGGCTAAAATTGCAAAGATGCCAGATAGCCGCCTTCTCTTTGTCGGCACGCAGACCGGCCCTTCGAGCAAAGGCATTTACGCCTTTCAATGGGACTCGGCCAAAGGCGAGCTGAAAGAGCTTGGACTCGCAGTCGAGAGCAGCAATCCGACCTTTATTGCGCTCGCGCCGGATGGCAAGCGTCTTTACGCTGCAAATGAGATTGATTCCTACGAGGGCGCGAAGAGCGGCGCCGTCAGCGGTTTCACGATCGACCGCGCCGCCGCGAAACTCACGCTCATCAACACGGTCTCTGCGACGGGAGCAGGCACCTGCCACGTCAGTCTCAATCGAACCGGGCAGGCTTTATTGTGCGCGAATTACTCCGGCGGAAGTGCCGCGTCGTTTCACATCGATGAAGCGGGAAAACTGAGCCAGGCTGTCTCACAGTTTCACTACGAGGGCCACGGCCCTGTCGCTGATCGCCAGGCTTCGCCTCATGCGCACCGCGCGACCGTCACGCCCGACAACCGCTATGTGCTGATCAACGATCTCGGCCTCGATTGCATTCACATCTACCATTTCGATGCGGCTACGGCGAAGCTTACGCCGAGCGACCCGCCGCAGTGGACGGCAAAGCCAGGTTCCGGACCGCGCGCCCTCCGCTTTCATCCCAACGGCAAATGGGCCTATTGTGCGAACGAGCTCACCTCAACCGTCGACGTGCTCGCGTGGGACGGCAAAAGCGGCACTCTGACGTCGCTTCAGCATGAGGACCTGCTGCCAAAGACCTTTCATGGCAACCACGCTGCTTCTGAAATCGTGATCGATAGCAGCGGCCGCTATGCCTATGCCGCGGTTCGTTTCTGGGATCACATTGTCGCTTTCAGCATCGATCCGGCGACAGGCAGGCTCTCGCTCATTGGCGCTACCTCCTGCGGCGGCGAAGTTCCGCGCCACATTACTCTTGATCCAACGGAGCAGTGGCTCCTGGTCGCCAATCAGTCTTCGGACAACATTGCAGTCATAAAAAGAGACGCAGAGACCGGAAAACTGGCGGAGACAGGCAGCAGTCTGCCGCTGGTGAAGCCGCAGTGCCTGGTGTTTGCGTAGGAATTGCTAAACAGTTACCAGCGAAGCGGCTGGCGCAGTGACGGATTTACTTTTTGTCTTCTCCGGGGCAGCCGTCACCAGTTTCCATGCGGACCGATCTTTCAGCAGCTTTGCCACCAGAGCCGTATGCATGGCGTGTCCGGCGCGCTCGGCGACTACGCGCCCTAGGATCTGATGCCCGGCGAGGGCCAGATCCCCGATCAGGTCCAACACCTTGTGGCGCACAAACTCGTCATCAAAACGCAGTGGGCCGTTCACTACACCCTGACGGGTGAGAATGATGGCGCTCGATTCGGAGACTCCGCGAATCAGTCCCATGTTGCGCAGCATCTGCTCATCTTCCTTGAAGCCGAAGGTCCGCGCCGGAGCAATCTGCAACCCATAATTCCGGGTCGCCAGATCGACCGTAAAAGCCTGGCGTCCGATGGGTGCGGGAAAATCAATATGGTAGGACACACTGTAGCCTTCGCCGGGATAGACACCGATGAATTTATCTCCGTCGAGCACTTCTACCGTCTTCAGAATGCGCAGGTATTCGCGCCGGCGCCGCTGCGTCTTCAGCCCTACCTGCTGGAAGGCCTCGACGTATGGCAGCGCGCTGCCATCCAGAATCGGTAGCTCCAGGTTGTCCAACTCGACGATGACGTTATCCACGCCCATGCCGATCAGCGCGGAGAGCAGATGCTCAGTCGTGGAGATGAGTACGCTCTGCCGCATCAGGCTGGTCGCATAGCTTACCTTGGCCACATTGCGTCCGGTGGCGGGGATTTCAAAATTCTCGAGATCGGTGCGGCGGAAGACAATCCCCGACCCGGCCGGAGCCGGAAGCAAACGCATCTGAACTAAAGCACCACTGTGCAGGCCCACGCCTGAGAATTCAATCACCGAAGCGACTGTCTGTTCCAAGTACGACGAAGAATCTAACAAATCGAGCTTCCTTACCCCAACTTGAGGTATTAACGTCATAGACTACTTGCAGGAAATTAAGTTTCACTGTTGTATCTTTGCCACACTATGGTGGTAGAACAGCATCGTATCTGAAAATGTACCTACAAAGTAAATGATTGATCAAAAAGATACTTACGCTCTTGAAACCCTCGCTCGATCCGCCGCGACGCAATTGCGGCCCATGCTCGATTTACTCCGGAAAATGGTCGAAATCGAGTCCCCCAGCGACAACAAAGCAGCCGTGGACCAATGTGCGGCATTTGTCGCGAAACAGTGCACGGCCCTCGGCGGCCGGGTTCGGCTGCATCGCCAGAAAGCATTCGGCGATTTGCTGGAAGCGCGTTTCGGTCCGCAAAAAAGTAATCAAAAACCGATTCTTTTATTAGGTCATCTTGATACGGTTTGGCCGCTGGGAACACTAAAGGATATGCCCTTTCGCGTGTCTAAGGGACGCGTGTGGGGTCCAGGTGTTCTCGATATGAAGGCAGGCGTGGCTATGGCGTTGACAGCCATTGCCATCCTCAAAGACCAGCAGAGACTGACGCGTCCGGTAGTCATGCTGCTTAACAGTGATGAGGAAGTCGGTAGCACTGTTTCTCGTCCGGTGACGGAAAAGCTGGCGCAACTATGCCAGGCCGTCTACGTGCTGGAACCGGCACAGGGGTTGGAAGGCGCCTATAAAACGGCGCGCAAGGGAGTTGGCAATTACGAGATTCACGTACACGGTGTGGCCGCTCACAGCGGCGTTGACTTTGAGCGTGGACACAGCGCTGTTGTCGAACTTGCTCGACAGATCGAGCGCATCGCAGGTTTCACAGAATTAGATCGTGGCATTACGGTAAATATTGGAACCATTCAGGGTGGAACGCGGTCTAACGTTATAGCAGCCGAAGCCCGGGCCGAAGTGGATGTTCGCATCGCCAAGGCCAAAGATGCGACGCGCATCGAGAGACGTTTTCGTTCGCTGCGCGTCCTGGATAGTAAGTGCAGTCTGCACGTTGAAGGCGGACTGAATCGTCCCCCAATGGAGCGCACGCCTGGAACGGTAGTGCTCTATAAGCGAGCCGCAACCCATGCCCACGCACTTGGGTTTGAGTTGAAGGAAGCGGCGACCGGTGGCGGCTCAGATGGCAATTTCACTTCCGCATTAGGCGTGCCCACATTGGATGGAATGGGAGCGGTAGGAGAAGGCGCGCACGCTGTGCACGAATCCCTGCTGCTTGAGCACCTGACGCCGCGTACTGCATTATTAGCGGCCATGCTGGAATGAGGTCACATGCTGAAGTTCGTCGAGTTCGGATTGCTGGCCGTATCGCTGCTCATCATCTTCGGATTGGTGGCTACGTCTCCGCGTAACCAGCCTCCGGCAGCCGAAATCGCCGAAGCGGGCGAGCCAGAAGTCAGCCCGATGCAGAAGCTCTAGCGGGCTGTAGCCGTCGGTTCGTTCCTTAGCCGTGCTTCCGCGCCCTCCAGCATGCTGCTTACCAGCGCCAACGGCAGTCCAACTACATTGAAATAGCAGCCGTGAATGCGCGGAATCCAGGAGGCGGCATAGCCCTGGATGGCATACGCGCCAGCCTTGTCCATCGGCTCGCCAGAGTTGATGTAGACCCCGATATCAACTTCCGAAATCGTCGTCATCGTGACATAGGTCAACTCAGACGCGATCTCGACGCCACCGCGTGACACCAGGCAAACGCCGGTGATAACAGAGTGCGTTCCGCCGGCAAGCAGACGCAGCATGCGGGCCGCATCGTTCGCGTCCTTCGGCTTGCCGAGAATCTCCTTTGCAGCAGAAACGACGATCGTATCCGCGCCCAGCACCAGCAGCGGATCGTCCGGCGCGTCGAGCTGTGCCTGCTCCACGAAGATGGTTTGGGCTTTTTCCCGTGCTAATCGCGTAGCAAAGGCAATAGGGTCTTCTCCAGCGCGATGCTCTTCCGGAATGGAAGCGGCATGAACGCGGAACGTGAATCCTGCCTGGGTCAGTAACTCTTTGCGGCGCGGCGATGCTGAGGCGAGTACGAGCATACTGAATCAATTATCCCAGTTAGTCGATCACAATGCCCACGCGCGGACCCTGTGCATCGCAGATGCCCCAGGCCATGCGCGGCGTGTTGTGCGCCAGGCCAAAGCGCCCATCCGGAGCCAGCAGGATCATGCCGCCATGTCCGCCGAGCCGCTTAAAGAGATAGGCAATCGCGTCCGGAGCCACCTGCTCCGGCGCGCGTCCCATCTGCACACGGTCGACTGCCCATTTCCCAAGCACAAGCTTCATAATCGGTTCGCCCCAGCCCGTCAGCGAGACGGCCGCACTGGCATTGTCGGCATAGCAGCCGCACCCGATCAGCGACGAGTCGCCGACGCGCCCCGGAGCCTTATTCAGCGTGCCGCCAGTCGATGTTCCCGCCGCGATATTGCCTTTTTGATCGAGCGCAACGGCGCCAACTGTGTCGTGCGAAGCCAGCTCGACCGCGGTCTCCGGAGACTTATCATCGCCGGCGAAAGTCAGATCCGGCAATCCCGCGCGCTCCTTCGCTTGCGCGTCTTCAAGGCGCACGCGTTCTCGATCGAGCACCAACTCTGAGTTGTCGATCAATTCCATGCCGTGTGCCTGCGCGAACTCCTCTGCGCCCCGACCGACAAAATACACATGTGGACTTTTATCCAATACCAGCCGGGCTGCATGGATCGGATTGCGCAGCCGCTCAACACAGGCGACGCCGCCGGCACGCATCGTGCCTCCGTCCATCAGCAGAGCATCGAGCTGCACGTGGCCATCGCGCGTGAGGAAACTGCCTCGTCCAGCATCAAAGGTATCGTCGTCCTCAAGCACGGCGACCGCGGCTTCGACTGCATCTACCGCGGATGCGCCTTGATGCAATAAGGAATAACCGGCGTCAAGCGCATTGCGGACGCCGCGCTCGTGCGCCGCGACCATGTCGTCAGGAATGGCCCAGGCTCCGCCATGAATCAGCAGTTTCGGTGTGTGTGACATATGCGAACCACTGATTGTACCGGGAATTTGCGCCCGCCGTGATGAAGAACGTCAGCACAACATAGGATCGGCCGGATCGCAGTGCTGCAACGTCAGCACCAGCGAATGTTGCGGCTTTAGAAGGCCTGTCGTCGTGACGGCGCGCTCCAGCTCTTCCAGGTCTCCTGCTCCGTTGATGGAGAAATGGTTGCCGCAAGCCGCCCCCATTCCTTCGCGGCTGAGATATGCGAGACAACCAAGCATGCGCTCCGCGAGCGAAGCACGCACGGTTCGCGCAGGCAGGTCTGCCACTCCTTGCGAGTTGGTCATGACCTGCTCAAGATGCTCGACGCGGTGCACCGAAGCCAGTTGCCACAACTCGCTGACACCCGTGTGCGCCATAGGCGCACCAAACTGGTCGACCACTTGTACATGGTAGGCCGGAACAACTGTCAGCCGCTCCGGGTACAGCAGCACGATGAGCACGAGTCCCGAAAACATCCACCAGGCCCATTGCTTTCTCATCGCCGCTACTCTACCGCGATTTCATCTCGAATGCGTATCCTTTTCGCACTCGCAAAAATAATTTATGGCGCAGACACTACCGGGATGCCTAAAGAAGATGCGGCCGGCAACGACAATTTGTTGTTATCGTGATCGTCGAACGCCTGCCGCAACCGCACGCAGCGGTTATACCAGAGCAACTGCGCCGCCTCGTACCGCACCTGCACGTTGCCGAGCCAATATGGGCGATTCTCTTTTTTCCACGCATCCTCATACAGCTCACGGGTGAAGGTGTAACCATCGCGGATCTGCTCGCACCTTCCATCGTTCATGTCTGAAATCAGAGAGAAGAGCGCGTCTACCTCATCGCTTTTCTTTGGATCGTTTTGCTCTGCAAAAGCCTTGGCATAGAGCGATGCGATTTCATCGGAAAACTCGAATTTCATACCGATAAAGTCCATGCGCCGCGCGCCCAGTTCCATTGCGTCGAGAGCATTTTGTTCCAGCAGGTTTGGATTTTCATCCCTGGCCTGTTCGATCAGCGTGATCGCCTGCTCGGCATGGAGGCGCAGTTCGCGGCTCACAGGACGAATCTTCGCTGCCATCGCCTGCCCATCCCGACTCCCTTTCTCGTCCCAGGGGTCGAGCCAGAAGATATTGTTATTCGCGTCTTCGATATGCGCTTTGCTCAAAGATTGGTGCGCTGCTATCAACTCCAGATGTGCCTGGTTGATCTTGCCCGACCAGTCATGGTGGAAGACCGATCCAAAAGCCTCTCCATATTGCGGAATGCTGCTCTCACCCTGCTGCCAGCTTGCCGCCGCTCCGAAGATCATGCCGTACCAGACCTGATCGAAGAGCGTCTCGCCCTGGTCGTTCCACATCGTCGTGATCGCACCCTTTGCGCCCATCCGCTGCCCGTCGCGAATGAAGCCCTGAATGTTGCGCAACGCCACATCGTTATTTGGATAGACCTTCAACCAGCTGTCTACCCCGGGCGCAACCCATGTCTCCAGGCCCGCATCCGTAAACGGCTTGATGTATTTGTCAAAGCTGTCTTCCGGATCATAATGCCACGGCACAGCGATGAGGTCCTTCGGCAAGCGCTTCACTTGCTCGGGATCGTTCATCGCCACATCACCCCAGAAGAGAATTTTCTTGTGGAACGGCGCCAGCTCAGTCGCAATGGACGTAAGGAAGTCGATATAAACTGGGCCCAGTCCGCGCTTTTGTACGTCCTGCATTGTTTTTCCGCGCCCGAGGCCGAAGGTCTCATCCGCGCCGATATGGATGTAGGGCCCCGGAAACATCTGTCCGATCTCGCCGAACCATGACTTGATGAGAGTGAGCGACCCAGGCTCGCCGGGAGCGAGCACATCGCCGTGCGGCGTTTCGCCCAAGTCAACATACTTGTCATACGCGAGTACGCGATACAAATGCCCAAAGGCCTCCTGCTCGGGGATGATGATGATGTGATACTGCTGCGCGTAACGCACCAGCTCCTCGACCTCAGCGCGCGTCATCGCGCCAGGCCCGGGCGCAGGTATAGGATTACCGCTGTACCGCAGCGTGTATTCAAAATATGGCGAATAGATGTTGAGCTTGTAAGCGGCGAAGGTGCGAATCTGCTTCTTCTGGTACTCGAGCGTCGGCATACCGCTGCGCGAGAGATCATCGTCTGCGCCGCGATGCGGTAAAGCCGGCCAGTCCCGAATCATGGCCGCATGCAGCATCCACGAACCGCTCTGTTTCGTAACCAGTTGCTTGACCGTTTGCGCGCCGTAGAAGACGCCCGCTGCTGTTTCTGCAATCACATAAAGTGTGTTGCCGTTGGGAACGAGAGCGTAGCCCTCGTCGTGCATCTGCGGGTCGAAGACGACACGATTAGTAAGCAGAAGCCCTCGTGTCTCGGGATTCTCCTGACGCAGCAGGACTACGCGGGCTAAATCCTCACCTTTCGAAGTAGCTGATGGAATGCCATACGAACGCAGCGTCTCCTGCAGATCCTGGGCAGCAAATTTATCTTCTGCGTCGCCGCCCGGAACATCGATGGCGATGCCGCCACTCAAGGGGATGTCCGATACCAGGCGTGCCTCTTTGGGCTGCGGAATTAACTGCAGCTTCGACGGTTCTTGTGCAATTGCGATATAGGTGAGACAGAAGATGGAGACGGCAGAAAAAGCTACGGACACAATCGTTCGACGAGACAAGCGCATTCCTCCGGAAAGATTCAGGAAGGCCAGTATAGCGGTCTAGACAAATAGAGTGACACCACGAACTGAGCGATGTGTGTGAGAATGAAGCGGATGATGCGTCGCCGCGAGTTTCTCCTATCTTCCGCTCGCTATCTCCGGGCGGGTGCCGTCACCCTGACTGCCTTACCCAGCTGGAACAGATCGTTTGCGGCAGAATCGGAATCTCTGCCCGCTTCTACCATCGCGCTGAATCAGGTAGGCTATCTGCCCTCGCTTCCGAAACTGGCCAGCGTCAGCGTGCGAGCTACGTCGTTTGTCGTCCGCTCCACGCTCCATAGCGACACAGCCCATCGCGGAACGCTGACTTCTCCTGCTCATGACGCTGCGTCTGGCAATACGCTACAGACGGCTGATTTTTCCGCGCTCACCACGCCCGGCGACTATATCGTCGAACTCGACTCCGGCGAACGCTCCGCACCATTTCACGTCGCCGCCAATGTGTATCGCGATGCGCTGCGGCTTACGACTCGCGCATTCTATGGGCAGAGATGCGGATGCAGCGTCAATCTGGGCAACGGCTACGCGCATCCCCCATGCCATCTTTCGGCTGCCTATCACTCCTCTTCCGGCAAGAGCGGCCCATTGCATAACCATGGCGGATGGCACGACGCCGGCGACTACGGGCGCTACATTGTCAATTCGGGCATCAGCACAGGTACGCTGCTGTGGGCATGGGAGTTTTACCAACGCACGCTCAACAAAGTACCTCTGCAAATTCCCGAATCCGGCGGCAAGGTCCCTGACTTTCTCGCTGAGGTTCGCTGGAATCTTGACTGGATGCTCACCCTGCAGGACCAGGACGGCGGCGTATGGCACAAACAGACCAGCCTGCAATTCTGCCCCTTCATCATGCCGCAGGATGACACGCTCACCAGCTACGTTATCGGGACCGGCTCGGCTCCTTATAAGAGCACATGCGCGAGTGCGGACTTTTCGGCGGTCATGGCGATAGCGGCACGCTGTTATAGCAACTCTGACGCTTCTTATGCGCAACGCTGTCTCACAGCCGCGCGCAAGGCCTGGAACTGGTGCTCACGTAATCCTGACGTCACATTCAAGAATCCACCCGAGGTAGCCACGGGCGAATATGGAGAAGACGACTGCAGCGATGAAATGCTGTGGGCTGCTGCCGAGCTCTGGCGTACGACAGGCGACGCGGAATATCAAAAAGCTTTTGTGTCCGCAGCGGGCACGCCAGACTCAATCAAAATCACAGCCCCCGACTGGGGTTCCCTCTCTTCGCTTGCTTACTGGACGTATGTGTTCGCTTCAAGGAAAGATACTGCTGGTCTGCAAAGCGCTATACAAGAGGCGACGATCAAGGCAGCGGAAGCGCTCACCGCCAATAGTAACAATAACGGTTACGGAAACACGCTGGCGGAATCAGACTACGTTTGGGGCTCGAACGGAGTGGCCGGAAACCAGTCGATGGTGCTGCTCATCGCCAACCAGTTTCATGCAAACAGCAGCTTCGTCGACATAGCGCTCAACAACCTGCACTATTTGCTAGGACGAAACTGTTTCGGCATCTCCTGGGTAACACAACTCGGTGCGCATCCCTTTCAACATCCACATCATCGGCCCAGCGCAGCCGATCATATCGCCGAACCATGGCCCGGCCTTCTCTCCGGCGGCCCGAACCGGCATCCTGCCGATCCGGTGGCAAAAACGCTGCCACCAGGTCCGCCCATGCGGATGTATATCGACGACCAGGGAGCATATTCCATGAACGAGATCGCGATCAACTGGAACGCGCCGCTGGTCTTTCTTCTTGCAGCCGCGAATAGCCTGTAGCCGTCAAGTCACCTTCGTAACTATATGGGGGCTTGTGTCTCAGGCTGCATCCACCTAACCTGATCTGGATGGCTCGCACACACGCAGGACTATTGGGCTTTGCGCTTGCGCTCGCTCTGCCAGGCACCATGCTGGCTGCGGCGAAACCGCACCTCATTGCTCTTGGAGCCACGAAGAAAGTCCCCTACTCCGTTGCCGGCGATCCCGCGGGAGCCGCACCCGATGAGAAAGAACTCCGCGTGCGTCCGCTCGTCATCGATACCAAAATCAAGGAATGGACTACTGGCGACGCTCACGATGTGACCGATCGCAGCTTCGCCGTACGCCGCGCTATCCGTTTGAATGATGCCCTTCCCACCGACAAGGTTGAGCATTGGGTCTGGCAGCGCGGACCGTGGCTGCTGGTCGATCGCGTCACAGGCCACATCACCGCGATCAAGCTACCGGACTACGATCCTGCCGTCTCCAATCTTGTCTGGTTTCGCGACTATGCTGCTTATTGCGGATTGAATGCGAGCGGACGCCAGCTTTACGCGGTTGTCGCACAGGTAGCTGCACGCAAGCCGCTGCTCGCTAAAAAAATTGGCGGGTGGGATCCGGAAGACCACCCGAAGCCGGCTTGCGCGCCTTCTATCTGGCAGCGTGAGCCGCTGCGCATCACCTTTCAGCCCACAGGCTCCCCACAGACCAGTTACGATCTGGTTGGTCTCTCCTCGGTTCTTGTAGAAGATGGTGATGAGAGCAACACCGAAAACTGATCGCTGAGCGAAATCACTCCGCATCGGCTACACTGGTTTCGTGCGACGCCTGCTCGCCATCTCGCTGCTGCTGCTCTTCAGCTTCCTGCTGGTTTCGCCGCTGCTTGCGTCAGATGCAGTGGATGCGAGCCTGCCAGCATGCTGCCGCCGCATGGGGAAACATCATTGCGCGATGTCATCCGACGTAAGATCGCAGCAAGGCAAGAGCGTCGGCATTGTTGCCGAGAAGTGCCCTTGCACTCCGGCAACCCCTGCCGCCTTTCATCTTGCAGCTCTTGCGCCGCCCGCTGATGATGCCATATTTGCCGGGTTGACCAACCATCCGGCCGTCCACGCGCAGACGGAAGCACAATATCGCATCTCATTCGATCGCGCACGCCAAAAGCGCGGACCTCCAAGCCTCACTCTTCTGTAGCCCAGGCACTGAGCCTCGCCTGCCAGCGAAGCTCCAGGAAATTTCTCCAGCTACATAAAGGAGGCTTCTGCCATATGCGCAGAACTGCATTACTTTTTCTTTTCGCCTGCCTGTTTTTGAGCCAGCGAGCACACGCTACCGTTTTTGGTCAGGTCGAAGGCATCGTTCACGACCCGCAGCATCGTCCCATTCCCGGAGCACAGGTCACCCTTAAATCCGCCACATCCGACGTTGCTCAAAGCGCGCAGACAAATGGCGATGGAGCGTTTCGTTTTACCGCAATCCCCGCAGGCGACTATCTCATCACGATTCATCAGTCTGGCTTCAGCACGCTCGAACAACAGATCACCGTAGCGTCGAATACGTCGCCGATTTTGCATTTTGAATTGGCTATCGCCAGCGTGCAGCAGT